>JACXTT010004211.1_pt1 | contig 21453 bp, 23 predicted proteins | sample 9270951 | NCBI WGS metagenome assembly JACXTT01 (sample SAMN15532306, study PRJNA645909) | rock metagenome | isolation source: weathered quartz diorite | place: Puerto Rico | collected 2017-06-21
CCCCCGGGGCACAATCCGTGTTTTTTCGAGACCAATCGATAGTGTGCGCCAGATCTGAAGCGAAGTCGATTTGAGGAGCCCAATCCCATTCACGGCGAATTTTGGAGCAATCGATGGAGTATCGACGGTCGTGACCGGGACGGTCTTTAACGAACTGGATCAACGATTCGGGTTTGCCCATAATCTTGAGGATTGCCCGAACCACATCCAGATTCGTCATCTCATCACCACTGCCGACGTTGTACACCTCGCCCGGCTTGCCGCGTTCCAGAGCCATCAAGACAGCACGCGAATGTTCATCCGCGAATATCCATTCCCGAACATTGAGACCATCACCGTAGATCGGCAAAGTGCGGTTTTCGCCGGCATTGGTTATTAACACAGGAATGAGTTTTTCTGGAAATTGATATGGACCGTAATTGTTTGAACATCGCGTAATGAGCGCCGGCAGCCGGTAGGTCCGGTGATATGCAAGAACGAGAAGGTCGGCCGCAGCTTTGCTGGCGGAATAGGGACTCGAAGGATCGATTGGCGTGTCTTCGCGAAATGATCCTGTTGGGCCGAGACTTCCATAGACTTCGTCGGTCGAGATTTGAACGTACTTCGCGATATTGAATTTGCGGGATGCCTCGAGAAGGCAGCGCGTGCCTTCGACGTTGGTCCTTATGAATGGGGCGGAATCGAATATCGAACGATCGACGTGGGTTTCAGCGGCAAAGTTGACCACGGCGTCAAACCGGTGCGCATCGAAGAGATCGTCAACTTGACTCGCATCGGCAATATCGCCGCGCACAAACTCGTAACGCGGATTGCCAGTCACTTCCGCCAAATTGCGGAGATTTCCCGCGTATGTCAACAGATCATAGTTGACGACGTCAATGTCGTGCCGAGTTCGAAGGACGTACCGGACAAAACTGGAGCCGATGAATCCGGCTCCTCCTGTCACGAGAACTTTCATCTACAACCTAGAGAATCTGTCAAGTTTTCTGACGGTTCCGTAAAGAGTTTGTACGTTTTCGCCCCGTCCGAACAAGTGCGGGCATTGATAACACAAGGAATCTTACAACCAAAGGATTTGGCTGAAAAATTGCAATACCTGTCGCGTATGACGAAGCCTATACAGCCTTGTGTTGAAGGACTGAGCATTGTCTTGGTGGATGAGGAAAGCGTTTTACAAACCGAGCAATGGTTATCCGGCTGTCAACGCTGTGCGGAGAACGCCGCGACTCGGCTTGATTATCTGCTAGACGCGCTGACCGGCTGTGATCCCGAGGCAACTGAATATGTCATGTGCCGCCCCGCTCGGTGTCCCTTCTGCTCCACAGAGATCACCGAGAAGACGCTCGTTGCGCTATAGTCTAGCGAAATTAACCCACGACAAGACAAGAAAATCCTAAGAGGCAACCATCGCTTCTTTTACTGCCTTGTGTGGAATTGCTTTTTGAAGTGGCTTCAAACAATCTCGATCGATTTCCACAGCGACGGATCGTTGAAGCATGTTGACGGAAATCACGAGCCGGTACGAGTTCTTCACCATCGTCACCAAGCCTTCGGTTCCGGCCAGCGGACCATATTCCACTCGGACGCGCTGTCCGACTTCCAGAAACGGCCATGGCTCGCAATAGGTGCCGGACTTCAGCACGGCGCGGATGGCATCGAGCTCGGATTCCTCGACAGGCATGAAATTCTTTCCAATGCCGACGACGGTGTTCACTCCGGGAATGGTCAAGACCGGCAGCCGGTCATGAACATTGAACCGGCAAAAGACATATCCAGGAAAGAGAGGGAGCTCTATTTCCTTCATACGGTCGGACCAGCGATTGGTGCGGCGATACAGGGGCAGGAATTCTTCGTATCCTTTGCCGCGCAGATTCCGCGCGACGACTTTTTCAAAACGCGTTCTTACATGAAGCGCGTACCAGAGCGTGCCTTCCTCGGGAAGGTGCATCTCAATTTCCCCCAAACTTGACCGGAACACAAAACGCATCCTGTCGTTTTCCGGCGCCATTGATGGCTTAGTTACAGTCTCGCATCACAATACGAAAAGCACAGCACGTCCTGAAAAAACGTGATATGCCCGCAGGCATTCTGCACTTCGACGAACTTCTGTCAATGATTACTTAGGTGAGCTTCCGCAATTATTTTCTAAATTCTTGGCAAGGGAAGCTCCACCATATTTGGGTAGTGACTTGATTCTGTCAAGCTAGAATTTGCGGTTCGAGTTCAGACCGCACGGCTTACGATTTCGCGATCGCCGTTTCCTGCATTTCCAACGGAGTCGGATTGGTCACTGTCCCATCGCCATTCCGCTGCTCACTGTTCAGGCTCCACTGGCTGCGTTTTCCTCCATAAAGCCGGATCTGAAACCTTCGGTTGATGGCAGCGACTGCGCTGCGGCTACAACGCATTCTGTCAGCAATTTCGGGGAGAGTCATGTCGCTCTCGCGGAGCAACATGACGATTCGATTGACCTCATCCTTGGAAAAGTACTTACCTTGCGATCTGATCATCGTCGGCCTCCTGCCTTGATTGGGAATTCGAATTCAATACGTAACATCGGCATTCCAGTGATTTTGATTACGGACTGTGGGAGATTCTTCTTGGGGAAAGCTACCGCACTGACAGTCCCAAACCGAACTATCAGTGGCGCAGCGAAAAAAAAGCGGAATGCGTTATTATCCACTTCGTCGTCTTCCTGTCAACGAAAATTTAAGCACGCACGACCTTCTCGGATCCGCGAGTGAGTTTCTTTGTCGCGTTGCGTGTGTCGACCACCAATTTGCTTTGATTCACCACGGATTGGTAGTCGACATTTGTATGATCCGTTGTGATCAACACGAGATCGGCCTTTCCCAGCGTGTCCTGGTTGAGCGGAACCGATGACATGTACGAGAAATCGTATTCACGCATGCGGTGCAGGCGCGGAATGTACGGGTCGCTATAGGAGAGTTCCGCTCCTCTTTCCTTCAAAAGCTTCATGATTTCGAGCGCCGGTGATTCGCGAACATCGTCGACGTCTTTCTTATAGGCCACACCGAGAATGAGAATCTTCGCTCCGCGAACCGACTTCGATCGGTCATTCAACGCATGGGCAACACGTTCGACGACGTGAAGCGGCATGGCGGTGTTGATTTCGCCCGCCAGTTGAATAAAGCGGGTCGAAAAGTCGTATTCCTTGGCCTTCCACGATAGATAAAAAGGGTCAATCGGGATGCAATGGCCGCCGAGCCCGGGGCCAGGAAAGAATGGCGTGAAACCAAATGGTTTCGTACTCGCCGCCTCGATGACTTCCCAGATGTCAATGTCCATTCGCTCGCCGAGGAGCTTCAGTTCATTGACCAACGCAATATTGACCGAACGGTAAATATTCTCGAGAAGCTTCACCAGTTCGGCCGCGCGGGTGGATGAAACGGGAACGACGCGATCGATGACGGAGCCGTAAAGCGTTTTGCCTACTTCCAGGCAGTTTTGTGTCGTACCTCCGACAACCTTGGGAATAGTGCGAGTCGAAAATTTCGGATTGCCTGGATCCTCACGTTCGGGCGAGAAGACGAGGAAATAGTCTTTTCCAGCCTCCAACCCTCGCGCACGAAATTTCTCGAGAAGAATTTCATCGGTTGTTCCGGGATAAGTCGTGCTCTCGAGCGAAACCAATTGGCCTTTACGAAGGGTTTTGCCCACCGCATCGGCCGTCGTTTCGATGTATTGAAGATCGGGATCTTTCTTCGCCGTCAGTGGCGTTGGGACGCAAATAATGATGCAATCCGGCTCGGACAATCGTCCGAAATCGGAAGTGGCTTCGAACTGACCGCTTTTCAAAAGAGTCTGCAAGCGGTCAGAGGGAATGTGGTGGATATAGGATTCCCCCCTGTTCAGTTTCGATATCTTTTCTGGATCGATATCGAAACCCATGACCGAAAAACGCTCTTCTCCAAATCGCAAGACCAGCGGCAAGCCAACGTAGCCAAGTCCGATTACGCCAATGCGCGCTTTCCGAGCTAGAATCTTTGCGATTAAATCATCTTTCATCGTTGCCATCGGTACATCTTAAATGATTCCATTGACATGAGGACATCCTCGTGAATGATATGTCGGTCGGATGAATTCGGAATAATTCCGAAGACGGTTTTCGCCGCAGTACGCAGCATCACACCGTCGGTCCCAATGTATTGCTATTGAGAACGGATCGTTTGCATCGTAACCCACCCGCCATCCATTGGAGCGGGCTCCGGAGTTCCCACAATATCGAGAACGCCCGGAATGCTGGTTACGGCAAGACGATTTTCGAGATCAAATCGGCAATAGACGTAACCTGTGGACGGACGATCTCTTAATTTTGGGTCTAGGGGAGTGATGGACTTCTGGTCGGGGATAAATACTTCGAGATGCAGTCTGCGTAGCTTCTTCGCGACGACTGCCTCAAAACCTGAACGAACTCTCAACACATACCAGTGTTCATTGGCCATCTTGGCCTCCCTGAAATCATTTCAAGGTTATTGCGGACCGATTCATATCGGAAAAGCCGAATAGTAGATAGAGGACATCTCCAGATCAAGCTGAATTCTCCAGTCAGAGAAAAGGATCGGGGGGCTCATTTCACCAATACGCCCAGTCTCGCCGATAGAACTTAAGGTTCGCGAGTTCCTCAGCAATAAGCGCCGCGTTGCGCCGTTTGTCAGTTCAACACTCGTTCGGCTCAATAAGTGGGTACTATCTGTTCAATCCGGCGGCCTGGATGCCGATCGGGTGGCGGCAAAGGCTGAACTGCATCGAACTGGGGATTTTATTGAAAATATTGCAGAAACGTTGCTCGAGCACGCTACCGGTACAGACGGAAAGTTGCTATCGAAGTCGTTGCAGGAGACATTCTTATATTGTGCAGGGTTCGAGAGCAGCCTCACGCGGTCTCAATTCAAGACGCGGTTCACACGATATCTCAATCGCGAAGGCACGTCGGCCTTCATGGTGCGGTTTCTATCCCTCTACTTTTTCAATTTCGTGTGGTTCGAAGTGGGGGAGTCGTTCCGGACGTTGGCCTGGAGTTCCGATTCCTTTCTAAAGGACATGGAAACTGTCGAGCGAATCTGCCACAGAATCGTTAATTCAGCCTGGAAAGCTTTCGAGCAGAGCCAACAGGTGCTCGATGCCACCACTGCCGCAGAGCTGATACGAACGATCGAACAACATCTGCGGGGCGTCCAGGCCGCGCAGACTCACTAACTCAATTCACGCGCTCGAGATCGCGGCCTCGAAAGCGAAAACTTCTTCCGTCCTCCAGCCGAACCGAGTAAAGCGGCAATTCGAGCAGGGCCTTCTCCTTCATGTGCTCTGTCACGAAGGGTTCAACGATCTGGATCACACGTCCGACATGGTGCCAAAAGGACGGTATGCCGGACGTAATGCGGACTCGCTCTCCGATACTTAAAGGGGCTAGTGGGTTCATATTTCACTCCTCATGAGTGTCAGTACTTGCGGTATCCGACCGCAATTCGAATTCACGGCACAAACCGAAACGAAATCGCTCAGAACGGCTGTTCATGTACTCGACAACGTATTCCTGAAAGTCCTGAACAGATAGGGTTCGAGGCAGCACTTGATGAATCCGTGCAAATGCCGGCCGCACCGCATTGGTGTTCGTAATGCGTACGACGTCTCCTACATTAAATGGCATGGAATGCCTCCGCTGAGAGGCATTACAGAAATCGAATGTCCTTTTGTAAATAGAATTTTTGCGCCGCAAATTACGCCAATTACGCGAATTCATTTGCGTAATTCGCGTAATTGGCGGCTATTCGGCCCCTGGCTGCCGTGCTTTCTTATTTCAACTCAAAAATGATCGCTCGCGCCGATCCCTTTACGAGTTCTTCACTGTGGATACGATTCCGCGCGTTGAAGCGGGTCAGGCCGTAAGAGATTTGATTAGCATCGGTCTTATGTTCGGGAGTCGTGGAGTCTAGTTCGCCGTCCGCCAGGTAAACAACGACCACGTCTTTGTCGTGGAAATGCATCGGAGTGGGTTTGTTGGGCGTCCAGGCGTAGTCCCAAACCGTGAGCCTGCGATTTTCGAGAAGTTTCTTAGCCCCGGCGCGAGGAAATGCCAGCGGGTATCGGGTCCTGTTTTCGAGCGGTGAAACAGAGATGTCTTTCAAATCGATGAGTATCGCGTGCTGTAATGCTTCTTCGGTGCGCGTGGTTCCTTTCGGCAGCCAGATCACTTTATTACTTTTGCTCAGATCCACTCCCGCCATATCGTACTTGTGCTGCTGCAACACGGCCGTCTTTCCCTGGTCCGAGCTGACTTCCCAGACAGTGACTCTCTGATTGTCGATGAGTTGTTTAGCGCCATCCTGAAAAGGGACGGCGAGCAGGACAAACAGAAAGAGAATCGCCCTGACCATGAGGGACATTATAGTGGAAATGGAACGTTTCGGACCCGCGAGGAGGGTTCTTCAAGCGCCACTAACGAAAGATCGTTCCGCCCTTCATGACGAAACGAACTCGGCGTGTGGCCGAGATGTCTCGTGTGGGATCGCCGTCGATCGCAATCAAATCCGCAAGCAGTCCTTCTTTCACACGGCCGATGCGATTCTCCATGTGAAGCACACGGGCATCGACGGACGTCGCTGATCGAAGGGCGTCCACCGGAGACATGCCGAAGTCGACCATGGCTTCGAGCTCTCGCGCATTCTCGCCGTGGGCGAACACGCCGACATCACTGCCGCTTGCGATCGTGACTCCCGCGGCGAGCGCAGCCTTGAAGCTGGTGCGCTTGCGGTCAAGGTTGTTTGAATAAAAGGTCAGGGACGCGGTGAGCGTCGGGCAGAGCGTGACGTTGCGCTCCTTCATCAGCCGGAAAACTTCGGGCGTTCCGCGATCGCCGTGCTCGATGGTCTCGACCCCTGCCAGAACAGCCCGGCGCATGCCTTCGGGAGTCGAAGCATGTGCAGCAATTGCGCGGCCGCTGCTCCTTGCCGTCTCCACGATCAGTTTCAGTTCATCGAGCGAGAATGTGGGTTCCGCTTCGGCATTAGGTCCCCAACTGTAATCCGCATAGACCTTGATCCAGTCTGCGCCTTTACCGATTTGATCGCGGACAACCCGAATCAGACTGTCGACGCCATCGGCTTCTTCCGCTCCCTGCGGAACACGCCACTCCGGAGCGTAACCTTTCGGAGCATAGCTGCCGGTCGCCACGATCGCGCGCGTGACCACAAGCATGCGAGGTCCCGGTATGATTCCTTGTGCGACCGCATCCCGCAGTCCGACGTCGGCGTAGCCTGCGCCTTCCGTTCCAAGATCACGAATTGTCGTGAAACCCGCCATCAGCGTGCTGCGCAAATGATTGGTCGCGCGCGCCACTCGCAACGCCAGGGCCTCGTGCGCAACTTGATCGTTCCAGGTCGTCTCACTGTACGGATGCAACAGAACGTGCGAGTGCGCCTCAATGAGGCCCGGAAGCAGAGTCATGCCCGATAAATCGATGGAGCGCGCATCTGCTGGAATGTTCAAAGAGGCCGCAGACCCAACGCGCTCGATCTTGTCGCCGCGAACGACCACAGCCCAGTCCTCGTGAATGGTGTCGCCGTCGAAAACTCGCGCAGGCCGCAACACGATTGTCGGCGAAGGTGGAGCTTGAGCGGCGGATTGAATCGCCAGCAGACCGAGCATCAAGGCGATGATGATTCCGTGCCGTCGTTGTGCCATACCTAAGCGAATTATAGATGCGAGGTACACTATGAGTGAAGAACACAAAGGAGTCGATGATGAAGATCAGTGATATGTTTCTGCCCGAATTCGAACAGGAGATGGCGACGGCGAGAAAAACATTGGAGCGGATTCCAGAGGATAAACTTTCGTGGAAGCCGCATGAAAAATCGATGCCGTTGGGCAGGCTCGCCGGCCATATTGCGGAATTGGCCGGATGGGCAGTTCCTACAATCGCACAGGATTCTTTGGACTTCATGCCTCCAGGCCAGCCACCGTTTCAACCCACAGTCGCAACATCTCGGAAGCAAGTGCTCGAATTATTCGATAAAAATCGCGAACAAAGCCGCAAGGTTATTGCCGGCGCGAGCGATGAACATCTAATGAAGAATTGGTCGTTATTGCGGGGTGGACAGACGCTCATGACGATGCCGCGGTTCGCGGTGCTGCGAAGTTTTTGCATCAGTCACATCATTCACCATCGGGCGCAGCTCGGCGTTTATTTGCGGCTGAACAACATTCCCGTGCCGTCGGTCTACGGCCCGTCTGCGGATGAAGGAACGCTCGGATAACGAGCATTACATCGTACCCAAAAGCGCGAACGCTCCGGTTGGTTGAGGCAATCCACCGGCGGGTTCCGTTGTCACTGCCGCTGCGTTAAGATCCGGTAAATCATTAGGAAGCGAAACTTCAATTTCGGCGTTACCGTTCGTTCCGGTATTGAAAACTTTCGCGCTGATGGGATTGCCGGACTTAGGTACAAACCACAGTTGGTAAATCATACCGGCAGGTACAGGCGGTAAGTCGCGAACATAGACGATCCAACGTTTCTCCTGCTGGTTCACGAAGATTCTTCCGCGCGCTTGCATATTGGTTCCCTGGCCGGTCAGGTCGATCACGCGAACGCTTGGTGAAGTGAGCTCGCCGATTTTGCGGCGAAGCTCGCTATTAGTTCTTACGACCAAGAGAGCCAGCGCGATCGAGGCGATCGCTACAGTAGCAGTGATCCAAGGTGGCCATGCGAAAGCAGACGGCCGCCGCTCATCGGATACTGACGAGGCCATTCGTGCCTGATCCATGAGCCGCGTTCTGACGTTCGGCGAAGGCCGGGCGGAGGGAATCGAGAAGGCGAGCAGCGATGCGGCTGATTCGAGATCTTTTACTTCCGAGCGGCACACTGGACACTGATCTTCTTCGAGATGGCGCGCGTACTCCACCCGCTCGCTATCCGTCATTGCGCCGGCAGCGTAGAGGCTCGCTCTCTCTTGAAGATCATCCGTGAGTTCCGTGTGCCTCATACTCATAAATACGGCCGCAACCGTTTCCTCAGATGCATCATCGCTGTTCGGATGCGATCTTTTACAGTCCCCAGCGGCTGGCTTAGCGCGGCCGCAATTTCGCTGTGACTCATTCCCTGGAAGTATGCCATCTGAAGCGGAATACTCTGCTGTTCTGGCAACGATTGCAAAGCGTCCTGCACGGCCGCTTGCGTGTCGCTTCGAACAAACGGATCCGGTTCATGTGAAGTACGAGAAGGCCCATTTGCCTGATCGAGTTCGGTGGTTTGCATTGGTCGGCGGCCCATCGAGCGAACGCGATCGATTGCGCGTGTGCGGGCAATGGTGAGAAGCCACGCGACCGGCTTTCCGCGAGAGGCATCGTATCGAAGGGACTGCTGCCACACCTGCCAAAAGACATCCGTCAACACATCTTCCGCGTCTTCTCTGTTGCCCACAATCCGCAACACCAGGCTGAACGCAACACCGTTGTAGCGTGTATAAAACGCATCCAGCGCATTTGCATCTTTCGATGCGATGCGCTGGATCAATTCGCGATCTTCCTGTTGGACGCGTTCGTGTTCAGACATTGGAGGAGACATGCTGCCAATCAGATTTTAGTCTTCTCCGTCATTTGCTGGATTTCAACATGCATCGAAACTCCGTTGATTACGCTATACATGGTCCGGTTTTCATTCACCAACCACTACGCTCGAACCAGAGATGCCGGATGGAAAGAAATTGTTACATCCGATACAACATTGATCGCCATTGCAATCCTAGGCTATTTCTGGTTCATTCAAGACCCTTTTCTGGCAGGTTAGCTTTCTGGTAAAAGTAACGCAATGCATCGAGTTGTTCTCGTCATCTTTAGCGTAGCGCTCATCACGTTATTCTCATCGGCACAACCGCAGGCCCGACAGCGGCCGGTGACGTTCACTGAAGACGTCGCGCCCATCGTTCTTAATATCTGTGCGACTTGTCACCGGCCCGGAGAAGCTGCGCCATTTTCGTTGTTGACATATGACGATGTTCGGAGACGTGGAAAGGTAATCGCGAGCGTCACGGAAAAGCGCTACATGCCACCGTGGCATGCCGACTCGGACATGGGTTCATTCCGCGACGATCGACGCTTGACGGACGCGCAAATACGAACGATCCAGGAATGGGTGCAGTCCGGCATGCCGGAAGGCGATCCGAAAAAAATGCCGGTGGCGCCGAAATTCACGCCAGGCTGGCAGCTAGGAACGCCGGATCTCGTGGTCCGCATGGACCAGCCATTCGAAGTGCCCGCGGACGGCCCCGACATCTTTCGTAGCTTTGCAATCCGGATGAACCTCAAAGAAGAAAAGTGGGTAAAGGCCATCGAGTTCCGGCCTTCGTCGAAGTCGTCGCATCACGTATTGTTCTTCATCGACCAAACAGGTCAGGCGGTCCTGATGGACGAGGCGGACCCGCGCCCAGGTTTCACTGGAATGAGATTTCTTGCCGCCGGTATTGAGCGAGGCGCGCTGGCGAATCGTGCTGCTGCGGGTCTTGGTGGATGGGCCATCGGCGGTTCTCCGCGCGAGTTACCCGAAGGATTGGCGAGACGCCTACCAAAGGATGCCGATCTCGTGTTGCAAATGCATTTTCATCCGACGGGCAAGATCGAACGCGAACAAGCGACGTTAGGCTTCTATTTCGCAGACTCGCCGCCAAAGCGCACGCTGGCGGCCCTTCAACTACCTGTTCTGTTCGGAGCCTTCGCAGGGATTGACATTCCTGCTGGGGCGCAGCGTTTCGTTATCAAAGATTCGTTTACGCTTCCCATCGATATCGACGTGATCGGTGGTGGCGCTCATGCGCACTATCTCGCGAAAAACATGCGGATGACCGCCAGCCTGCCGGATGGAAGCAGGCAAGATCTTATTCGAATACCCGACTGGAGTTTCAGCTGGCAAGAGCGTTACTACTTCAAAGAGCCGGTCCGGCTCCCCAAAGGGACTCGCCTTAATGTCGAGATCGCGTACGACAATTCCAGCGAGAATCCCAGCAATCCGAACTCTCCGCCCAAACGCGTCACGTTCGGTCAACAGTCCACAGACGAGATGGGCAGCATGTCTATTGAGTTCGTGCCCGCTCGCGAACGCGACCTTCCTTCATATACCAGTGCTCTGCAGGAACATGTGCAGACGTCGGTTCTCAACGGCCTAAGTCGCCGTCGACTGCGGTGAATAAAAAAATCCCGATTTGGATTTGCGTCTCGATAGTGATTGGCTTGATGACCGCCACCGCCCTCCTGGAACTTTCGATGGGACGCAAGGTTTGGGGAACGGGAGGTGTTGCCGGTCTATGGTCCGGCGACATTTGGAGCGAGCATAATTCGCAGTTCTTATTCGACCCCTATACGTTCACCCATGTTTCGCATGGGATCCTGCTTTACGCGCTCATTACGCTCGCATTCCGAAAGTTGCCCGCGAACACAAAACTGATTCTCGTCGCTGGACTCGAAGGCGCATGGGAAGTGCTGGAGAATTCCGATTTCATCATCAATCGATATCGAGCGGAGACGATTTCTCTGAACTATTACGGGGATAGCATTGTGAACTCGATGGGAGACATTCTCGCCTGCATCGTGGGATTCTCGCTGGCCTCACGACTTCCGAAACGTGCGACGCTCCTGCTCACGATTTGCCTTGAAGTGGGGCTGCTCGTGTGGACGAGAGATAACCTGACGTTGAATATTGTGATGCTCATCCGTCCAAGCCGTGTCATTCGCGCATGGCAGCTTGGACGGTGATTGCGGTCCTACACTTTAATCGGCAGTTTGTAAATCCGCTTGCCTGTCGCGGCTGCAATCGCGTTGGCCAGAGCGCCGGCTGCGATCGCAGTGCTGGGTTCACCGATTCCTCCCGGCGTTTCGGCGCTTGGCACGATGTGCACCTCGACCTCAGGAGCTTCATTGTGCCGGATCATTTGATAATCGTTGAAGTGATGCTGCATGACCCGGCCATTCTGAATTGTGATTTCGCCTTTCAGTGCCGCAGTGAGTCCGTATAGAGTTCCGCCTTCCATTTGCGCTTTGATCGTGTCTGGATTGATGATCCACCCCGTATCGACTGCGCACCACATTTTGTGGATCTTCACCGCGCCATTGTTGACCGAAACCTCAGCCACTTGGCCGACGATGCTGCCGAATGCCTCCATAACGGCAATACCGCGGGCATGTCCGGCCGGCAGCGGTTTACTCCATCCTGATTTCTCGGCGACCAAATCGAGCACTGCACGATGCCGCGGAGCTTTGCTCAAGTGATCTCGACGGAATTGATACGGATCTTTACCAGCGGCCGCGGCTAGTTCATCAATGAATGCCTCCACTACGAAGCCCTGTACCGAAGCGCCCACGGATCGCCAGAAGCCGTATGGGATCCCCGGATCCGTCTCGATGTATTCGACCCGGATATTCGGTATGTCGTAGGGCAAGGTCGCCGAACCATCGACTGAAATCCGATCAACGCCGTCCTGCGGCAAAGGACCGAGCCTTTTCAACAGCGACTGCTGAACCATGCGCTGCATGAATGCGACCGGTTTTCCAGCTGCGTCAACCGCGCCCCACATCCGAACGTACGTCACAGGACGATAGAAGTCGTGTTGAATGTCATCCTCGCGAGTCCAAATAACCTTCACCGGTTTTCCGACCGCCTTCGAAGTTTCCACGGCATCCGTAACGAAATCCGCTTCGCCGCGGCGGCCAAACCCGCCACCGAGGTACGTCGTGTAGATGTTGACGGCCTTCGCGGGAAGTCCCGATGCCGCCATCGCGGCGGCATGCGATGCAGTCTGTCCCTGTGTCGGAACCCACACGTCACAGCGATCAGCGCGCACATCCGCCGTGCAATTCATCGGCTCCATGCAGGCATGTGCAAGAAACGGAACTTCGAAAACGCGTTCGAATGAGCGTGTGTTGTTTTTGAGCGCTTGATTCGCATCACCATCGTTTCGTGCAACTTTCCCGGGCTGCTCAGCAAGTCCCGCGTATTTCTTGCTGATGTCGGCACTGCTCAATTTGGCGAGAGGACCTTCGTCCCATTTCACATCCAAGGCCTGAGCGCCCTTTGACGCGGCCCAATAGTTATCAGCCACGACGGCAACACCGCTCGAGATCTTCACGACATTGCGTACACCGGGCATAGCCTTCGCTTTGTCGGCGTTGAAGCTCTCGACTTTGCCGCCAAATACAGGACAACGCACGATTCGCGCGATCAACATACCGGGACGCTGCACGTCGATACCAAAAGCCGCTTTCCCGTTCACTTTCTCAGGAATGTCGAGGCGCGGTGTTGGCTGTCCCAGAAGATGGAATTCTTTCGGACTCTTCAGAGCAACTGTCTTCGGAACCGGCAGTGCCGCAGCTTTGTCCGCGAGTGATCCGTATTTCGCACGGCGTCCGCTCGCTTTGTGGATAACTTCGCCTTTTTCGGTTGAGCATGTGTTAGCCGCAACGCCCCACGTTTGAGCCCCCGCGGCGACAAGCATCACCCGCGCGGTGGCCCCCGCTTCGCGTAAGAGTTTCCACATTCCGCGCACACTGTTGCTGCCTGCGGTCAGTTGTGCGCCACCAAAATTCGGATTGCCGTATTTCGGATCGGCAGGAACCCATTCGGTCTTGATCTTGTTCCAGTCGACGTCGAGTTCTTCGGCGACGAGCATCGGCATCGATGTCATCACGCCCTGCCCCATTTCGAGCTGCGAAAGCATGATCGTGACGCTATCGTCGGCGCCGATTTTGACCCATACATTGGGTTCGAACAAACCGGCCGCTTCGGCTGTGCCGCTCTCACGTAAACCTGGAAGGTATCCGCCCACGAGCAACGCACCGCCGGTTGCGCTCACTTTCAGAAAGCTGCGTCTATTGAGAGTTTTCATTTGCCGCCTCCTTTTAAGCGCCTGCCGCGCGATGGATCGCACGGCGGATACGTTGATAGGTGCCGCACCGGCAGATGTTGCCGGACATGGCGGAATCGATATCCGCATCGCTGGGTTTCGGTTTTTTTGCCAATAGTGCCGCAGCGGACATGAGCTGTCCTGATTGACAATAGCCGCACTGAGGAACTTGCTCGGCGATCCAGGCCAATTGGAGCGGGTGAGTCGATGCAGGCGAGAGCCCTTCGATGGTCGTAATTTTTTTGGCCCCGACCGTCGACACAGGAGTGCCGCAGGAACGGACTGCCACTCCGTCGAGATGGACAGTACAGGCCCCGCACTGTTGTAGACCACAGCCAAACTTGGTTCCGGTCAACCCAATCGCGTCGCGAATGACCCAGAGCAACGGCGTGTCCGAACTGACGTCAACGTCATACTGCTTGCCATTTACGGTTAGCGAAATCATAGTGCTCCTCTCGATTCGTTCCGAAATGATACATAATCCGCGTGGCTCTGGGATGATAGAAAACACCAAGACACATAATTGGGGACAGTCCCCATTTCTTGTACTTCAGAAATGGGGACTGTCCCCAATTGGTGTTTTCATCCCAACTCTATTTTTAAGCGCCTTCCTTCTCTTCTGCTTCGAACCGATGATTGGAAAAATGATGCTGCCGCTCCTAGGCGGCGCCGCATCGGTTTGGATCACGTGCGTATTGTTTTTTCAGCTCATGCTACTTGCAGGATACGGCTATGCGCATTTGCTCGAGCGTTCCGCCAGTGTACATGGGCAAATAATCGTGCATTCCGTGATGTTGCTTGCCGTATTTCTGTTCCTCCCGGTCCACTTTGCATCACGCCCAGATGAAACTGCTTCGATCCATCCCTCCGCCTGGCTGCTTTGGCAATTGATCAAGACTGTGGGTCTTCCGTTCGGCGTGGTCTCCACGACGGCGCCGTTGCTGCAGAATTGGCTTTCGAAAACGCCGACCATGTCAGGACGGGATCCTTACTTCCTCTACGCGATCAGTAACGCCGGAAGTCTAATCGCACTGCTTGGGTATCCCTTGCTCGTCGAACCGCGTCTAGGCACGCGGACTCAAAGCTTGTGGTGGTTTGCTGGATATGCAGCGTTGAGCCTGATGGTATTCATGGCGGCAACGCTCGTGTGGAAGACCAAAACACATGAGTCCCCGATAGAACACGACGGCGAAACAGAAGCGACGACATGGCGGATGCGGTTCTTCTGGTTAGCGGCCGCCTTTGTGCCTTCGGGCTTGATGCTTGCCGTCACGAATCACATCCTATTGAATCTCGCCTCTGTGCCATTCCTGTGGATCATCCCCTTAGCGATTTATCTTGTCACATTCATGCTGGCGTTTGGACGCCGGGTTCACGTTTCACTGCCGCTACTCTCGCGCATAGTCCCAATTATTCTTCTTTTGCTATTCCCATTTGTAGCCGCAAGCCGGGCCGTGGAGGCCCGCTACATGTGGTACGTCGTAGCCATTCATGTTCTGATCCTGATGGCCGGTGCGTTACTGTGCCACACGGCGCTCGCGACGCGGCGTCCGTCTCCACAGCATCTGACGGAATTTTATCTTTGGATCGCGGTGGGTGGCGCACTCGGCGGCGCTTTCACTGCCGTAATTTCGCCGTTTATCTTTCGAACGGTGCTCGAGTATCCACTGCTCGTCGCCACCATCGCGTTCTTCCGTGAAGCGCGCGATCCGGACACCAAGATCAATGGCGCCGATCTGATTTTGCCGGGAGCACTGGGGTTTCTGGTGGTCGGTGTCTCGAAATTATTACTGTGGGCGAGCGTCAGCATCACCGAAGATTTGAAGACGACGATCGCTGTGGATGCGGTGATCATTCTGATTGCGTATCTCTTCCGCCATCGAACTCTCCGATTCGGCCTGGCGTTCGCGGTTCTCGTGATGACGTATCGCAGCGTTTTGCCGCAGTTCTATGGCGGGTCACAATTCGTCTATACCGCGCGAAATTTCTTCGGTGTTAAAGGAGTGAAGTTCGACATTGGAACCAACTCTCGCCGGCTGTTGCATGGAGACACACTGCACGGCATTGAAAGTTTGGATCCGGAACTGGTCGGCCAGCCCGTTTCGTACTACCACGAGACCGGACCGGTGGGCGACGTGATGAAGATGATGAGTCAGCGGCCCGATCAGCGAATTGCCGTCGTCGGACTCGGTACAGGAAGCATGGCGGGATGGACCGCTCCTCATCGCCACATCACGTTCTTCGATATCGATCCGCAGGTCCAAGACATTGCAACCGGCTTCTTTACATTCCTGCCTCGGTGTGGAAACAACTGTGATGTCGTGATCGGCGACGGTCGATTGTCCATCGAAATGGCAAATGACGGTTCGTTCGACCTCTTGATGCTGGACGCTTTCAATTCCGATTCGATTCCCGCACACCTGATTTCGCGTGAAGCCGTCGCGATGTACCTGACGAAACTCAAACCGGACGGCCTTCTGATGTTCCATGTCTCGAATCGATATATGGATGTGGAAGGCCTTGTATCGGCCGTCGTGACCGATGCGTCGTTAGAAGCCTTGGTTCGATATGACGAAGAGCAACAAATGCCGCTCAAAGCCCGCTCGCATTTCATCGTCGCCTCACGCAAACCCGAAGGTCTGGGTTCGCTTAGAACGGACGAAAATTGGATAAGAGTAGAAAAGCCGAATCGAATCCATCCTTGGACTGACGACTATTCCAACATGCTCGAAATTTTGCGGTAGGTATATGCCGCCATTTCAGGCCTTGTTCACCATCCACGCAGAAAAGCTTTTAAGAAAATCCTTGAAGCCTTCTAGATGCTGCGATGGAAAGTTGTACTTAACATCGGCGCCCTCGAGAACCTTTGCGAAGCACCGAAGCCAAACTTGTCTTGCACTCTCGTCGATTTCAAACGGAAGATGCCGGGCCCTCATGCGAGGCGGACCATACTGTTGAAGGTAAAGCGGTGGGCCACCTAAAATCCCGATAAAAAAAGCCGCGGATTTTTTCGAAGATTCCTCCAAATTCGAAGGGAAGAGGTGCCGGATCACGGACATCTCCAGCTCCTTATAAAAATCCGCAATCATCTTGCGGATGTTCGCTTCGCCCATGAGCCCGTAGATTTCGCTGCTCGGCCCAGGCCCTTGAGGAGGTCCGCCGGGCGGTACATAGATGACGCGATCCATTCGCATATTCTAGCGAAACGTGAGGACGATGGGGTCGTGGTCCGAAACGGACAGTCCGGAAATAGCTATTGCCGGAGCCAAGGGCCGGATTTGTGTGCCGGCGAACCAATCGAGCTTCATGGAGCATGAACCGTTCGTACGTTCCAACGCCCAACGGATAAACCAAAAACACCACTGAGGAACCCACTCGCCCATATTCAGATTCGCTGCGATATCGCGCACGTTGTAATGCAGCGTGCATTCTCCCGCCTGGTTGAAATCGCGATAGTCGTAACCGCGGCGTTCGAGTTCTCCGAAGAGCTTGCGTTCAAACCATCGGTCTGGGTACGGGTAGTGGTGCGCAACGACATGCCGCACGCCCATCAGGACGCGCCGGAAGTATCCAAGAATGGAATACAGCGCACGGCTGGCATTATGGGTTGTCGTATTCCAATCTCCTCCAATCAGGACGGGCAACTGCGGCTGAAGACTTTCCAGGTGATCTAGAACCTTTCGCATCTGCAGATACCGGTGCCGCTGCGAAGAATGAGCGTCCAAATGGAGGGATACGGCACGAAACATTCCGGACGAATGTTCGATGTCGGCGATCACCGCCCGCTGCGATCCGATCCGCTTCTCTGCACCTTTCATTTTGTCCTTGCCGTTCGGCAGAGCCAACGAATGTACACGATGCATCGGACCGCGCGAGAATAGCGCATTGCCGTGCAACGATTCTTCATTTTCTCCGGCGACATGTTTCTCTATCCCGGCGCCCTTTGTTAATGCAACGTAGCACGGCGCAAACGCATAGTTCATTCCCAGTCGTAACGCGATTTCGCGCGCCACAAATCGATTCCCTGTCCGGGCCATGCCCCAATCGAGTTCCGAAAGAAGCAGGACGTCTGCATCGGCGAGCGCCGGATGTTCTTGAAGCGATCGGACGACACCGTCGAGATGGAGGCCGCGCTCGATATTCCAGGCCACAGCGCGCACAGCATCCGCGCTTGGCGGAATACCCGGTGCCAGATCGTCATGCCATACCTGCGAGAGTGCGCGCTCGATATCCGGTTTGAATTTTCGGAATAAATCGGAACGTTCCAGCTGCTTTGTGCTGTCGAAGCGGGCAAGATCGCTGATGAAGGATCGCGACATGAATCACAAAAGATACCCTGATTCTTATGTCTTGTGAGCTTCTTTGTCGCTATACTGCCGCAAATTGAAGGAGTCATCTCGTCCCAGGAGGCGTTCTATGCGTAAGCTCGTTCTAGTACTTGCACTGTCCATGATCTCCGCCGGATTCGCAACGGCCGCAGACTCAGAGCTAACGAAAGAACAGATGAAAGAGTTCTTAGCGAAAGCAAAAGTCGTCAGCAGCAAACACACAAAAAAAGGCATCACCGATCCGTACCGGCTGACGCTGACAGACGGCACGACCACGCACGAAGGTGTTTTCCAGCCGATTGATGAACACAAGACTTGAATGCAGTTTGCCGATGGCCACACGGAAATCAACTTCGTCGATGCTTATAAATACAATATTGCCGCATACATATTGTCGGAAATGATCGGGATGGACGATATGATTCCGGTCCATGTCGAACGCAAGTGGAATGGGCTTACAGGGTCGTTGAGCTGGTTGGTAGCGGTGAAGATGGACGAGCAAGAGCGGCTCAAACAAAAGGTAGCCGCGCCCGACACCGAGGCCTGGAACAAACAGATGTATAAGATTCGAGTGTTCGACGAATTGGTCTACGACACCGATCCCAACCTCACTAACGTATTAATCGGCGAGGACTGGAAGATCTGGAGAGTTGATTTCAGCCGCGCCTTCCGGCTCTCCAAAGACCTACAGAACAGCAAGAACCTCGTAAAGTGCGACCGGCAAATTTTCGAAAAACTCAAGGCGCTTAACGAGGCCGAATTCACACAGCGAACCAAAAACTTTCTCACGAAGCCTGAAGCACAAGCGGTCATGGCTCGGCGTGACAAGATCGTCGCTTTCTTCCAAAAGTTAATCGCAGAAAAAGGTGAGAAGGAGATTCTGTACTGACGAGAGTGGCGACTCGGAGTTTGCTTTGTGGGTTGCTGAACTTAAGTCCTTTTAGGAAGGACCCCGAGCCGCCCCGTCTTTGTTATCTGTTCCCCTCCGGGTTAATGGTTCTGTTCAAAAGGATTAGGTGCACTTTCGAAGACGTTTGGTTTTCTGTCAATGCAAAACGAATTTGAAAGAATCTCCGGGGCCGCGACCATCTCCCGCTACGACCGGGTCTTCGCTATAGACGCCGCTTTGATTAAGAGAAAAGGCGAGGACGCAGAGTTAAATCCTCGAAAACGCGAAATTCATGTACTGCACCGGGGGGACTCGGACGCCTTACAGAGAATGGTAAATGCCCTGCAGCCTGCGAGTTATATCCGACCCCATCGGCACCTGCGACCTCCGAAGGCAGAAACAACCATACTCCTCGCTGGGTCTCTTGGATTCATGCCATTCCGCGCCGATGGCACTCCCAACGATGCCGATTTTATTCACCTCCACCCCACGAAGGCTTTGGCCGTGGACTGCCGTGAGGGCGTCTGGCACACGTTCTTCGCACTGGAACCGAACACGGTCGTCTTTGAAGTTAAAGCCGGCCCCCACGATCCTGCGGCCGATAAGGAATTTGCTCCGTGGGCACCGGATGAGACATCACCAGACGCGGAACGCTATTTGGCACAGCTGAAAAAACTCTTTGAATCAAAATGTAGTCGCGGGCTTTAGCCCGCGTTTTGGCTTCGTCGAAACGCGGGCTAAACGCTCCAACTCGTCACACATACACCCGCTCGATTTTTCGAATGTCGCGGAATCGTTCGAATACGCGGCGCTGGTCTTCAAGTCCGATCATCGATTTGATTGAGCTTCCGCGGAAGGTGTGGGCGAGGATGCGGGGCCAAGCCCTCAACATGAACCACGGATTATGCAGCATCGCTCTCGGAATGTGCCGGGTTTTCATCCAGCGTTCCGCCTTCCACCTCATGAATTCCACGTCTTCAGCCGACATATGTTCCGTTCGAACGACGGCTGTCGTGCCGTCATATTCTTCAAGTCTGTGATTGATCACCAGTCCACGGTCGCGGAAATCCTGTGTCATCGGCGTTCGCGGATATGGAGTCGGATGCTGAATGTACGGCCAATCGACGTAGCGCCGCGCGAATTCCAAATTCGCTTCGATGGATTCCCGCGTGTCGTCGGGATTGCCCACAATGAGTCCGCCGACAACGTACATCTTGTTCCGATGGATGTATTCGATGGCCTTGATCGTGGCGTTGCTTCTTTGTCCGTCTTCGCGCTTCGTGTTCTTGGACACGGCCTTCAGAAAAGCCAGATCGTTTTCGAGGATGTTCTCGATGCCGAGAAAGACGTACCGGAATCCCGCTTTACGCATAAGCGGCGCCAGGCGCTCACCGTGATTCGCAATGGCGGAGGTCATGGCCTGCACGGTGTAATCGATCGAATTCAGACCGGCGTCGATAATCGCCTGACATAACGCTTCAAATCGGTGCACATTCAAGGTGATGTTGTCATCGATGATAAAAATCGCTCGCGCTCCGTGATCCCGGGCATCCCGGATATCGTCGAGGACACGTTCGAATGAATATGTGAAGAAATTCCGGCCGCGCATTTCGATGATCGAACAGAAGCTGCAATCGAATGTACAGCCGCGAGACGTTTCGACGACGTCCACCTGCCGCCCAATCAACGTGTAGCCGCTCAGCACACGCGTTTTGCGGTCCGGGAGTCTGATCTCTCCGCTCTCGAGCCGGCTAACCGCACGCTCCGGGTTATGCCGGTAGTCGGCGCCGCATCGATACGAAAGTCCGGGGATGTCGGTATAAGAGGTATCGTTTTCTAGAGCCCGGACAAGATCACGAAACGTAATCTCCCCTTCGCCGCGCACGATGAAATCCACTGCAGCACGCGCATCCTCCGTGTAGGCTTCAGGCGCGAGGCTCGCATCGTAGCCGCCAACAACGATTCGCGCTGTGGGACGGATTTTTCGTACCATTGCTATGATCTTCTTTGCGGTCTCGCGTTGGAAGGTCATCACGGACAAGCCCACTACATCGGGTTGAACATCGGCCACAAGTTTCTCGACTGTCTCCCGAACCCGCCGCTGGACAAGAATCAGATCTGCGACGGCAACTCGGTGATGTTGATCAACGTTGCCTGCAAGAGATGTGAGCGCACCATTCGGCATCCGGACTACAGGTTCCGGCATGTGCTCGAAAGAATCCGGCATTGACAGAAGAAGAATATTCACGAGTCCGCCCTCGGCCGTTGAAATTGGTCTTCAAGTTTAGTACATGCCTGGTCGTACGCCGAAGCGGATTACACGTCGTTA
>JACXTT010004212.1_pt1 | contig 21450 bp, 25 predicted proteins | sample 9270951 | NCBI WGS metagenome assembly JACXTT01 (sample SAMN15532306, study PRJNA645909) | rock metagenome | isolation source: weathered quartz diorite | place: Puerto Rico | collected 2017-06-21
GGGGGGGGGGGGTGGTTGTGGTGGGGGGCGGCGGCGGGGAAAAACCGGGCTTCGGGATGGGCCGGGGGGCCGCGGCGTGGCCATGCGACGAGAGCCGCGGCGAACGCTTGGCTCAGCGCATCTTCTGCGGCGGCGACGTCGCGGGTGCGGGCCGCGAGCCGAGCCAGCAATCGCCCGTAGCTCTCGCGCGCGACGCGCTCGGCGAGACGCGCCGCCTCCACCTCCTTTAGCGCACCATCAGCGGGCGAAGCTCGACGCCGCCGCCATGCATCATGGTCGGCGCCTGCTTGGCCCATTTTAGCGCTTCGGTTTCGTTGGAGCACTCGATGAGATAGTAGCCGCCGAGCTGCTCTTTTGTCTCTGCGAAGGGACCGTCGACAACCTCTCTCCCGCCGACGCCGCGAATGCTCTTGGCCTTGGCGACATAATCAAGTTCATCGCCCGCAATATGGACGCCGGCCGCTTTGAGTTTCTGCGTGTAGGCGCCGTACGCCGCCATAATCTCTGCGATCTTAGCTTGGGGGATGTCGGACCAGCTTTCTTCGCGGCTGTAGATGAGGATCATGAATTTCATGGGAGTGTCCCTCCTCAGCGCAACACAACGGGGCGCACTTCGACCACGCCATGGCTCGCGCCGGGGCATTTCGCAGCCCAGTCAACCGCCTCTGGGATTTCGCCGGACACGGTCGGATAATAACCGCCAAGCGCTTCCCTGTGGTCAGCGAACGGGCCGTCGGCGACATTTCTGTGGCCGCCCTCGACATGCACGCACCTTGCAGTCGAGGTCGGCTGCAGCTGGTGGGAGCTCACATATTTGCCCGCCGCGCGCAGCGCATCGCCATAGGCGATATAGGCGGCCATGGCGGATGCGGCGTCTTGCGGCGACATCCTCGCCCAGGTTTTTTCGTCGGCATGAATAAGCAGCATGTAACGCATTGGCGTTCCTCGCGTGATCTAGGCGGGCTCAAGCGCCCGCACTCCAGTGACGCGGACCATCCGGCGATTTCGACAGCTCTTAAGCGGCTTTTTGCGAAGACCCTTTCAAAAGTCCAAGCGCAACCAAGCTTTCGGCGGTCGCCGCCACTGCGTCTTCGCGCGAACGCGGCCGCCAGTCGAGCATGCGCACGGCCTTGGCGTTGGTTCCGTTCTTGTACTTGCCGAGCTCGGGCAGGATTTGCTTGACCGCCGGGTCGCGCAAGGACGCGAGGCGCACGACGAAATCGGGAATCTGCGACTTCGGCGCCCGCTTGGCGGCCTCGCCCAAGCGCGCGTGCAGCGTCTTGGCGATTTCCAGGATCGACATGAAGTCGCCGCTCAGAGCCAGGAAGCGCTCGCCCTTGGCGGCGGGGTTGGTCATTGCGCGAAGGTGCAGATCGGCGACGTCGCGGACATCGACGACGCCGAAATAGAGTCGCGGGCAACCTGGCATGGCGCCGTCCATCAGCCGCTGAACGAGCAGGATCGAAGTTGAGTAATCGGGGCCCAACACCGGACCAAACACGCCGACCGGATTGATTACGCTGAGTTCGAGCGAGCCGCCCTCCTCAGCCAACCAATCCCACGCCGATTTCTCGGCGATGGTTTTCGATTTTACATAGGCGCGGACGGCGGTGCGGTTCGGATCGGTCAAATGGGTTTCATCAAACGGTTTGTCCTGGGGCTTTTGCCCATAGCCGATTGCTGCGAACGACGAGGTCAGAACCACCCGCTTCACGCCAGCATCGCGCGACGCCTTGAGCACGCGCAGCGCCCCATCGCGCGCTGGAACGATAAGATCGTCTTCGCGCCGCGGAACGGTCGCAGGAAACGGAGAGGCGACATGCAAAACATAATCGGCGCCCGAAATCGCATCGGCCCAGCCGGCGTCGTTCATGAGGTCGGCTTGGTGAAAGGCCATGCTTGCATCGGGATCGGCGCCGCCAACCTTGAGTATGGCGCGCACATCGTTTTCACGCTTCAGCGAACGCACTGACGTGCGAACGTTATAGCCCTGTTGCAGCAGCTGGACGATGCAGTGAGCGCCAATGAAGCCGGTGCCGCCCGTAACAAGAACCGTTTCTCCCGCCATGTCGGCCTCCCGTTACGCGGCGGCGTGCTCTGTTAGGACCTGCGCGGTCAATTCGTCGAACGCCGCCCAGAACTGCGCGCGTATGGGATCGAGTTCCATCAGGATTTCGTGCTTGGCGCCCTCGATCGTGATGTGACGCGCATTCGGCAGCTGGCCGGCGACCGCCTCGTGGCTCGCGCTGTCGACCAGCACTTCGCGTCCCGCCGTCGCCACCAAGATCGGGATCTTGATGCTTGCGAACACGCCCGGCTGCATGAAGCCTTCCGTTACTTCCGCAGCCGCGGCCACCCAGCCATTGGTCGGTCCTGCAAGCGCAAGGCGCGGCTCTTCGACAATGAGGCCCTGGCAGCGCGCGTGACGCTCCTTATCGTGGGTGACAGGGTTCTTCTTGAAGTTCTCGCGCTTCCATTTGTGCTCGACGCTTGGCGCGAACTGTCCGCCAGCGCCGATCGAGGTCATGAAGCGGACCCACCATTTCGCCAGTTTCGTCAGCCCTGCTATGCCCCACATCGGCGCTGAGAACGCCGCGCCATCGATCTCGATCCGCCGCGTTTGCAGCGCGCGAAGCACGATCGCCCCGCCCATCGAGTGGGCAAGCACGACATGCGGACGCGGGAGCCTGTCGCTCAAGAGCTTCAATGCCGTCGCCAAATCGTTCACCGGATCGTCGAAACTGACGAGGTGGCCCTTTTGGGGGTTGTCGACTTCGCGTCCCGAAAGGCCTTGCCCGCGCCAATCGATGCAGAAAACGGTAAAGCCGCGCTCCTGCAGCTCACGGATCACCTCAAAGTATTTTTCGATAAACTCGGTGCGGCCGGGCGCCACGATCACCGATCCCCACGCCGGTCCGTGCGCGGAAGGCGCAGTCATGACGCGCACCTTTACGCCGCCACGGCCCTCCAGCCAGTGCTCTTCGGCGCCTTCGGGAATGTCGTTGCCGGGTACGCGGACGAACGCCATCGCGCTCTCCGCTCAGCCCCTCAGCTTGGCCATGACGCCTTGCAGCTGCATGGCGACGCCCATGTCGCCTTCGACGCGGAGCTTGCCCTGCATGAACGCCGCCGTCGGATCGAGCTGGCCTTGCGCCATCGACACGAAATCGTCGAGCTTCACTTTGATCGTTGTGTCTGCGGCGCCGTCTTCGGTGGTGACTTTGTTGCCGACGCCATCCAGATAGATTTTGCCGGCGTCGCCGAAGTCGAACTTCACTTTCTTGCCCGGCACCGTGACATTGCCGCTTTGGAAACGCTGCAGGATGTCGTTGTAGTTCATGAGCCTGTCCTCCGGGCCGAATTGGATCGGCCCGTTACACACCAGCGGCGCGTGCGCCGCAAGGGTGACGGTGGCGTCATGAAGCGGATTAAGGCGGCGCCCCGGCGCGCCCAGCGGGCGCCGCCACGGCATCGGCGCTCACTGGCTTGCGGAATTTCAGCGTCATCCGGTCGCTCTCGCCGATGGCGCGGTAGCGCGTCGTGTCGAAGCGCGGATTGTCGGGGCGTCCGAAGGGGGCCGTGCGCAGTGTCGGCGGCAGCGTCCAGACGCCGAAGGGATGATTGCGCGTGTCGTGCGGATTGGCGTTGACGTCGCTTGCGGCGACGAACTGGAAATGCGCTTCCTGCGCCAATAGCTTTACGTAGGCCTCCTGCACGTAGCCCGCTCCGGCGAAGGGGTCCTGGACGCCGGTGGACGCGGCGCGATGCTGTTCCACCCCAAGCGCGCCATTGGGCTTTAGCGCACGGAAGATCTCGGCAAACACGCGCTCGGCTATGCCCTCGGCCATCAGCGTATGCACATTGTTGGCGAGGATCGCCAGATCGACGCTGTTCTCCGGCGCAAGCGTGCTCGGCTGCGTATCGGAAAGCACCGTACGGCGGATGTGCCCGAAGAGCGCCAGATTGTGCGTGAAGCGCGCTTCCCACGCCGCGACAACTTCGCGCTCGGCCATGGCGCCGTAGTCAGGATCGAAGCTCGCATCGACCAAATGGCCGCCGTTTGCATTGAGATACGGGGCAAGGATAGATGTGTACCAGCCGAGACCCGGCAGGACCTCGAGCACGGTCATGTCGCCTTCGAGACCCCAAAACAGCAGCGTCTGCAGCGGATGGCGCCATTCATCGCGCTCGGGGTCGATGCGCCAAGGGCCCCCAATTGCCCAAGCAAGCGTGCCAGGCGGGGGCGCGTCGGGATCGCTTGCATCTTGGCGCCTGCCGCAAGCGGCGAGCGCGCCTGCGAGGGTGAGGGCGGCCTGACGGCGGGTCAGCGAAACCATGCCTCAGCGCTAAGCGCCAACGGCTAAAATTGTCAAAACAGCCGCACTTGAACGGCCGGCTTGAGCGCCCATTTGTGCCCTGCACGGCGCCCGGAAGGGGCCGCGTATCGGGGAACCGCCATCGCCTTCGGGGATGGAAAAGCCCCGAGATCCGGCCCTCCCCAAGGAGGGTTCCATTGTCGCTTAAGAGAGGACAATCATGGCTGCAAACGACCTCAATCCGCTTTATCGCACGCTGGTCGGCTTCGACCGCATCGCCTCGCTGATGGACCAGGCCGCGCGCCTCGACGCTGCGCCGGGCTATCCTCCCTTCAACATCGAACAGGTCGACGAAGACTCCTTCCGCATCGAACTTGCCGTGGCGGGTTTTGCCGAAAGCGATCTCGCGATCGAGTTCAAACAGAATTTGCTGACCATTTCGGGCGCGCGTAAGCAGCCTGAAACGCAGCGCAATTATCTCCATCGCGGCATTGCCGAACGCAGCTTCGAACGTCGTTTCGGCCTTGCCGATCATGTTCGCGTCGGAAGCGCCAAGCTCGAGAACGGCTTGCTTACGGTCAATCTCGTACGCGAACTTCCCGAAATCATGAAGCCGCGCAAAATCGAGATCGGATCTGCAACCGCGGCGGCCTCTTCGGCGAAACCCAAAGTGGTTGAGGCCAAAGTGGCCAATGACGAGACAGAAGCGGCCTAACGCGCTGCTTCGCCCGCCGCGCGGCATTCCCTCCCCCCGAGCTGCGCGGCGGGCTCCTTTTTTTGACACCCAAGAGCAGGCGGCGTGCGTTCCTAAAAGGCGCACGCCGTCTTTTAGTCTTCGCCCGTATCGTCGCCAGAATCGTCATCGGACTGCTCAGCGTCGTCCGTCTCGATTTCCGGCCCGGCTATAATTGCGGCGGGGAGCTTCAGAAACGAATCGCAGCCGCTCTCTTCGAGCAGCGCACTAAGCGCATCGTCCATCACCTGGCCGCGCTTGCGGCGGAGTTCGGCGAACGCCTTGGCGGCGTAACGCTGCGGCCTTTGCGTGAACGTCGCCCCGCCGATCTCGACGCTTGACGCGGGTGCGTCGGTGGCGACGGCATTGGCGTTGGCGCTCAACCAAACGAGGTAGGCGCCTGCGACTTCGTCGCGCAACAACGCCAGAAGCGGCGCACGCACCTCGCTCAAACCGACAAAAGCGCCTTGAACACGGGGATTATCCATGCGTTCCACCCACGCCGCGAGCTTGGGCGCCTGGCGTTTGATCATCGCACCAGGCGTCGGATCGGACAGCAATTGCGCGAGCTGGCCGGCGAGACCGAAGTCGGCGAAGCTCGGGCAGCCGCCAAGCAGATAAGGCTTATCCCCAAGCACCGCTTCTAGAAGGTCAAGCACGCGCGCAAACGAGCCTTCAATCACCGGGGCGGTCTCGGGCGAGGAGCCGACATGATGCAGTCGCGCGACCATGCGCGAGCGCACGCCCGCTTCGGCGTCGTCCGGCGCGGGCGCACCCTCGAAGATCATCTCGACGATCCGGCGCGAGGCGCTCTCCTGATCCTCAGGACAGCTCCAGCGATAATGGAACATCGCCTTGTTGAGCCATTCATCGGCATAGTCTTCGAGCAGCGTCGAGACAAACGCGAGCGTTGCGTCCGGCGGCGTGATCGACGGATCGGGATAGTCTCGCTCCAGCGTTTCGATGATCGGCGTCGAATCCTGCATGGCCGCGTCCTTGGCGTCGACAAGCACGGGGATGAGCGGCAGTTTGGCGTAGCGAGCGAACTCCTCCTGACGCACCTGCGAGCGCGTCAGCCATTGGAATTCAAGACCCTTGAAGCGCAGGTACGATCGCACCTTCAGTGAAAACGGCGAAAGCTCCGCGCCATAGAGGCGAAACGGCGCAGTCATGAGCATCTCCAAATCAAAACCGCCGCACGGCTTAAACCGCGCGGCGATCGAAGTTCAACTGTCGGAAACGGCGGTTCAGACCGGCTTGATGTTTACCGCGGCGGGCTTGTTCTTCCGCGGATCGTTCTCAACATCGAAGCTCACCGCCTGTCCCTCACGCAAACCGTTGAGACCTGAGCGTTCCACGGCGCTCACGTGAACGAACACGTCCGGTCCGCCGCCATCCGGCGCGATAAAGCCAAAACCCTTCGCCATATTGAACCACTTGACCGTGCCTGTAGCCATCACTTCACTCCTCGAAACTCACGCCGAAGCCATGGCGGCTGGGCGTGTGGACTTTGCGAAGAACGAAGCCGGCGCGTGGGAGGAGCGCGGGTCGGGTCGTCTCGACCATGTAGTCCGGCGCGCATAGGGCCTTTCTGCGATGGCAGAGTCAAGCAAAGGTTCGTCCCCGGCCGATCCCCCAAATGGGTGATAAGCCGAGCGCTTGAACCCCCTTAAGGCGCGATCGCGTAGCCTGCGAACGTTTGCGCCACGCCTGCGTCTATTTGGGACGCGGCGGCCAGATCGGCGGCGCCTTGCGCGCGCCCCAGGCGCAGTGCGGCCAGTCCGCGCCCATAGCGCACGCGCGCGTTTCCTGCGTTGGCCGCGACCGCCTCATCGTAGGCGGCGAAGGCTTCGTCGTAGCGCTGTTGGCGCAGATTGATGAGGCCGAGGCCTTCGAGCGCGCCAACGCGGTGCGGGCCGAGGCGCAGCGCCGCTTCGCAATCGCTGCGCGCCAGTTCGAGCTCCTGGCCCCACAATGCGCGCGCCCAACAGCGGGCGCTGTAGCCGATCTGGTTGTTGGGAATGATCGAGATCACGACGCCATAATCGGCGACCGCATCCGAAAAACGGTGACGCACCATCTCAAGCAGTGCGCGGTTGACGTAGGCCTGAGCATAGCGGGGGCTGTAAAAGATCGCACGCGAAAGGTCGGAAAACGCCTGGTCGTCCTCGTGCAGGTCGAGATGATGGAGCGCGCGCGAATTGTAGAGCACGGCGAGAGGATGGCCGATCGCTAAATTCGATCGGATCATCTGCGTGCAAGCGTAGATGGCCTGTGCAGGCGGCGTTTGCCGGTCGATGTCGTTGCACTGGTGAATGAAACGCTCGAACATCAAATCCTGCGCGCTCGCGTTGGACACCCCGATCAGAGGCGCCCCGATCATGATTGAGGCCAAGACCGCGACGGCAAGCGCAATCCGCATCGCGTTCAGCGCACGCCTGCGGCGAGCAGATCGTGCATGTGCACGACGCCGACCGGTTTGCCGTCTTCCACGGCGAACAATAGCGTGATGCGCTTGGCGTTCATGATGGCGATGGCGTCGGCAATCGGGGCGTCCGGCGCGATGGTCTTGGGATCGCCCGTCATGAGCGCGCGCGCATCCTTGGCGAACATGTCGGGCGTCAGGCGCCGGCGCAGATCACCGTCGGTGATGATGCCGATAAGCTTGCCGTTCTCGACGACGCCAGCTGCGCCTATGCCGCCCGCGCTCATCACTTTCAGCGCCTCCGGCACCGGCGTCGACGGCGCGATCAGCGGATCGCCTTGGCCGATGCGCATGATGTCGCGCACGCGCTTTAGAGTTGCGCCCAGTTTTCCGCCCGGATGAATCGCGCCGAAATGGTCGGCGGTGAAGCCGCGCGCCTTCAGCAGCGCCACCGCCAGCGCGTCTCCGAGCGCCAGGCACATCGTGGTGGAGATTGTCGGCGCAGGCGCGTCCTCGCTCGCCTCTCCGCAATCGGGCATGACCAGGGAAGCGCTCGAGGCGCGCGCCAGCGTCGATTGCGCTTTGAAGGTCATGCCGATGACTGGGATGCCGATGCGGTGGCAGTGATAGAGAAGGTCCGACAATTCCGCCGTCTCGCCCGAGCGCGAAATCGCCAGCACGCAATCGCTTTCGACGATCATGCCGAGATCACCGTGGCTGGCTTCGGCGGGATGGACGAATTGCGCCGGCGTGCCGGTCGAAGACAAGGTCGCGGCGATCTTGCGGGCGATGTGGCCCGATTTGCCCATGCCTGAGACGATGACGCGCCCCTTGGCGCCGGCGAGCAGCGCAACCGCGTCCGCAAACGGCGCCGACAGCGCCCCCGCCAGCGTTTCGCACAATTGATCGAGCGCACGCGCTTCGGAGCGGATGGTCTCTTGCCCGGCCGCTACGGCGGCTCGCGCGTCAACATTCATGCTCATGGGCGGCGTTCTAGCCGTTGCGCGCGCTTTGTCACGGGCATTGCACCCGCGCTGACTGAGCGCAGTTGCTCGCCCGCCCCGACCCCGCTACCAGAGCCGCTTTCATGCGCACAGTGTTTGTCACCGGGGGGGCCGGCTATGTCGGCAGCCACAGTTGCAAGGCGTTCGCCGAGGCGGGCTGGCGCGTCGTCGTCTACGACAATCTGAGCCGCGGCTACCGCGACCTCGTCAATTGGGGCGAACTCATCGAGGGCGACCTCAACGACCATAGCGCTCTTAAGGCCGCGCTCGCAGAGACGAAGCCGCACGTCGTGGCCCATTATGCGGCGTTCGCCTCGGTGCCGGAATCGATGCGCGAACCGGACATCTATTATCGCATCAACGTGGAGGGCACGCGCAGCCTTTTACATGCGATGCGTGCAACCGAGGTGACAGAGCTCGTGTTCTCGTCATCGTGCGCGACCTATGGGGTGCATAACGAACTCATCACTGAAACGACACGCCAGTCGCCGATCAATCCCTACGGCGCGACCAAAATGGCCGGCGAGCGGATGATCCAGGATTTCGGCGCCGCCTATGGGCTGCGCTCGGTGATCCTGCGCTACTTCAACGCCGCCGGCGCCGATGCGGCTCTGGAGACAGGCGAACGCAACACCCACGACCCGCGCGTCATTCCGCTCGCCATCCGCGGGGCTATGGATGGCGGTTTTATCTTCTCGATCTTCGGCGACAAGCTCGCCACCCGCGACGGCACTTGCGTGCGCGATTATGTGCACGTAACCGACTTGGCGGACGCCCATCTGCGCGCGCTGGATTGGCTTCAGACCGGCAAGCAAAGTCAGGTGTTCAATCTGGGCGCGGGGGAAGGCTGCTCAGTCAAAGAATTGGCCGACGCGGTAGAGCGCATCTCAGGGAGCAAGATCACGCGCAAGATCTCCCCGCCTCGCGCCGGCGATCCGCCTCAGCTTGTGGCGAGCGCGGCAAAAGCCGAACAAATGCTCGGCTGGAAACCGCAGCATTCCTCCATCGACAACATCATCCGCACCGCTTGGGCATGGGCCGAGAAGGACCGTGCGCGCTGATGGGGAACGTGCTCGCCTATGTCGATGAAATGTTCACGCCGTCGGAAAGCTTCGTGCACCGCGCCTATCGCGCGTTCGACGCGCTGACGCCGATTTTCATCGGCAACAGCCTGCGCAGTCCCCCGCCCGCAGGCGGCCATGTCATCGATATCAAGTCCTTGCATGGGCCGCTCGGCGAGGCGGGCTTCAAACAATTTGGCTGGGTCTCCGAGCAGCTCAAAGCGCGCCTCTCAGCAGAAAGGCCGATCGCCATTCACGCGCATTTCGGCAAAGGCGGCGTTTACGCCATGCCGCTCGCGCGGGCGCTGAATGTGCCGCTCGTCGTCACCTATTATGGCGGCGACGCGACCAAGAAGATGAACACGAGCTGGAATCCGGCTCGCGTCTACAATCGCTACCGCAGCGAGATGTGGCGTGAAGCCACGCTGATCCTGCCCTGCTCCGATTTCATCCGCCGCGAACTCGCCCTGCGCGGGTGCCCAAACGCCAAGATGGTCGTGCACTACAATTCCGCCGATCCCGATCGCTTCCGCCCCGGCGAGAAGCAAAACATTCTGCTCTTCGCCGGGCGCTGGACCGAGAAGAAAGGCATCGGCACGCTCATCTCCGCGCTCGCGCGCGTCGGCCCCAAGCTCAAAGGCTGGCGCGTGCGCTTGCTGGGCGATGGCGAGTTGAAGGCGCCGCTCGTCGCGCAATTGAGTGCGGCTGGCGTCGAAGCGGAATTACCCGGCTGGATTGCGGCTGACGAAATGCCTCGGCATTTCGCGGAAGCGACGATCGTTTGCGTGCCGTCGCAGCGCGCCAAATCTGGCGACGCCGAAGGTCTGCCGCTCGTCTGCGTCGAGGCGATGCTTTCAAACTGCGCGCTTGCGGCGACCAAGCACGCAGGCATTCCCGAGTGCGTCGAAGACGGAAAAACCGGCTACTTGGTCGATGAGCGCGACGACGTCGCGCTGGGCGAGCGCATCGCGCGCATGCTCGACGATCCGGCGCGCACGCGCGCCATGGGCGAAGCGGGGCGCGCACTGGCGCTCGACCGGTTCAATTTGCAGAAGCTTTCGCGCACGCTGCAAGATCGTCTGATCGAGGTTGCAGGCGAAAAAGAACTGGCGGGACCGCAGGGCTAGCGGTTTCGGGGGAGCGCGTTTCGGCCCCGCCAGTTTGTCGGCGCTCTTAGGCGAAGATGCGCGCGCCGACGGCCAGGATCGGCAGAGCAACAATAAGCACGAGCAGAGCGGAGACCGCGACCGAAGCAGCCTTCACCGCAAGCGGGGTTCCGTGCTCGAGAGCATCGATGTAAAGACCATTACGCATTTCCAATCTCCGGTTTAATTCGGTTTTGCAGGAGAGAGATGGTGATGGCCCCCCTTGACCGCGAATGAGCAGTTCACGACCTGGATGTGAGCGGATTTCACATCTGAAGGATCGGGATCGTGGCGCATTTGCCTTCGCTGCAGACCCTTCGCGCGTTCGAGGCGGCGGGTCGATTGCAGTCCTATTCCAAGGCGGCCGAAGAGCTCGGACTGACGCACGGGGCGGTCAGCCACCGCATCCGCGAACTCGAAGACCGCATGGGCGCCACGCTCTTCCGCCGCGCCGGCAACACCATGCTGCCGACGGAGGCCGGTTTGAAATTGCTAGCGCAAGTTCGTGGGGGCTTAAGCCTGCTCGATCAGGCGTTCGCCACGCCCCGCCAGCGCGCGGCGGCCAAGCGCCGGCACGTGGTGATTACGGCGGTGCCCAGCCTTGCATCGACTTGGCTTTATGCGCGGCTTGCTGAGTTTCGCGCCGAACACGGCGACATCGATGTCGAATTGCGCGTGAGTGAAGCGCTGGCCGACTATAAGCGCGAAGGCGTCGATGTCGGCGTGCGGCTTGGGTTGGGCGGCTGGCCCGGGCTCAACACGACAAAACTTTTCGATGAGGCGCTCACCCCGGTGTGCTCGCCGGAATTTCTGAAACGCTACGCGCTGACCAAGCCCGAAGACCTGGGGCGCGCGCCGCTCTTGCGCAACGTTTGGACATCGTGGGCGCGCTGGTTTCGAGCCGCGGGTCTCGATTGGGGCGAACCCACGAGCGGGCCGATGTTCGATGACTCGCCCCTGCTCTTGCGGGCGGCCCTCGCAGGTGAGGGTGTGGCGCTCGGGCGCCATTGGCTTGCAGTCGACGAGGTCCGCGCCGGTCGGCTCGTAGCGCCGTTCGATCTCTCGGTGCGAGACGATTTCTCTTATTGGCTGGCGTGGCCGCCAGGGCGCAGCGCTAACCCGGACGCCGCCTATCTGCGCGAATGGCTGCAGGCGCGCGCCGCCGAGGAAGAGCCGCCCTGCCCCGTCGGCCACACGCTCGCTGCGCCTTGACGCATGGATTTCACGCATCTCGTTTCGACGCTGCCGTGGAGCGTCTATCTCTTCATCGTCGTCACGCCGTTCATCCAGGAAGACACCGCCGTCGTTGGCGCAGCGACGGCGTCGATCTCCGGCGCCGACCCGATCATTTGCTATCTGCTCTTGGTGATCGGCATTACCGGCAGCGATCTCTTCAAATATTGGATCGGCCGCGCTTCGCATCTCTTGGTGTGGACGCGCCGCATAACCGAGCGCCCCGACGTGCTGGCCGCGCGCGAGCGGGTGCTCAAGCGGCTGGGGCTGACGCTGGTGATTGCCCGGTTCGTGCCGGGCACGCGCATTCCGCTCTTCATCGCATCGGGCGTTTTCCACGCGCCTTTCGCCCGCGTGGCCGCCTACGTCATCGGCACGGCCCTCCTATATGCCGGCATCATCTTTGCGGCTTTCCACGCGTTGGGTGCGGCCATGGGCGAGCAAGCGCGGCGGATGCTGCCTTTCGCGGCGCTGGGGATTGTCATTCTAGCGATTGCGGCCCAGGTCATCCGGTCGGCGCTTGCCCGCAGGGCAGCCATGCGGTTGAGCCCCACGCCGGGGGAGCCTATGTCGTGAGACCTCAAGAGGACGATTGATGGCCGAGGCCGTTCCCGCAATTACGATCCGGATTCCGCGCGTTGAATCGACGCCGATCGAGATCAGCAACACGTTGCCGCTGACCTTTATCTGCGGGCCCTGCCAATTGGAGAGCCGCGCTCATGCGCTCGAAACCGCAGAATTCCTGCGCGACGTCTTCAAGCGCGCGGGCGCGGGTTTCATCTACAAGACCAGTTTCGACAAGGCCAATCGCTCAAGCCTTCACACCAAGCGCGGCGCCGGACTTTCGGTCGCCGGCCCTATCTTCGAGGAAATCCGCACCAAGCTCGGCGTGCCAGTGCTCACCGACGTCCATCTGCCCGATCAGTGCGAGGACGTGGCCGAAGTCGTCGATGTGCTGCAGATCCCAGCTTTCCTTTGCCGGCAAACCGACCTTCTGGTTGCGGCCGCCGAGACCGGCAAGCCGATCAATGTAAAGAAGGGCCAATTCCTCGCGCCGTGGGATATGAAGAACGTGCTGGGCAAGGTCACCGGCACCGGCAACCCCAACGTGATGGCCTGCGAGCGCGGCGCAAGCTTCGGCTACAACACGCTCGTCTCAGACATGCGCGCGCTGCCGATCCTGAAGAGCTTCGGCGCCCCGGTCGTGTTCGACGCGACCCATTCCGTGCAACAACCCGGCGGCCAAGGCGATCGTTCTGGCGGTGAACGCCAGTTCGTGCCCGTGCTGGCGCGCGCAGCGGTGGCGATCGGCGTCGCGGCGGTTTTCTTGGAAGCCCATCCCGATCCGGACCACGCACCCAGCGATGGCCCGAACATGGTGCCGTTCGCCCAGCTTGAGGAGCTCGTTCGCGACCTCGTCGCGTTCGACCGGCTCGCAAAGCAAACCGCGGCGGTCGCGGCGGAATAGCCAACGCTGCTGGGCGAACAAGCCTTACATTTGCCGCGTCTTAACGCAGGATTGGACGAAGGCTGGGCTGCGAGCGGGGGCGGCCGCCAAAAGCGAGTGCGTGGCCATGATTACGGTGTTTCGGGTCTTTCCGACCCTGATTTTCCCGTTTCTCCTTTACATCCTCTTCCTCGCCGGCGGCGTCGGCGCGCTGGCTTCGGGACATGCGCCGCTTGTCCACATCACGTTGATAAGCGGGGCGGTCGTCGGCGTTAGCGCCGCCGATGTGGTCGCCTTGGCGATCGTCGTTTGCCTGTCGCTCGATCTTGGTTCGGCCTCGGACACGGCCACAAGTTCGATCGTGCACCTCTGCGTCGATGCGGTGCTGGCGACTATTTTCCTGGTGTTGTTTTTGCTCCTCCCCGCGTTTGGGACGACGATTTTCCTCATTCTGACGGCCGCCGCGTTGCTCGAATTCATGATCGGCGGCTGGATCATGGTTGTCTCGGCGCGTCGCGACGTGGCCTATGCCAGCGGCAACTAACGCTGCGCTTCGCCAACGCTGGCGTCGCGCCGCGAACTTGCTTAAGCCCATGCCATGTTCGAGCGGCGCATCTTAATTACCGGCGGGTCGGGATTCCTCGGCTCGCATCTTTGCGACAGGCTGGTGGCGCGCGGCGACGATGTCGTTTGCGCCGACAATCTGTTCACGGGACGCAAGCGCAACATCGCCCATCTTTTGGACCGGCCAAATTTCGAATTCCTACGCCACGATGTGACCTTTCCGCTCTATGTCGAGGTCGACCAGATCTACAATCTCGCCTGTCCTGCAAGCCCGGTGCACTATCAACACGACCCGGTGCAGACGACAAAGACGAGCGTCCACGGCGCCATCAACATGCTGGGCTTGGCCAAACGCTTGCGCGCTCGGATCTTCCAGGCTTCGACTTCAGAAGTGTACGGCGATCCCGACGTGCACCCCCAGGCAGAGGAATATTGGGGCCGCGTCAATCCAATCGGCATCCGCTCCTGCTACGATGAAGGCAAACGCTGCGCCGAGACGCTGTTCTTCGACTATTATCGCCAGCACCGGCTCGATATCCGCGTTGGCCGCATCTTCAACACGTATGGCCCGCGCATGCACCCAAACGATGGGCGGGTTGTGTCGAACTTCATCGTCCAGGCGCTGAAGGGCCAGGACATCACGCTTTACGGGGACGGCCAGCAGACGCGCTCATTCTGTTATGTCGACGACCTCATCGAGGCCATCGTCGTCTACATGGACAAGGACGGCGACATTCCCGGGCCCATCAACCTCGGCAATCCGAAGGAGTTCACCATGGTTGAACTCGCGGACGCTGTGATCGACCTCACCGCGTCGAAATCGCAAAAAGCCTTCAAACCGCTGCCGAGCGACGACCCCAAACAGCGCCAGCCCGATATCGCAAAAGCCAAGGCGGCGCTCGACTGGACGCCAAAGATTGAATTGCGCGAAGGCTTGACGCGCACCATCGCTTATTTCGACGGCCTGCTGCGCGAGGGCGATCCGCTGATCCTGGGGCGCTAAAGGCCGCCCACGCGCTCACGGCGCGCTACGCACATCGATGGCGACAATGCCGGTCTTCTGCCCCTCTTCGACGTAGCGGTACGCCTCGACGATAGACGACAGCGGATAGCGCCGGTCGATGATTGCTCTAAAGGCGCCGGCCTCCATCAATTGTCTCAGATAGCCGATGAAGCCTTCATCGCGACGCGGGGCGGCGATCATCACCTTCCCGTCTTTGGTCATTGCCGACCAAAGCGCGCGGCGCAACGTATCGCCGCCGGGCCCCACATCCGTCGCAACGAACGGCGCGCCGTTCTTCAAGAGCGGCCGGCAGCGTGTGAACGTCGTCTTGCCGACGGCGTCGAGGACGCAATCGAACATCGGACCGAGAGCTGCGAAGTCCTCGCTCGTATAGTCGATCGCGCGTTCAGCGCCGATCGAGCGCACCATTTCAAGATGACGCGTTGCAACCACGGCCGAAACATGAGCGCCCAGAGCGCGTGCGAGTTGCACAGCCGCAGTGCCGATGGCGCCGGACGCGCCATAGATGAGGATATTCTGCCCGCGCTGGAGCCCAAGCGATCTCAAGCAAGCATGCGCGTAAAGCGCGCCTTCACCGACAATTGCGTCTTGCATGGGAACGCCGGCGGGGATTGTCGCGACGTATCCGCGCTCGGGGGCGCAAACGTATTCGGCGTGCGCGCCGAGTTCGCTCCAACGCAACACGCCAAATACAGGCTGGCCTGCGGCAAACCTCGTTACGCCCTCGCCAATCTCTTCCACGATACCGGCGAAATCCATGCCGAGGATCGTGCGCTTCGGACGCCACAGCCCGGTGAAGGCCCGCATGAGAAACGGATGGGCGCGCAGAAAGCCGCAGTCGGACCGGTTGACCGTGGTCGCGTAGACGGCGACGAGAATTTCGCCGGCTCTCGGGCGAGGCTTAGGGACCTCGCGGATCGCGACGACGTCCGGCGATCCGTAGCGCGTGTTGACCGAAGCGCGCATGCTCGGCGGCATTGGCGGCTCTCTCCCCGTGCCCGCGAGGCTCTTATTCGCCCCGTGCCGGCTACGCCAAGGAAAAATCGCGTTTGCGACCCATGCCCGTCGTTGGATTAGCGACGCCGCCGCCGGCGCCTTCCCTCAAGGCGTCAGCCTTTTCGCCACCTGGCGAAAAAACTCTCATTCTGCGCGCGGGCTTCGGTTTCCAGGAGACCGATCTCAACTGCGACGCCTGCGGCGCGCATGCGCGCAACGCCCACGCCCGCCGCCATCGGGTGCGGATCGCGCGCGGCGATCACCACGCGCGCTATATGGGCTGCGATGAGCAGATCCGAGCACGAGACAGCGCCGTTGGAACGACGCGCGCACGGCTCCAGCGTGATGTAAGCGGTCGCCCCGCGCGCAGCATCGCCGGCTTGTGCGAGCGCGCGCTCCTCGGCGTGCGGCCTGCCCCCAAGAGAGGTCGCGCCTTCGCCGACGACGGCGCCGCCGCTTACGAGCACGCAGCCAACGGAGGGATTGTCGCCCGTCAGCCCCACCGCGGGGGCGGCAAGCGCCAAAGAGCGACGCATATGAGCCTCGTCGCTCACGGCGGCGACGGCAGTTTTTCGGCCCGCGCTTCGTCGAGATAACGCGCAGAGCGCGCTCTAAGCGCGGCGTCGAGTTCAATCAGCAGCGGATTGCCTGTCGGCATCTCAACGCCGACGATCGCTGCGTCCGACACCTGAAAGAGATGCTTCACGATCGCGCGCAGCGAATTGCCATGGGCTGCGATGATGAGGTTATTGCCGGCGCGAATGTCCGGCGCGATCGCGTCGTTCCAGTATGGCAGCACGCGTTCGAGGGTGGTCTTGAGCGATTCCGTCAGCGGCAGATCGCCCGCGTCGGCGTAGCGGCGATCCCTGCTGAAATCATACTCTGCGCCCACGGCGAGCGGCGGCGGGGCCACATCGTAACTTCGCCGCCAGATCTTGACTTGATCATCGCCGAATTTGGCCGCCGCTTCGGCCTTGTTGGCGCCCGTAAGGGCGCCGTAATGGCGCTCGTTGAGCCGCCAATGCTTGTTGAGCGGCAGCCAGGATAGGTTGGCGGTTTCGAGCGCCAGATTGGCGGTGCGAATGGCGCGCGTGAGCACCGAAGTATAGAGCCGGTTGAACGGCGCCCGGCTCGCCGCCAGCAATTCGCCCGCCCGCAGCGCCTGGGCTTCGCCTTCCGGCGTCAGGTCCACATCGACCCAGCCGGTGAAGCGGTTTTCCAGATTCCACTGGCTCTGGCCGTGGCGCAACAAAGCAAGGAACGTCATCTGCGCCTGCCTTTCAGGCCCCATCGGGCGCGTCAAGAGCGCCAAGCCGCCTAGGCGGCGCCTAAGAGCGCGGCTAAACCGACGCTTGAGATGCGCACCTGGCTTTTGAACCCCGTCGTCTTCTACCCGCTTGCAGCGTTCATCGCCATTTTGGTCATCGCCATCAGCGCGCGTCCCCAATCGTGGCCGCGAACGCCAGCGCCAGTGGCGGGTCTCCAAGCCGGGGCAGCCCTCGTGCTGACGCAGGCGAGCTTCGACGCTCCCGCCGGCGACCCCGACCAGAACCTTTACGTCACCCGCAATTATCTCGGTCAGGCGCAGACGCTGCGCATCGCGGTATTGTCCAATAAGCCCGCGCCGGGCCCTGCCGATCACGGCGTGCAGATCCTGCTTGCGCCTCAAACTGGGGCTGAGCTCGCGGGCCAAGCCCTCACAATTGTCGTGAGCTACAATCCGTTGCCGGTGAACGCCGCCACTGGCTTGGCGGTCAGCCTAGAGGGAACTGGGCCGACGATGTGGGTCGCACAAAACGCGCCGCCCCAACACGGCGCAATCAGCTTTGAAGTTCCCGCTCAAACCGGGATCAATGCGCTCGGTTTGAGGGCGATCAGCGCCAACGAAAATCAGCGTGAGGCCTACGGGCTCGAAATCACGCGTATTTCCATCACGCCACACCCCGCGGGCGCAGCGACGCATTGAACTTTGCGGACTTTTCGCCCAAACACGCGGGCTCCTCGCCATCTGGAATTTGACCTCATGCTGCCTGCGCCCCGCGCAAGCCTTGCGCCCAATACCGCCGAATTTGAAACGCTGCCGCTGGTGAAGCCGACGGGCTTTCGCGAATACGACGCGCGCTGGTGGTTCGGCATTCCCGGTTCCGACAAGGCGCCTGAGCTCAATTTGTTAGGCGTGCAGGCGCTGGGTTTGGGCCTCGGCACGCTGATCCGCGAGATCGGCGTTGAGCGCAAGGTGGTCACCGGTCACGACTTCCGAGCCTATTCGATGACCATCAAGCAAGCGCTGACGCTGGGGCTGATGCAGGCCGGCATGGAAGTGCACGACATCGGCCTGGCGCTCTCGCCGGTGGCCTACTTCGCGCAATTCGCGCTCGACATACCGTGTGTGGCGATGGTGACCGCAAGTCACAACGAGAACGGCTGGACCGGCGTGAAAATGGGCGCAAACAAGCCGCTCACGTTTGGCCCCGGCGAAATGGGCAAGCTCAGGGATATCGTCGTCAACGGCGCTTTCCGGCCGCACGCGGGCGGCAATTACGTTCGCGTGGAGAATTTCCGCGAACGCTATTTGGAGGAGGTCGCTAAAGGGATGAGGTTGACGCGGCCGCTCAAGGTGATCGCTGCGACCGGCAATGGCACAGCCGGCGCCTTCGCGCCGGAGGCGCTGAAGCGCATCGGCGCGGAGGTTGTGCCCCTTCATACCGAACTCGACTGGACATTCCCGAACTACAACGCCAATCCCGAAGACGCCGAGATGCTGCACGACATGATAGCGGCGTTGAAAGAGCATGGCGCCGATGTCGCGCTCGGCTTCGATGGCGACGGCGACCGCTGTGGCGTCGTCGATGACGAAGGCGAAGAAATTTTCGCCGATAAGATCGGCCTTATCCTGGCGCGCGATCTCTCCGCACAGCACAAGGACGCGACTTTCGTCGTCGATGTCAAATCCACCGGACTCTATGCGATCGATCCGGTGCTGAAAGCCAATGGCGCCAAAGTGGATTATTGGAAAACCGGCCATTCCTACATCAAGCGCCGCACAACTGAACTCGGCGCACTCGCCGGCTTCGAGAAATCGGGTCATTTCTTCTTCCGCCCCCCGCTCGGGCGCGGCTACGACGACGGCGTCGTCGCCGGCATCGCGGTCCTGAAAATGCTCGACCGCAACCCGGGCAAGAAGCTTTCAGATCTGCGTAAAGCGCTGCCGATCTCCTACACATCGCTCACCATGAGCCCGCACTGCGACGACGAGAAGAAGTACAAAATCGTCGATCGGATCGTCGCTCACTATCAGGACCTCGCCAAATCGGGGGGCAAAATCCTTGGCCGCCCGATACGCGACGTGAACGTCGTCAACGGCGCGCGCGTGACCTTGGAAGACGGCTCTTGGGTTTTGGTGCGCGCCTCCTCCAACAAACCGGAATTGGTCGTCGTGGTTGAAAGCATGACCAGCGACGCCGACATGAAGGCGCTCTTCCGCGAAGAGGTGAAACCGCGCCTCGCCCGCTTCCCGGAAGTGGGCGCTTACAATCAGGAGATTTGATCCATGCGCGTGACCATGATCGGCACGGGCTATGTCGGCCTCGTTTCAGGCGCCTGCTTCGCGGATTTCGGGCATGTGGTGACATGCGTCGACAAGGACGCTTCCAAGATCGAACGGTTGAAGAAGGGCGAGATCCCGATCTTCGAGCCAGGTCTCGATGAGTTGGTGAAGGACAATGTCGAGCAGGGACGTCTCTTCTTCACGACCGATCCAGGCGAGGCCATTCGCGGCGCCGAAGCCGTCTTTATCGCCGTGGGCACGCCCTCGCGGCGCGGCGACGGGCACGCCGATCTTTCCTACGTCTACGCCGCCGCCGAGGACATTGCCGGCCTCATGGACGGTTACACCGTCGTCGTCACCAAATCGACGGTGCCGGTCGGCACCGGCGACGAGGTCGAAGAGATCATCAGGAGACGCCGGCCGGACGCGCAATTCGCCGTCGTCTCCAACCCGGAATTCCTGCGCGAAGGCGCGGCGATCAGCGATTTCAAGCGTCCGGACCGCGTTGTGGTCGGCACCAATGACGAGCGCGCGCGAGAGCGCATGCGCGATCTCTACCGCCCGCTCTTTCTCAACGAAACGCCGATCGTCTTCACCGAACGCCGCACCTCGGAATTGATCAAATACGCAGCAAATGCGTTCCTCGCGATGAAGATAACATTCATCAACGAGGTTGCAGACCTCTGCGAGGAAGTCGGCGCCAACGTGCAGGAGGTTGCGCGCGGCATCGGGTTGGACAATCGCATCGGCCGCAAGTTCTTGCATGCGGGTCCAGGCTATGGCGGTTCGTGCTTTCCAAAGGATACGCTCGCGCTCATGAAAACCGCGCGCGACGCCCATGCCCCGATCGAACTTATCGAAACGACCGTACGCGTGAACTCAGCTCGCAAGCAGAAGATGGCGCAAAAGATCATCGCAGCGCTCGACGGCAACGTAAAAGGCAAGACGATTGCTGTCTTGGGCCTCACCTTCAAGCCGAATACCGACGACATGCGCGATGCGCCGGCGCTCGACATCGTGCCGACGCTGCAGGCCGAAGGCGCGCGCGTGCGGGCGTTCGACCCAGAAGGCATGAACGAAGCCAGGCATATGCTGAAGGACGTGAATTTCGCCTCCGGCCCCTACGATTGCGTGCAAGGCGCTGACGCAGTCGTCATCATCACCGAGTGGGATCAGTTCCGAGCGCTCGACTTCGAGCGCATCAAAGATGCGCTGAAGGCGCCGGTCGTGATCGATTTGCGCAACGTCTATCGCCCCGAAGAGATGCGCTCGAAGGGATTCAATTATGTGAGCGTGGGCCGCGCCTAAGGGACAAAACATGGCTCTCCGCAAATTCTCCGAGATCGTGAAGTTGGCGGAAAAACATCACGGCCGAGCGGGCCTCAAAGCGAAGCTGGCCGAACACGGCTACGGCAAGCCGGGCAGCCTGAAGCAAAGCGACGACCGCTTCCTCGCAGGCATGTCGAAGGCGGTGTTTTCCGCCGGCTTCTCATGGGAAGTGATCGAGAAAAAGTGGCCGGGCTTTGAGCAAGCCTTCGATCATTTCGATCCGCACAAAGTCGCCTTCTACGCCGACCGCGATATCGCACGGCTCTTGAAAGACGCGCGCATCGTGCGCAACGGCGCAAAGATCGAAGCCACCATCGCCAATGCGCGCTTCGTTGTAGACACAGCCAGCGCGCACGGCTCGTTCGGCAAATTCCTGAAAAGCTGGCCCGCGACAGATCAGGTCGGCCTATTGGAGCATTTCAAGAAACACGCATCGCATCTAGGTCCAAGCGGCGCGATGTACTTCCTGCGCTTTAACGGCTGGGACGCCTTCATTCTCTCGGGCGATGTCATCAAGGCGCTCATCCGCGAAAAAATCATATCGAAGCCGCCCACCTCCAAGGCCGACATGAGAGCCGTTCAGGAGGCCTTCAACGTCTGGACCGAGCAAAGCGGCCTGCCGCAAA
>JACXTT010004213.1_pt1 | contig 21439 bp, 19 predicted proteins | sample 9270951 | NCBI WGS metagenome assembly JACXTT01 (sample SAMN15532306, study PRJNA645909) | rock metagenome | isolation source: weathered quartz diorite | place: Puerto Rico | collected 2017-06-21
GCAGTTGCCCGAGATGCTGCCACAGGCCGATGCGGCGGCGCTGGCCGAGCGCATGCTGGCCCTGACCGATGCCGGCGTGGAGCCGGCGCTGGCCCAGAAGGTCGCCAGCCGCGACGTCGCCGCCGCGGCGCTCGATATCGCGGAAGTAGCGGCCGCCTGCAATCGTCCGCTGGAACTGGTGGCGGGCGTCTACTTCGCGCTCGATACCCAGCTCAGCTTCAACTGGCTGCGGGAGCGCGCGCAGGCCCTGCCCGCCGATACGCACTGGGACCTGCTGGCACGCACCACCACGCTCGACGATCTGGGGCGGCTCAAGCGCGCGCTGATGACCAGCGTGCTGGCGCAGTCCGGCGACTACGACACGGCCGAGGCGCTGATCGACGCCTGGCGCGCCAGCCGGCAAAGCGCGCTCGAACGCTTCACGCGCATGCTGACCGACCAGCGCGCATCGGGCGCGACGGGACTCTCGATGCTGTCGGTCGCCATTCGCGAGATCGGCATGCTGGAACGCAGTTGAAGCGGCGCGCCGTTGAGGCGGCGCGCCGTTGAATTGGCGGGTCCGCTCAGTCTTCGTCCGCCTCCGGCTCGCTGGGGCGGAACTCGAGCCCGAGCAGCACCAGCAGCTCGAAGGCATCCGCGAGCAGGTGCTTCTGCCTCGGCAGCAGGCTGGCGTACGGCATGTCGTAGATCGACTGGTGCGCTGCACGCTGGCCCTTGAGCCCCCGGTCCCGGGCGATGTCCGAAAGCAGCGCCGCAAAGGCGGACAGGTCGTGGGTAGCCAGCGCGGAATTCAGCACCCTGGCAATCACCTGGGGCGACGCGCCGGCCCAGCCGATCAGTTCGGCGTTGGAGGCTGAAGCGGAAGGGCGGTGTGAATTTTCCATGGTCTGTCTAACGGTCCGCGGTGCGCCGCCTTGAGTGCGAAGTGATGTAGCAATTACCCTACATGCGAGGGGTTCAACCCATTCACCAGCCGGCAAGCCAACAACTGGCATGCATCGGTAGCTCCTGTTTGCGCCAGTCCGGCAGCATCATGCGACGCATCAGCCATTATGCTGCACCCACTGGCGTGCCCAGGCGATGGTCGCCACGCGCGCTTCTTCCGCTGTGGGATGCGTGGCAGGCGGCCCGCCGCCCTCCAGCACGACGGCTCCCGCCTCCCAGATATCGCACACCGCCTTGAAGCGGCCGACACCCTGCGCATGGCAAAACACATGGACCATGAAGCCGCGATATTCGATGATGTCGGTAGAGGCTTCCGGCAATGGTTCCGGGTCGACGGCCTGTTGCTGACCGGCGAGCGCGGTTTCGGCCGCGTGCGCGCCCGCATGGCGGCACACGCCCCTGGCTGCACACGCCCAGAGGCATGCCAACGCGGCGCCGGACAGCAAGCCCAGCCCAAACCAGCAGGCCCTGCTTTGACAATGCGCCATGGCAGCCCCCTTCCGTTGCGTGGAGCGACGTGATGCGGCATTCCTGCCAGCATCTGGTTCAGGTTATACCAATGGCGGCAGATCGGACGCCAGGATGGCACCGCCGGTCCCGCCGGCACAGGGTCAAGCCGCCAGATGACGCAGACGCGCCAGGCGACACTGTACGTTCACGGGTATCCACTTAGCTCCAGAAGACTATCATCATCTGATGGACAGCCTCATCGCATCGCCGGAAGCAGGCAATAGCAACACGCTCGAGTTCAGGCTCGGCTCGCACACCTTCAACGAGGTGTTCGGCGTGATGCGCAATGCCAGCGACCCCAAGCGGTCTGCTGGCGGCAGCGGCCGAGCGGCCGTGGCGCTGACCACGCGCATGCTCGCGGTTGCCGACGGCAGCGACTTCATGGGCAGCTTGCGCAACCCCGCTGCCTGGAACAACGTCTTTGGCATGCGACCGGGTCAAAGCCGCGTGCCGATGTGGCCGGCGCTGGACGTCTGGGTCAGCCAACTCAGCGATTGCGACGGCGTGTACGCCTCGGCCCACTCCCCAACTTCCTGTGCAGCGGCAGGGCCCATAACGCCTGGCCAACACGACTCTATGCGGGGACGACATGGAAAATGAAAAAGATGGACGAACCCCACAGCGAATACCGAGGCACCTGTGGGCAATGTTGCGAGCGCAGGTTAGCGAATGGTTCATTGGGGGAGTCCTCATAGCAATTACTGGCTTCGCGCCGCAGGAATTCATAGCTCGACTAATCCACTATATTGCGGGGCCAGAGAGGGTGGAACATTTGTCGCGCTTGGCGCTCGATGCTCGGCCAGTGATTGTCTTTGTTGGAATCGCGATCATTGTGGCTGATGCGCTGTATCGGAACCGGCACCGAACGGTCAATGCCGTCCCAGGAAGGCCGACGCTCCCTGAGGATGGAGCGGGACATTTGCAACCTAACGTGGCAAGCGAACCGAGTGAACCGGAAACATTACCGCTCCCAAATAAACCATGGCTATTGGAGGGGCGAGTGATACTGGTCGTGCTTCCGTTCGAAAGTCTCGGTGGCGGCGACAAATATGATTACTTCAGTGAGGGTTTAACGGAGGATATGATCACCCAACTTGCCCGACTCAGCCCGGAGCGCCTGGGTGTGATTGCCCGCACTTCCGCGATGCACTACAAATCCACGACCAAGACCATTCATCAGATCGGCCAAGACCTCGGAGTTTCCCACGTGCTCGAGGGAAGCGTCCGGCGTGCCGGCGATCGGGTGCGCATTGCGGCGCAGCTCATCCGGGTAAGCGACGAAACGCACCTTTGGGCCGATACCTACGAGGGGAACCAGCATGACATCCTGACACTGCAGATCGAGGTGGCCAAGGCAATTGCCCGCGAAATTGAGATCAAGCTCACGCCGCACGAGCAAAGGCGCTTAGACCGTGCTACCGGCATTGATACGCAGGCGCATGAAGCGTATCTCAAGGGGCGTCACTTCTGGTCCAAGCGCACCGAAGAAGGAATGCGAAAGAGCATTGAGTATTTTCAGCTCGCTATTGGATACCAGCCGAACTTTGCGGCCGCCTATGATGGAGTGGCCGATGCTTACACGATGCTTGCATGTCGCGGCGTGAGCCCTGCGCGCGAAACGTTTCATAAAGCAAAAATGGCAGCCAGGAAAGCGCTGCAGATTGAACCTGATTTGGGTGAGGCCTATGCATCACTGGCCCACGTACGTTTGCACGATTGGGATTGGGTCGGTCTGGAACAGGATTTCCTGCGCGCCATTGAGCTGAATCCAGGACACGCGATCGCCTATTATTGGTACGCGGAATATCTTATGGCGGCGGGCAGAGCCGAAGAAGCCATTACCAGGGTAAGGCAGTCCCAACAAATGGATCCGTTGAATTCAGTGCTGAATTCATCTGTTGCCATGATCTTGTACCTTGCTCGGCGATATGAGCAGGCACGGGAAGAACTCCGCAGAGCCTTGGAAATCGATCCAAACCACTTTCTACTTCACTTCAGGCTGGGCTTGGTTTACCAGCAACAGAAATTGTTCCATGACGCAAGCGAGGAGATGCAGAAGGCTGTCACGCTTTCCGGGAGGAGCACAGAGGCGCTGACGGGGCTGGCCCAGACCTACGCTGCCGCCGACATGAGAGAGGCCATGCAGCAAATCGTGGATGCGTTGGAATCCGAAAAGCGCTACGTCCACCCCTACAACATGGCGCGGGTGTTTGGTTCGCTCGGGGACAAAGAGCAGACCTTCGGCTGGCTGGAAAAGGCCTACGATGAGCACAGTCCTGACTTTGTCGAACTCAGGACAGAACCTACTTTCGACAGCGCTCGCTCCGATCCCAGATTCTCTGAACTGCTGTCCCGCGTCGGATTCAACCAGATCTGAAGGACGACGCTCTGTGCTGGGCGCCAGGGCAAGTGGTTGCGTATCACGCCGGCTGCAGTTGAGCTGACGGGAATCACTGGCCACAAAGTCTATTGCTTATCCATGACTGACAAGCCTTGCGTAATCACGTCCGCGTATGTCACCGGATCGGTCGCAACCGCCTGCTGAAGTAGGCGATAGAACAGCATGCCGCGCGAGCGTGAGGTGCGGCGATTGAACCGGAAGGTGAACTCGTCCAGGCAGGTGTCGAGGTGCGCTGGTTGAACCGATCCGTGGTGGGTGCCAAGAATCCAGCGTTTGAGCAGTGAAGCGACACGATGCACGCCAGCCATTGAAACGTGGGCAGGCAAATCGGAACCGAGCATGGCATGGCGTTGGTGATCATACCCGTGTGCACGCAATGAGCGGTAGGTGGCCGAACCATCGGTTCGCACTTGTGCACCGGGTTCGACGCACGCTTGAACAAATGGCACCACGCACGCTTCTGAGTCATTGTCAATGCGGCGCAAGCGAAGCCGCCCGAAGCCCTTTGGCTGAAGAATTTCCACCGCGATGATGACAAGAACCTTGCTCGTATTGCTTTTCCTCCCTTTCCTTGAGACAGGCGCATCACGATCTGAGATGGCCACATAGGTCTCATCGACTTCTACCTGCCCCTTCAGGCGATCGCGGTCCGGTCGCACCATCGCACGGCGAAACCGGTGCAGCATGGTCCACGCCGTCTGGTAGCTGCCTAAGCCCAGTACGCGCTGTAACCCGAGCGCGCTTACCCCTTGCTTTTGATTGGTGAGATACCACGCCGCCGCCAGCCATACAGTCAGCGGTGTGCGCGTCTTGTCGAAGATCGTGCCCGCCGTCACCGTACTCTGATGTCCACAACTGCGGCACATCAACCGGGCCCGACTGGAGCGGTAGGCTTGTTCCGCGACGCCGCAGTTCGGGCAGACGAAGCCATACGGCCAGCGCAACCCCTCAAGATATGCTGCGCAAGCCTCTTCGCTGCCAAACCAGGCCATGAATTCGTTCCAGTTGCGCGGATAGTCCTTGCCTGCTTCCGGCGATGCGATGCGGCTGTCCATCAGATGATGATAGTCTTCTGGAGCTAAGTGGATACTCCTCCGACCCGCGCCCGACGCCGTTACCATGCCAGCCGACACTGCCGCCGACCGACTGATCCACGCACTGGGCCTGCGGCCCCATCCCGAAGGCGGCTATTTCCGCGAGACCTACCGAAGCTCCGAGCGGGTGCGATGCGGCGACGGCCGCGTTCGCAGCGCGTCGACGGCCATCTACTACCTGCTGCGCGGCAGCGACTACTCGGCCTGGCACCGCATCCGCTCGGACGAGCTGTGGCACTTCCACGCCGGCACGCCGCTCGATGTCCATGTCCTGACGGCCGACGGCAAGCTCGTCACGCATCGGCTAGGCAATCCGCTCGACCATCCGCACGCGGTGTTCCAGGCCACGGTCCCCGCCAACCACTGGTTTGCCGCCGAACGCGTGCCGGCAGGGCCCGAGGATTTCTGCTTGCTCGGCTGCACCGTTGCGCCGGGGTTCGAGTTCAGCGAATTCGAACTCGCGCAGGCCTCTGACCTTGCGGCAACGTTTCCAGCCCACTCCGGGACAATCCACAGACTCTCGCGCCGCCCCGCGTGACAGCGCCCGGGCGCCGGCTACAAACCTCGTGCCTGCATGCTACGATGGTTCGAACAGCCCGGGAGATACCGATGGTCCTGAAGCGCTACCACGAGCTGCCCGACGAGGAACGGGACGCCTTCGAAGCCGCCTGTGCCCGGCACGGCTTTGTCGCCGAAGATTTCGAAATCGGCATGGAAGAGCATCCTGCCAAAGCGCAAAGGATCATCCGCGTCGGGCGCGTCGTGGGCAGCCAGTTCGAGCAATACGCGACAGCGGACGGAATCGCCTGGGTGGCCTCGTTCGAGCGCGATCTGACTGACGATGCCTTTGGGTTTCCGTTGGCGGATTAATCGGCCGCAGTCGGCCGGGGCAGCGGTGAACCTCCCCCCAAAAAGATCTCCATTCGCCGTTGAAGTACGCGGGCAAACGCAATTTGTGACGGAGCGCACGGACATATGAAGAGCGATCCACTATTTTGATGCCTTCCCGTTCGATTCCATCGCTAAGCGTCGAGCACGGTCACCGATAACCTCGACCAAGCCCTGGTCCGCGTCCATGACAGACAACACTCCCCCCGCAACCCGAGCGCGCCGGCGTCGCAACGGCCAGTCTCCCGCACTCCGGATTGTCGATTGGATGATCGAGCCGGCTCCAGATGGTGATCTGGCCCTCGTCTTCGTCACAGTGGTGCCAGGCTCTGAAACGCTACCGAGCAAGAACGCCGGTCAATGCTATGTCCTGGGCCAGCAAGAGGTGCAGCGCCTGCTGAGCGAGCTTGGCGAGCAATCAGCAAATGGTCACGGCGAATCCGCGGCGGCCGTTCCTGCCATCGCGCCTGTTGAACACGCTACGGAGGAGCCGGCTGTCGTGAACGACGGGCCGGCACGCACCGTGCTTAGTGCATATGGCCTGCTCGGAAACTGATCTCAATGCCAGGGCAATGCATGGTGGCTGCTTCGGTCTCGACACACGCGCGGACCGTCGCAACGCTATGGATTGCAATGGCGTCCTGAGCGAGTACGGCAAGCTTTGCCCTTGAACCTCAAGAGCGCTTTTCGCGCTTGCCAGTCAAGGCCAGCGACAAACGATGCCAGGGCACGCCGAAAACTCAGGCCACATACGCAATTTCAGACTTGCGCGCCTGGACCTCTACCTCGCCTTTAGCCAGTCGCCCAAGCATCTGCGGATCACGGACCACCAGGCGGCGGCCGGATTTTTCAATCACGCCGGCATCCTGAAGCGCCTTTAGCGCGCGAGAAACGGTTTCACGGCTGACATTCGCCATGATGGCGATGGCATGCTGGTTCGGAAGACTTTCAATGACGGCCTGGTCACCGCTGGCACGCGCCACTGCCGTCTCCAGTACCGAGTAGACCCGCGCATAGGCACGCGTGAGCCCCAGCAGCGAACGATAGTTCGAAGCCTGGCGGATGGTATTGCACAAGCGCTTGAGCAAAGCCTCGATCACCGAAGGATGGTGATAAAACAAGTTCTGGGCGTGCACCTTGGGAAGAAAGCCAACCACGGCTTCGGTCGTGGCAATGACCGAAGCCGAGCGGGGGCCGCCGTCAATGATCGACAGTTCGCCAAAGTAGTCATTCGGCTCGACAAAATCCAGGCCAATCTCCCGCCCGTCCTCAGACAACGCAATCACCTGAAGCCTGCCGGACACCAGCATCAGCAATGAGGTTCCCGCCTCGCCTTTGCGCACGACGAATTCGCGCTTGCCGAAACGGCGATATCGAATGTGCTTGCCAACCTCTGCAATGGCTTCATCGCTCAGGCTGCGCAACAGCAACTGATTTCTCAGGAGATTAATGGAGTTCATCTTCGACCCATCGCTTTACGCGATTTTTTTTGGCATCGACACAATCGTGGCGATGCAACTGTTTTTGTCCCGCTACCCCAACCGGCAAGGCGAAACCCGCCGGCCCCACACTTACCCAAACTCTTACTGTCTGCCGTACTTGTCTTCAAAACGCACAATGTCATCCTCACCGAGATACGAACCCGATTGCACCTCGATGATCTCAAGCACCGTCTTGCCGGGATTGCGCACCTGATGTTTCACGCCAGCCGGGATGAACGTCGACTGGCCCTCGGTCAGGAGGAAAGTGTCATCCCCGCAGGTGACCTGGGCCGTGCCACTGACGACAACCCAGTTTTCGTCACGGTGATAGTGCATCTGCAGTGACAGCACTTCGCCCGGCTCGACCGTCAAGCGCTTCACCTGGTGACGGCTGCCCTGGCCCAGGCACTCGAAATGCCCCCACGGCCGGTGTTCCTTGCGATGGCTGATGACTTCCTGGCGCCCGCCCTGCCGCATCCGGTCGACCACCGCCTTGACGCCCTGCGCATGCGCCTTGTCGGCAACCAGTACGGCATCCGCTGTCTCGATGATGATGACGTTCTCGACGCCCAGGCAGGCTACCAGCCGCCCTTCCGCATGGACCAGGCTGTCGGTGCTGTTTTCGAACAGTACGTTGCCCTTGCCCACATTGCCTTTCTCGTTCTTGGGCAAGGCTTCCCAAAGCGCATCCCAGGAACCGATATCCGACCAGTCCGCCGTAAGCGGTACCACCACGGCCGGCATGTCGCGGTCTGCACCGAGCTTTTCCATGACTGCGTAGTCGATCGACTCCGCGGGGCAATCCGCAAACGCCGCCGCGTCCAGGGACACGCGATCACCCGCAATACTGCGGCTGGCATGGACGGCCTGACTGCCCTCAAGAATGTCAGGACGGAAGCGGCGAATCGCCGCCAGCCAGACCGATGCGCGCATCACGAAAATACCGCTGTTCCACCAGTATTCGCCCGAGCCGAGATAGGTCTCGGCCAGCTCCTGGGTCGGTTTCTCGACAAAACGCTCAAGCCGGCGCGCGCCAGCGTCCCCCACCGCCCCGCCCAGACGGATATAACCGTAGCCGGTCGCGGCGCGGTCCGGCACCACGCCCAACGTGGCGATCGCGCCCGTCGCGGCCAGTCGGGCCGCTTCGCGGATAGCCAGATGGAAGATATCGGCTTGCTGGATCAGATGGTCCGCCGGCATCACGACCATGACCGGATCCTGCCCGGCCGCAGTCAGGTGCAGCGCGGCGAGCGTCAGCGCCGGCGCCGTATTACGTCCGACCGGTTCCAGAATTGCCGTCGATCTGCGGCCTTGCGCGCGCACCTGGTCCGCCAGCACCGTGTAGTGATCATGCCGGCAAACCAGCAAGGTGTCCTGCAGGGAATAGCCTTCCTGCGCGATACCATCGAGGCGGCGGTTGGTGATCTGGAACAGCGATTCATCGCCGAGCAGGTTGATCAGCTGCTTCGGAAAGCGCTCGCGCGAGAGCGGCCACAGCCGGGTGCCAGAGCCGCCCGCGAGAATCACCGGGCACAGCGCGATGTCCTGCTTCGATTGCTGAGCATGTGCCAGACCGGAAGCTGACTCGACAACACGGCGCAGTGCCGACGGAGGAACAAGAGCGGTCATCAGGAAGGGCTCCGCGTTTCGCAAGAGATAGGTTGTGCCAGGCCGGATGGCTGTGCATCCAGCAGTTCGGCATACAGTGAGTGGTAGCGCTGCGCGATGTGGCTCGCCTGGAACAGCCGCTCCCAGCGCTGGCCCGCCTGGTCGCCCATGCGGGCCGCCAGGGCGCGGTCCTGCCACATGGTGTTCATGGCTTCGGCCAGTGCGGCGCTGTCATTGGGCGCCACCACGATGCCGGTGACGCCATCCTGGTTGACATGGCTGGTCCCTGTTCCCAGCGAGGTCGAAATCATCGGCTTGCCGAACATCGCGCCCTCCAGCAAGGAGATGCAAAACGCCTCGGAGCGATGCGACGACGGCATGACCATGGCATGGCACAGCGTCAGCAAGGCAACCTTGTCGGCCTCGGGCAATGGCCCGGCAAAGACCACGTTGTCCAGCCCAAGCTCCCGCGCTTGCGCGCGCAGGCGCTCATCTTCGGGACCTGCGCCAATCAGCACCACCGGGTGCCCGCAGCGCCGGGCAGCATCGAGCAGCAGGTGCAGACCCTTGTAGTAGCGGAACACGCCGACAAACAGGAAGAACTCAGTGCCCACCCGACTGCGCCAGTATTCAAGGCGCTCAGGCTCCGCAGCCGGATAGTTGTCCCTGGCGAGTCCGATTGGAATGACATCCACCTTCTGCGCGTACCTGCGCAACACCGGGCTCGACTCGGCATACTGCGGCGAGGTTGCCACAATGCGGTCCACGCTGGCCAGAAAGCGTCGCTTGAGCGGGCGATAAAGCGGCAGCAGCGCTTGTTGCCTCACGATGTCCGAGTGGTACGTGACCACCGTCGGCTTGCGCACGCGCGTGAGAAAGTGCGCCACGTCCATGAATGGCCACGGAAAGTGGTAGTGAATGACATCGGCCTGCTGCGTCAGCTGCCGGAAGCGCAGCAGCGAGCTGAACGAGATGCCGGTCGATGCAATCTCCAGGTCCAGGCTGGCGTAGTGCACCACGCCGCCTTCCATCTGGTCCGGACGCCGGCCTTTTTCCCGCGCGAGCGACAGCACCGTGTTCTCCACGCCATGCGCGGCACCTCCGCGGCATAGCTGGCGAATGAATTGCTCCACCCCGCCCATGGCATCTGGCTGAAAGTTCTTATAGAAATGCAAAACGCGCATCGATGGCGAGTCCAGATTGAGCGTTGGCCTGGGCTCCCATCCCCGTACGGAGCCCATCTCCTGCCTGTACCGGACATCGTGCTGTGCGTAGTGGCACTGCTGGCAGGCTGGATGGCGGCGTATTGTCGAATAGTTTTGCGCCACTCGATGTGATGACCGTCACAAACAAAGCGCGTTGCAAATCTTCTAATTCCGACATTGCCGCCGAGTCTGATACGGCCCGACTCACGCAACGGGCGCACGCCGCCTGCCTACTGGATTTGCGGCCGCCTCGCCAATCCTTTGACATGGCTTGAGCCGATGCCGGCCGATTCACCCCCCCTCTTTCGTAGGGGTACGCATGAACCACGACACCGGCAGCGCTCTTGTCTTTTTAAACACAGGGCAATCTGGCCATCAATTCCTTATTTAAAACGCCCATTGGCGCCATTTCACAACACCAATAACACTAAGCCAAAAATTGTGACTCGCGTCACAGGAATCCCGCGCATCTGCCGGAACAATACGCCACAACCATGAAGTCACTGGAACGGTACCGAACCTCATGGCCGCGCCGCGTCGGCGAACCTTATGCAGGCTTGCGGCGCGCAATTTCCCTCACGTTGTTGTGTACACACAATCAGGAGTTTTGAATGGCAGCTTCCGCCTACTTCAGCCAGATTCAACAGGCCTACCTGGCCTACTACGGCCGCCCGGCCGATCCGAATGGTCTGCAATACTGGGCCGACCAACTGGACAAGGCCAGCGGCAATCTGAGCGTCATCATCAATGCGTTCGGTACCTCGGCTGAGTCGACGGCCCTGTACGCTGGCAGCAGCACTGCCGCCCAGGTCAACTCGATCTACCAGACCCTGTTCGGTCGTGACGCCGACCTGGCCGGCCTGAATTTCTACGTGCAAGGCATCCAGAGCGGCAAGTTCTCGCTGGCCTCCGTTGCCCTGAACATCTACAACGGCGCCACCGGCACCGACAAGACCGCGCTGGACAACAAGCTGATCTACGCCAACGCGTTCACCAACGACATCAACACGACGGCCGCAGTGCTGGGCTACAGCGGCACCGCCGCCGCCAACGCTGCTCGCGCTGCCGTGGCCCAAGTCCACGACGCCGCTTCGCTGGCAACGGCTACGACCGGCCTGGATGCTACCGTGGCGGGCGTGACCAGCGCTGGTACGGTTGGTCAGACTTACACGCTCACCAATGGCGTGGACAACATCATCCTGACTGGCAACAACAGCGTTGTTAACGGCGTCGTCGCAGGCAACTCCGGGAGCACGACGTCGACCGGAACGTTCACTCCGCTGGACAAAATCAGTGGAACGGGCACGGGCAACACGCTGAACATCTCTGATCTGAGCGGCGCCGGCGTGCCGAGCGGTGTCTCTGTCTCCGGTGTGCAGACGCTTAACTGGGTTTCTGCCGGTAACGCGAACGTCAACACGACGCCGGGCTTCACTGGTCTGAAGACCGCTAATGTTACGTCGTCGGCTTTCGCCAGCGTCACGGTCGGCAATGGCACGGCCGCCAACGTCACCGCGGCTACTGGCGCTAGCGTCATCGCAACGGATTCGGCAGTCACCGTCGTCAATGCAAAGGGCTTTGTCACCATCAACGGTGGCTCGACCCAGACCGTCACCACCGCTGGCGGCGTCAATTTGTACAATGCAACGGGTGCGGTGACTGCAACCGATAGCGCACAGGGTGCTGCAAATTCTTCGATTAAAGATGGCACTTCCGCGTCGCTGACGACCTCGGTAGCGTTGGATGGTACCGCCGTTACCGGCGCCAACCTTGCTGCTAATCACGCTACGAATAGCACAGTCACCATTGGTGCCGCTGGCCATCTGCCGACTGGTGCCGTTACGGTTGTGGAAAACGTTGTTGGCGACAAGGCGAATAACGCAACGGCCGGCGACATCACGATTAACGGTGGCACCACCGTTTCGGTGACGTCGAACGCAACCCAGGCTACCGCTGCCGCCAATGGTGTTGGCACCAACTACACGGTCACCCAAGCGGCTGTGACTGTGAACGGCAGCAGCGCAACGACGTCGGTATCGGTCACGCAAACGGCGGCTGTTGCCGAGGTTGATGGGGTCGCCGTCAAGGCAGGCGTCAATTTGGCCGACAACGTCACGTTCGGCGCAATGGCCAAAGGCGACACGGTTACGGTTGATGGCCTGACCTTCACCGCAAACGCCGCGCTGACCGCAACGCAAGCTGCAGCTGCCTTTGCGAACCTGGCAGCTGGCGCCACGCAGGGCAATTCCACGCTGGGCACGTATTCGGGCGCACTCTCGAAAAACTTCTCGAGCGGCACCAACTCGGCCGGCGTCGTTACCTTTACCGCAACGAAGGCCGATTCGACTTCAGTTGACGTGGTTACCGGCGCAACTGGCTCTGCAAGCGCGACGGCCGTCCAGACCGCAGCTGGCGTTACGGCGGTCACAGCCGTCGCTGGTGTTGGCGGCATCGCCAACGGTGCAGTCAACGTGCAGGATGCCAAGTACGGTACCACCACGGCTAACACCATTACCAGCGTGAGCGAAAACGGCTACGCCTCCGGTTTTGTCAAGTCGGACGCGCTGGCTACCCTGTCGCTGGCTAACAGCAAGGGGCAGACCGTCTCCGTGTACGACAACACCGCCAAGACCCTGGGTCTCACGGTGAACAACCTCGGCGCGGCCTCCGCATTGAACCTGGATGCTGCTAACGCCGCTGGTACCTACACTGCTCTGAATATCACCACCGCCGGCAAGGACTCCCTGCTGAACGTGACCGGCGCTGCTGTCCAGGCGCTGACTGTTTCGGGTACCAATGCGCTTGACCTGAGCAGCTCCACCTTCTCCGCACTGAAGACCGTGACGGTCTCTGGCGCGGCCGGTGTCACGCTGGACGCGAGCGGTGCGACTGTGACCGACTTCAATGCGTCGGCTTCGTCGGGCCACAACGTCGCGAAAATCGACGCCAGCAAGGCTACGTACGAAGGTGGTTCGGGCGGCGACACCGTGACCCTGACCTCCGCTACGGTGTCCAAGGCAGTGACGATGGGCGCCGGCAACGACACCGTGAAGCTTGCTTCGGGCACGACTGCTGTCGCAGCAACGATTGATGGCGGCGCAGGCACCAACACGCTGTCCATGGACGCCGCTGATGCTGTCACCGCTTCCGGCTCGTCCCTGTTTGCCACGAAGGTCGTCAACTTCCAGGTGCTGAACCTGAATGCCGGTGCTGGCCTGCAGACGGTGCACGTCGACACGCTGGGTCACTTCAACTCGGTGGTCACCGGCGGCGAAGCTGCTGCTGGCGTTCTGACGCTCGATGGCTTCACCTCGGGCGGTAGCCTGACGCTGAATGCTGCCGCTGCTGGCTCGTACGTTGTCTCCAGCGCAGCATTTGCCACGCCGACCAACGATGTGTTCAACATCAATGTGTCGAACGCCGCCGGCATCAATGCTGGTTCCGTGACGGTCAACAAGGTTGAGACCATCAACCTGACCTCGACCGACACGACCGCCACGCACGCTGCAGGTACCAACACCAACATCCTGGCCCTGTCCGCTGACTCGGTGACCTCCATCAAGGTGACCGGCAACGCCAACCTGACTCTGGATGGCCACACCAACACCACCGTGACCTCGGTTGACGCTTCCGGCCTGACCGGCGGCCTGACCTACACTGCGGCTGGCACGGTTGCTGAGACCATCAAGGGCGGCGCAGGTGCCAACCACCTGACGGCGGCAGTTGGTGGCACGACCGCTGATGTCCTCATCGGCGGTGCCGGCAACGACGTTCTGACGGCCAACGCCGGCCTGGACACCCTGACGGGTGGTGGTGGCAACAACACCTTTGTCATTCAGACCGCGTCGACCAACGTCAATACGTACGCGACGATTACCGACGCGCACGCCGGTGACACCGTCCAGTTCTTGACCACCGGTACCGTCTCCTTCGTTCAGTCGAAGGTTGCCCTGGCTTCCACTGCAGTATTCCAGGACTATGCCAACGCAGCGGTAGCAAGTGCAGCGACGGGACAAGGCAACATTGCCTGGTTCCAGTTTGGCGGTGACACCTACGTCATCCAGAACCAGACCGGCGCTGAAACTGCCTTCCACAACGGTACCGACCTGATTGTGAAGCTGACTGGTGCAGTCGACCTCAGCCACGCTTCGCTGAGCACCGACCACGGTTCGCTGTTGCTGGGTTAATGCCCTCAGGGGCAAAGGGGCAGGTCTTGCTTCCGGGCATTTTCTGACCGGCTCCTAGCCTCCTGGTTGTACTGATACCCCACTGTCCACAAGGCAGTGGGGTTTTTTCATTAGATGAAGACCTACGTATCAAGGAAAGCTCATGTCCCTGCCTGAATACATCACCATCGACGGCACCAACTACAGCACCGCCAAGCTGTCCGCAGAAGCCCACGTGCAAGTCCAGAACGTCCAGATTGCCGACGCCGAAATCGCCCGCCTGCAGCAGCAGTTGGCCATCACCCAGACCGCCCGCAACGCCTATAGCGCGGCGCTGGTGAATGCCGTCAAAGGTGCAGCAGCCAGGGCCCCTGCAGAAAAGGCAGCCGCGCCCGCCAAGAAGCCGCGTGCTCCGCGCAAGGCCAAGGCCGCCGAGTGACGCCGTATTGAGGCCAACTGCCTCGACGCCCGGCCGGCTACGCTGCTACAGTCATTCCTCTTGCCCTCGACACGAGCGAACACTCGGCCAACACCGCATCTAAGCCTGGGAATTACCATGCCAAACTACACCGTCATCTCACGCGACGCCCACTCCGACAAGCGCTGGCAGCGCCCCAACGGCTATGCTTTCGCTGCAAAGGTGGCTTTGCTTCCCCTGTTCGCAGCCGAAATGGCCGAAGCCGCCATGAGCCTCCCCCTGGCCTTCGCTGCCCAGGGAGACGAATACCAGTTGGTATCCGCCCTGGGGCTCGCAACCGGCGAGAATCTCTTCGTTACGCAAGATGGCCGCTGGCTTGGCAAGTACGTACCCGCCGCCCTGCGCAGCTATCCGTTCCGGCTGGTCGACACGACCGAAGGCCAGCAGGTGCTGTGTTTCGACACCGACAGCGGTTTGCTGAACGACGACCCGGCCGGCGAGGCATTCTTCAATGCCGACGGCACGCCCGTCGCGATTGTCGCCGAGATGCTGGATTTCCTCGGCAAGGTGGAAGCCAACCGGGGAGTGACCGTAGCAGCCTGCGCAGCGTTGCACGCCCGCAAGCTTCTCGTTCCCTGGAACATCACGGTGCAACGTGACGGGGGCGAGCAGAAGGTGGAAGGCCTGTACCGGGTCGACGAAGCCGCGCTGAACGCACTGCCCGACGAGGAATTTGTGACGCTGCGAGAGAACGGCGCGTTGGCGCTGGCCTATTGCCAGTTGCTTTCCATGCAGCATTTACCCACGCTGGCCCAGCTTGCCCAGGCGCACGCCGACGCAGCCCGGGCGGTCCAGACAGCGCCGGTTGCCACCACGACGCCAGGCGAGTTGAATCTGGAATACCTCAACCGGAATGGCACCCTTAGCTTTGGTGGGCTGCACTAGCAAGTCGCCAACCGCTTGTGGCCGAATGGGCTGATTGCCAATGGCCGCAGCTTCTGAGGGAGGCGATAGTACTTGCCTCCCCGCAACACCAATGTTCCAGATTGAAAAAATCACCAGCCAGTACGACGTCGAGGAAGACCGCCTGCACCTGGTCGCCAGTGATGGCCAGGAACAGACGCTCGGCCTGTGGCTCACGCGCCCGCTGGCAAACGAACTGATTGGCATGTTGCTTGGCGAACTGGAGGTGCCCGGTGCAAGCCAGACCGATGAACACGTCCGTGCGGCCTTGCACGCGTGGGAGCAATCGGCCGCCAATGCCCAGTTCAAGCCTCAGTCTCCAGTACCCAGCCCCGAAGCCCAGTCAGGCGGCCTTGTCACATCGGTCGACGTCGTGCACGCCGATGGCCATTTCGCCATGGTCTTCACCCTGCGCGGCGACCGCTCTGCCAGCATCACGATGGACGGCACCCGCATGCGCCAGTGGCTTGGCATCGTGCACAGGCTCTACGGCAAGGCCGAGTGGCCGTGCCACAGCCTGTGGCCCGACTGGATAACCGGGAAGACGCAACTCCTCACGACTGACGTCAGCGGGGGTGTCCTGCATTGAAGGCTTTGGCGCCCGAGCGTGTGTGTCAAAATTCGTTGCGGATTGGCCTTCATCATTGACCGCGTCCGGCACCGTGTTCAAGAATGGTTTGTCGCCTAAACAAGGGCGACCAGGTTTAGCAGCCTGCCCAACACACGCCGGACGGAGCCGCGCAGCGGCTCTTTTTTCGTCCGATACGCCTTCGCACGCCTTTCCCCATGGGCGGGCTTTGGCGGGGGAGCCCTAGGGCTCGCCGGTTTCCGTGTGTGCCGGTCTGCTAACCCTGCCCTGTGCCCGCCCACCCCGATTAGCAGCGGACAGCGGGCCTCCATCCCTCACACGGAGGTCTCGATGCAACCCACCCCCCCCACTCCCCAAGATCCCACCCTCGCCCAAAAAGAAGCCCAACTAGCCCAAAACCTAGCCAAAGCCGACCGCGCCCTGGCCCGCCGCCTCGCCAGAACCACCCTGCCCCCACCCAGCATCCCCATCACCCTCGAAGACCACATCCTCGAAACCAGCGACGACCTCCTGCGCGTCAGCGCCGGCCTGCGTTCCGTCCTGACTCTGCTGGACCTGCAGAGCGACGACATCCCCGATTGCATGGGCCTCCACGCCCTGCTCTTGCCGCTCAAGCAGCAGATCGACCAGAACGCCGACCGCCTGCAGGCGCTTGTCTGACGAGGGACAGGCCCGCTCACAGCGGGCCTGAAAGCAATACGGCGCGAGCCAACTGGCCTCGCGCCGTTCTGATACTGGCACTGGTGTAGTGCTGCAAGCCGCGGCTGAGTCCTGAAGTGAGCGCCTAAGTCGCGCAGCCCGAATTCACTGTCTGCTTGCAGCATGACGGCGTCCAGGACCGCCCTTCCAGGGGCTCTACCATTGACTAGCCCCCTGACGGTGTTAATGGTTGTTGGCAAGGCATTCAATTTTGGCTCGGGGGCGCAGGCAACGTATCGGCCAAGGCTGGCGCCGTCGACTCCGCAAGTCCCGGCACCGAACCGAGCGAGTCCTGCTTGACTGCAAGCCCGGTTGTCTCCTGCTGCTGCGCAATATCATGGCCGCTCACGCTTGAGATTGCAGCCTGCTCACTCTGTGCCGGTTCGCCATGAACAGGAAGACTCGCAACGAGACTCTCCATTTGCTGTTGACGAGGCTCGTCCAGAAGAAAGGCATTACGCGCAGCATTGGCAGCTGCCAGCTTTTTTTCGAGTTCCAGCGCGACACCGGGATTCATGTCGAGCAGCTTCATGCGCTCAAAAGCCCATCGGTCCGCCCTATCAAACACCGTCGATGCAACCCAACTGACCCCATGCAACGAAGCTGCATTAGCTGCCGCATTTGTCGCGGCTGTGGCGACCAGGAGAGGAGCTTGCGCAACCGCAGCAGCGCCCAACAGGCTCCCTATCGAACCTCCGGCTGCCGCCGCCGAACCTGCAGCGGCTACCCCTACGCCAGCCGTTGCGACGGCCAGCGCCGCTGTCGCAACAAGCTTGGCAAATCCAAGCCCATACGTATACGCTTTCATGCGTATTCCGCCCTCCTCCGAGAGCCCTTGTGTCCAAAGGACTATCCACTGTGCTTCTTGCGGCGTCAGATTGACAGCCGCGACTTGCTGCGGATGAATACTTTGCAACCAGTGATAGTCTTGCTTTTCCGCATCCTTGCCTGGTGCGGCCAATAGCGTCCTGCCGCGACAGACCTCCAATGGGGCGACTTTGATGCGCTTGCCGGTGGAGAGTTTCACCTCAAAGGACCGCCCCTTGTCGCGCATACTCGCCAGTTCCTTGGCCATCTTTACAGCGTTGTCGGACTCGTAACCGTCAATGTCGACGATGACGTCCCCTGCCTGTAAATCGGCAACAGGAGAACTGGCCACTACCCGCAGGTGTTCATCGATGCCAGCGCCTCTTATCCAGGCTACCTTGCTGTCAGTATCGCTCAGTGAGTACGTGGTCGCCGTTTCGAAGGGAAGCTCCCATTGAGTCGAGCAGTCCTTGTCGTGCAGGTCAGCGGAGCGAACAATCGCTGGGCGGATTGCCTGTAGACCTCCTGCATACGTGCGAATTTGCTGAAGCAGTTTTTCATCGACCTTGCGACCATCGTCGACTGTGTAATGCGTTGCGCAGCCCGTGAGCGAGGCAAGGGCAATAAGCACTGAAATGCGCTGCAAGGCTTTCATCTCCAAGAATTCAATCCGCTGTCGGTCCGTGTAGGCCTGCTGTGAGTCCAGGCCTCCTCGACGCTTGGGCTGACGCTGATATCGTGCGGCTGGGCGTCGGGGATGAAACTAATCAGCCAATGTGGCATTTAGAAGCACCAGGCTTGCCAATGCGTGAGACTAGTAGGGAACGGCAACAAACTCCCATCCTGCACCCTCCGAAAGCAGGGTTTTTGCAAGATGACGCATTCTGGGGATACAGGCAGGCCCACCTTGAGCAGAAAGATCCCCACTTAAGCGGGGTCTAGCGCAAATGAATACGGCCGTTAGCGTTCGGTGGTTCACCGCTGTCGAGAATGTCACGCCGAGCCACGAGCGGCAGAACGCAGGACCACTTCAGGGTTCGCCTAATGTGACCGGCACGCGGCGGTAACGTCCTGGATATCGGACGGGCTCAGGCTTCCCCCGGCTTACGGGCTCGCCCACAAATCAGATTCTTAGAAACTGTTAGACAACTCTAATAGCATGAAAAAAGTATTTACTCTCGTTGCTGCGGCCATTGCAACCTCCACGCTATCTGGTTGCGGGGGCTTGAACCAAGTTCTTGCAGACCGATACGAAACCGTTGAGATGTACCACATCTTCGATGTTAAGACTTCAGCTGCACCTGAAGCTGTAATCAAGGCGTCGGCAGACGGACTAGCCCGTAACACTAACTCTGTTGTTCAAAATCGTCCGCTGCAAATGGGCTGGAAAGTACCTGACGAGGCTGGGCGCTTCGAGTTGGTGAACATGGCTGATGCGTTCAAGGGAACGGGCATGGGTGCTCTCCTTAGCGCGGCTGGCGGCGCAGGTGGGACCACACTGCGCGTCGCCAAGTGTGATGGTGCAATCTGGACGTCAAAGGCCAACCGTCATATTACTGGCTTCGAAAATCTCAATTTGTACACTTGCCTATATCGATACAAAGGCGGCTATCAGGTCGATATGTACGCGGTATTTCAAAAATCCGGCGGTGGACTTAAGGGATTAGTTCGCGACGCTGCTGGCGCCCTCACTGGTACTGCGGAACAATGGGTCAACAAGACGGTCATCGATACTGCACGCTCGATCGAGACCACTACCGGCTCTAAGGTAGTGCGGCTCGAAGGGCAACCAGAGCTGGATGATTTGCCAAACGTTGACAAGATCACGGCTCAATAGCACGAGCCCCTTATTGTCGATGCCTTCTGGCATTCCTGCTTCAAAACCGCGCGCGCCGCGTGGCTTTTTCATTACCCCCAAATAAATTTCTCTTTGACATGACAAACGGGCGCAAAGGATCCCGTTTTTCGAAATCAATAGGGGAACAAACTGGGGGGGCATTGTCGACAATCAGACGGCGCTGATGCTCCGAAGTGCCAACTCTTGGATATCAGCCTGTACGAATGGCTGGACAGCATTGCTGCGCTGACGCGCTCGCTCTGTTCGCCAGACCACAGTTCGTCATCACTGCCCTCGGCCCGGAGGCCCCGAACGTTTGCTACGATGCCACTTGCCTGAGTCACAACAAATAACAAACCTGGGCAATGCAGAGCACAACAACGAAAGTGTCCCGACTGAGGGCCCAGAGGTTGTTTGCTGATGTCAGCGACGACGCTCTTGCCCGTGTGAAGGTGCGATTTGCAATCTTTGAGGCGGGTGACGTCATTGCGCACCATGGCGACAGCGATTCCTCCCTCGTACTGGTCGTTTCAGGACGCGCCCTGGCCTCGCGGCATTCGGAGAACGGGCGCGAGATCGGCGTTGCCTTCCTGAACCCGGGCGACTCATCCGGCGAGGCTGCAATTCTTCTCAATGCCCCGGCCATGTTTTCGGTCGTTGCCGTCGATACCGTACTGGCCGGCCTGATGGCACGTACCGAAGCACGCAGGCTGTTCGCCGAGTTGAACGTTTCCACAGCGCTGCTCAGGCTGCTCGCTGGCAAACTGGAGCGCATTGCGGACAACCAGGTGGTGCTCACGCTGCCGAGCGCCTATGCCCGCATTTACTCGGTGATCCTGTCGGCCCTGCGCGAAGAGCACGGCGAGACCGAAGCCCAGCGCGAACTCCCCAGCCAGGCGGCGATCGCGATGGCGGCCAATGTCAGCCGCGAGACCGTGTCGCGCGCGATGCGGATCCTGGCGACGCATGGCGCCATCACCAGGGAAGGACGCCGCTACCACCTGGCCAATCGCAGCATACTGCGCGCACTCGTCGCGCAATCCTGAACATGGAGTGCACGGCATGGCGGCTCACGCGAGCCGCCAACCGTGCCGGGGCGGCAGCCCCGATCAGACCAGTACGTGACCCAGGTCGGTCACGGCCACACCCACCAGTTCCACCACCGTGTCGGTCGCTTGCGCGCCGGCAACGCCGTCGCCGTGGACCACGTACGTGTTGCCACCGGAGACGAATGCCGCCGAGCCGGCGGTACCACCCATCGCGTGCAGCAGCGCATCGATCTTCATGGCGTCGGTCGCGGTCGACGCGGCGTCGCCGCCGAACGTGACCACGCCGTTGACGATGCTGTCGATGCTCAGCTTCGCGATGCCGGTCTGCGCATCGCCGAACGTGCCGGACAGCAGCGCGGTGTCGGCCAGGTGCAGCTTGTCCGCGCCCTGCGTAAAGCCGGTGATGGTGTCGAAGGCCAGCGGCGTGGACGCCGAAGCGGTGCCCGATGCATCCGCGGCGGCCTGCGCGTCGGCCGCGGCATGGCTCAGGTCGATGGTGGTGCCGTGCGCCGTGATGTCGGCATCCAGCGCCGCCTTGGCGCCGTCCAGCTTGTCTTGCAGGCCGGCGGTGGTGCCATGGTCCGCCAGGTCCGTGTCGAGGGCAGCCTTGGCATCGGTCTGTGCCTGGCCGAGCACGGCGGTATCGCCGTGGGCGGCAACGTCGGCATCCAGCGCGGCGTGCGCGGCGGCGGCGGCATCGGTGAGGTCACCAGTACTGCCGTGGGCGGCAACGTCGGCATCCAGCGCGGTATGCGCTGCTGCGGCGGCGCTGGCGAGGG
>JACXTT010004214.1_pt1 | contig 21435 bp, 18 predicted proteins | sample 9270951 | NCBI WGS metagenome assembly JACXTT01 (sample SAMN15532306, study PRJNA645909) | rock metagenome | isolation source: weathered quartz diorite | place: Puerto Rico | collected 2017-06-21
CAAAAAGACGAAACAATAATTTCAGCCAAGGGAGCGAATCATGTCTACCACCATCACGGGAGTCGTCACCAACGGTGTGGTCGTTCCGAGTGCGCCATTGCCAGAAGGGGCCAAGGTCGAGGTCACGGTCGTCGTTTCGGCCAAACCGGCCCCGGGGCCACGCGGCGTGCCGGCGGCGCAAGTGAGCGGCATCGCCGCCCGCGACGGCACGCCACCGGATGATGAGACCGTCAAACGGTGGATTCAGGACCGCCGGGCGGAAAAATACGGCTGAGGCAATATCTTCTGGATACCAGCGTCTTGCTGGACCTGTTCTTGAATCGTCTACCCTGGGCGGCGGACATGGCGGTCATCTGGGATGCCCATCGCCAGGGCCAGATCAAGGCTCTGGTCGCGGCCTTCGCGGTCCCCACGATCTTTTCGTTCGTAAACAGGCGGGTGTGCCGACGGCGCAGACCGTCCTGCAGAGTTGCTCGAGCACGCTGGATATTGCCCCCACCGACCAGGCAACGTTGCTTGCCGCACAGACTTTTGCAGGCCCCGATTTCGAGGACGATCTTCAGTTCGCCTGTGCCATTCAGGCTGGCGTCACCGGCATCGTGCCGCGTGACCCGCGCGGTTTCGCCGAGTCGCCGATTCGAGTATTCACGCCTGCCGATTTGGTCGCCTCGCTTTCGGTTCCACCGACGCCGTGAGTGCCTCACGCTTGAAGAATGAAACGGGGCCGATCCCTCATCAGGATCGGCCCCTTCTCTTCGTTTACGCTTCAGGCTGACATTATTGATTGAACACGAACTCCTTCGTGTTGATGAGCGCCCACAGCAGATTCTCGTAGGCGACCTTCTTGTTCATCGCATGGCGATTGATGTGGTCGAGGGCGACCTGGCGGTGCTCCGCGCTCGGGCGGCGGGCGAAGACCCACTGGAACATTTCGTCCACCTTCTCGGCGTCCGGACGCGGGTCCTTGGCGAGCAGGTCGGCGCGGGCGTTGGCGCGGGTCAGCTTGTCCTGGATCTCTTGCGAGTTCAGCAGGTGCAACGCCTGGGCCAGGTTGGCTTCGCTAACACGTTCGCATTCGCAGGCGCTGATGCGCTGCGGCCGGCCGAACACGTCGAGGAAGTACGAAGGGAAGCTCTCGTCCGGCAGCATGACCGCCTTGTTGGGGGCGTGCTTGTCGGTCGGCAAGCCGCCGAACGCGGCTGGGGTGCTCGTCACCTGGGCGACCGCGTCGTACAGGACCTCGGCCGACATGCGGCGCGGGTAGAAGCGGGCGTAGCTTTGCTTGTCGTGCTTGTTGAAGTCGTTCGGGGCCGAGCTGAGCTGATAGGTGCGGCTCTTGACGATCACCTTCACCAGGTGTTTGAGGCTGAACTTGCTGTCCACCAGCTCCTTGGCGAGGGCGTCGAGCAGCTCGGGATTGGTCGGCGGGTTGGTCACGCGCATGTCGTCGATCGGATCGACGATGCCGCGGCTAAAGAAGTGCGACCAGTAGCGATTGGCAACGGCGCGGGCGAAGAACGGGTTGTCCTTCTGGGCCATCCAATCAACAAGCTTGTGGCGAGGATCATCTTCGCCGGCGATTTCCATCGGTTTGCCGTCGAGCGGTTGAATCGGGGAGACAGCGCCGGTGCGTTTGTTGGTGACGCCGCCGGTCGGCCGGTTGAAAATGACTTGGCGCTGGGCCTGGGCATTGCCGAGACCGCCGGGGACCTGCTGGTTCTTGCGGCCGACGCGGCCGAAAAAGGCGGCGAGGCCCCAGTAGTCGTCCTGGCTCCATTTTTCGTAGGGGTGATGATGGCACTGAGCGCAGGCGATACGCAGGCCGAGGAAGACCTGGGCGGTATCATCGACGAACTGTTGCGGATCCTGCAGCTCCTTGTACCACACGGTCGGCGGCGCTTGGCTTTCGTCGCCAGTGGCGGCCAGGATTTCACGCACGAACTGATCATACGGCTTATCCTTGGCGATCGATTCGCGAATCCAGCCGTGGAAGGCGAACGTGCCGGCGGCGCGATCAGGCAGGCCGCGCCGCTTGACGCGGAGCACGTCGGCCCACTTGTTGGCGAACAGGTAGCTGTATTCGGGCGTCTCCAGCAAGCGGTCGATCAGCTTATCGCGCTTGTCCTTGTCCTGATCGGCGACGAATTCGCCGACCTGCTTCGGCGTCGGCAGTGAGCCTGTCAGGTCGAGATAAACACGACGCATGAACTGCTCGTCGCCGGAAAGGTCGGAGGGGACGATGCCGAGCTCTTGCCATTTCTTCATGGTGAACTTATCGACAACCGTGCGTTCCTCGAATTGATAGTCGGGGATCTTGACGCCGAGCGGGACGGTGGCGCGGAAGACGGCGACCTGGCTGAGATACCGGGCCATGACGGAGGCCTCGCCGGAAAGCTCGAGGGAGCGGACGAGGGCGGCGCCTTCGACGACGGCGATTTCGGTGTCGTTGCTTTCGTACTGGGCCCGCTGGGTGACATCCTGTGTCGTGCCATCGCTGTAATGAGCGGTGACGGTGAACTGCTGGCGGTTGGTGCGCGTCATGGTGCGAGGTCGGGGCGGGAGGGTGATCTTGGTGCCGTTCGGGTCCTTCTCGCTGCCGTAGGGGGTGCCGGAAGCGATCCAGCGGCGCAAGAGCTTGTATTCATCGGAGCCTTCGTCCATGCGTTTGCCGCCGGCGTGCGCGATGGAACCGACGGCCTTCATGAGGAGGAGGCTGCTGTCGGGAGCAGACGGGAAGATGCGGCGGCCGCGATTTTCTTTGGTCAGGGTCATGTAATCGAGTTCGGGAACGAAGCCGAGGAGCGACAGGGCGAAGCCGTTCTGGCCGCCCGACTTGCCGTGGCAGCCGCCGCCGTTGCAGCCGAGCTTGGTGAAGATCGGCACGATTTGGTTGGCGAAGTTGATAGGGAGATCGACGTCGCAGCTTTCGGTCTTGAGGGTGAGCTTGGCGACTTTGTCGCCGTACTGCACGGTGATTTCGGTCGTACCATTGACGAGCGGCACGATACGGCCGTTGCTGCTGATGCGGGCGAGCTTGGGATCGGCGAGTTCGTACTTGACGTCGCCGGAAAGATCCTGGGTTTTGCCAGCGGCAAGGTTGCCGGTTATCACCAGCTGCGCGGAGTCGTCGAGCCCCTTGAGAGTGACAGTGGCGGGGAAGACCGCAAGGTTGGTCACCTCCGCGGGGGTGGGCAGAACGAGCTGATCACTCTTGGGAGCGGCTTTTGGCTCCTGGGCGGGCGCGATGCCGGTGGACGCAGCGATTGCGAATGCCGCGAGGATTGCGAGCGAGGATTTGCGAAGGCGTTGCATGAGGCGTACCCCCCGTGTTGGGTTGAAGGCGGGACCAGGATCGAGCAGGTTTTTTGCGGTGAGGCCCGAGCGCGCGGAAACCTTTGGTAAACCGCGTGATCGGATGCAATCTATTGTGGGCAATTGACGGGGGGAAAGCAACAGGAAAGATGGGATTTTTTTGACAAGCCCCGGGGTGGGACACTCCGAACACCGGAGCTAATGACAGCGCCATCCCCGGGGTTCGGAGTACCTCACCCCGGGGCTTCCAAACAATTAGTCACTCAGGCTGCCACCAGCGCCATGTCCAGCCCGCGCGGATCGGGCGCCTCGCTCAGCTTCGTCTCGGCGACGCGCTCGCCGTTACAGTTGTAATACAGAATGCGATTCTCCTCGCCGGCCCAGATGGCATAGTTCCTGAGGAGACGCGGGCCTTGCACCTGGAAGAACAGGCCGCAAGGCCGGCCGTGACGCGTGATGATCGCTTGCACCAGCGGCGTTTGGTTCGGGTCAAGATTGTCGTGTCGGCACAGGGCGGTCAGAACGTGTTGGCAGAGGTCAGTCAAAGTTGGCAGCGCAGCAACGTCTCGCATAAGGGGAGAGCCTCATGAGGATGAATCAGGGATGATATTCGACGGGTATGTTGAATCTAATCGGTTGGCGCTCTGGGCGGGATGCACAAGAGATGGGAAGTGCGTGAAGATTTCCGTGCGGATTCTACCAGCCGTGCAGCTGCCGTAGACCTTCGTATAGGACGATGCCCGCCGACGTCGCCAAATTCAGACTGCGAACTTTTACCGATAAGAGCGGGATCGTATAGCTTTGCGCATGGTAGCGTTCCAGCACTTCCGGCGGCAAGCCGCGCGTTTCGGCGCCGAACAGCAGGCAATCGCCGTGCTTGAACGGAATCTTCGTGTAAGGCGTTACGGCATGCGCGCTCAGGCAGTGCAGATGCGTGGCTTGCGCCTGCAGGAATTTTTCCAAATCGGCCAGCGTGTCATGGCGGCGTAGGTCCACCGATTCCCAAAAATCCAGTCCGGCGCGTCGTAGCGATTTTTCGTCGATGCGAAAGCCGAGCGGGCCGATCAGGTGCAGCGGGCAGCCGGTGGCCGCGCACAGCCGGGCGATGTTGCCGGTGTTGGGTGGAATTTCGGGTTCCCACAAAGCGATCTGGAGCATGAGAGCATTTCCGCGAGGATTGGATGAAGCTGGTTGCCGGCCTTCGGTGTTCCACCTATACTCGTCATCAAGAATAGCCGAGTTATCACATCCTTGCAGGGGAGGAATCCATGTTTTTTGAAAATAGGCTTCGGATTTGTCATCACGATTGCCCTGGCGCTCGCGCCGGCGGCCCACGGCTAGGATGCGAAGCCGACGCCCGCTACTTCGTTGCAGCGTCTGAAGGACGGCAACGACCGTTTCGCCACCGACAAGCCGAGCAAGCGCGACGTCGGCGCCGATCGCCGCAAGGAGTTGGCCAAGGCGCAGCACCCGTTCGCCATCGTGCTGACCTGCGCTGATTCGCGTGTCGCACCGGAATTGCTCTTCGACACCGGCCTGGGCGAACTGTTTGTTCTGCGCGTCGCTGGTAACATCGCGGACCCGGCCGTCGTCGGCTCGATCGAATACGCGGTCGAACACCTGCATGCGCCGCTGATCGTCGTCCTGGGTCACGAATCATGCGGCGCCGTCGCGGCGGCGCTCGACGGCTCGCCACTGCCTGGCGACCTCGGCTGGCTGGTCAAGCAGGTCAAGGTCGGCGACAAGCTGCCGACGGACAAGGACGCCAAACTGGCCGCCGGCGTTCGCCACAACGTCCGCGCCGCCGCCGTCGATGTCGAGCTGCGCAGCAAGGTCATTCACGAAGAGGTCAAGCATAAAAAAGTCGCCATCGTCCCGGCCGTTTATTCGCTGAAGACCGGCAAGGTCGAATGGCTGCCGACCTCGGAGAAGAAGAAAGCGGTGGTTCCCGAGAAGATCAATCCGCCGGGCGCGTCGCTGCTCGTTCCATCCGAGGCGATTCCCCTGCCGGCGGATGGCAACAGCCGAGGCGTCGTCAACGCCGAGCCCGCGCGTTTCCCGCGGTTGCGGGCGTTTCTTCAGCGGGCGCGTTGACTTTCGCTCGGATTCGACCAAGAGTGCGTTGCAACTGAGGTAAGGTTCATCGTTCTACGTTGGCGGCGCTGCCAGCGTCACCAGCGTCTTGTCCACGCCGCCGGTGACGACGCGTCTGCCATCGGGCGACACGCTGAGGGCATTGATGCCGGCGGTATGGCATTCGGCGCACGCCAATTCCGTGCAGGTCACGACATCCCAGAGCCGCAAGGTGTGGTCCTGGCCCGCCGACAGGAGACGATTGCCGTCCGGCGTGAAGGCGAGGCTGGAGACCATCTGCTTATGCCCCGCACATTGGCCGAGTTCGCTGGCTGATTCGATGTCCCAGATGCGTATGAGCGTGTCGAAGTGGGCGCTGGCGAGGCGTTTCCCATGGGCGGCAATGGCGATATCGAGGACATTGCCGGCGTGCGCGTCGAATGACTCCACTTCGAGGCCGCTTTTGAGATCCCAGAGGCGAACGGTCTTATCCTTGCTCGCGGAGGCGAAGCGGGTCGTCTCGGGAATGAACGCCAGCGCATTGATGCCCGCGGTGTGCCGGCTGAAGCGGAGCACTTCTCGGCCGCTGGAGACTTCCCAGAGGCGCAAGGTCTTGTCGTCGCTGCCGGTGAGAAGGCGTCTGCCGTCGGCGGCGAAGGCGAGGCATTTGATCGAGCCGGTATGCCCGCTGAAGCGGCGGACTTCCTGGCCGCGAACGTCGAAGAGCCGGACCGTGAAGCCGCTGGCCGAGGCGAAGTGTTCGCGATCGGGTGAAAAGGCGATACTGCGGACCTCCTGAGGATGCTTGGGAAAGCGCCGTTCGATTTGCCCGGTCTCGGCGTTCCAGTAAACGAGCATGCCATCCTTGGCGCCGGAGGCGAGATGCTTGCCGTCGGGGGCGAAGCGGACGCACAGGACGGCGTCGGCATGGCCGATCAGGCGGCGCGTTTCCTTGAATTCGATGCGCGGCACGGGCGGGTCGTTGTAGCCATGGCGCGCGAGCAGTTCCAGGGCGGCGGCCAGTTGTCCCGGCGTCTGGAAGCGATCCGCCGGGCGCTTCGCCATCAGTTTCTCGACGACGCGCGCCACCGCCGGCGGGATGTCGCCGCGCAGGTGAGCGAGCGCGGTCGGGTCGTGCCAGCGCTGCTTGTCGAGCTTGTTGAGCAAGGTGCCGCCGGGGAACGGGACCTGGCCGGTCAGGAGGAAATAGAACGTGCAACCAAGGCTGTAGAGATCGGCCCTCACATCGGCGCCGTGTGGATCTTCGAGCTGTTCAGGGGCGACATAGTCTGCGGTGCCGATGACGGCGCCGCCTTGCGTGAGGGTGCTTAGCGACTCGCCCGGGGAGTGGCCGCCTAGCTGCAAGACCCGAGCAACGCCCATGTCGAGCAATTTCACCTGAAACGCAGGCTTCGTCCCTGATGCCTGATTCCTGACTCCTGACTCCTGTGTGATCATCAGGTTGGACGGCTTGATGTCGCGATGGACGAGTGCTTGCTCATGGGCGTGCTGCAGACCGAGGGCGGCCTGGCGAATGAAATCGCACGCCTGCGGGATAGCGAGCGGGCCCTGCTGTTCGACATGGCGTTCCAGCGTGAGTCCGGCAACGTATTCCATGACGAGGTAATGCGTATCGCCGGCGCGATCGGAGTCGAAAACCTGAACAATGTTAGGATGGCCGAGCCGGGCAGCGGCTTGCGCCTCACGGCGAAAGCGGCGCACGGTCTCCTCGTGCTGGAGCCGATCCTTGCGAATGACCTTGACGGCAACGATCTGTCGATCGGCCAGCCGGCAGGCGCGATAGACGATACCCATGCCGCCGCGGCCAATCTCTTCGAGGATCTCGAAATCGGGGAGCGTGGGCGGTGCTTGGGGCGCCGGCGCGCCGATGCCGAGGGACTGCCAGGAGTCCGCTTGCAGCACGGTCGGCGCGGTCTCTGGGCTGGCGGTGGCAAGGCCGCAGACGGGGCAGGACAGAGTATTCCCCCGCGCGGTGGCGTCCGCCGACTCTTCCCATTGATGGCCGCGCGGGCAGGATAACAAGCGTGACATCCGCACCACCTCGATTCATGCGAGTCTATTCGGCGAGGCGTGCATCATCTTAGCAAATGGGGTTTGAAATCCGAATGTTGAATTTTCGAAATCTGGCTTGATACAAGAGCCGCGCACGCGGTAAACAGAGGGCACACGCAAACACCGCTTACCGCGTGCGCGGCTCTTGGGTCATCTCTCAATCTAGCGGAGAGTGAGTTACACCCTAATCAGATAAAGCTATGGGTTGGGTACGAGCCCCCTGTCGAACCTTAGAAGGCGTGATTCCGCCATGCCAGGCGAAAAAGTTGGCGGGCTCGGTGTTGCGAATGGGACGAAGTCCGTTCCCGGTCGTCGGCGGTCTCCTTGATCATGCCTGGTATTCGCCCCGTTCACGTCTGGGTCCACGCACACGCAAACAGGGATCGCCAAGGCCATTGAGGAATGAAGGACGAGGAATCAGAAATCAACAAGTCGATCACACCGAACCATGCTTCTTTATTTCCAAATCCTCGTTCCTCATTGCAGCAATCACGCCGGCGGCTCCCCTTGAGCGGCCTTCTCTTCCGGCGGCGCCGCGGTCGGGTCCTTCATCTCGCCGGGCACGGCTTGCGTCTCGACGGTGGCCATGCCGCCTTCCTCGCCGATCGGGACTTCCTCATATTCGGCGCTGGACAGGATCATGTCGAGGGCCTTGCGTTCGATGAGCTGGGCGGCGAGGGTCTCCATCAGGTCCTCGCGTTCGAACTGGGCGCGGATGCGGCGCGGCGTTTCGCCGTACTGGTCGGCGATGCGCTCGAGCTCCTCGTCGATCTCGCCCTGGTCGAGTTCGATTTTTTCATTTTCGGCAATTTTCTGCAGGACAAAATGCTCCTTGAGGGCGGAGGCGGTGCTGGAGAGAACGTCGCGTTCGAGGAGGCGCTGGCGGGCCTTGATCTCGTCCTCGCCGATGCCGGCCTCGCGCATTTCCATGACGCGGCGGGCCAGGGTTTTGCGGGCCTGGCGTTGGAGCAGGTCCTGAGGCAATTCCCACGTCGCCGACGCGGTGATCAGGCTGAGCACCTGCTCGCGGGCGCTCTGGCGCTGGCTGTATTCGAGGCGGCGCTGCAAGACCAGACGAATCGTCTCGCGGAACTGATCGACCGTCTTGCACTCGTACTTTTCGAGGAATGTCTCGTCCAACTCCGGCAAGCGCAGGCGCTTCACATCCTTGATGTCGAGATGCGCCTGCACGGTTTGTCCCTTGAGGCGATCGACGGCGACGCCGTCGGTCATCGAGATATCGACCACGCGCTTGTCATTGGCCTTGGCGCCTATCATCTGCTGGCCGAACTTGGGGGCGACGCCGTCCTTGAACGACATGGTATCGTCCACCCGCAGGGTGATCTCCTTGGCCTCGCCGACCTTGTCGTTGCCGAAGGTGGTGACCATGTCCACGATGACATAGTCCCCCTTGTCCGCCGGGCCGTCCTTGGGGATGAGCTGGCCGTCGTTGGAGAGGAGGCGTGTCTGTTCCTCGTCCACGTCGGCTTCGTTGAATTCGCGGACGGGGCGTCGCAGCTTGAGGCCCTTGTAATCGGGCAGATCGAAGTGGGGGCGGACCTCGACTTCGAATTCGTAGATGAAGTCGCCTTTTTCGGGAATCATCAAGGCGCCGGTGTTGAGGTTCGGGGCGCTCAGGGGGGCGACGTCGAATTCGTCGGCAAGCTGCTCGAGGCTGGCGAGCAGGATTTCACCTTTGACCTGGTCGTGGACATCCTTCTTGAACTTGCGCTGCACGATCGGCTTGGGGGCCTTGCCGGGCCGGAAGCCGGGAATCCACGAATCGCCGACGAGTTCCTTGAACTTCTTCTGGAAGCTTTCGTCAATGTCGTTGCGATCGACCGTTACCTTGATGTGCTTCTTGCAGGGCCCGATGTCCTCGATCGCGACGGTCTGCTTGATCTTTTTCTTCTCCTCCTTCTGGTCCGTTGCGTCAGGATTGGCATCGGTTTCCGGCGGGGATTCAAGTCCTTCGGTCATGATGGAAACTCCGTGAGAGTCATGAAAATATCGGGGCGAAAAAAATATCAGGACCCTTTTTTTGGCGGAAAAGGATCCTGACACGTTGATTCCGAGAGCGGGTGATGGGGCTTGAACCCACGACATTCACGTTGGCAACGTGACGCTCTACCACTGAGCTACACCCGCGGATCGCGGCAGAAAGCCTGCTGATGGATTATAGATCACCATAGGCGAAATCAAGGGCGCGGCGTGAAAAATACACGACGGGCCTAACCTGGCAGGTCATACTCCGGACCCTGCGCCGCCGCACCGCGGGGATGCGTCGTTCCATAAGCTATCTCCATGACGCAGGAACTCGAAGCTCTCGGGCCGCCGCCGCGCAAGGCGCACGTGCGGCGTAATGCCCGCAATGTGCGCCGCGCCTATGCCACGCTGTTCGCGCTCGTCATCCTCGTGTTCGGCGGTTGGACGGCCCTCGACGCCTATCACTGGACGGAGCTTTCCAACGATGGGCGCCTCCTGACCGTCGGTTTCGGCCTGACCACCTTGTTCGCCGTCTGCATCTATCAACTGGTCGATCATCCGCTGCGGCGCGAGCTCCGGCTGGCGCGGCGCGGCGAGCTGGTGCAAGGCGAAATCGTGTCGATCGGCAGAAAGCGTAATCGCCGGGCGACGCCGCTGATCGCCTACACGTTTCGCACGGCCGCCGGCGCGACCGTGACGGGGGAGAGCGCATTGCCGCGCCGTTTTCCGGTGGACACGCTGGCGCCGGGAATGCCTCTTGATATCCTGTACGACGCGAAGAAACCGCACATCAACAAGGCGCGGCTGGCGCTGGAATTCGTCGAGTTCGGCGAACCGGCGAAGAAGAAGGCCGGTTAGTTTGTTTGCCGTTTGCGACTTGGCGTTCGCCAGGCAGCCTGCGAGCGCTAAGCCGCAAGCGGCGCCGGATCGAATTGGCCTTCTCTTTCGTCTTTCCTAGGTGTAACTTTGATGGATCGAACGCTTCCGTCCCCCATGTCGATGATCGGACGAGCCATGAAATCAACCCTCGCGCTCCTCTTGCCAGCCCTGTTGCTCAGCGCCGGCGTCGCGTCGGCACAAGGCGACAAGCTGCCGCCGCGCAGCTTTCAACGCTTCGGCACCACCAAACTTCGGCACGGCAGCCGCATCCTTTGCCTTGCCTATTCGCGCGACGGCAACGTCCTCGTGGCGGGCGGCGGCAACGATCCAGTCCGCCTGTGGAGCCCCAAGACCGGCGACCTCATCCGCGAACTCAATGAGCCGTGGGTCCACGCCATGGCCTTCTCCCCCAGCGGCGAGACCCTCTTCTACGGCGGCTATCAAAAATCGGTCCGCCTGTGGAACTTCAAGCTCAATAAGGAGACCGGCCGGCTCGATGGGCACAAGTCAGCCGTCAAGGCCATCGTCGTCACCCCCGACGCCGCCGCCATCGTTACCGGCAGCCAAGACGGCGCCATCTATATCTGGGACATGAACAACAAGCGCAAGGTCGGCGAGCTCGTCGGCCATACCGATGAAGTCAACGCCCTCGTGTACTCCGACAAGGACAATGGCTTTCTCGCCTCCGCCGGCAGCGATCGCGCCATCATCATCTGGGACCTGGAGAAAAACGTTGCCCGGTTCAAGATCGATGTCGGCTGCGGCGTCCTCGCTCTCGCCGTATCCGCCGACGGCAAGACGCTCTATTCCGCCGGCGATGATCACCTCATCCGCCGCTGGGACATCGCGGCCCGCAAGCAGACCGGCACGTTCAAGGGGCACGATGGCATCATCGTCTCGCTCGTTCTGCGCGGCGACACCCTCATCTCCGGCGGCCTCGACAGATCCATCCGTTTCTGGAACGCCAACACTACCGAGCAAGTCCGCTCGTTGCCGCGCAGCCAGGGCGATGGCGACGCCTTTGCCGTCACGAGCGCGGGCGATTTCGTGGCGACCGCGGGCCTCAACAACACGATCCGCATCTTCGAAGCCGGCAACGGCAAGGAAGTCATTCCCGCCGCCGGCGCCCAGTCGGCTCTCGTCGGGTTGTCCCTCTCTGCCGACAACCAACGGCTCGCCGCCGTCACCGCCGACGGGCAGATTCTCCTCTGGGATCCGAAGGCCGACAAGCTCCTGCGGCAATGGGACTCCAAGCAGACCAGCGATCTCGTCCTCGCCTTCGCGCCTGACAGCAAATCATTCGCCACCGCGTCGAATACCGTCCGCGTCTGGAATGCCGAGAGCGGCGACGCGATCGTTCAGCTCCCCGTCAAGTTCGTCGATTCGGCCGGAGCGCTTGCCTGGTCGCCGGACGGCAAGACGCTTGCGCTCGGCTTCACCAGCGGCCTCATCGAGCTGTGGGATGTGAAGGACAAGAAGAGCGTCGGCTCGTTCAAGTACGCCGGCTCATTGCACGCGGTCGCCTGGTCGCCCGACGGCAAGAAACTGGCCGCGGCGGGTGGCGTCAAGATCGTCGTCTGGGACACCCAGACTAGCGCTATCGTCCATAACTTCGATTTCAAGGAAGGTCCGGCCCCGACCTTCCCGACCGTCAAGTGCCTCGCCTTCGGCCCCGACGGCAAGACGCTCGCGGCTGGCGGGTTCGACGCCGTCGCGCGCATCTACAACCTCAACGCCAAGAATCCTACCGATGCCAAGGAGCAGCGCGCCTGCGAAGGCCATAGCAGCGCCATTTACGCCGTCGCCTTCTCGCCCGATGGCCGATCGCTCCTCACCGGCAGCTTCGACAAGACGGTCCGCCTCTGGGAAGCGTTCAGCGGCAAGCAGATCGCCGTCTACAAGGGGCACACCGGCGAGGTCACCGGCATCGCCTTCGCGGGCGATGGCCGCAGTGTCTTTTCCGCCGCCACCGACACACTCGCTTATCACTGGGACGTGCCGGGCCTGTCCAACAACGGCAAGCTGCCGGAGCTGACGCTGGCTCCGCAAGACTTGGAGGCCGCCTGGACGACCTTGCTGACCGAGGAGACTCCGCGCGGCCACGAGACGATGTGGAAGTGCATCGCGTCGGCCAAGCAGGCGATCCCGTTCCTCACCAAGGACAAGAAGGTCTACCTGCTCGATCCGGAGCGCGTCAAGAGGCTCTTCAAGGAACTCGACTCGAACCATTTCCCGACGCGCATCGCCGCCATGAGTGAACTGTCGGGCTATGGCCGCTGGATGGAAGGGCGTTACGATGCCGCGATGGCGAATCCGCCGTCGCTGGAGTACAAGCGGCGCGTGGAGATTCTCAAGGACAAGCTGAACGCCATCAGTTCACCGTCGCTGGTGCAGGAACGATTGCGGGTGCGCCGCATCATGCTGATATGCGAGCAAGTCGGCGGCCCCGATGCCCTGGCCGCCATGAAGCAACTCGCCGAGCGCGGCCCCGAGGAAGACATCCGCGCGGAGGCTGCGGCGTCTCTTTTGCGGATGACCAAGTGAGACAGGGAGACAAGGAGACAGGGAGACAAGAGAAGTGGATGAGTTGCTCTCTCCTTGTCTCCTTGTCTCCCTGTTTGCTATCCCGCCATTGCCATCTTGCGGGCTGGCGCGGCCGGTTCCGCGCGGAGCCGGGCGGCGTCGATCAGAGCGCGGAAGACCTGGATGTCGAGGCCCGACGCCGACGGGGATGCCGGCTGCCACTGCACGCCGACCGCGAACCAGCTGTCGTCGAGATGCTCAACAGCTTCAATCACGCCGTCGAGCGCGACGGCCGTCGCCGCGAATCCCTTGGCGACGCGCTGAATCGCCTGGCGATGTTCGCTGTTGACGACGATTTCGCCTTCGCCGTATATCCGGCACATCAAGGTCCCGAGTGTGACGTTGATCGCATGGCGCAAGCCGTGCTCGGGCGGATGGCGATGCTGCAGCGCCTCGGGGAGTTCGCGCGACAGGTCGTTGTAGTTGAGCCCGCCGAATGCCGAGTTCATGGCGAGAAGCGCCTGGTCGATGGTGAGGAGCGGGAAGCGATGCTCGCGGCACCACAGGCAGAGCGATTCGATATCGCCCATCTTGCCCGGAGTTGCCGAGTCGAAGGTGCAAGCGACGACGCCGGCGAAGCCGTGGAGGATCTCGCCCCACGATTTTCCGCCGCACGCCGGCTTGAGGAACACCGGTTCGGCCCCGGCGGCGACGAGGGTGCCTTGATAGCCGGTAGACCAGAGACCGACGCCGCGGCCCTTGAGCGTGATCTCGGAGCCGTACACCGCAATACGCAGAGGATTGTCGGAAGTGAACACGGATGGACTCCTTTCCAGGGTGAAGAAGCGAAAAGCCAACCATGGCTTTTTGCCGTGGCAGTAGCATGAACGCAGCTGAAGAAGATTATATGCAGCTGACGCGGACAAAATCCAGCAAAAAATGGGAAAAATTGAAAAAGCCCCCGCTATCGTTATCGAACTGCGGAGATCGATTCGGGAAATGACAAGGTCGGTTGCGTCGTTCCAATATCGGGCTTGGCGGTTTCGTTGCGCGGAGGGGGTGTGTGTCTGTCCGTGCAACGAATCGTCGTAACCTCTTGAGTGCCGAGGAGTTCTTTGCCGCGGTTTCGTTGCGCGCCATGTGCTCTATAATCGAGGTGAGGTAGAGAACCCGCGGGGCCGGGACACCTCGTATAATAGGCAAAAAGTTGGGAGGCAGAAAAATGACCACCACGCTGCGGCATGTGTCCAGAGTTTTCTGCCTCACCCTCATCTATCTGACGCCTTCCCTCGCCATTGCCCAGGAGCCGGCGAAAATTGTCTATCCACTGTCGATCCCGGTCCCCAAAGGCACCGCCGACCCCGTTTACGACAAACTGGATGCAACCGCGCGCGACGGCACGAAGCTGGTCGTCCATCGCTGGACGCCGACCAAGGTTGCCGGCGCTCAGCCGGTCGTCGTCTTCCTGCACGGCATCGGCATGCACGGCGAGCCTTACGCCTCGATTGCGGCTGGGTTCACGTCCAAACAGATCACGCTGATCGTGCCCGATCTGCGCGGCCATGGGCGCTCCGGAGGCACGCGCGGCAAGCTGGCGGATTCGGCAGTGCTGCGCGGCGATCTCGGCGAGGTGATCGGCCTGGTCAACAAACGCCACCCCGATGCTCCGGTTTTCCTCGCCGGCGAAAGCATGGGAGGCCTGCTCGCCGCCGACTACGCGGTGAGAGGCGAACGCCGGTTGGCTGGCTTGATTCTGCTCGCCCCCGCGTTTGCCGTGCATCCGTCGCAAGTCAAGGTCGCGGGACTCGACGAGTTCTTCAAGGGGCGCGTCGCCCTCGCCAAGGAGAAGAAGCTCAAGCCGAGCACGCGCGACGCCGGCTTCATCGAGGCGCGTCTCAACGACAAGCTCGCCCTTGCGGAGGTCGAGTCGAGCTACGTGACCGCGCTCGGCGTCCGCCAGCTCGACTGGCCCCTCGCCGCCGACAAGCTCAAGCTGCCGCTCTTCATCGGCGTCGCCGGCAAGGAAGAGATCATCAATCCCAAGACCGCGCAGGCCGTCTTTGACCTGGCCGCGACGCCCGCGGAAGCCAAGACCTGGAGGCAATGGGACGACGCGCGCCACACGCTCTGCTGGGATCCGTTGACGCCGACGATCATTGAGGACGTGGCCACCTGGTTGCGCGAAAAACGGTAACTGCCGCTTGCGGTTTAGCGCTCGCGTGGCGCCGCGCGAGCGCTAAACCGCAAGCGGAATACAAGGACCACCCATGCCCCTCCGCCTCGCCATGCTCGGCATGTGGCACACGCACGCCGACGGCATCGTCCGCCAGCTTGCCGAGTATCCCAAGGAATTCACGCTCGTCGGCTGCTATGACCGCGATCCGCAGGTCGTCGCCCAGCGCCGCAAAGCTTGGGAGCCGCGTGTCGGCAAGCTCAACGTCTTCGACAAGGCCGAGACGCTGGTGCGCGAGAAGCTTGACGGCGTCGTCGTCGAGGGACGAATCCACGAGAACCTGCGCCTGGCCCGGCTCGCCCTCGACGAAGGCAAGCCGGTGCTGCTCGAAAAGCCCGCCGGCGACAACTTCGACGAATTCCGTCGGCTCATCGATCAGGCCCAGAAGAAGCATCTGCACGTCCAGATGATCTATCTGTTCCGCTACATGGCCGCGGTGCAGGAGATGTTGCAGCGGGCGCGCAAGAAGGAACTGGGGAGCATCTATCACTTCCGCGCCCGCCTGCCCAAGGACCTGCCGTCGTACAAGCGTTACGTCGAGGAACTGGGCCAGTACAAGGGGGGCATGTTCTTCGAGATGGCGGGGCACGTCATCGACATGATGATCGCGCTGCTTGGGACGCCGCGGCGCATCACGCCGTTCCTGGCCCACCACCACCGCGAGGGGCCGGAGGGCTTCATCGACAACGGCGTCGCGGTGTTCGAGTATCCGAATGCCTGGGCATCGGTCGAGGTGCCCACGCTGGAAGTGGCGCTGCATTCGCGCCGGCTCGAAGTCTTCGGCACCGAGGGGGCCTTCGTCATCCCGCATTTGGGCAGCGGACATCTGGCGAACAAGAACATCCAGCCGGTCGAGCTGTTTCGCCGCGGCCAGAAAGAGTGGCAGACACTGTCGCTGACGGCGCGCACGCTGCAAATCTCCGACCTGCGTGAGTTTGCCCAAGTCATCGCTGGCAAGAAGCGGCCCGACTTCAGCCCGGAGCACGACCTCGCGGTGCAGGAGACGCTGCTGCGCGCGAGCGGCATGCTGGCAGGGAAGCGCTGAGTTTCCCGTTTGCGGTTTAGCGCTCTCGTGGCGTCATGCGAGCGCTAAACCGCAAACGGCAGATCACATCCGATTCCACGGCGCCCGGTTCTCGCGGTAGCGCAGCCGATTCGCCTCGGCGTCGTTGGCGAACTCCTCGCGCACCGGGTCCCAGCGCAACATGCGGCGCAACTGGTAGCCGATGTTCGCCAGATGACAGACCTGGGCGCTACGGGCGCCGATCTCGACGTCGGCGACCGGTACACGGCGCGAGCGGATGCAGTCGAGCCAGTTTTGCTTGTGGTTGGCCGGCGCGGCAGGCAGGCGGAAGTCGCGCTCGCCGAGCGGCTGCTGCAAGATCGCCGCGGGGGTGGAGGTGATGCCGCCGCGGCCCACGTCGATGCGGCCGTCGGTTCCCTCGAATCGACAGTCGCTCGGCCCGCCGTGAAACATCTCGATGCCGTTGGCGTAGACGAAGCGCAGGCCGGTGTCGCCCTGGGCAGGCGGATGGATTTCGGTCGGGGCGCTGTTGTCCATGTTGAGAGCCCACTGGGCGATGTCGAAATGATGCGCTCCCATGTCGGCCAGGCCGCCGCCGGCGTATTCGCGGTAGTTGCGGAAGGCCGGGAAGTGATTGTGAATGCCGACCGGGCACAGCTCGTGATGGAAGGCGCGGGCCGGCGACGGACCATTCCACATTTCCCAGTCGATGCCTGCGGGCGTCGGCTCGTTGGGGAGGTTGCACGGGCGATTGGGCGCGCCGACGCCGATGCGCACGGTGCGGACCTGGCCGATGCGGCCGCTGCGGACGTACTCGACGGCCTTGCGGAAATGGCCGCCGAACTCGGTGCGTTGCTGGCTGCCGGTCTGGAAGACGATGTGGTTGTCGCGCGCCGCCCGCACCATGGCCCGCGCCTCGAAGATCGTGAGCGACAACGGCTTTTCGCAATAGATGTCCTTGCGCGCCCGCGCCGCCAGGATGGCGGGGATGGCATGCCAGTGATCGGGCGTGGCGATGACGACGGCGTCGATATCGCGCCTAGCCAGCAGCTCGCGAAAATCGTTGTACGCCGCGCAGCCGCGATAGGTGCCGGCCTTGCGCTCGGCGGCATAGGCGCGATGGACGCGCTCGACCGCGTCGTTGAGCCGCACGCGATGGCAGTCGCTGACGGCGACGACCTGCGTGGTGCGATTGCCGAGGAGGCCTTGCAGATGCCCGCGGCCCATCATGCCGACGCCGATGAAGCCGAGGTTGATCCGGTTGTTGGGCCCCTGCCCTTGCCGCTCCTGAGCACGGATGTGCGAATCGAGGATGAACGGCGCGGCGATGCCGGCGGCGGTGGTTGTGAGGAAGTGACGACGAGTGGTGTTCATGAGTGGTCCTTTAGTGAGTGAATCTTGATTTTGTATTTCTGGATCTATTCGGTCATTTGAACCGCCAATACCTTTGCTCCCAGTCAACGGAGGCAGGCGGCAAATCTCCTTGCCATTCAAGATGATATTCACGCATTCCGTTTGAGGATTCTACTTCCTTGATAATTCTCCAACCCACCCTTTCGTACTCAAACGCAACCATGGACGAGTCGGTAGTTAATACACCTGCGAATCTCTCATTTGCCATATTTCGCAGCACTTCCGCGCCGTAGGCACGAGTACAATCTAAGTCGGCCACAATTCCGTCGGCTTCCAATGGACGGATCCCATCGATTGATGCTCTATAGAGAGAAAGCACGCTTACATGTGCCCAAGCATAATCGAGGACACCACGATCGGCAAAGTCTACAGCGGTCGCAGGATTGTCCCCACTCCAATCCATTAGGCCAGCTAGAAAAAGAAAACGGCGACCTCGCTGGTATTGCCAGTGTTGCGCCAAGACTCGTACGCAGGCAAATCGTCCATTGGCCAAGCGGAAGGAGAAGAATTCCCCAGGCTCTAGGTAAGCGTTGGATTTTGGCTGGAACGGATACTGCGGTTTCGCCTTCGCCACGTTTCATCCCCCGCCAGGTCACGGCTCCTCCAATAACACCGGACGAAACCCCGCCTGTCGGAAATGCTCGTCAGCCGATAACGCGTCAAGAAATCCGCTGCCGGTCATGACTTTGAACGAAATGCAATCCGTGAGGCTCCAGCTCTTGTCCGGTCGATTGCGATAGAGTTCCCAGCCGCCCAACCAAAGATCACGTGTCAATTCTTCCACTACCACGTCGCATCGATGCCGCAAATGTTCCATCAATGCTATGACATGTGGGCGCCAGGCAGGCCGTGCCAAGGAGTTTGCGGTTTCCAGAAGGACGGCATTCGACGTGAAAATGCGTCCGGCCACTTGCTGGGACCAAGCTTGGGCTCGATCGTGATACTGATCTTGCTTCACGACGAGAGCTATCCAGAAGGAAGTATCGGCAAAGACATCGTTGAGTTTCGCGCTCATTGCTTTGGCGTGCCATACAGATAATGATCGTGTTGAGCCGCAAGGTCAGAAGGCGCACCCGGCAAGTCGGTTGCGAATTGAAGCAAATCCGCATACCTGCCGGGCAACGATTTAGCGACTTCCACGCGCAGCCGCAACGGCTCGCCCACCGGCAATTGCACCGGCTCATCGGGAACAATCACTTTGCCGTCAAAATGGGCCGCGATGATTTCGCTCATGGCATTCTCCCGTTTACAAACATCTATTATACGTCAGCGAGTGCGAATTGCACGTTACTTGCCAGGCAGTCGATGCTTGGACAGGGCCATCGTCTTCACGCTCTGCCCTGCCGCCGATGACGTTACCACCGTCAACTGCGTCGGCAAATCGAACGCTCCAACGCGCGTCCAGCGGTTCTGGATCGACTCGGTCCGCTGCAGGTTGCCGGTCTTCGCGTCCCAGTATTGCACGGTGTACGAGCGCGGCAAATACTTCTTATCGGCGTTCAAGTCGTTTTCCAGGACGCTGATCGTCATGTTCAGCTTGCCCATGGCGCGGTTGACGCCGACGATTTGCCGATCTTTGACGCGATAGGTCGACGCCATCGTGCCGCCTTCGAAGACGAGGAGCCGGCCGAGCGGATTGTCGAGATCATCGTCGGCGAAGCGCAGCACCGGCGCTTTCGACGCGGGGCGGGCGGCGCGGTGCAACACCATCGATTCCATCTGCTCCTTGACCCACGGGGCGACGACCTCGTCATCCGGCGTGATCTCGACATCACCCTTCGCGGAGACGTTGATCGAACCCTTCCACGTGCGGCCGTCGGCATTCGCCTTGACGTCGGCGCTGAAGCCGGGGAACTTCTCCCACGCCGCCCGCGCGGCAATGGCGTCCTGGAACATCTCGACCGCTTTTGGATCGGCACCCTTCGGCTCGAGCGGCCACGGGAAGGCGATGGTCGCGAAGTCGCGGATCTCCTCGTACTTGACCCCCTTATGAACGCCGGCTTCCTTGAGAGTTTGGCTGGTGTAGACGGCATAGTAGCCGGACGTCGTCGGCTTCCAGGTGGCGATGCCGGCGTCGTCGGCCGTGAATTTGTGCTCCTTGAGGTCCTTGCCGATGCCGATGAACGCGGCCTTCGGGATCGGTTTGCCATTGCGCAGGGCGATGAACTGGAGCTGCGTGTCAGTGCCGCACACGCCGATCTCGAAGGGAATCTCGGCTTTCTGCTGGAAGGCGCGCACATCGATCACGGTGCCGGCCATCGCCTTGGGATAATGACGCAGCAGAAATGGCGTTTTCTTGGCGCCGAGCACGCCGTAGGTGCATTCGCCGACGATACAGAGCCCGCCGCTCGCCGGGACGGAGGCGCGCAACCGATCCGGCGCCTTGTGTACTGTGAGCGGCTCAAAGGCGCCGGGCTTGGTTTGCAGCCACAGCTTGGTGTGGGCGATCTTGTCGATGAAGCGCGGATCGCCGGCGTCGGCGGCATCACTGAAGTAGACCTCGGCGTGCCGGCCTCCTTCCGCAGGGGGACGGATGCGGATGAACAGGAAGTGGGCCTGGACCGCATCGACGCCGACCAGGCAAAGCAGGATAGCCGCGAGATAACAGGGATGGTGTCGCATAGTGAGTATTCCTTTTGACGACTCTTGACGTCCCTCGCTTGCGCTTCGGGCTCATTACTCTATTTATCCAGGAACGGAAATAGCCGTTCGATCTCCTTGCGGTCGGGCCGTCGGCCGTACTCGCAGATCTCGAACGCCTCGGCATGATGCACCTTGGCTGCCTGATCCATGCCGTACCACTTGGCCAGGCCGTCGCGATAGCGCGTCGCCACCGCCTGGGCCCGACCGGCGAAACCGGCGCGCACCGTCTTGCGGCGTTCGGCCTGCTTCTTCGGGTCGCTCGGAATCAGGTCCGCGGAACCGAGGGCGCCCCCTTCGTAGAACTGCGACACCAGTGTGTCGAGCACGTCCAGTTTCTTCTCGATCACCGAGTCGATCGACACCGCGATGTCGGGCGTGAACGGGTTCGGCTTCTGGAACGAGTCCGAATAAAAGAGTAACACCGGATTATTCTTGAGCGGCCGCACGTCGGGGCAGAAGTGCGGCACGCCGACCATGAAGGCCGAGTCTTGCACCAGGACGCCGGTGTAGCGGTGATCGGGATGGTAATCGTTGGGGCGATGGCTCATGACGATGTCGGCCTTCCACTCGCGGATGAGGCGGGTGATGGTGCGGCGATTCTCCAGCGTGGGCAACAGCTCGCCGTCGTGGATGTCGAGCACCTCGGTGGTGATGCCGAGGATGCGGGCGGCCTGTTCGACCTCGGCCTTGCGTCGGCGCGCGAGCGGTCCGCCGGCGTCGCGCCAGTGGCCGATGTCGCCGTTGGTGACGGAGACGAACTTAACGTGATGCCCCTGCGCCGCCCACAGGAGGGCAACGCCGCCGGCCTTCAGCTCGGCGTCGTCGGGATGCGCTCCGAAGCAGATGATGCGCAGCTTGCCGTCGTCGGGAGGCAGAGCAGGACGGGCTGTCGGCGTCGGCTCGGGCCTCGGCTGCGAGCCGGTCGGGCCGGTCTGCAGCAATGCCAGCATGATCGCGCACGCCAGCCAGCCGCTCCATCGAACCGTTCTACATGTCATGGGAGAGCCCTCGGTTGCGGGTTCTTGACGCTCGGGTAATCAAAGAACTGCCATTCTGGCATCCAGACCAGCCGAAATCGATTGAGTTCGTCCAATTCGTCCACCCACACCACCCGTTTTGGGACGATGGGACGAACTTTCGCCAAAAAACGGCTCATGCGGGGAATGGGTGTTTTCTTGCCGTCCGGCGTTTTTCGTGGTATCCGGCTGGTGACGACCCTCTCAGGAGAGCTAAAGGTCAAGATCTGCTGACCCTCAGGATATGGCATTTTTCCAGG
>JACXTT010004215.1_pt1 | contig 21427 bp, 20 predicted proteins | sample 9270951 | NCBI WGS metagenome assembly JACXTT01 (sample SAMN15532306, study PRJNA645909) | rock metagenome | isolation source: weathered quartz diorite | place: Puerto Rico | collected 2017-06-21
AAGCGGCTGGCATGCAGCCTCCGCCGGCGGACCCCGGCTCCAAACCACTGGTGAAAGTTCCTGATCTTCAAAACCTCGGGTCGGGGATCGGCGACGCGCTCCGCACCTTCCGCGAGGCCGCGAACGACGTGAAGCGGGCGATCGATCCGTCGATGCATACGATCAAGGCCGAGGTGGAAGCCGCGCAGAAAGAGATCCAGGGATCGATCGATTACGTCAAGGAAAGCCCCAAGGTCGAAGAACCTCCCAAGTAATGCCTGCCCTCTCTCGTTCCTACAGTATGCCTGGGGCGCTTTTTCTCATCAGTTTCATCCTCACCGCTTGCATCGTGTCTACGGACCATCGGGAGCCCACGCCGGCGCAGGTGATTCCGCGGCTGACGGCGGTCCTGAAGGACCCGAACCCGGAACTGCGCCGCACGGCCGCGCAGTCCCTCGGCAAGATCGCGCGTAAAGAGGCGGGGCCGGCTCTCGTCGAGGCCCTGCGTGACTCGGACGCAGGCGTGCGCCGTCATGCCGCGTGGGCGTTGGGCGCGATCGGCGCGGACGCGCTTGGTCCGGACCGGTCGCCTCTCGCCGCACTCCTGTTCGACGCCGATCCAGACGTGCGCGAGGCCGCGGCCACAGCCCTCGGAAGGACAGGAGACACGCAAGCCGGCATCGAGCTGCTGCTGGAACGGTTGCAGGAACCGGGGACTCCGCCCGACGCCAAACGGCTGGCCGCCGCGTCGCTGGGCGGCATGGAAGCGCGCCCGGCCGTGGCGGCATTGATCAGGCTGCTGTCCGATCCGGATGCCCGCGTGCGGCGATGGGCCGCAGCGGCGCTGGGCGAGATCGCCGACGATCAAGCCGTCAAACCGCTCGGCGCGCTCCTGATGAAAGATTCTGAGCCGGGCGTCCGCCTGGAAGCCGCGTTCCGGCTCGGCAAATTCGGAGGTTCCGCCGCCAGGCCGGCCCTGAGCGCGGCCCTGAAGGACGCCAACGAGGATGTCCGGCGCGTCGCCGCCGCCGGATTGAAGGAGCCGTGAAGCACCGGTCGCCGAAGCCGATTCTCGGGGTGGACATCGACAACGTCCTGGCCGATTCGGACGTCCAGCTGCGGGCGATGATCCGCGAGATGTGCGGGATCGATATCCGCGCGGAGCAGATGACCCGCTACGAGTACGAGGCGTACGGGGTCACCTGGGAACAGCTGGGCGAAGTCTTTCGGCGGTTCAATGTCGACACGTGCCGCACCCTGAAGGTCGTGCCCGGCGCCAAAGCTGCGATGTCGCGGCTCGCGCGCCGGTACGAGATCGCGCTCGTTACCAGCCGCAACCCGGAGTCCAAGGCCGGGACGGAATACTGGCTCAAGACCAAGGGCCTACCCTACGACCAGCTCCACTTCAACGACGAGAAGCACGCGCTCGGTATCTCGTACCACGCCTTCATCGAGGACCGCCACGAGCACGCGCACCGCATCGCCACGACCGGAGCCGCCGTCTATCTCTTGAGTCGTCCCTGGAACGATCGCCCGCTCGCCCACCCCAACGTCCGCCGCGTGGACACGTGGGAGGAAATCCTGCGATACCTGCTGTAACGCCGTTCCATGCGCATCGTCGCCCACATCGACATGGACGCGTTTTTTGCGGCGGTGGAAGAGCGGGACACGCCGCGCTTTCGCGGGCTGCCGATCGCCGTCGGCGCCAACCCTGACGGCGGCAAGGGTCGCGGCGTCGTGGCCGCGGCCAACTACAAGGCCCGCGCCTACGGCATCCATTCCGCGCTGCCGATTTCCCAGGCCTGGCGCCTCTCGGAGGACGCCCGGCGTCACGGCAAGCCGCCCGTCCTGTTTTTGAGGGGGGACATGAAGAAGTACGCCGCGGTCTCGGAACGGGTAATGGCGATCATCCGCGGCTTCGCGCCGGTGGTGGAGGAAGCGGGTATCGACGAGGCATACGCGGACCTGAGCTTCGCCGGCTCCTACGAAAAGGCGGAAGCAGTCTGCCGCGCCGTTAAACAAGCGATCCGCGAGAAAGAGCGGCTCACGGCCTCTGTCGGCATCGGGCCCAACAAGTTGATCGCCAAGATCGCCTCCGGTGAAAACAAGCCGGACGGCCTCACGGTCGTCCGCGAGGAGGAGGCCGAGGCGTTCCTCGAACCCCTGCCCGTCCGCAAGATGCGCGGCATCGGCCCCAAGACCGAGGCCGAGCTGGCTAAGCAGGGAATCACGCTCGTGCGCGACCTCAAACGGTTTTCGCAGCTGGAACTACAGGAGCGGTTCGGCAAGCGCGGGCTGGACTTCTACGACGAAGTTCGCGGGCGGGACGAGGCCCCGCTCCAGGAGCACTCCGAGCCCAAATCCATCGGCGAGGAGGAAACGTTCGATCGGGACACCCGCGACGCGATGCTGCTCGGCGAGCGCCTCAAGGCGCTCTGTCAGGAAGTCATGAAACGCTTCGCCCGCGACGGCTTTGAAACCTTCCGCACCGTCGTCGTGAAGATCCGGTTCGCCGACTTCGAAACCCACACACGCACCCATACGCTGCGAAGCGCCGCCAGCTTCGCGGCGGTCCTTGAACGTGAAGCCTTGAAGTTGCTGCTACCCTTCCTGGACCGTCGCGAAAATCCGCAGCGCAAAGCGATCCGGCTCGTCGGCGTCCGCGTCGAGAAGCTGGAGTAACGCAACAACTCTTTCAGTTGGCCGGCGCCGCCGCGCCGCCGTTGACCTTGCGCATCCAGTAGAGAATATCCTCTTGACGCCGGGCGAGGTAGGGCGTGAGGCGGATCGGATCGTGCCGACGAGGGGATGGCAGCACAGCGGCGAGCAAGGCCGCCTCATCCTCGGTCAGCTCGGCGGCGGATTTCCCGAAGTGGTGGCGCGCGGCCGCCTCGGCGCCGAAGATCCCGTGCCCCCATTCCGCCACGTTCAGGTACAGCTCCAGGATGCGCGTCTTGCTGAGACGCCGCTCGAGCTCCCACGCGAGCAGCGCCTCGCGGGCCTTGCGCAGGAGCGTCTTGTCGGACGAGAGATAGAGGTTCTTCGCCAGTTGCTGCGTGATCGTGCTGCCGCCCCTGTGCAATGTGCCCTTCTTCCAGTTGCGTGCGAACGCCTCCTGGAGCCCCTCCCAGTCGAAGCCATAATGCTGGTAGAACGAGGCGTCTTCGGCCATGAGGACGGCTTTTTGCAGATTGGGCGAGATGTGGGCCAGCGGCGTCCAGGCGCGGGAGACCCCGAAGGGCAAGCCCTTCTCGGCGGCCTCGGCGCGGCGCGCCTCGATCAGCGCGGTGGTAGTCGGATTGGACTTGACGAGGCCTGCGACGTCCGGCAGCGTGACGAACCAGTAGCCCACGATGCCGGCCGTGGCCAGCACAAGCAGGAAAATGAAGACGCGTATGAGTCGAAGCGGCCGCGTGGGAGGTTCAGAGCGCCCGGGCTAGGCGGATTTCACGCCCTTCTCGTGGTCCCTGATGAGGAGCGGTTCGGTCTTGCCCTCGATCACGTCTTCCGTGACCACGCACTCGCGGATCTCGCGCTGCGAAGGGATTTCGTACATGACGTCCAGCATGACTTCTTCGAGGATGGAGCGCAGGCCGCGCGCGCCGGTCTTCTGCTTGAACGCCTTGCGGGCCACCGCCACGATGGCGTTCTCGGTGAACTTGAGCTTCACCTTCTCGAAAGCCAGCAGCTTCTCGTACTGCTTGAGCAGGGCGTTCTTGGGTTCCGTCAGAATGCGAATGAGCGCCTTCTCATCCAGCTCCTCCAGCGTCGCGGCCACCGGCAGCCGGCCGACGAACTCCGGGATGAGCCCGTACTTGAGAAGGTCTTCCGGCTGCACCTGCGCCAGCAGGTGGCCCAAGCGCCGTTCGTGCTTGCCCCGGATCTCCGCGCCGAAGCCGATGGACTTCTGGTTGAGCCGCTGCTCGACGATGGACTCCAGCCCGACGAAGGCGCCCCCGCAGACGAACAGGATGTTCCCCGTGTCCACCTGGATGAACTCCTGGTGCGGATGTTTGCGCCCGCCCTGAGGCGGCACGTTGGCGACGGTGCCCTCGATCAGTTTGAGCAGGGCTTGCTGCACGCCCTCGCCCGAGACGTCGCGGGTGATGGAGGGACTGTCGCTCTTGCGGCTGATCTTGTCGATCTCGTCGATGTACACGATGCCGCGCTCGGCCCGCTCCACGTCGTAGTCGGCGGCCTGCACCAGCTTGAGAATGATATTCTCGACGTCCTCCCCGACGTACCCCGCCTCGGTCAGCGTCGTCGCGTCGGCGATCGTGAATGGCACGTCGAGGATGCGCGCGAGCGTCTGGGCCAGCAGGGTCTTGCCGGTGCCGGTCGGGCCGATGAGGAGGATGTTGCCCTTCTGGAGTTCGACGTCGTCCAGCGTCGTGGACGAGATGCGCTTGTAGTGGTTGTGGACCGCGACCGACAGGACTTTCTTGGCCCGCTCCTGGCCGATGACGTACTGGTCCAGGGTGCGCATGATCTCTTTGGGCTTGGGGAGCTTGGACGAGACAGCCTCCTGCCGCTCTTCCAGGTCCTCCGCGATGATGTCGTTGCAGAGGTCCACGCACTCGTCGCAGATGTAGACCGTGGGCCCGGCGATCAGCTTGCGGACCTCCTCGCGGCCCTTCCCGCAGAACGAGCACCGCAATTGGGCTTCGGTCTTTTCTTGCTTCGCCATCGCCCTCCCTCGATAAGACCTACTTTACTATATCAGAATTTTTGTCGGATCCATCCTTGGACGGCTTGAGGCTCTTCGGCGGCCGCACGATGACCTCGTCCACCAGGCCATAGGCCTTCGCTTCCTCGGCGGACATGAAATAGTCGCGTTCCGAATCGCTATGGACTTTGTCGACCGGCTGGCCGCAGTGCTTCGCCAGGATCTCATCCAGCCGCTTGCGGATCTTGATGATCTCCTCGGCCTGGATGCTGATGTCGGTGGCTTGGCCCTGGAACCCCCCGCTTGGCTGGTGGATCATGATCCGCGCGTTCGGCAGCGCGTAGCGCTTGCCCTTCGTCCCGGCCGCCAGCAGCAGCGAGCCCATGCTCGCCGCCTGGCCCACGCAGATGGTGGCAATGGCGGGCTTGATGTACTGCATCGTGTCGTAGATGGCCAGCCCGGCCGATACCATCCCGCCGGGCGAGTGGATGTAGACGTTGACGTCCTTTTCCGGATCTTCCGCCTCCATGAACAGGAGTTGGGCGATGATGAGGTTCGCGACCGTATCATCGATCGGCTCGCCGATGAAAATGATGCGGTCCTTCAGCAGGCGGGAATAGATGTCGTAGGCGCGTTCGCCTCGGTTGGTCTGTTCGATGACCATCGGAATGAGCATTTGAGCGGACTCCTTCATGGCGTTCATTATCTCACATTTCCGTCAAAATTCATCGGGTATGTTCAGACTTGGATGATGGCTTTTTCATAGACGAACTGCAAGGCCTTCTCCGCCAGGATGCGGGCCCGCAGGTCCTCAATGGCGTCCTCGCCGCCGGACTTGAGCATCTTTACCACTTCCGCGACGTCGACCTGCATCGCCCGCGCCATCTGCCGGCATTCCTCCAGGATGTCCGCCTCGGCCACGGCGATCCCTTCCTTCTCCGCGATGGCCTCGAGGACCAGGCCCAGCTTGACGCGCTGCTGCGCGGTCGGCAGGCTCTCCTCGCGGAACTTCCGGGCGTCGAACGCGGGCAGGCCCTCGCCTCCCCCCTCGCCGTGCGACGCCAGATGGCGGAGGCGCTGCTGCCGCGTCCGCTCCGAGTGGACCATGGCGTCCAGTTCACGCTGGACCAGCGACTCCGGGACGTCGAAGTGATGAATCTCCACGAGCCGTTTCATGAGCAGGTCCTTGTATGCCTCTTCAATGTCCTGCTGGAGGCTGCGCTCCAGCTGCGCTTTGACCTTGTCGCGCAGCTCGGCGAGCGTCTTGTACTCGCCCAGGTCCTTGGCGAACTCGTCGTCCAGATCAGGCAGGACTTTGTGCTTGATGGCCTGCACCGTGCCCCGCACCGTCAGGCTCGGGCCGCTGGCCTCGAACGCCGCATCTTTTTTCTTGCCGAGGATCGCTTCGTCCAGCACCGCCCCGTAGATCGGGGTCTTGTCGCCAGCCCGGAGGAGATGGGTTTCAGGCTTGAATCCGCTAGGGGCGTTCGCCCCCTCGACCTGCGCGACCGCCACTTGCACGATGTCCTCCGCGGCGACCTCCCGGTCCTCCTGGACGGTCTCGATCTGGGCGTGCTGGTGACGGAGTACCTGCATCGCCTTGTCCAGTTCTTCCTCCGTGATTTCCCGCTTGTCCTGCTTGAGCGTGCTGCCTTTGTACTCCCGGAGCTCGAAGACGGGCTTGATCTCGACGGTGGTCGTGAAGACGAGCGGCGTGCCGTTCTTGATCTTGATGCGCTCAAGCGGCGGGAGATCCACGGCGACCGGCCGGAACCCGGCCTCTTTCATTGCCTTGCTGTAGTACTCCGGGATCAGCCGGCGGATCACGTCGTCCTCGATGGCTTTCGCGTACCGCTTCTCCAGCAAAGCCTGGGGTGCCTTCCCGGCGCGGAACCCGGGGATGTGGACCTGGCTCCTGAGCTCCGCGTACGCGTCCTGGAACCGCTTGGAGAGGTCCTCCGCGGATACTTCGATCCTGACGGCCCGCTTCACCGGGCCCAGCTCGGTCACGTCAAGTTTCATCCGTCAAGCCTTGGTGCGTCGGTGTCATTGGTGCGAGAGGAGGGACTCGAACCCCCACGGTTTCCCACGAGATCCTAAGTCTCGCGCGTCTGCCAGTTCCGCCACTCTCGCAGAGAACCTGGTGAGACACTGTCTGTGTTGTACTGTATGATGCCGCTTCCAGTCAAGGTTGCTACAGCACGAAATCCTGCTCGTAGACGCGGTAGGGGGTCCGCGTCATCCCCAAGCGGGTGTAGGCTTCCTGCGCCGCCTCATTCTCCTTCTCCACGTAGAGACGCAGGCCGCATACGTCGCCGCGCGCGCGGGCGTCGCTCAGGACATGCGCGTGGAGGGCGCGGTACACGCCGCGCCCCCGCACCGAAGGCTCGACGTACACGCTCTGGATCCACCAGAACAAGCCGTTTCTCCAATCGCTCCACTCATAGGTGACGAACAATTGGCCGACGACGCCTGCTTTTGTTTCGGCCACCAGATAAAACCCGCGCGCGCTCGACTCCAGGACTGCGCGGGTCCCCTTCCGCAGCCGCTTCATATCGAGATTGCGGCCCTCGGTCTCCTTCGCGATGGCGGCGTTGAACCGCACCAGCACCTCCAAGTCGGCGAGCGTGGCGGGGCGGACGGTGATCTCAGGGCGGCGGGAGCGCTTCGGCTTGGACGGCATCCGGCGGCGAGCTCTAGGGGGTGGCCGCAGGAACGACCGTGAACCGGGCGAGGGCGAGCAGGCTGATGTCGTTGACCGTCTCGTAATGGATTTCGACGCGGTAGCTGCCGACGGGAAATCCGCCGGCCGGCCGCTTCATGATCAGAAATCCGCCGGTGTCCTCATTCTCGAATTGGGCCTTGTCGGTGTGCAGCAGCGTGCCGATGGGTTTGCCTCCCGGGTCCTCCAGGATGAACCGCCCGACCAACCGGAAAATATCGAAGTTGGACTGCAGGAACTCGACGACGACGTAAATCTCCGGGACATCCGGACTGAACTGATTGGTGACCCCGATGGCCTTCACGTTGTGCAGTCCGGCTCGACTGTCATCGACCTCGAACCCGTGGGCCGTGACAATTTTTCTGAAGAGTCCCTGGGGTTGCGATCCGCTTTTTCCCCCCATCGGATTGACCAGCGGAACGAGGACGGGAGCGGTCGGCGCGCCGGCCGCAGACGCAAAAGGCGAGCCGAGGAACGCCACCGCCGTCACGGCAATCAGCTGGACGATCATCCCGGCAGCCGCGTGTGGAGTCATCGCGAGGTGGCCAAGAGCTCGCGGTCGATGTGCTGCCGGAGCGCCTCCAGCGACTGGAAACCCGACAAGTAGCGTCCGTTGATGAAGAAGGTCGGCGTTCCGCTCAAGCCCAGGCTCTGGGCGTCCGCAAGATCCTTGGCCACCGCGGCCTTGGGACGGGCGCCGGCGAGGCAGGACGTGAACTCCGCTTGGTTCAAACTCAGCCGCGCCGCCAGCGCCACGTAGTCGGAGGGTTTGAGGTCCGGCGCCTGGGCGAAGAGCGCGTCATGGTACGCCCAGAATTTTCCTTGCTCGTGGGCGCAATGAGCCGCCTCTGCCGCCGGACGCGCCTGCGGATGCGCGGCCAGCGGGAAGTCGCGATAAACGAGCCTGACCTTGTCCGGATAGAGGCTGCGCAGCTGCCGCAGGACCGGAAGGTTTTCCTTGCAGACCGGACATTCGAAGTCCGCAAACTCGACGATGGTGACCGGCGCCGTCGGAGGTCCCCACGCCGGGTCATCGCCGACCGGAATCGTCATGACGGGAGGATCGGGAGGACGGAGCGTCACCGATACGCCCGCCTCGCGGGACAACCGCTCGACCAGCTCCTGCAGCACGCGCGTGGCGCGCTCGCGCACCAGGGTGTTCCGCGCGTCCTGTTTGGCGGGATCCTTCTCCGGCGGGATCTCCGCGAGTTGGCTCTGTATCTCGGCTGAGACATAGGCCGACACCGACAGCCCCCGTTCGGCGGCGGCGCGCGCCAAGAGCCGTTCCACGATCATCTGGTCCAGGCGCCGTCGGGTCAAGCGATACTTGTCCACCTCGAGCTCGTACAGCGGGAGCCGGAGCGCCTGCTCGATCTCGGCCTGGGTGATCGGCGTCCCCCCCACTGTGGCCATGACCGAGGAGTCGGCCCGGAGCGGGAGAGGCAGCAGCCAGGCGGCCGCGACGGTGACCGCCGCGGCGCGCAGGCCGATGAGAGGGGACGTTCTCATGAAATTCTTCCTGCTCGATGATACTAAGCTTCTTCCGTCGGGCGCAACTCTCGGGTGGACCCAGATCGGCCCGACGCGTCCGGATCAAGCGATCAATGTTTCAGAATTGTGAGTAATGTTTGTTCAGACACTCGGGGCAGATGCCGTGGCTGAAATCCACGTCGGCGCGTTCCTGTACGTACGCTTCCACCATGTGCCACTGGCCCTGCTCGTCGCGGATCTTTTTGCAATGCGAGCAAATGGGGAGCAGCCCGCGCAGCACCTTGATATTGTTCAGGGCATGCTGCAACAGCAGAATGTGGTTCTCGCGCTCTTCTTCCGTCCGCTTCCGGTCGGTGATATCCCGCGATACGATGACGCTGCGCGGCTCGCCTTCCTCCGTCGTGTAGGCCTTGCCGGTGCTTTCGATCCAGCGCCATTCGCCGTTCTGATGGCGATAGCGAAAGGCCCGCTGGCCATGGCCGGCGAGATCGTTGAACGTTTCGACCGCCGCCGGGAGATCGTCCGGGTGGACGAGGTCGAACGCGATTCGGTCCAGGAGCTCTTCGGGCGGGTAGCCCAGCATCTCGGGGTAGTTCGCACTGAAATACAGGTAACGGCCGTCCCGGTCGATCTCGCACAACGGATCGTTCATGTTGTCGACCAACGTTCGGTACCGCTTCTCGCTCTCCTGCAAAACCGCTTTCGCCTGCTTCAGCGTGTCGATGGTCTGGAGGAGGTTAACCTTTTTTCGCCGCTCCTTGCGCACTGTGTCCACGGCCACCCCGTAGAAGATCGCCATGATCAGCAGGACCGGGATCCGGAGCAGGCGGCTCTCCGAGATCGTCTCGGCGTCCGCTTCCGAGAAATACTGGATCACCCCGTAAGCCACGCAGAGAAGGACCGAGAGCGCGATGTGGTGGTTCAGCGAGGGCGTGACGGCGGCGAGCAGGATGATCAGGAAATAGATCAGGTAGAGGTCAGTGAAGGTGTCGGTGGACCAATAGATGACGGCGGTGGTGAGCGCCGTATCGGCCGAGACCAGGGCGCCGACGAACCACTTCGCGCTCATCACCCGCGCCGGCATCAGCATCACGCTGCCGAGCGTGAGCAACAGGCCGAGGGTGATGGTCTGCTTGCTCTCCAGGGTCAGAAGCGTGTCCCCGCTGAACAGCACCTGGTAAGAGAGCACGATGGTGACCAGGGTCTGCAGCAGCACGAACTGGGCGCGGTTGGGGTCCGCGGCGGCGGCCAGGCGCGGCAGGCCGGCGGCGGGCGCGGACTCTTGCGGCGAGAGAGACATGGCCGCGGGCTCAGCCATCAGCTCATGATCTTGATCAAGGCGTCCACGACCTTGGGATCGTAAAGCCCCTTGCCGACTCCCCGGCCGATTTCGTCCAGCGCGACGTGCCGTTCCCAGGCGTCCCGGTAGGGCCGCCAAGAGATCAGCGCGTCGTACGCATCTGCGACGGCCACGATGCGCGCCCCGAGCGGGATATCCTCGCCCTTGAGGCCGTCGGGATAGCCGGTGCCGCTGAAGTTCTCGTGGCTGTGTTGGACGATCTGGATCATGGTCTCGTTGTCGTACCCCATTTTCCGCAACGTTCTGGCCCCTTCCACCGGATGCATTCTCACCATGTCCAGCTCCCAAGAGCTGAGGCTCCCCATTCGGTTCAGGAGGTGATGGGGCACAATTTCCTTGCCGATGTCCGCCATGAAGGCCGCATGGAGAATGTCCAGCTTCTCCTTGTCCGTCAGGCCGAAATAGCTGGCCAGGGCATAGGCAAAGATGGCGACCATCTTGGAATGACCGATGCTGCCGTCCAGCGCTTCCACGGGCAAGGTCACATCGGAGGGGATCTGGAGGAGGTTCTGCACGTACCGGTATTCCTGGGAGAACTTCTGGGAGACCTTTTTGGGATCCTCGAAGGGGTCTCTGATGCCGATGATCTCGTACGCCTCGATGCGCTGCCGCCGGCCCCTGATGTTGATCTTCTCGCTCTCCCGGATCTTCAGGCCCGCCTCGGCGTAGGCCAGCTTGAATTTCGTGTCGCCGGGGTCGAGCTGCAAGGCTTTTTCAAAATACTGCAGCGCTTCCACCGGCTCGCCGAGTTCCAGGTGAATCTGCCCGATGTGGAAATGATGGAGGGCGCTGGTGGGTTCGGCCGCGACCTTTTCGTGCAGTTCTTCCAGCTGCCGCTCCTTGTCGGTCTCCGCGATGTCTTTCGCGGGCAGGTCCCGCTTCTTCCGGGCGTCGATGAAGAGGCTGACGGTCTCGTAGGTGTACCGGTCGATCAGCACCTTGCCGGGAGCGCAAGCCTTTTGCAGCCGGGCGGAGATGTTGACCACATCGCCGATGGCGGTGTAGGACTGGCGCTTGTTCCCGACAAGGCCCGTGATGGTCGAGCCGGAGCAGATGCCGATGCGCATCTCCCACGGATAGTTCGCCTTGGTCATCTTCTCCTGCATCTTGAGCCCCGCCAGCACGCTCAGGATGCGATAAGTTTCATAGTCCAGCGGCGCCCCGAACTCGCACATGATACCGTCGCCCATGTACCGGTCGATGTGGCCGCGATAGGAAATCAGGATGGGCTCCATGTCCCCGATGTAGCGGTTGAGATCACGGATCACGATTTCCGGCGGGTTCTGCTCGGAATGGGTGGTGAAGCCGACCAGATCGGAGAACAGGACGCTGACGTTGCGCTTTTCGTTCCGCAGCCGGCCTTCGATGATTAACTTGACCACGGAGGAATCCATGGTGGAGTACAGCGCTTCCTCCACCTTGGCTTTCAGGGATTCGATCGATTGCTTGGATTTTTCCAGCTCCTCGGTCCGCTCCTGCACTCTGCGCTCGAGGTTCTCCGTGTAGTCCTTCAAGGACGCGTTGGCCTGCTTGAGCTCTTCGGTGCGCTCTTTGACCTTGTGTTCCAGGTTATCGCTGTAGTCCTTCAGGGTGGCGTTGGCGCGGTTAAGTTCTTCCTGGTGGTGCTGGAGTTCCCGGTTCAGGTACTCCAGATTGTCGGCGTTGAGCCGCAGCGCCGTGTTGGCGTGGTTGAGCTCCTCTTGCTCTCCCTGCAGTTGCTGGTTCAGCCGGCGCGTGTTTTCAACCTCCTTGAGCAGCTTCTCGTGCATGCCGCCGACGACCGCCCCGGCCAGGACGAGGAAGCTCCCCCAGGTCAGGACCTGCATGTAGAGCCCCATTTCGGTCCGATCGGTCAAGAACGCCTCGGGCTCCATATAGATTGCAAATACGGTCACGGCGAACACGCCGACCGCGCCCAGCACCGCTTTGCGCCGGCCCAGGTAGTACCCGCCCAAGATGATGGGCAGAAAATAGAAGTTCAGGAAGGCGACTTTCTGGGGGATAAACCAATTGATCAGCGCGGTCGTGACCAGAGTGAGCAGGACGAAAACTCCCTCAAAGTTCTTGAGGAGATAGGCTCTGGCCTTTTCCATCGGGACGCCATGGAGCATCTGCGGGGCCTGAGGAGAACCATCGCCCGAATGGGCAGCGGCGGTCGGTTCGCTGGAATCCGTCGGTGTTGTCGAATCGCTTGGGTTCATTGAAAAAGCCGACGTTTAGGGCAAGTCACACTATCCCATTGAAGGGGGCTTGTCAAGGCAACGACAAGCCTGCGGAAGCGTTCAGGAGCTGCCGTTCGGGAGGCTAAACGGGATTGCCTCAGGCGCTCCCGCCTCCCGTTCTCATCCCCAGGATCTGCCAGTAGAAGTTGGCGACGACGAGCAGGACGGGGAAGCGGAGAAGATCGCCCTCCATCAACGGCCCGTGCTGGCCGATCAGCACGTACCAGGCGACCCCGTAGATCACGCAAAGGCCGAGCGAGCCCGAGAAATGCTGGTTGACCGACTTGGCAAACAGGGCGATCGGGATGAGCAGCGCCAACGTAATGTACAGGCCCGGATCGTCCAGTCCCGCAAGGTAGAACACGTTGGCGCACAGGGCCGTATCGCCCAGGATGACGGCCCACACGACCAGGCGGGTCCTCCACAGATGGTACGGCACCAGCATGACGATGAGCACGATCCCCAGTAACCCAGCCACGACGAATTCCAGGATCTCCAGGGCAAACGCGCTGCTCTTGGAAAACAGCAGCAGGTAGCTCAGGGCGATCGTCAAGAGAACCTGCTGCATGGAGAACGTGGAGGCGGTGCCGATGGTGCGCGGCTGAGGCGCCGGACTGGCCGGGGGAGCTTCGGCTGGTGCCATAGCTGTACCTCCTATGGTTTGGTGGGCCGTGCAGGGATCGAACCTGCGGCCCGCTGATTAAGAGTCAGCTGCTCTACCAACTGAGCTAACGGCCCACCAGGAGAGGTACGTGCGTAGATTGGCGGTTGGTGCGCCTGACAGGATTTGAACCTGTGGCCCTCAGCTCCGGAGGCTGATGCTCTATCCACTGAGCTACAGGCGCGTCCGCCAAGCCAGGGCGGGAGCGACCTTACCACACCGCATCGGGCGCTGTCCAGGCTGTCAGAGTCAGCTTTGCTGCGGGCTGGGCGTGGGCGCCGCGGTTTCGGGGTCGTCGTCGATCGGCGGCAGCTCGAAGATCAGCTCGCCTTCTCCATTATAGAAACCCTGCCCGTCGATCTGGACCAGCCCGTCGCAGTTTTCCTGGAAGAACTGGAGTATCCACCCGTTGAAATCGTATCCCTCATCCGTAACGTCGTTTTTGTCCAGGATTGAGGCGACATAGAACCGGCAGGCGTGCAACTGGTCCGCCACGCGCCAGTTGTCGATCTCGCGATGCGCTTCCACAAAGTGGAGGAAGCCTTCGATGTCCTGCTTGAAGACCTCATCCTGGGCGCTGTCCTTCCGGACGCAGGTCAGCACGATCGGGGTGCGGTCCTTGGCATACCCGATCTCCAGGCCCACCCAGTTCCAGCTGTTCAGCAGCTTCTCGTTGACTTCCGTGGGGAGGATCGGCGTGGCGCCCCGCGCTTTCAGGAACTCGATGAGCAGCCCGAGTGGAGGCGGCTCCTTACGCAGACAGAAGACCCTCGTGAAAAACGGCTTCGGCTCTTTTTTCTGCGGGCCCGTAATGGTGATGACGGGAATTTCAGCCATGGCCGTAATCTAGCCTACCCCTGTGACTCAATTCAAGATCGGACCTGCCGATGTATAATCGAGGAAGGGGGCGTCGTCGCATGCGGGTGCCCCACGCGGAGGCCTTCATGGCGGACCGGCTGGCCACAGAAGCCGACATCCGGCGGCAGGCCGAACGGCTGTACGAAGGCGCTGCGGCGACCCGCCCACGCCTCTTCGACCGCAAGTGGTGGACCGGCCGGCTCCTCGAGTGGGCCATCCGTGACGAGGCCTTCAAGGTCCGGCTTTTCCGCTTCATCGATGTCCTTCCCACATTAAAAGCGCCGGCGCAGATCAAGCGGCTCGTGGACGAGTACTTCGGCCGGGACACCGACCCGCGGGACGCCGGCGGGCGCTCGCTCATGCGCTGGGGAATGCGTGCGCTGTCTTCCGCCGGCTTCGGCACCGGCGTGACGGCCGACACGATCTACGCCCAGGCGATCCAGATGGCGAACCAGTTCATCGTGGGCGCCGGGATGAAGGAGGTGCTGCCGGTCGTGGCCGATCTCTGGGCGCGCGGCCTCGCCCATTCCCTGGACCTCTTGGGCGAGGCGCCGGTCTGCGACCTGGAATGCGCTGCCTATGCGGCCCGCTACCGTGAGGCCTTCACGTCGCTGGCGGACGCGGCCCGCGAGTGGCGCCCCGCGCCCGCGCTGGAGGCCGATCACCTGGGCGTGCTCCCCCGCACACAGGTCTCCATCAAGCTCTCAGCACTGGACTCGCAGTTCGATCCGATCGATCCGGACGGCCGCTACGAGGTCGTCGCCGCCCGGCTGCGTCCGTTGATGAGAATCGCCATGCAACGGTCGGTCGCCGTCACGTTCGACATGGAGCAGTACGCTTGGAAGGACCTGACGCTCGAGATCGTCCGCCGTCTGCTCATGGAGGACGAGTTCCGCAACTACCCCCACGCGAGTCTCGCGATCCAGGCCTATCTCAAGGACACCGAGCGCGATGTGCGCGAGCTGATCGCCTGGGCCCAAAAGCGCGGCAGTCCGGTTGGCATCCGCCTGGTCAAGGGCGCGTACTGGGACTACGAGACCATCTTCCACCGGCAACACGGCTGGCCCCTGCCGGTCTTCGCCTGCAAGGCTGACACCGACGCCTGCTATGAACGGCTGATTCCGCTACTGCTGGAGCACGTCGCGGTGATCCGGCCCGCCTTCGGCACGCACAATCTGCGCCACGTCGGGATGGCTCTGGCCGAAGCCGACCGGCGGAACTTGCCCGCGCAGGCGGTGGAGCTCCAGATGCTGTACGGCATGGCGGAGCCCCTGCAGGCCGCCGTCGTGGACGCGGGCTTCCGCCTGCGGGTGTACGCGCCGGTCGGCGATCTGATTCCGGGCATGGCGTATCTGGTGAGGCGTTTGCTGGAGAACACCGCCAACGAGTCGATCTTGCGCCGGCAGTTTCTGGGGAACCAGAGTCTCGATGATTTGCTGCAGCCGCCTTCTCCCCCTGTGCCCCCGCCTTTACGAAAAGATCGGGGCCTTCATTTTTCCAATGAGCCCCACACGGACTTCTCGCGCGCGGAATCCCGTCGGAAGATGGCGGCGGCGATCGCGGCTTTCAAGGAGCGTCTCGGCAGGGGCCCGCGCAAGATCGACCTGGCTCTCTCTGCCCCTCCCGGCGGCGGCCGTTCAACGCTCACCTCCCGCAACCCCGCGCGGCCCGACGAGGTGATCGGCGTCGTGACCGCCGCCGCGGCCGAGGACGTGGACCTAGCAGTCGTCCGAGCCAAGGCCGCAGGCCGGACGTGGGCGGGCATGCCCCCGCGGGACCGTATGGCCGTGCTCTCCGCCTGCGCGGGCGTGCTGCGACGGCGGCGGTTCGAGCTGGCAGCGTTGGAGGTCTTCGAAGCGGGCAAGGGCTGGCGCGACGCCGACGCCGACGTGGCCGAAGCCATCGACTTCCTGGAATACTACAGCCGGCACATGCGCCGGTTCATGCAGCCGCTGCGCCTGGGGCACGAGCCGGGCGAACTCAATCATCTGGTATACCGCCCCCGCGGCGTTGCGGCGGTCCTCCCGCCATGGAACTTTCCGCTCGCCATCCCGGCCGGCATGGTGGCCGCGGCGCTGGTCACGGGCAACGCCGTCGTGTTCAAGCCCTCGGAGCGGACGCCGGTCACCGGCCACGCGTTGGTGGAGGCCTTCCGCGAGGCCGGGCTCCCCGACGGCGTCCTGCAATTCTTGCCCGGCCTGCCGGACGCCGGGCGCCGCCTCGTCGCCCATCCCGACGTGCCGCTCATCGCCTTCACCGGCTCGAAGGCCGTCGGCCTGCAGATCATCACCGAGGCCGCGCACGTCCGGCCGGGCCAGCGGGAGGTGAAGAAGGTCATCGCGGAGATGGGCGGCAAGAACGCGGTCATCGTGGACGACACGGCCGATCTCGACGAGGCGGTCGCGGGCGTCACGGCTTCCTTTCTCGGCTATCAGGGCCAGAAGTGCTCCGCCTGCTCGCGCGTCATCGTGCTGGATTCGATCCACGACGGCTTCGTCGAGCGGCTCACGGAAGCCGCGCGGAGCGTGCGGATGGGACCGCCCGAGGAGCCGGGCACGGGGCTCGGACCGCTCATTGATGAACGGGCGGTGCAGAAAGTGCGCGCGTACCTCGACCTCGCCGGGCAGGAAGGCACGCCTGTCCTGCTGCCGGATTTCGACAGGCGGCCGGGGCCCAACTTCGTCGGGCCGGCGATCATCACCGGCATCCGCCCCGAGCACCGCTTGGCGCGCGAGGAAATCTTCGGGCCGGTCCTGGCGGTGCTCCGGGCGCGGGACTTCGACGAGGCCCTGGCGATGGCCAACGCGTCGGACTACGCGCTGACCGGCGGCCTGTACTCTCGCAGTCCCCGCCACATCGCCCGCGCCCGCGACGAGTTCCTGGTCGGCAACCTGTACATCAACCGGGGGATCACCGGCGCGCTCGTGGGGCGGCAGCCGTTCGGCGGCGGCCGCCTTTCGGGGATCGGCGCCAAGGCGGGCGGGCCCGACTACCTGCTCCAGTTCGTCGCGGCGTCCGTGATCTCCGAGAACACCCTGCGGCGCGGCTTCTCGCCGGACAATTCTTGATTCGCCGTCCCCGCCCCATTATGCTCCCCCCATGAAGTCCGTCGCCCTGGCTCTTTTCTGCTTCCTCATGGCCGCCTGCGCCATCGCACCCAAATACGATGAGACCTGGACCTGGGACTCGCCGGTCTTTGACGAGGAAGCGGTGCTCGGGCAGGCGGGCCTGCTGTCGTCGCAGAAGGACACGCTCTACACGTCGATCTGGACGCTGGGCGGCGGGGCGCTCCGGCGCCGCCAGGAGCATCACCTGCGGGAGCAGCATGAACTGTGGGTGCGGCGGCAGGTGGAATTGAAAAAGATGACCGTCGAAGAGGCGCACGCGCGAATCCGGGATTACATGCCGTCGAAAGATTTTTGAGCGGAGGCGAAAAAAATATTGCACGAGAAAAATACTGTGCTATAGTGCGCCTCAGGTGTGATGAGACACACGCACGACCACATCAACCAGGAGGTGCTCCGTATCGATGAGTCCATTAGCGAACGCTGAAGGTGCGATCTTGCCAACCTCGGCCCCAACTTCCGTTCCCGCCGGCTCGACGGACGAGCTGATCGGGGAAGGGAAAGCTTGGGGCCTCTCCACTGCAGTTGACCTCCAGGACTGTAGGCCCGAGACCATCCGGGACCGCGACCACATCGAGGCCTACGTCATCGCGCTCTGCAAACTGATCGGGATGAAACGGTACGGTGACTGCCAGGTCGTCCACTTCGGAGATGGACGGGTGGCGGGCTACTCGATGATCCAGCTCATCGAGACGTCTCTGATCAGCGGACACTTCGCCAACGACACGAACCGGGCCTACCTCGACATTTTCAGCTGCAAGGGCTACGACCCGGTGGTGGTGGAGGAGTTCTCCAGGGAGTTTTTCGGAGCGCGCAGCAGCACCATTTCCATTACCTTACGGCACTGACGAGAACCGAGCCGGGGCCGGCTCGGTTTCTTCGCTAGACCGCCAGGGCATTCACGACATCAATGAGCTGCCGGAAACCGCCGGCGCTGCGCCGGTGGTACGGCACGACCAGTCGGGGGAGCGCGAGGAGTTCGGGCTCGTCCGCCTCTTCCGGCAGGGCCTGGCGCTGCTCGATCTTGCCGTCCGGGCAGAGATGCGCGAACCTGGCGTTGAGGTCGTCCACCTGCGCGGCCGTCAGCGGATGCTGCAGGCGGAGCACCAGCCGGTCCTTCACGAACCGGCTGGAATGATAGTTTCGGTAGAACCCGTCGATCTCGGCCACGGCGGCCTCGGCCGAGTCCACGATCCGGAAGAGCCCCAAATCTTCCGGCGAGATCAGGCTCGTGGCCAGCATGTCCTCCCGGACAAACCGCTCCCACTTCTTCCAGTAGCCGCCCCCCGGCAGGTCCATCAGGACGACGGGATGGGGATTGTTCTTGCCCGTCTGGAGGAGCGTGAGCATCTCGAACGTCTCGTCGTGCGTCCCGAAGCCTCCGGGAAACACGACGCTCGCGTGCGATTCCCGGGCGAAGAACAGTTTGCGCGTGAAGAAATATTTGAAGTGGATGAGCTTGGGATCGTCCGCGATCGCCGGGTTGGGCTCCTGCTCGAAGGGAAGCAGGATGTTCACGCCGAAGCTGTTCTCCCGCCCGGCGCCCTCGTTCGCCGCCCGCATGATGCCCTCGCCGGCGCCCGTGATGACCATGTAGCCGCGTTGGGCCAGGAGCCGGGCGAAGCGGCGCGCCAGATCATACAAGGGATTGTCCGCGGGCATCCGTGCGGACCCGAAAATGGCGACTTTCCGCCGGTCCCGGTACGGCCGGAACGCCCGGAACGCGTAACGCATCTCCAGCAGGCTGCGGTGCAGGATCTTGAGATCGAGCATGTCCAGCCGCGACTCGTTCAGCCGGAGGGCCCCGCCCAGCAGATCCTTGAGAAGCGCCGCCTGCGGATCCGCGGCGGGCAGCGCCAACAGTTCCTCGAACTGCCGTCGGAGCTGGTCGTCCGGAACAGGCGGCTTGGCCATGGGCTACCTTGCTCGAAAGTCTTTACTTCCTGGGTCTGAGCGCCCGATCCGCGACGACCACGTCCCGGAGGAACCGGGCCAGGCTCTCTCCCAAGGCCTCATTGTTCAACCGCTCCAGATCGGTGAGGCAGAATCTGACCACCGTCGTCGTTCCGCCTTCCTCCACGGACGTGCGGACCGTACTGCCGTCGCCGGTGTTGGAGGCTTTGACCACCAACCGGTTCCTCGACCGCAGCTCGGTGCGGAAGAACCGGCCGACGGCTTCGTTCCAGTACGACTCGATCTGGCCCGTCAGCACGACGTCGGCCGCGCCCTGCGTCACGGCCTCACCCGACTGCGCGCGGGTCACCTGAAAGCCCGCGCGCTTCAAATACTCCACAACAAATCCCGTGACTTGCTCCGAGGCCGTGCCATGCGCGGGGATCAGTTTGTCCACCCTCGTTTCCACGTAATGCTGGTAGCGCCCGATCGAGGCCTTGTCGGCCCGCACGTCCTCAAACGGGACCACCGTCACCCGCAACGCTGGCTGCACCTTCTCCGGAGCGGGAACCGCGTCCACCGACGCCGAGAATTGGATGGTTTCCCCGGGGCCCCCGCATCCCACAACCGCAAGAACCAGCCCGCTCATCACCGCCGACCATACCCTGCGTTTCACGTCGCACCTCACCTTTTCGCAATCACTGCGCAGTGCGCATGGGCGCACTCCCTCATGAAGCTGAGCTTAGCCCATCGGGAATCAGCGGCGCAAGCACCGAAACGGGTGAGTCACGCCCCTTTTTTGAGGCTCAACATGTAGGTCGTGAGGTCGTTAAGTTGCTGCTCGTCCAGCGGAAATTTGGGCATGATCGATCCAGGCGAGGTGGACTGCGGATCGCGGAAGTGCTTGGTCAGCCACTCGCGATCACGCTGGTCGCCGACGAAGGAGAGGTCCGGTCCGACCGCGCCGCCCGCGCCGTGGATCCGGTGGCAGGCGGCACACTGAAATTTCTCAAATACCGATTTGCCCGAGGCGACGGCCGGGTCGGTGCGCTTCATGGCCTGGAGGTCGTGGAGCGACAGCCCGACCAGCCCGAAGACGCCGACGAGAAACAGCGCGCCGATGCCCATCGCCACCGGCCGCGATGTGGGCGTTCGTTCATGATGCGGGTCCAAGAAGGGCAGCGCCAGCAACAGCGCGATGAAGGCGCCGGGGAGCACCCACGTGGCGATCGGCCCCAGGATGGGGCCCTCCATGTACTTGAGAAACTGGTAGTAGAACAGGAAGTACCACTCCGGCACCGGAACGAAGCTGTGGTCCGACGGGTTGGCCTTGTCCGTCAAGGGAAAAGAAACGGTCAGGGCGAGCGCCGCGACGACCGCAAAGACGCCCAGCATGACTACCGCATCCATGAACACCTGCCGGGGATAGAACGGCTCGCTTCGGTGGACCCGGCGCTCAGCGGGCCCGGCGCCGGCTGCTCCCTCCCGCCGCATGGACGGATCGCCGCCTTTGCCGCGGCGATCGAGCCCGCCGGACCAGGGCCCGGCCGGGCCCACCCGCCGCAGGATGAACATGTGGAGCGCGACCAAAACCGCGACGGTCGCGGGCAGGAACAGCACGTGGACCGCGAAGAACCGGGACAGCGTGAGGGCACCCAGCATGTCGCCGCCACGCATGACCTTCACGAGGAACGTTCCCACGAACGGGACGCTGCCGACCATGTTGATCCCCACCTGGGTGGCCCAGTAGGCGTTCTGGTCCCAGGGCAGCAGGTAGCCGGTGAAGGCGAACCCCATCGTGAGCAGGAGCAGCAGCACGCCGACTATCCACATCGCCTCGCGGGGCGGCTTGTAGGCGCCGTACAGGAAGACCTGGAGCATGTGCAGCCCGATGGCGACCACCATCGCGGAGGCGCCCCAATGATGAAGACCCCGCACGAAAGCTCCAAAGAGGACCTGTGTCTCGATGTAGCGGATGCTGTCGTAGGCATGGTCGGGCGTGGGGGCGTAGTAGACCGTCAGGAACATGCCCGTGATCGCCTGCAGGAAAAAGAGAAAGAGCGTGGCCGAGCCGAAGACGTAGATCCAGGACGCGCCCCCGGGGATCGGCTCGTCGAGCAGCGTCTCCTTGACAGGCTTCAACTTGAGCCGGCTGTCCAGCCATGCGTAAATGCGCGACGCCATCAGATTTCCACCTGGTCGGGTGTGCCCGACTTGAACTCTTTGTACTGGACCATCAGCCGGCCGTTCTCGATCCTGACGGGTAGCCGGTCCAGCGGCCGCGGCGCCGGCCCTCCGACCACTTTCCCTTCGGTGTCGAACATGCTTCCGTGGCACGGGCACTTGAACTTTTTCTCCCCGCCGTCCCACCGGAAGCCGCACCCAAGATGCGTGCAGATGGGGGAGTACACTGTGACCTCGTTCGTTTCCCGGCGCAGCGCCCAGACCCC
>JACXTT010004216.1_pt1 | contig 21427 bp, 18 predicted proteins | sample 9270951 | NCBI WGS metagenome assembly JACXTT01 (sample SAMN15532306, study PRJNA645909) | rock metagenome | isolation source: weathered quartz diorite | place: Puerto Rico | collected 2017-06-21
GCGTTGGCCGCGGCTCCACCGCTGACCGACACAGCGATGGTGAAAACGAAGACGAACCATCGAACGTTGTAGAGATGAACTCTCCTGCGCACCTGATTTCTCCTGGACGGTGTCGGCGTGTCGAGGGGCGGCGCCGGTTGAATGCACGCGCCGAACGCAACCGCCGTACCAAGGGCCCGAGTGGGCACCAGGAACCAGATAGCGGAGGCGACTCGTTTTCCCGTCGACGGAATCGTAACAGCAATATCGCGATTGGTCGCCCGCGCAGACGCGTCCATGCCCTTCCTTCCAAGCCGATCACAGTTCGTCCCGCCACCTGCGGTTTCCGACGATTGAGTCCGCGTCGACAACCCTGTTGTATGGTACTCAGCCATGGGGCGCAATTTCACAGCGTTGCCCGATGTGACGGTCAGAGAACCACACGGTGACTGCACCCGTAAGAGCACTGACTACCCCCGAATCCAAAGATAGTCAGTTCGGTTTTTCGATCCAGGCCAGGACATGAGTACGCAGCCACGAGCAAGCGTTACACGCCGTGTACAGCATGGGATGAATGTCGGTGACCACACGCGCAAGCGGAGGCGCCAAGGTCAAACGACGTACGCGGACCGTGCCAGTGGGGAATAGCTGACGGATCCGGGTAATGGGTACCCCCCGTACATCCCGGTTACCCGGGTTGTTGACGGTGAAGTCGTACCACAATATCCCGCCTCCCGGACGTACCCAACGCCACATCTGGTCCGCGAGCCGCTGCTGAAAGGCATCGTCGAGCAATGAAGAAAAGACCGTCGCTTGGTAAACGATATCCTGGCTTCTCTCGGGCACTACCGTTCCTGAGGCTGCTGCATCGCCAAGCGTGATTCGAACCGCTGCCGGCAGGTCCCGTCGGGCACGCTCGACGCACGCCGGGAGGAGCTCGATTCCCTGCAAGTGCTCCGGCGTGAAACCCAGTCGAAGAAATTCCAACAGGTTGCATCCCGTCCCGCAACCCACTTCGAGAAGCCGCACCTCCGCCAAATTTGCCCACCCGAGGCTGACGAACAGCTTGGCCATGGCTCGTTGACGCTCCTGCGTCGCAAGCAATGCGGCAGGATTGAGAGGGTTGTAACGCCAAGACGAATCATCATGGCGTCGCGCGTATCTCTCCCTCAGCGCCGAGATTTCATCCGCACCTTCCGCAGCAACCGTTGTTACAGGCCGTCGCAAAATTGACATCGGGTGCGCTTATTCGGTACGAACCACTCGGGGATCAGGCTAGCCCGTGACTGCACAAACGGATCGCTGTCCTAGTCATTGCGAACCGGTCCAAGAAGCAAGGTGCGAAGACCGGCGATCCTCTCGTCCATATACGCGCGGTTGCGCGTCACCCAGCGTCTGGCCCGTTGCACCAGTTCCTCACGTTGCGCAAATGCGGCGAGCCCCCTCTCACGACTCGCCGTGGCCGTGTTCTCGGTGAGCACGGCTGCATCTCCAAAATACTCCGCGAGAGCTGCCGTATCCGACACAATCAGAGGCTTTTCCGCCACCAGCGCCTCGTACCCGCCGCACACCAGGCAATCATCGCTAGTAGTGAGGTCCATTACTACGGATGCCGACCGCAGATAGTCATAGTACTCCTGCGCCGGGACGAACCCGAGCAGCCGTACCCATGGGAATCGGGACAGATCGGTCTTCGCTTTTCGGTAGTTGCCCGAGACGTACAGCGTGAACCCATCCTTCTGCAAGCTGGAAAATGCCTCGAATGCCGCCTCGTAGGGTTCGTCGGGCGAAAAGGAACAGATAAGGAAGACGGAGCGATCCCCTGGTTGAACGGTCGGTCTCGACGCCGTGGGAATCGAAGGCAACGGATCCGGGCAGACATAAGCTCGCGAACCGAGGCTCGAGACAAACCGGGCATGGTTTTCGTTCGTCACGATCACGACGTCAGCCTGCGAGTTGTGAAAGTCGATCAGCCGTTGCAGAAACCACGCGTATTTGACAGCCCTCACACCGTAATAATGAGCGTCCGACACCAGCTTGAAGCCGTACCACCTGCGGAGCACGAGCAACAAGAAGCCGAGAACGATCGACGGGTTTGTGGCGATTACGACCTCTGGCGGCTTGCGGCGGACCGTCGCGACTGTTCGATACGCGCTTCGAACGTATCGCCCTAACCGTCCTCCATCCTCACAGATCTGCTCAACCGGCACTCCGAGCCGGCGAGAGAGAGTTTCGGTGCGTAAATGGCGGCCCCAGTCGATCCAGAGAATCGTCTGCCGGTCGCCGTGGCTCGTGGCGATCTCGCGTACCTCGCGCGTCGTCGAGGGAGCGGTTGGTGACTCGGGTCTCCTCTCCGATGGGAATATCGATTGTGATCTTTCGAAAAGGAGGCTCATTGGCCGCTCACGATTTCCTGGTAGATCTGCACGTAGTGATCACACATGTGCTGGAATGTGTGATTGATCCTAACGAACTCAAGAGCAGCCGCCGCCAGCTGTCGTCTTTTCAGCGGATTATCGATTAAGGACAACATCTTGACTCTCAAACCATCAACATCATTCGGATTGACGAGCAACCCGGTTTCCTCATCGGTAATCACTTCCGGAATTCCGCCGATGCGGGTCGCGATCACGGGAACCTGCGAAGCCATCGCTTCGAGAAGTGTCATCGGGAGACCTTCTATCGACGATGCGCTCACGAGCACGTCGCTGGCGGCGTACACCTCCGGCATGTCGGTTCTAAAGCCGGTAAAGATTACGTGTTGACTCAAATCAAATTCGGCCGCCTGTTGACGTAACTCACCGGCCATCGGACCATCGCCGACGATTAGAAATCGCACGTTGTTCCTTTTGGCCTCGATCCCGCTTGCTGCCTTCAAAAATGTTGCGTGTCCTTTCTCCGGGCTCAACCGTCCGACGATAGTTACGACGACATCGCGTTCGTCCACTCCCAGGATTGCCCTCAGTCTTGCTCCTTTCGATTTCGACTGAGCAAAACGGTCGAGATCGATCCCGTTAACGATCACGCGAATATTGGTGGTTGGCACGCTGGCGTCGATCAAGTCTTGCTTCACCCCGCTCGAAACGGCGACGACGAGTCTCGCGAACCGAAGGACAAACGCATCCGCTCCCTCATAGAGCCGCAATCTGCCGGTCACGGGGTGCCAGACGTGGTTTGTCGCGATCCACTTCGTTCCGGCCAGCAACGCCGCGGCGCAACCAATGATGTCTGACTTGTAGTTGTGCGTATGGAGGATATCTATGGCATTCGTCTGCAGAAACTTCTTGATTTGAAAGATCGTCGTGAGATCGACCCGACCGCGGGAATCGAAAACGGCGGTTTCAAGACCCCTCTTTCGGGCTTCCTCAATCAGTTCGAGGTTCGGCCTGTGTGCGTTGTGCAACGCGCCGACAACCGAAGCGACGTGTTGACTTCGCGCGAGATTCAGAATGACTTGCTCGGCGCCATAGAGACCGCCGCTGTTGATCAAGTGCAGAACACGGATTGAGCCATACGCCCGGCGTTGTGCGCGAGAATCTCGCTCTCCAGCCGTCCCACATGCCGATGCATACTGGTCACCGGAGCCACCACGATTCAGAACGTCGTACCGCAAGGCTGAACGCTGGGAAAGACTAGCTTCTTGCATCCACTACACGACTCCGCATCGAGCGATAAGGAATTGTCACATCGGCGTCCGCGAGTTCCGGTGGATCGGAAAAATTGTGCCTGCCGAGCATGCGCGCGACGAGAAGTCGTGCGGTGCGCAGGATGATCTGCAGGTCGTAGAAGACGCTCGGGCGTCTCATGTAGACGCGATCGAGCGCCAGTTTCACCGGGAGCAAATGCTGCACGTACGTCTCGACAACCGCTTTGCTCGGGAGGAGGGCCTCGCCGTGGGTGTAGTAGTACAGCGTTCCTGGGCTGGTAATTCCCGGTGCAATCCGCAACGTCGTCAAATCATTCGCGGTGTAATAGTTGCGCACGATCTCCGGCGCCTCTGGCCGAGGGCCCACCAGCGACATGTCGCCCTTGACGACGTTCAATAGCTGGGGCAATTCGTCAATCTTTGTCGCACGCAGCCAGCCGCCGAACGGAAAAACGCGCGCATCGTCCCTTCCGGTGATCGCATCGCCGCTATTGGCGGCGACACGCATCGTGCGGAACTTGTACATTGTGAACTCACGCCCACCGTACCCAGCCTGCCGTCGTTCCGGGTAACCTGGCCGGGTCGACGCCGTCGGATGCAGCCGGCGGTCGCGCCCCATCCGACGCGCCCGATAAAAGATCGGGCCAGGGTTTGTGAGTCTGATGCCCGCAGCGGCGATCAACAACAGCGGCGTTGCCAGCGTCAGCACACAGGTCGCGGCGACGAGATCCAATATCCTCGTACCAACGGACTTGGAAGGACGAGTTGTGGCCCATCGATCAGACAGCCGAATGGGCGCACGGGCGTCAGTCACCGGACAGTCTCCTCATAGCGCGAACGCGCGCATCCACATTTCAAGAGAAAGAATCCGGAACAGCCCGAGGAAGGACTCCGTGTTGGGAGGCTCCGTCTGCGACGCGCCATACCAGCGGCGCAATTCGGGCACATTCACGTAACGCTCCGCTCGGAGGGACGTTTCAAGAAGATCGGTGATCGGAACTCGAAGATCGCCGCTCAACCAGGCTCGGTCTGGAGCGGCGAAGCCGAGCTTCGTCTTGCGCAGCCTGACGGCTTCGGGGACGAGGCCTACCATCGCCTGCCGAACCGCAAACTTGCTCCACCCGTTGTTCACTTTGAGGTGGTCTGGAAGTGAAAACCCGAGTTCCACTACGCGATGGTCCAGCAATGGCACGCGCGCCTCGAGCGAAAAGGCCATCGACGATCGATCTTCCATTCGCAAAAGCTGTGGCAACGTATCGATCAAGATGTCGTCTGCCTGAATCCGCTGCATCAAGGTCCAGCGCGCATTTCCATTGCGCCGGGCGTTGCGCCACCATCGGGTTGCTGGCGTGCTTTCGTCTGAAATCGCCTTGTTCCAGTCATAAGTGACTATTCGCTGCAGCGCCGAGTCGACGTTCAGCGCCCGCCGCATGGCTGGGGGCAGGTATCGATAGCCGTTTCTGATGTCGAGAACGTACCGATCGCCTTGGCGCAACATACCGCGGAGCTCGCGCGTGGCGGTTGCAAGTCGACCTGCACGAATCAGTGATGCCAGGTAGGCGTAGCGAAACTTCGCGTAGCCGCCGAACACCTCGTCTCCACCCTGTCCATCTACGAGAACCTTGACGCCTGTTTCGCTGGCGGCGCGCATTACGCGCCACTGCGCGTAGAAGCTGAGCACCCCAAACGGGAGGTCCTGGTGCCAGGCGAGCCGCAGGAAATCCGACCAGAAATCATCCGGCGTTGGAAATACCAAATGCGCGCTCGCAGCTACCGAGCGAGCACTCTCCAACGCGTACTGCCGCTCATCAAATGCCTTGTGTTCAAAACACGAGGTAAAGGTGTACAGGCGTTCTCCGGTTGCGGCGGCTGCGGCAGCGTCTTCCCGACGAAGCTTTCCGATCACGCCGACGAGCGTCGATGAATCAAGTCCGCCGCTTAGGCATGTTCCGACCCGCACGTCGCTGACAAGATGCGTGCGCACCGTATTCACGAGGGTGTCCCGCAACCGTTCGACGTGCTTGGTGTCGCTATACTCGCCATCCGGCTGCACGTCGAGCGACCAGTAGCGGCGAATCGACGCGCAGCCGGCCACATCGACTGTCAACGTATGTGCGGCGGGCAAAGCACGAACGTGTCGAAAGAGCGTCCGGTCGGCGTAATCGCAATTGCCATGAGCCAGAAAGCCGGCGACGGCATGGTCGTCGACGTCACGGCTGCACTGAGGAAAGGCCAGAAGCGCTTTGATTTCCGACGCGAATATGAAAGTGTCGGCGCAGGTCGCGTAATAGAACGGCTTTATTCCCAACCGATCTCTGGCACAAAACAGCTTCGCGCGAACGCCATCCCAGATCGCGAACGCGAACATTCCCTCGAGACGACTGACGCACGCCTCTCCCCATTTGACATACGCGTGCAGCAGCACCTCGGTGTCAGTTCTGGTGATGAAGCTGTGCCCAGCCGACTGCAGCTTCGCTCTGAGCTCCTGGTGATTGTAGATTTCGCCATTGAAGACGACCCACGTTCGCCGGTCCGCGGTACCCATTGGCTGGAGGCCGCGCTCCGAGAGATCAAGTATGGCGAGGCGGCGATGCCCCAGCCCGACGCGTACTGGGGAGTTGTCCGACTTACCTTCGGTCGCCTGCCTGCAAAACGAATAGCAGAGCTGCTCCCAGGAGCCTCCGGACCCAACCAGGAAACCCTGTCCATCCGGGCCGCGATGCGCAAGGAGATCGTTCATTCGCTGAAGCACAAGCCGATCGACGACGCCCGTTGGGGCAACGATGCCTACAATTCCGCACATGCTGGTCAGCGAGCGAGCGAGGACATAAACCGTACTTGCGTCGGCCCTCTCGAACGTGGAGCAACGTGCTGCATCACGTCCATCCCACGTCCTTGGTCAAACTGATGCGAGGCACGCCGTTCGGATGTGCAAACGTGTATATCTTCGTCTGCGCCTTCGCGAAAATGAGCTGTTCGATTTCGTACAGGAAGAAATTATCGGGGTGGTTACCTTCGACCAGCCGTTTTAGTTCCGGAAAATCGAAGTATCGAAATACCTGATAGTCAGTCTTGAGCAGGTCGAAATAGTGCGGGTCATTCTCATTGGTCAGAACATAAATCCGAGAGGATTTGGGAAGTACCGTGGAGACGGACTGACGGATCCGTTCCGGTTGCGTATCGTTCTCCAAATTCGGGCAACGGGTCTTGTCAGCCAACATGTCGCCGCGCCGAACATGTATCGCGTGATAGGTTCCGAGGCGCCGAATAATGTCGCCGGCCAGTCGCGAGACAGCGTCAGAGGGTGAGAAACCCACTTCAAAATCAAAATCGGCGTGTGTGTAAACGTTGTCCGGTCCTAACCCGCTCGGGTTGTGTTTGACGATCAACGTGTATCTATCGTTTTCGGCCGTTGAGACGACATGTTTGCCGTTCACTTCCAGGACCGCGAACGCATCGGCACGCTCTGCGATCACTTCTCGTTCGAGCGCTCTTGTGTATGTCGTGTTCCCGTTTCGCGGGACAATCGCAATGTTGTCCAAATCGATGTACTTGCCCCACGAGGTGTTAACTTCGCATCCAAAGTTGTGCGACGACAATAACGGCGGAGCAAAAACAACAGGCGTTCGATTCAAGGATAGAGATTCCTTGATAAGCAGCCCCAAAGCAGATTTCATGTGATTCAGTCCGGCCCTGCAACCGACGTCCACCGTAAAGTACCGATCCGCCCTGACCGCTGCTGCAACGTAGGACGGCGGTTCCGGTTTGTCGTCAGGTACCTTGATGAGTTTGACCGAGGCCGTCGGTGAGCCCGAGGGCTTGATCTTGACGACTTCGAACCCCAAGGCGCCTGCCGCACGTTCGAAAATCCGTGCGGGCGCGCGACCGATCCTGCGAAGCAAGGTTTTCGTGTTTGACCGATGGCCGTGGGCTGGCTGCCTCTGGACGTGATTGCGACTCTTATGCTGTTTCAGCCGACAGCGTCACTGCCCGCCGGCGCGAGGCACGTCTGCAGACGTCGCAAACCGCTTTGACGACAGCGTCAATCTCGTGGTTCTCCATTCCGGAGAAGAGGGGCAGACTGACGAGCCGCGTCCACTCCGCGGAGGCGACGGGCAGATCAGCGGCGCGCCAACCAAACGCCTGCTCGTAATACGGATGCAGGTGCAGCGGGCGCCAGTGCACCGAACATGACACTCCGGCTCGTCCCAGCTCTTTGATGAAATCGTTTCGATCAACCGTCAGTCTTTCGAGACGCAGCCGGATCGGAAACAGATGCCACGCATGTATCCGATTCACATCCGTGGGCGGAAGCTCCAGTTCCTCGACGTCCGCCAGTCGCCGAAGGTATTCCTGGGCAATCGCTTCCCGTGTGCGTCGCATCTCCTCCGCGCGCGCGAGTTGATGAATGCCGATCGCGGCGGCAATATCCGTCATGTTGTACTTGTAACCGGGCGCGAGAATGCGGTAGTCCCAGCTACCGTTGCCCGAGTATCTGCCCCACGCATCCTGGGAAAGTCCGTGCAACGAGAGCAATCGCAGGCGTGCGGCAAGGCCCGCGTCGCTGGTTACCGCCATGCCGCCCTCGCCGGTGGTAATAGTCTTGTTTGCGTAAAAGGAGAAGCACGAGATCGTCGCCGTCTGCTGGCCGCAGTGCTGCCACGAGGCGTCCGGCGACTTCCGCCACGCAGCCGGAAAAGCATGGGCTGCATCTTCCACCACCCACAGCTGATGGCGCGACGCAAAGGCGTTGATCCCATCGACGTCCATCATCATGCCGCCGACGTGAACGGGAATCATTCCCACCACGGGCACATCCGGCGGCAACCCGGCAAGTGCGCTTCCCGATCGAAGGTGCGTCATCGTCCACTCTGCCCGGTCAAGGTCCATGTTCAGCGTCCCGGGCTCCGAATCGATAAGGATCGGCACCCCGCCCTCGTAGCGCACCACTTCAGCGGTTGCAGCAAACGTCATGGCAGGAACGAGTACTCCCTCTCCTCCGCGAAGTCCGAGCGTATGTACCGCGAGGTGCAACGCCGCCGTACAGGAATTCAAAGCAACCGCATGAGGCGCGGCGACGGCGGTGCCAAACTCACGTTCGAACCGCTGGACTCGAGGACCGGTGGTCAGCCAGCCTGAACGCAGAGCTGCGATGACTTCTTCGAGCTCGGGATCGCGGACGTCAGGGCGATAAAAGGGAACCGCTGAATGCGTGTTGTCGGTTTTCACTAGTAGTTGTGAGACATATGTGCCATGCCTTCGGTGGGCCGGGGCCGCAGGACCGCGGATCGTCGTCGGGCAACGTTCAGGTCTTCTCGCGCCGTGCTCGAATGAGATCTGTCAGCGCTCGCCAAACCACTGCTTAACCCGGCAAGCAATCCGAACAACAGCCACGTCACCTTCGTCTCCTCGAAATTCAGCGACAGTGCGCCGATTAGCCAGGACAGCATCAGCGCAGTCCAGATCTTTCGCTCGGGCGGCGGCAAACGCAGGATCTTCGCTGCGCACGCCAGAAGCAGAGCAACAAAGACTACGAAGCCGACGATCCCCTGCTCAACAAGCACGCCGAGCGCGATGTTGTGGGGAGCATCACGCGGCGTCCCGGTTGCCAACCCAAAGGCCGCGATCCCATAACCGAGAAATGGACGTTGCACGAAAGCCTGTGTTCCGTGCGTCCAGATCTCGAGACGCCCCGACATGCTGCCGCCGTTCATGACTTCGGACTGAATCGTCGAAATCCGTGTCCAGATGCTCTCCGGGACGATCGCCGCCGCGGCGGCGATCATGACGGCCAGCAATACTGTTATCCCGAGGATTGAACGCGCCGACGGGCGCGTTCGAGCAAGCGGACCCATCGCGAGAGGCACAAGTCCGGCCAGGAAGGCACCTCGTGTACCGGTAAGCAAAACACCGACAGGCCCGACCACGAGATAAATGGCTGCAATGACGCGAGAAAGTCCGCCGCGACGCTGGGCGAGGTACCACGCCATCGACAGGGCAATGACCAGCGTCAATCCAAGATTGTCTGCATTAAGACGGAATGGGCCACCCGAACTGTAACGCTCCACGTACGCGCCGATCCAAATTCCCTGTCTGAAGTTGTTGAACAAATTCACAATCGGGATGAACGACCCAACACAGTATGCGAGAAACAACGATTCCTGCTCTTCGCGCGTGCGGGCGAATTCCTGCAGGATCCAAATGCTTCCGAGCATCTGGATGTACGTCCAGCTTCGGGCCGTCGTGAGATCGGGTGCGACCGTCCAGAAAAACGACAGACCAGTGACGGCGACATACGCAGCGGTCAGCCAAAAGACCGAGTTCGGCTTTCCGAACCGCCGTTCGAGGCCGACGGTGACAAGCGCCGCGGCAAGCGTGAGTAATCCGATGACGCGACTGAGCGCTCCGACACCTGCTAACGTGATGGTGTCCCATGGCTGCGAGAAGACGAACACCCACAATAGACACTGAACGATCGTTCGCAAAGAGAACGACAACGGCGTACGCTCTTGCGGAAGGACCGGTTTTTCCCGTTGCTGATGATGACCTGTCACTGCGTTGATGTCGAACTCGGACGATAAGAGTTTCTGGCGGGATACCCTCCGGGCGACCAGTGGAATACGGCGAAAAGTACCTGTTTGCACCGCGCCAGTGCATCCAACCATCTCATTGGCACGTACGTGGACAGCAGCAGAACGTAGGTCAGGGGCGCAAAATGGTTGGCTTCGATCGATTCCCTATAGAACCGGCGGGCGGCGGTGATATCGCGCACTCGGCGATGTTCCCACCACCCACTCTTGCGGAGGTACAAAAAAAGTACGCGCCGACGGATAAGTTCCGGTTGATGTTTTTGACAAAACAACGCACGGCCGTCGAGAGCACTTCGCACGTTGTTGGTAATCCTGTCGTCCTGTTCTCCTTTTGTCACTCTGACCAATGCTTCGGCGACAATCCCGACGTCAAATCGCTTGGCGATTCTCAACCAGAGGTCCATGTCCTGACATGACGGCAGCGTCTCGTCGAATCCGCCCACCGCTTCCAAAGCGGCCCGGCGAACCATCCCGACGGAGGTTTCGCCGACAACGTTCTCCGTCAACAGATCGAGCGAAAGAGCGGGGCGATCGCTCGGCGTGCGCACAATGACGGTGCCGTCGGGGTACACCCATTCAGATCCTGTATAGACGAGCGCCAGCCGTTCGCCCGAACGCGCGAATACTTCAAGCTGCCGTTCGAGTTTCGTCGGCAACCATTCGTCGTCGGAATCCAGAAACGCGATATACGGTGCGGAACTGGCCTGGATCCCCGCATTTCTCGCCGCACTTCCACCGCGGTTCCTCTCGTGCCGAATCAAGCGGATCCGGCGATCCGCAATCTCGCTGACCGACGCGGCGCTCGCATCGGTGGACCCGTCGTCGACGACGATGATTTCGAAACGCTGAAATGTCTGCGCGAGAACGCTGTCGATGGCGCGGCGAACGGCGACCGGCCGGTTGAAAACCGGAATTACGACGCTGACTCTTGGGTCCATTGGAGCCACTTCAAGCTCACGTCTAGGCGCGCACCGCCGCACGTTCCGCGAACCCGTGAGATGTGGCTGACGGTGCGGATGCGATTCCGCTCACGCCACCGGCGGTAAACGATCGGTAGAGACCGTCCAACACGTGAGCCACCGTACGGTGCCCCCGCTCGTTCCAGTGAATACCTTCGAGCGGCTTGTAATCGCGCTCCGAGAGATACTCCAATCCCGCAGCGAAAGATGCGCCGTGGCGGCTGCAACTCTCACGGATTCGCCGATCCGGCAGGTACGGATCGAACGAACCCGGATGCCCGCTCAGCGTCGCCAGCCGGATCTTGCCTTGCTCGGTCAATTGCATCGGCGTCGGTATCGTGAAGAGCACCAACTTCGCACCCACACGCTCGCAGCATGTGGCGCCCCGAGCGATGATGTAGTCCGCAGCCGCAAACACCCTGTCGGCAATTGGTCCTGGCACACACACGTGAGGAAAGAGCAGGTCGGCCCAAACGGTGCACCGCCACCGCTCGCGCGCGACATGTTCGTCAACCAATTTCCATTGACCGTCCGTTCCGGACGGTCGGACAAAGGGAGACCGATACCCAAAACGCGACGGCGACAGGTTGTCTTCAAGATCGTTCTCGAGACACACGAGCCATACCACCAGCTTCCCCTCAAGCCGAGACGCGAGCTGTTCGGTCAGAATGAGGCTCTGCACCATGCTGTAGCCGGGCGCGCCGATCGCTTTGATGCGGAAATGCGGGTTGATGCAGGCAAAGCTCCTCGCGGTATCCACGCCGTAGCCAAAAGCGAAAGAATCGCCGATTGCGACAACAGGACACTCCTCGATCGAGCTGGTACCCGGCCACCCGTCTGCGTCAGTTACCAGCCTGAATACGTCGTCACGCTCGGCCAGGTAGTTCGCGTCGACATTGGCGCGCGGCTTCCACCCGAGGTGGTCGTCGTACACGATGAGATCCTTCCAAGGGACGAATGGCGGCTCGAGCAGCCTGGCAACCCCTCGCACACATCTGACGAACAGAACCAGCCCGCCGACGGCCACGATTGCGGGTAACAGCAGCACCAGGGCTGGAATGCCGACGACAACCGCAATGAAGAGGCGCATCGCGTCAGTAAAGCGTGTAGGTACTGCGGAGCGGAGCGCTCTCTTCATGATCAGCCGGAAGCATCATCAGCAACCACAAGAACGGCCTTAGCCATGGCTCCCACGCGGAGCTCGCGGAACCTTCAGGATACGACCGAGAAATCCAACGGGATTGTGATGCATGCCGAACGAGATCCAATGCCGCGTCCGTGCGCCCCACCGCGGCGAAGAGCGTGTAATAGGCGAGTGTCAAGACGTACCAACGGAGAAATGTCGCGGCGGCGGTGACTCCAGCATTCCACGCCGAAATCCCATGCTCGAACCACCGCGGCAGGGCGACGCGCGGCAGGAGCACCGATACCGCTCCAAGGCACAGCCATGCTTCGCCTCGTCCGATTGCCCACGATGCGAGCGCGATCATCATGCCGGTGCCGACGGTGGTCAGTATCCAGAACGCCGCGATGTCGGCACGACGGTACAACAGGGTGAGCCCTCGCACGCGACGGTCAGTCGAGGGCATTCGCGTACTGCTTTCGATAGGCATCGATGTTGGGAATCAGCGTGAAACCCTGCCTTTCCTTCAAAAGGACATGGTGCTCGAGGACGAGACAGTCCATATCCGTTGCCATAAAGCAGCGATATGCGTCCTCAGGTGTACACACGATCGGCTCGCCTCGGATGTTGAAGCTAGTATTCACGATCACAGGACAGCCAGTGAGCGCATGAAAGCGCTTCATCAGGCGGTAGTAGCGGCCATGCCGCATGTGGTCAACGGTCTGCACGCGCGCTGAATAATCAACGTGAGTAATCGCCGGCACCGTCGACCGGGGAACAGCGACGCGAATTCTTAAATCCGGATCCTCCATCTTGTGTCGATCGGTATCGGTCAGATGCATCCGCCACTTTTCGCGAACCGGAGCGACCAGCAGCATGTATGGACTGTCCTCCTCCGGTCGCATCTCAAAATACTCGTCAACGTGCTCCCGCAAAACACAGGGTGCGAACGGGCGGAACGATTCCCGGAATTTGATCGACACGTTCATCTTCTGCTGCATTCGTGGTGCACGCGGATCTCCGAGAATGCTCCTGCACCCGAGTGCTCGCGGTCCGAACTCCATCGCGCCTTGAAACCAGCCGATCACCTTTTCTTCGGCAATCATTCGCGCGACGTCGTCCAACAGCTGCTCCTCGTCATCGAGGCGTTCGTATGTCGCACCAACAGAATCAAGAAACAGTCCGATATCGTCGTCCGAAAAGCAGGGACCGAGGAGCGAGCCCTTTTGTGAATCGGGCATCTGGACGGACCGCGGCTGCTCGAATTCGTGATGCCACGCGAGGAGCGCCGCGCCAAGCGCTCCGCCTGCGTCGCCCGCAGCAGGCTGGATCCAGATATTTTCGAACTGCCCTTCGCGAAGAAGCCGGCCATTCGCAACACAATTCAGCGCAACACCTCCGGCCATGACCAGATTCCGTTCACCAGTCGTACGGTGAAGATGCGTGCTGGCTTTCAGCATCGTCTCTTCACAAACCACTTGAATTGAAGCCGCGAGATCCATCTCCTTGGCAGTAATGAGACTTTCTGGCTGACGCGGAGGCCCACCGAACAGCTCATGGAACCGCTCGGTTGTCATCGTGAGGCCTTGGCCGTAGTTGAAGTAGCTCATGTCGAGCCACAACGACCCGTCCTCGAAGATGTCGACGATGCGATCGCGAATGACATCGACGTATCGAGGCTTCCCGTAGGGGGCGAGGCCCATCAGTTTGTACTCGCCAGAATTGACCTTGAAGCCGGCGTAATACGTGAACGCCGAGTACAGCATTCCCAGGGAATGCGGAAACCGCTGCTCATGGGTGAGCGTGAGGCGATTTCCATGGCCAACGCCTACGGCGCTCGTGGTCCACTCGCCGACTGCGTCGACAGTCAGAATCGCCGCATCTAAGAAGGGCGAGGGAAAGAACGCACTTGCGGCGTGAGATTCGTGATGGTCGGCAAAATACAGGGGACCGGAGAATCCCGGCAACTCCGCACGCAAACGGTCTGGCATTCGAAGCTTGAGCTGGGCCCAGACCGGCAGCGCTTCCTCGAAGAGTTCGAAGCCTCGAGGAGCGTAGCCGATGAACGTTTCGAGCAGCCGATTCCACTTGACCAGGGGCCGCTCGTAGAACGCGACGGCACGCAGATCGCCGGCAGAGACTCGGGCCTCGTTCAGGCAAAACGCGACGGCATTCCTGGGAAAGCGAGCGTCGTGTTTCTGCCTGGTGAACCGTTCCTCCTGCGCCGCGGCAACGATTTCGCCATCGCGAACGAGTGCCGCCGCCGAATCATGGTAGAAGGCGGAGATACCTAGAACGCACGAAGTCATTGGAGAAATTGTGGGGGAACGCCGCCACCCTCATAGTGGCGGCTGAAAGAGTAGCGGCGATAACGTCTATGCGTCGGCGTTTGCCGTGTGGTACGGGTACTGGTATTCGGAGCGCAAGGCCAATTCCGCCTTGTTCAGCACACCACCGACAACGTTCGCGTTGACGAGCGCCAATCGATCGAGCGCCGATTGAGCAACGTCGCGGCCGGTGGACGCTCCGACAACGAAAACCGCCGCCGCCGCCGCATTGGCAACAATGGAAGCGTCTGAAACCGCCATCACGGGAGGGCAGTCGAGGATCACGACGTCGAACACCTGTCTGAGCGCCTCGAGAAGTTGCGCGAGTTGCTGGCTGTCCAACAGGTCGGCAGGAGCCGGCACGTCGGCACCGGCGGCCAGGACGAAGAGGCCTTTGAATGAGGATTCGATGAGAGCCTCGCTAGGCCGCCTTTCACCCAGGATCACGTTCGACAGTCCCGGCGACTTTGGAATATTCAAGATCTCGTGGACACGGGGACGCCGCAAGTCGGCGTCCACTAGTAGCACGCGCCGACCGGCGAGGCTCATCGAGATCGCAAGATTCGTCGCGACGAGCGTCTTACCCTCACCCGGTATGGCACTTGTCACTGCGTAGCTGCGGGCCGTTCCCATGGCGTGTGGCGCCAGAAAGAGCTGCGTCCGGACATTACGAATCGCTTCCTGCACCGGGTACGGGAGCTCGTGCAAGGTGGAGCCCTTGTCTCCCAGTCGACGGATCCGAGGGGCCACGGCCAGAAGCGGCAGACCGAGGCTGCTCGGAATGTCCTCAGGGTCGATGATTCGCGGGTGGACAATTTCTATTCCGAAGACGAGCACCATGGCGAGGAACGCCCCCCCGACCAACGCGAACACCAGATTCAATTGCGTTCGCGGCAATATGGGCCGGGACGGAACGTTTGCGATATCCAGAATCTTGATGTTGTTGGTCTGCAGCTCGGCGGCGAGCTCGGTCTCTTTCGCGCGTTGAAGCACGGTCGTGAATGTCTGCTGCGTACTATTCGCATCGCGTTGAAGCGCGTTGTAATCAATCGACTTTGCGTTGAGCGAAAGCACCTCACGACTCTGTGAATCAAGTGCCGCACCGAGCCCGTGCTCCTTCGCAACGGCGTTGGCATAGTCGTTCTTGATCCCGTCCACCACCTTCGCCGTTTCGGCATCGAGGCGCCCCTGGGCACTTTCGATGGCCGTCGTGACCTTGATCATGTCCGGATGGAGGTCGCCAAGCTTCTCGGCCAACTGCAGGCGTTCGGCCTGCAACCCGGCGAGCTGCGCTTTCAGCCCCTGGATAAACCCGTTTTGTTGAATCGGAGGAAAGGTATCCAGTGGAGCTCCGCTATCCTGCAATGCTACGAGCTGCTTATACAAAGTCTCCTTGTCGACTCTCTCCGTCCGCGCCGCAGTAACCGCCGCGTTGAGCTGGCTGAATTTCTGGACAACGACGTTCTGACGATCATCGAGCGAGACAGCGTCCTTCTGTTCGCGGTAGCGCTGCAGTGCTCCTTCTGTATCGCTGACCTCCTTTCGCAGCTCGTCGACGCGCTGATTCAACCACCTGGCGGCGGCGAGACTGGTCTGGCGTCGACTCTCCAAGTTCTGATCAACATATGCTCGGGCAAGGCCATTGGCTAACGTGGCCGCCAACTTCGGATCGCGGGATCGGTAGTTGATAGCCACAACACGACTACCGGCGAGGTCTCCCTGCGCGGTTGAGACCGAGACCGCGCCTATGAATCCACCGATCTGAGCGAGCTGTCGCGCCGGATCGGAACTCAGCATTTTTGCTTGCTCCAGCGTCCGCCGCGCAAGGCCCTGGCTGCGCAGGACGTCCATTTGGGTCACGAAGTAGTCCGAGCGGCCCACATCCTCCCCCGAGGACCGGAACGGCACGACTTCGTCTGACGTGGGTTCGATGAGCACTCGGGCGCGTGCCTCGTAAATCCGCGTGGCGGTTGCGTTGTAGACGAAAGCGATGGAAAGCGCTCCGATCATGACGCCGACGATGATCCAGCGGCGCCGATACAACGTGCGGAGCACTTCATCTACGCGAATCTCGGTTGTTCCCCTCGGGGCAGTCCCCAGATGAAATTGCGCTGGAGTGGCCGGCGGATGCTCGTCATGCGCAATCGGTGCTGATTCACTGCTGACGTTGTTCATCGTTCCGCCTGCGACAGCTTGTTCGCCGGGCACAAAAGGATCGTTCGAAACTGATGAACCGTCTCCATGGCCCTGTTGGTAGCCGGCCTGACGCATCGCTTCGCTTACGCGGCTCATTGCATATCCTCTCGCGGAAATGAGACGAACAAATTAATTCTTCCGGATTCCGTAACGGATCTGACCCGCACCTGTCGCTCGCGCGGCAGAATCGAGTACGCGTTGGTCCGCCGCACTCAAGGGAACCGTCGCGCGAGCAGGAATCCCTCCACCAGTCCTCGGCTGTTGCGCGACGGATCGTGGCGTCGCGATATCGAAGTCAACGGAGACGTCCCGTATCAGTTGCATTCGAACCGGCCGCTGCTGGGCGGCAAGGCCGCTGACGAGCGCGTTGTCGGCGAGCACGTTCATCGTGCGCGGGATACCACGCGAATACTCATGTATGAGAACCACGGCCTCCCGTGTGAAGACATCCGCGGGCGAACCGCCAGCGGCTTGAATCCGGCTGGCGATATATCCTACCGATTCCACGAGATCCAGCGGTCGAAGGGCGCATCGGAGCGCGATGCGCTGCTTGAACTGCTGAAACGCAGGGCCGCTCAGGCGTTCGGCGATTTCCGGCTGGCCGGCGATGATGAGCGAAAGCAGCTTGTCCTCGGATGTTTCGATGTTACTCAGAAGGCGAATCTCGTCGAGGAGATCGAATGGAAGGCTTTGCGCTTCGTCGACGATTAGCACCGTCGTTTCGGAGGCGGCCCGACGCGCCTTCAGCAGTTGCTCGAGTTCGAGAAGAAACTCGGTCTTCGACGATCTCGCGTTGTCGCTCAGACCGAATTGTACGGCGAGCATCTTCACAAACTCAGGCTTCGTCAGCGCGGGGTTATGAAGGTGTACGCAGTGCACCCGATCCGGCTGTTTCTCGATCGCCGCGCGGATCACCGTTGTCTTCCCGGTGCCGGCGTCGCCAACGAGGAGCGTGATCCCCTTCCGGCTGGCAATCGCGTATTCGAGGTTACTGAGCGCCTCCTTATGCACCTCTGTAACGACTAAGAAACGTGGGTCGGGCGTCAGGTCGAACGGGCGAGCCTTCAGGCCGTAGAACTTTTCGTACACTTAGAAGAACCTTTCCCGGACGAGAACGGTATCGCCATTGCGCACCCTGTCCTGGAGGTTCGCGCCGATATTTTGTTCCTTACCATCCACCTGCCTGATGATCTGAATACGCCTGTCAGATCCGCGGTCGGTCACACCGCCGGCAAGCGACAACACCTGACGAATGGTCATGCCCGGACGAATAACGTATTCGCCGGGCCTGTTGACTTGTCCGGACACAAACACTGTTTCCGCACGCGGGACAAACACTGTGTCTCCCGACCGAAGCATCAAGTTCTGGGAGAGCGCCCCCGACTGAAGCGTCTCTAGATTTACGTGCACGACGTTCGAGTCGTCTGACGACTGAGCCCTGCGCAGCGCCGCCGCGTCTGGAGGTGCGGCGGCTTCCTGCGGTGGACGGACAATCACCGCATCGAGGCCGGCTCGGTCGGTCGTTGAACCAGCGCGGGCCAGTGCTTCGATAAGCGTCATCGAACCCATGAACTGGAAGGTTCCAGGCGACCGGACCTCGCCCATGACGAAGATCTGCTGACTGCGGTACTGGTCCACTGATACTCCTACCTGCGGACCTTTCAGATAACCCTTCGCGAGGCGATCGCGGACCTCATTCTCGACAGCCTGTAAGCTCATGCCTCCGACATTCACGCGTCCGAGTAATGGGAACGTAAAGGTGCCGTCGGCCTGCACGACGTATCTGCCAGTTAATTGGGGCTGATCGAACACCGTAACGACAAGGGCGTCATTCGGCCCAACTATGTATTGGCCAGGTGCAGCTCCGACAGACGCTTGTTGCCGCACCTGAGTCTGAGAGGCAGCGGTCTGCCCCGCGGAAGGCAGGATCGTCGCGAGCACGAAGACGCTGGTACCCGAACAGGTGACCAGAGCGCGTATAAGTCGGCGGCGGGAATCACGTAAGACCATTCGTTGCTCCTGCACTTTCCGATACCGCATCAAAACGCGTAGGTAAAGGTGGAACCGAGCCGCAGTCGCTGGTAGCCGCGATCGAAGATGCGCTGCGACGGCAACCTTTCTGAGTATTCGACTCGGAATCCGATCCGTGAGTGACCGAGAATGTATGCGATATCCCCACTAGACGTGACAACCGTTTCTGCGTAGGCACTGTATAGAGACGCGTTCGTTACCGGATCTGGATTGTAGACAAGATGATGGCGGCCTATGCTGCCGCTGAGTTCCCACGATTGGTTCATTCGCTGAGTAACGTTAACCGATGCCCCGCTGCTCAGGTAGTCCGGTTGTGCAATCAAGTATGAGTATTCCAATTCGCGGTGGCCGTTGACGGAGAATACCGTGCGGCCCAACAGCGTATATCCAAGGTCGACCGCGACGAAGGTGCCTGTCGCCGCAGCCGACTTGGTGCCCGCGAGGAATTTCCTGTTCTGGACCCCTATGGACGCGGTGCCGTGAATCAGCGCACGCGGGGCGAACGTCACGCCCGTCGTGATACGCGTGTTGTCCGAGTTGCGCTCCGGCGCGCGAGTGAAGTCGTCGTGCTGGCGCTGGGCTTCGACGTTTACAGCCGTAAACGGCGTCAACGCGTAACTGATGTTCGCGCCCTGCCCCAGGGATGTATGGTTCAACACACGCGACAGGTCCGTTCCGCGATAAAGAGAATTAAGCGCGTAGTCCAGGCCGTCTCTGATAGCGAAGACGCTGGCCGTCGTCTTTGCGGTCAGACGCACGTCGAATCCACCGCGAAGACTGACCGTGCGCCTTCTGTCCAGCGCGTCGATCTCGAGGCTCTGACGGTGACGTGTGTTCAACAACGTGGCGTAAAAATAGGGCTTCACGCGATTCACCGGGATCTCTATCTGCGCCGAGTGCTCGCTATCCACTGACCTCAAGTCCGTCAACGTCCTGAAGTAGTAGATATCAAATTGACTTCGTCCGCTTGCTCGGCCATGTGCCATCCGAAGCCAACCATCGACGGAGGGACTCAAAGTGGCCATCACGTCGCCGAGCTTATTCGCCTCATCCCGGTTGAAGACGTTGTTGTCATACCCGGCATTTGTGAGGCGAACCACCGGCGCCAGGACCAACGGCCCCGCCTGAACGGGCGCGTTCGCTGGCGCTTCAGCAACCTGGGCGGTAGCCGGACACACCACCGTCGCAAGCAACAGAAACGTTAGAATCGGCGAGGAAGAAAGACGGGAAAACATAGCTTCGCCCTGCCAGTCACACACCAAAATCTGAGGAACCGCCGCGCTCCGCGCGTAAGGATCAGAACTCGGAGCTGTAGTGGTGAATGACACTGAGCAACGGCATTGCCACCACGTGTTTTTGAAAAGGGCAAAAGCACCCTCAGGTCTGAGAAGCACTTAAGTGACTCCGCGCTGCCGCTGCAGCACAAACGACCCCTCTAAGTCTTCCAAACTGATACCTTTCTCCACCGCGCCCACGGATTAGTGGTAGATCGGCGGTGCGACCGTCGTTCAGGAACAGGGTCTAGCGAAGGAACCGTTAGCCCTAGGGTTGATCACCAGATGCGGAATTATTGGGCCTGGAGAAGACTAAAGTCTGCCTCGTATTGAAAATCAGGTAATCGTGAATTCTTGATTGCCGCCACCGTCCAGTACCCCAACGTCCTTGCACCAGCCAGAGCAGGCTGCCGAACCTGCCGCCGAGCCCCGCGCAGGCGGCTGCGGCGTAACCGCGGCGTCAGCTGTGCAGCCATTCGCACCGTCGCGAAACTTCCAATTGAAGCTCCTCGAAGAGAGGTGTTCGATGTGCAGCGGTAAGGCGCACGCCACCGGCGATTCGACCGTTATCGCAAACGAGGGAGGCCGGCCCCCGCGGATCCACCATGCATAGAATGAGGGCCCTCCGTTGAAGGGAGTACCGATGAAACGGAGCCAATTCACCGAGGAGCATCCTCTCGATCGTCAAAGAAGTCGAAGCCGGACGGAAGATCGCCGACCTGTGTGGGACGCACGGGATCAGCGAGCAGACCTATTACTGCTGGAAAGCAAAATACGGCGGGATGGAGCGGAGTGAGATGCAACGGCTCAAAGAGCTCGAGGACGAGAACCGCCGGCTGGTACATCGTCGCGGAGCAGACGCTGGATATCCAGGCGTTGAAAGCGGTGGTGGAAGAAAGTAAAAGGCCCCATCGCGAAGCGCGGGGTGGGGTGGGTGATTGATGCGCAACAGACGACACTGCGACGGGCGTGGCGGGTCGTTGGCCTGAGCACGGCCACGTGGCGGTTCGAGCGGTGCGGTCACGTCGACAATCGCGAGTTGCTGCCCCGGCTCCACGCATATGCCGCCGTCGGCGCATATGCCGCCGTCGGCCCACGGTATGGCATAGGCGGCTGCACGTCCTTGTCGAACGCGAAGGGTCTCCACGCCAATCACAAACGCCTCTATCGCGTATATCGCGAGGCTAGAGCGTTTTCCTCTTGTACGTAGTACCCCGGCATGGTACTTCTCCGTTCGGAGGTGCCATGGCGCCCTACTCGATGGATTTGCGCACGCGTGTGTTGCGCGATTCAGATGCGGGG
>JACXTT010004217.1_pt1 | contig 21426 bp, 16 predicted proteins | sample 9270951 | NCBI WGS metagenome assembly JACXTT01 (sample SAMN15532306, study PRJNA645909) | rock metagenome | isolation source: weathered quartz diorite | place: Puerto Rico | collected 2017-06-21
TTTCGATGAGCTGCGTGACGTTGTCGTAGCTGTCGAGGTTGTAGGTGAATTCGTCGATCGTGACGCTCGATACGTCGGTCGTCATGATGTGCGTCACGGTGCCGGCGCCGTTGTAGTCGTAGACGGTCTTGGCGACGAGATTGCTGCCGGCGAGGTCAGCGTAGCGCGTCAGCGTGGTGTTCCAGCCCTCTTTGTTATTGACGAAGTCATACCGCATCTCCAGGGTCTGGCCGCTGTAGGTGCGCCGCGTCAGGTAGTTGTTGCCGTCGTAGGTCGAGAGGACCGTGCCGCCGAGGGAATCGATCACCTGCGTCTGGTTGCCTGCGCCGTCGTAGCTTTGCAGCGTCGTCCAGCCGGCGGGGCTGACCACGCGCGTGGCGAAACCGCCGGCGTCGAACGTCCTACTTGACCCGCTCGATCAACCAGTCTGCGGCGGAAGAACGCTCTGACGCGAAGCTGATCGCCTGCGACGCTTTGCCATAACTCCGAATGGCTGGAGCGTATTCCTTCCGCATTTCGACTTCCGGCACCATTCGATTCAGGTGATCGATCATGCCCTCGAAGCGCAATGGCCTCGGCGCCAGGCTGCCGGCCAGGTCGCACAAGTCGCCTGCCGTCAGCGTGCCCGGGACAGCATCGCCGTGCGGAATTAGCACAGCGAAATGCGTGAGCACGGAGTGATAACTGCTCAACCCGCCGGCGATATGCACGGCGCGGACATCGTCTTCGTAGAGCCCTCCCAGCAAACCGAGCAAGCCGCCCAGCGGTTCGGAATGTGTCGGCCAGCCATCGACGCCGTGCGGCATCTTGAAGTCTGCGGTGGGCGCATTGGCGGGCGTGAACGAGTCGCCCCAGAGAGCAATGCGTTTGCTGTCCACGTCGGCGCGTCCGCGCAGGTAGCCAAGGATCGAACGCAGGTCGCGCAAGCGCTGGCCAAGTAGAGTTTCGCCGAAGAGCTGGACGTGCACCGAGTGGTTCGTGTCGCTGCTGTCCTTGCCGCGCGACATTCCCGAGCGTGTCTCGCCGGCGCCGCGCACATCGGGGAGCGCGACGATGACGCCCGCCTCGATCAGTTTTTGCAAATCCCTGGAGCGTTCTTTCAAGTACGCGGCCCGGCCCGACTGCGCCAGGCCGACCACGACCGGTGCGCTCTTGGCTGGCTTCGCGGGCATGAACAGCATGAGTGGCACGGAGATGCCAGGCTCAACTTCGAGAATGATGCGTTCGACCTTCGCGCCGCCGACCAGGTCCTTGTCGGTTGTCCGAGACTTCTCCACGGCGGCCTTGGCGGGCGTCACGGGCCCGAGCAGCTTGCTCCACTGGTCGCGCAAGATCCGGCGCTGTAGTTCCGGCGCCTTGTCTGCGAGTTGGGCGCGCGCCGTGGCGATGCGCGTCATGCCAATCACGCTCATCACCTCGTTCGGATTTTTCGGCTGAACCTCTTTACGATCTTTTTCAGTCCAGCATATGAGCTCGGCGCCCGGCCGCGGCATCCGGTATTCCGGCGCCCGTATGCCAAACCATTTATCGAAAAGCGGATGGATCATCTGCCGATGGAACGCGCCAATGTTGTTGCAGTGCGATCCTTCGGGCGGACGCAGCTTCAGGCCCCCCTTGCCGTGAGCGACGCCGAGGTGATCGGCCTTGCCATAGAAGTCGCCCCAGATTTTTTGATAACGATTCCAGACGGGATCGCGTTCTTTGTCCCAGGCGAACTCATGGCCGTGGATGAGGTAACGCGGCGCGGTGCTCGCGACGATAACCCAGTGTGGGAAGTCGCCGCTGGCGCCGTGGCGGAGCCCGCGCGTCGAGTCCCAGTAGGTGAAGAGCAGGTAGTTGAAGGTGGTCTCCGCGTCGTCGGGCAGGGGATACTTCGTCTCGGGTTGTGGGCCGCCGAAGTTGAAGGGGACGCAGCAGGCGATGCGCGGATCGAGCGCTGCCGTCACGCCAGCCGGGTCGCCCCCGCCTGCCACGGCGCCCATGATGATTATCCGCTTGGCGTCGATGCCATCCTTCGCTAGCAGGAGATCGACGCCGCGCATCTGGTCCCAGGCCATCCAACCCATCAGGCTGTCGCCCAATAGTTGCAATTGGATGCCGGTGTCGTAGCGGAAATAATAATCCTGGCGGCCCGTCTTGTACGGCTTCGCAAAATCGGCGTCCTTATGAAAGGGATGCGCGCGGCGTTCGCCGTAACCGACCTGGTCGATGACGAGCACCATGCAACCGGCGCGAGCCCAGAGCATGCCCATGTCCTGCAGTTCCGAGTCTCTCTTGCCGCCGTGGTGGGCATGCGCGATCAAGATACCCGGCATCGATTTTCCCGGCTTGGCGGGAACATACAGATTGCCGGTGACCCAGTTGTTCGGCAGGCTCTCGTAGACGACGTTCTCGATATGGAAGCCGTCTCCCTTGACGACGCCGGTGACGCGCACGTTGAGTTTGCCTGGCTGCGGAAAAACGCCCATCGACTGGCGCAGCCGGGCAATTCGCTCGTCGCGATATTTCTCCCAGTGTTCGCGTGTCTTAATCTTGTACCATTCCTCGCGATGCCGGACATTGAATTCGTCGGTACGTCGTTTGATGTCGCGATCGATCATGCCACGGGCTTCGGCACGCTGCTCCTTGCTGAGTACATCGGGCGCAACCTTGCTTAGGTCCGCCTCCTGAGCATTAAGAAGGGATGCGAAGGCCGCCAGCGAGATCGCGAGGGATACTCTGCTGAGGTGTGTTGCCAATGATTTGCGCTGTGAAGCTTCCATATCGAACTCCTGGCCTCTGATCACCGACGATGTGGCACGACACTCCGAGTGGCGCTCACAACAATTCCGCGATCGGTTCGCCGCTGGGTAGGAGCGGGATCGGCCTGCCCTGAGGATTGACGAACGCTCGATGGTGATCGATGCCCAGGTGCCGGTACACGGTGGCCAGCACGTCATTGGGATGCAGGGGGCGGTCCTGGGGCCGTTCTCCGCGGGCGTTGGTCGAGCCGATCGCCTGTCCCATGCGCAGGCCGCCGCCCGCGATCAACGCCGACATGCTGCTGGGCCAGTGGTCGCGGCCGCCACGGTTGAGGCGCGGCGTGCGGCCGAATTCGCCCCAGGCCAGCACCAGCACCTTTTGATCCAGGCCACGAGCATAGAGGTCTTCGATCAGGGCGGTGACGGCGGCATCGTAAATGCGGGCGCGGCGTGGCAGGTTTTGCACCAGGCCTTCACCATGATCGTCCCAGCCGCCCATGCCGATGCCGACGAAACTGACGCCCGCCTCGACGAGACGGCGCGCCAGCAGACAACTTTGGCCCCACGGTTGGGCACGCTCGATGGTGGCGCCGTAGCGATTGCGGATCGCGATCGGCTCACGGCTCAAATCGAGGGCAGTGCGCGCTGCCGGGCCGGTGACCAATTCGAAGGCCTGACGCGTGAAGGCGTCCATGCCCTCCATCATGCCGCTGGTATCGACGTCGCGGCGCATGCGGTCGAGTGAGGACAGCAACGCGCGCCGGTTTTGCAAGCGCGACAACGACAGGTCAGCCGGAGGAATCAGGGCCCCCGCTCCGTCGTTGGGGTTGGCGGCGAAGGGATCGTAGGCGCTGCCCAGGTAGACGCCGCCCCCCACATCGCCCTTGAAGATCCCGCTGGTCGGCACGCAGACGTAATGAGGCAGGCCACGCCGATCCTGCTCACGGGCCTTGGCAACAACGGCGCCGATGCCAGGGTAGAGAAAGGTCCCCTCGTTGGTTCCGGGTGGATGGAGATAGCCGGTGTTCAGGTTCTTGACCGCGCTGCCGTGACCGCTTTCGCGGTGAGCGAGCGAGCGGATGACGGCAATTTTGTCGGCGATCTGGGTCTGCCTGGGGAGCAGCTCGCAAAAGTTGACGCCGGGAACGTTCGACCGGATCGCCTGGAATGGCCCGCGATACTCTGCCGGCGCATCCGGCTTCGGATCGTAGGTCTCGAACTGCGACGGTCCGCCGTCGAGCCAGAGCAGAATCACGGCGGTGTCAGAGGTTGCGCGCTCTTGCGCTCGCAAGCGCAGGAGGTCCGGGAGCGTCAGGCCGCCCAATCCCAGGGCGCCGATTTTCAGAAGCGACCGGCGCGACACACCTTCACACGTAAGCGATGTTCCGCGGAACAGATCCAGCATGGCTTTTCTCCTCGGTTGATGAGTGATGCGGTATCTCATCACGAATCACTCAACGTTTGAACAGAAACTCCTGCATATTCAACCAGGCCCCGCGATCGCCCCCGGCAGCCAATTGGCGCCACACGGATTGCACGGAATGGTCCCGAGATTATTGCTTTTCCACCACCCAGATGCGTTGCCTGACCTTTCCCGGTTGGGTTGTTTGTCGCTGTGAGTCCGCAAGTTTAATCGGCCCATTCAATGGTTGAACAAGAACTCCTTGGTATTCAGCAACGCCCAAAAAACATCTTCAAACGCTTCACGGCGGCCTCCTCCTTCCTTCAAGTAGCGCTGCACGGTCTGCATTTCCTCGGCATTTGGCGGCCGGGCGTAGACCCAAAGATAGATCTCCTTGATCTTTTCCGGTACGGGCCGGGAGTCCGTCATCAGTTGAGAAATGCGGCCGCTTTTGTCTTTCAGTTTGCCGTGCAGTTCCGTCGAGCCGATCAGATACAGACTTTGGTTAAGGGTGGCGGCTCCACTTCTTTCGCACTCGCACGCCGAGCTACGCTCTGGTTTGCCGAACGCGATCAACAGAGGCGTCTTGACGGCTTCATCCGGGAGTTCAATGGCCCTGGTGGCGCCGGTCTTGGCTGCCCCGCCGCCGCCTTTCGGCGAAACAAACTTGACGGATGCGCCGGTCACCTGGTCAAAGGCGTCGAACAACACTTCGGCAGGCAGCCTTCGGGGGTAGTAGCGGGCATAGTTCTGCTTGTCTTTGTGATTATGCTGGTTGGGAAGCGACGAAAGTTGATACGTTTTGCTGGCGCAGATGGTCCGGATCAAATGCTTGAGATCAAATTCATGATCGACGAAATCCTTGGCCAGCGCGTCGAGCAGCGGTTCATTGCTCGGCGGGTTGCTGACGCGCATGTCGTCGGGCATGTCCACGATGCCGCGGCCAAGGAAATGGGCCCAGTAGCGATTGGCCAGGGCCCGGGCGAAAAACGGATTGTCGGGGCGCACCATCCAGTCTACCAGTTTGTCGCGCGGATCTTGAGAGGCGGGCACGTCGAGCTCCTGGCCATCAAGTGGCCGCGGCCTCGTAAAGCTTTTGCCGTGCGGACCGGTGACCGAACCCTCAGGCAGCAAGGCAAGGCGGATGTCGTTTGCCCCTGCCTTGGCGTTGCCTTTCTTGGCCTGGGCGGAACCCTTGGGATTCACGAGCTGAACGCGGGCAAAGAACGCGGCCAGCCCCCAGTAGTCGTCCTGGCTCCATTTCTCGTAAGGATGATGATGACATTGGGCACATTGAATCCGGGTACCGAGAAAAACCTGGGCCGTGTCGTCAACCAGAGCTTGCGGCGTGCGCAGCACGTTGTACCAGCCGACTGCCGGCTGGGCCTTCTCGCCGGAGAAATCGCCCGTGGCGGTGAGCATCGCGCGGACGAACTGGTCATACGGCTTGTTCGTGGCCAGGCCATCCCGAATCCAGCCATGCAGAGCAAGGGTGCGTTCCTGCTTGCCGCCGACGCCGACAATACCATCGCGCCGATTGCGCAGAATATCGCCCCATTTCAGGGCGAAGTAACTCGCGTAAGCCGGCCGACTGAGGAGTTCGTCCACCACCTTGGCACGTTTGTTGGGATCGTTGTCCGCAAGGAACTTTTCGGCTTCCTTCGCCGTCGGCAGCGTGCCCGTGATGTCGAGGCTGGCCCGACGGAGAAACTCGCCGTCGCTGCAAAGGTCCGAGGGAGGAATCCCCAACAGCTTCAGTTTGGCAAACACGTGTTCGTCGATGAAGTTCGCCGGTTTGGGGAACGGGTATTTGTCCAGCGGCACGTCCTGAGGTATGGTGGCACGAAAAACGCCGACGTGGCCAAGATAGCGAACCATGATGGCCCCATCACCAGGGACATCGTGCGTTTCGATGAAGCCGCCTTCCGCCACCTCCGCAATCTCCGGATTATTGCTGGAATACTCGGCATCGGCGGTGGCGTCGCGGCGTGAACCATCGCTGAAGAGGGCGGTCACCGTGATCTGTAGATTCGATTTGGGCGGCGCCAAGCGGTGAGCCGGCGCCACCACCAACCCCACGACCTTCGGATCAGTGTCCTGGCCGAACGGCGCGCCGGCGCGAAGCCAGCGCAACAGCATCTGAAAATCGCGCGAATCCTCGCTCAGGCGCCTGCCGCCGCCGTGAGGCATATTGCCGGTCGGCTTTCGCAGCAGCAAACTGATCTCGGGGGCGGCTGGGATGATGCGCCGTCCGCGCGCTTCGCGAGTCAATGCGTCGAAATCAACCCGCGGCTCAAAGCCCATCAGCGACATGCGGAAGCCGTTCTGCCCCGTCGATTTGCCGTGACAGGCGCCGCTGTTGCACCCCAATTTGCTGAAGATCGGCACGATCTCATTGGTAAAGTTGATCGGCAGTTCGCGGTGCGCATCTTCGACGGTGACGGTTACCTTCACGCTTTGCCCCTGGAATTCGGCAATGACGTCGGTCGTCCCATTCTTCGCTGCCCTGAGCCGTCCGTCGGCGTCAACCCGCGCGACCTGTGGATCAAGAGCGCGGTACTTGACTTGTCTGGTGAGATCGCGAATCCCGCCGTTGGCGTAATGGCCGGTGATGACGAGCTGCTGTAACTGGTCGGCTCCGTGCAGCAGGACTTTCTCCGAAAGCGCGGACAGCGTTCGCAGGTCGCCGTTGCCGATGGGAAGAATCCCGTCCTGGGCTGTGACTGGGAAGGCCGTCGCGCCCACGAGAAGGAGACAAGGGAGCGCCCATCGTCTAATCTCCAGTGATCTCATGGTCATGATTCCTCATCAGGACATACGTGCCGTGAATCGGGAGTATTTCGCTGCTGGAACGTTCGTGGACCGCGGGCGGCAGAGGATGCGAAAGCAGGACGGTTCAGGCGTAATTTCGGCAGGGAGGATCGGTGACAATCTACGCGCAATTGCCCGCGATTGCAACAAAAAGGCAAAAGTTTTGCGACAATCGTAAACGCCAGCTCAACCGATGGTTCAGGCGACTTTTCGAATGGTGGCTTGAGGGTCCCGTTGGATGGTTAGGGTTGAAGAACTCTGGTCGAACGGCAACAGATTTGGCCGTTGCTCCAGAAGATCGGCAAATTCGCGGCGGATGTAGTCGAACATCTTTGTTTGAAAGGGAACGCCGTCGTCGGCGAACAGGGGGTCGAACTCGGCGGTCGGTATTATCACGGAAATGCCTTGGTTCTGACTCGGGTTGGGCTTACAATAGATCATCATTCTCATCGACGCCAGCCATTCGCCTGTTGACCAAATGCGGTTGGAGAAATACCTGTGCCTGCCAACAAGATGCTGCTGGTGCGTCTGGGAACGGATCTTTATGCTGTGCCCATTGCGGTGATCGAAGAGATCTTGCCGGATTTGCCAATTGAGGCTGTTCCCAAATGCCCCGCGTTCGTGCTGGGCGTGGTATTTGTGCGCGGGCACCTGATTCCGGTGCTCGATGCCGGCGAACGGCTCGGCTTGCCCACACGCCAACGCGCGGAGGATGCCAACATCGTGTGTCTGCGGATTGGCTCACGGCTGATGGGGGTTGCCTTTGACGAAGCCATCGACCTGATGGATGTTGACGAAGGCGAGGTCCTCCCGTCCAGCGTGATCGGCGCTCAAGGGGGGGGCTTCACCGGGGTCGTGGAAAAACACGGCCGCCTGATTCGGCTGCTCGATCCTGAAAAACTCACGTCGACCCAGGAGCAGGAAGCTTTGGCTGTCGACCAAGTCTTGAGTTGAGGAACTGCCCGAAAATGTTGCCCTCCTCCCAGCTGGAATCATTGCGCCTGCGGACGGAAGCGGAGACGGGCATGGACCTGTCCGGGGCACGTTTGCCTCGCTTTGAGGCAGCCGTGGAACGGTTGCTGGCGCGACACCGGGGCGCCGATGTCGATCGTCTCCTGGCCCTACCCGAAGAACACGCGGCGGTTCTGGAAAACCTGACGGCCGAGCTGACCGTTGGCGAGTCCTTTTTCTTCCGCAATGAGCATCATTTTCGAGCCCTGCGCGAGCGCGTTTTTCCGGACATCCTCGCTGCCAACGCCCCCCAGCGCGAGATTCGGATCTGGAGCGCCGGATGCGCGACGGGGGAAGAACCTTATTCCCTGGCCATCTTGCTGCATCAGTTGCTGGCCGGGCACGGTTCGTGGCAGATCTCTATTCTGGGGACCGACCTGAATCTGGATTTTCTGGAGCGGGCCCGGCAAGGACGCTATCGCGAATGGTCGTTTCGGCAAACGAACATTCACCAAGACCCGCATTGTTTTTCCAAGTCGGGCGAGTGGTTTAACTTGTCGGCTCATCTCCGCCAGCGGGTTCGTTTCGCTTATCTCAATCTTGTCAAGGACGTGTACCCGTCCCCCATGACGGGAACGTTGGGTTTGGACCTGATTCTGTTTCGCAATGTGGCGATCTATTTGAAGCCCGAAGTCACGCGCGCCATCGTTGATCGGTTTCAGCGGGCACTGAGGCCGGGAGGCTGGTTGCTTCTTGGCGAAGTGGAACTGACGTCCATCGACGCGGCGGGGTTGAAGTCGCGCAGCTTCGAGCAAGCGACGTTTTTCCAGAAGCCACACGAAGCGTCGTTGGGGGGTGGGCTGTCATCGTGTCCGCTGCCGCCGCCGGTGGTGACGGGCGTTGGCCCGGGAAGCATCGCCGTGCCGGCATTTCCGAGCCTGCCTCCATGGGGGCCACTGCCGTGGGTAAACGAGCGCCGCCAACCCGCGCCGGCGCGTCAAGAATCAACGCCTGTGGCGGCCACGTCCTCGGTCAGCGAGCAAGTGGCACGCTGCGCGCAGCTTCAGGATTTCGCAGGGGCCGATCGTATGCTGGATCGCATTGTCGCTGCCAAGGAACGGGCGCAATGCCGCCTCCGCTACGTGCAGTTGCTGCTGGGTATGGCGGAGATCGCCCGCGCCCGCCAGATGCTGGAGACCTGTCTACGCGACGAACCACTGCTCCTGGAAGCGCAGCTCTTGAAAGCAAGTTTCGCGGAGGAGGCAGGGGATTTAGTTGCCGCCGAACACGCCTACCGCCGTGCGCTATACCTGGATCGGCATTGTGTGATGGCCCACTTTCACCTTGCCTTGGTGCTGCAGCAACGAGAACAAGCTGCGGAAGCGCGACGCAGCGTCGACACGGCCCTGAAGCTGATTCGCCAGAAAAACCCCGACGCCGTGGTGGAATACGGCGAGGGCATTTGCTATGGTAGACTCTTGGAGATGGCAACTCTGCTGATACGCGATACACGGATTTGACTGCGCCGATGGCCCAAGCCAAGCTTGCGCCGTGCGCGAACCACGCCAATCTCGGCGGACTTTTATGGACCGTGCTCCCCTGGAACCTGAATCCGCCGCTTCACTCTGGGACCGCCTGCGTGCTCGGCTTGAAGAGATGCGGGTCGCTCTGGCAAGCAAGGGCGGTCTGGAAACACGCACGAAGAAGCGCGCCGAGCGCGCCCAACTGCTGCGCCGCCAAGCCGGCACCGCGGAGGCAGCGGAAATTCGCTATTTCCTGGCGTTCGGCAAAGGGCAAAAGCGCTACGGAATTCCCGTCGAACACGTCCTGGAGGTGCAGGCGCTGGAACATGTCAGCCCCGTGCCGCGCGCACCGGCAGCCGTCATCGGCGTCGTGCACTGGCGCGGCGCCCTGTTGGCGCTGCTCGATTTGTCGCGCTTGTTTGGCATTGTCGAAGCAGGGCTGAGCGATATTCATGCTTACGTCGTCGTCGAATCAGCGGGCAAGCGTCTGGCATTGGCGACGACCATGTTGGACGACATCATTCCCGTGCCGGCACAGCGCCTGCAAGCCGCGCCGGCACTGCCCGCGAACATCGCCCCGGAATGGATCCTGGGCGTTTACGACGAAAATTGCTTGATGCTAAACGTGGACGAAATCGTCAAACACCTGGAGAAGAAAAGCACGACGTGAAGGATTACCGCGTGCACAATTTCTTAGCACGTAGCCACAAGCTGCCAGCTTGTGAGCTTGGTCGCGCAAAGCTGGCAAGCCGGCAGCTTGCCGCTACGTTGCTGCCCAAAGTGGTTCATTTGAGGGATCCAACATGTTCCAAAATCTCAAGCTGGGACAGAAGATCGGCGCCGGATTTTTCTTGCTCACGCTCATCCTGCTCGTCGCCGTGAGCCTGACCCTATTTCAGGTCACCCAGATTCGTGGGGAGACCGATAAGCTCATCAAGCAAACCGCCCCCATGAATGAGGCGGCCTTGCGGGTTCTCAACGGCGAAAATTACGCCCGCGGCGCCCTGCGGAGCTACCTCCTGCTGGGCGACAATAAATTCAAAGACGAGCGTGCCCGAGCCTGGACGAACGAGGAACGAGGAGTCGGACGCTGGCGCAAACGGCTCAACGAACTCGTCAACGAGGCGGGCGACGCGAAGCAGCGCGAACAGGTCAAGAAAGTAAATGAGCTGCTCGACCAAGTCAAGTCGGCCCAGGATGAAACGGAAAGCTTGGCAAGTTTCGGCACGAAAGATCATGAGAAGGCCATTGCGGCGGCGAGGGATAAGTTGGTTGCCCCGACCACGAAAGTCGAAGAAACACTGACCGAGTTCCTTGACGATCAAACGCCGAAGGAAACTAAGAGCCGAGAAGAGGTAGCGCGTCTGATGGGGATGCTGATCTTGGTGGAATGGATCCTCTTGATTTCCGGCGTGCTGGTGAGCGGCTTGCTGGGCTGGGCCATTACCCGCAGCATCACGCAGCCGTTGCCCGAATTGGTTCGGGTTGCCGGCAGCATTGCCCAAGGAGATCTCACGCAGCCGGCGCTGGAGGAGCGCAAGGATGAAATCGGTCAAGTGATGGGGGCGTTCAACAAGATGGCGGTGTTCCTCAAGAACCTGCTGGCCGACACGAAGCAGACGACCGCGGAAACCAGCACAGCGACTGCCCAGATCGCCACAGCCGCCCAGCAACAAGTCACCAGCCTCAATGAAACCGGCACAGCCCTGAATGAAGTGACGACGACGGCCGAGGAGTTCAAGGCGACCATGCAGGAATTCGCGGATCGCGCCCGCGCTGTGCAGGAAGCCGCCGAGGAAACGACCAAGCGCTCTCACAAGGGCCGTGATCTGTCGCAGGATTCCGCCGATCGGATCATGCGCGTGCGCAAGAACGCGCAGGAAGCGGGGGAGAGCGTGCTGCGTCTGACGGAGCAGATGCAGCGCATCGGCGAGATCACCGCTTCGGTGAACGAAATCGCGGAGCAAACGAAGCTGTTGGCCCTGAACGCGTCGATCGAGGCGGCTCGCGCCGGCGAAGGCGGGCGCGGTTTTGCCGTGGTCGCCACGCAAGTCCGTGAACTCGCCAATCAATCCAAGGAGGCGGCCGGCCGGATCGAAACGCTGATCAGCGAAACGCAGAAGTCAATGCAGGGCGTGGCCGGCAAGATCGAGGAAGGCAGCAAGCTATCCACCGACTCGAGCGAGCTGAGTCGCCAGGTTGCCAGCGCCTTCGAAGAAATTGCCAAGGCCATCGAGCAGACGACCGACGCCATGAAGCAGATCAACACCAGCGCCCGCCAGCAGGAACAAGGCATCAGCCAACTTGTGGCCAGCATCACCGAAATCGACAGCAGCTCCAAGGAGTCGCTGGCGTCGGCGCAGCAAACGCAGCAGTCCATCGTCGCCATCAATCAGCAGGTCCAGCGCTTGAATGAGACCATGGCCAAGTTCAAGACCTGATCCGGCCAAACCGGGAGGGGGCCATGCACGACCCGATTTACGACATCTTCTGTGAAGAAGCGAAGGAGCACCTCGCGGCGCTGGAGACCGGCTTCCTCGACCTGGAGTCGAGTGCGTCGGTCGAGACGCGCCGGCACCAGATCGATAACCTCTTTCGGCACGCGCACAGCCTCAAGGGGGATTCAAAGGCCATCGGATTGACCGGCTTGCAGCAGGGCGCTCAGCAACTGGAGGACTTCCTGGAGGCCCTGCGCAGCCATCCGGAAAATGTCGACCGCACGGCCATCAACCAAGGCTTGGCCCAGTTCGATGGTTTGCGTGGTGGTTTCGAGGCCTGGCAGCGTTTGCTCGATGAGGCAGGCCAGCCCGCTGCCGAGCCGGCGGTGGAACCGCCCGCGCCGGTACCCGAGCCGCCGCCGCCGGCCCGCGTCAAACCCACGGATAAAACTACCGACCTCGCGATGCCTGCCGAGCCTGCTCCCGCGCCGTCCTTGCAAGAAGAGAACTTCACGGTGCGCGTCCCTTCCGAACGGCTCGATCGGATGCTGAGCCTTGCGGGGGAGTTGCGCATCGTACAGCGGTCCGGCGAGGAGCTGACGCGCCGCCTGCTCGATCTGAACCGATTTCTCGGTGGGATACTGGACCAGTGCCAGCAGCTTGAAAAGGTGGTTCGCCAGGAGTCGACGCGCGCCGAGGCGCGCAATGCCGTCGAGGTGCACGTGGCCCAGTTGCGTCCCCAGCTCGAAAGCTGCCGCGATCAGGTCGGGCGCCTCATGAGTTCCCTGCGCAAGAAGCGCAATCGGGATGACGGCTTGCTGGAAACGCTGGAGGCCGATATCCAGCAAGCGCGCCTGTTGCCGTTGGTGATGTTGGCCGATTCGCTGCGCCGCGTGGTGCGCGATTTGGGTCAATCGCTGGGAAAGACTATTCGCTACGAAGTCGATGTCGGCAACGTCCTGCTGGACAAGGCGATTCTCGAAGCTTTGCGCGAACCGATGGTGCATTTGTTGCGCAATGCGGCCAGTCACGGGCTGGAGACCGACGAGGAACGGTTGGCGGCGGGCAAGTCCGCGGCGGGAGTGATCCGCGTGCAGGCGGCGCGGCGCGGCAGCGGCGTGCGCATCCTCGTCAGCGACGATGGCCGCGGCGTCGAATTCGAACGCATTCGCGCACGGGTTCGGCAAACGGAGGGGGTCGGCGAAGCAGAGTTGGCCGCCCTGACGAAGGAAGAACTCGCACGCTATCTGTTCAAGCCGGGCTTCACCACCGCCACCACGCGCGACGCCATCTCGGGCCGCGGCGTTGGGTTGGATGTCGTCCTCCATACCGTGCAACGCTTGCACGGACAGGTGTCGCTCGAGGCCAGCTCCCCCCAAGGCACGACCTTTGCCATCACCGTGCCCATCTCCATCTCCACGATGCGAATCTTGACCGTGTTGGCCGGCGGCGAATACTATGGCGTCCTTAGTGCGCCGGTCGAAAAGACTGGGCAAGCCAAAAAGTCGGATCTGCGTGAACTGGAAGGTTGCCTGGTCCTGCCGATGGAGGGCGAATCGCTTCGCTGGGTTCCGCTACAGGCGATGGTGGGAACGAACAGCCAACCCGTCGTGCCGAGCGAAAAACCTACCCCTTATTTCTTGATTCGTCACGACGGCAAGCGCATCGCCGTGGCCGTGGATGATTTGGAAGAGGAAGCGGAAGTACTGCTCAAGGGATTGGGATTCCCGTTGAGCGACCTTGCCGGCGTTATCGGTGGGACCGTTCGCCCCGATGGGTCGGTGCAAATCGTGCTGGACCTGGCGAATGTGGCCGTCCAAGCGACATCGATTGCCGTTGCCAAGGCCCCCGCTTCTTCAAACAGAGGCGTGGGATCGTCTGGCCGGATCTTGGTGGCGGATGATTCGCCGGTGACGCGCACGATCTTGCGCAATGTATTGACCGCAGGCGGGTACATCGTGAAGACAGCCACGGACGGCGTGGACGCCTTGGAACGCCTACGAATCGAGTCGGTGGACCTCGTTATTTCCGATGTCGAGATGCCGCGCATGGACGGGTTCGAGTTGGTCCGCCAAATCAAAGCGAAGCACCGCTTGCCGGTCATCCTCGTGACCGCCTTGGAAAAAGAGGAACATCGCCGCAAAGGGCTCGAGGCCGGCGCCGATGCCTACGTCGTGAAATCCACGTTTCAGGGGGAGGGCCTGTTGGAAATCGTCAAACAATTCGTGTGAACGGCAGTAGCGGATATTGACACTCAGGGTGCCAATCCGCTCCCTCTCCCCCCGGTACTCCGGGGGGAGCGGGTTGGGGTGAGGGGGGAAGAGGTCCCGCGAGGTGGAGTGTGTCATTGCGAGGGACAATCCCCCTCACCCCCGGCCCCTCTCCCCCGGAGTACCGGGGGAGAGGGGAGACCATTTGCTACCGGAGTGTCATAGATCATGGTACGCGTGCTCGTAGTCGAAGATTCGGTGGTACAGCGTGAAATTTTGCGTCGCGTCTTGAGCGCGGATGCCACGTTCACCGTCGTGGCGGAAGCTCGCAACGGCAGAGAAGCGGTGCGCCTGGCCGAAGAGCTTCGGCCGGATGTAATCCTGATGGACATCCACATGCCGGACATGAACGGCGTGGAAGCGACGCGGGAAATCATGCAGCGTTTTCCGGTGCCGATCGTGATCGCCAGCGCGACTTTGAAGAAGCACGATATCGACATGGGTCTGGAAGCGCTCAATGCCGGCGCCGTCACGGTGATTGCGAAGCCCGAAGGCGCGGTCTTGCTCAATCTCGACAAGATATCCGCGCAACTGCGTGCGGAAATCGCGGCGGCCGCCAAGATCGTCTTGAAACCCCGACGCGCGGCACCGCCGAAAAAGCAACCGGTGACTGCCCCCCGGGTCGGCAAGACGATCGAGGTGATCGGCATTTGTGCCTCCACCGGCGGGCCCCCCGTATTGATCGAGATTCTCGGCGCCTTGCCACGGCCTTTTGCCATCCCGATCCTGCTGGTCCAGCACATCACCAGTGGCTTCGAGGAGAGCTTCGCCCGCTGGCTCACTGAGAAGACCGGTCAAGCCGTCGGCATGGCCGTCAATGGTCAACGTCTTTCGAAAGGAACGTGGATGTCGCCGACGGGCAAACATTTGTTGCTGGCGAACGCCAAGACGCTGGATTTGCCGGCGCAAGAGCCGGGGGATATTCACTGCCCTTCGGGAAATCCCTTGTTCGTGTCGCTGGCGAAATACTATGCCGAGCGTGCGGTCGGCGTGCTGTTGACCGGTATGGGAGATGACGGCGCCGCCGGACTGCTACAATTGAAGCAAGCAGGAGGCACAACCGTCGTGCAAGACGAAGCGTCCTCCTTCATCTGGGGCATGCCGAAAGTGGGCCACGAACTGGGGGCGGCAACCTACGAAATAAACCCGCGCGAAATCGCCGCCCTGCTCACCCAAATGCACCTGATCTTGAAGTAAGTGACCCGCGCTGCGCACGCAGCGGGTGCAGGGTGGAGCGAGCGCGGCAAGGCCGACAGTCATGAGTCAGATCCTTCTGGTCGAAGACAGCCGCACGCAGGCTGCCACCTTCAAGCGCATGCTGGAAGGGGCCGGGCACAGTGTGCGCCACGCCGCGACACCGGAGCAGGCCTTCGAGCTTTGTCTACAGCACACGCCCGATCTGATTCTGCTGGATCAATTCCTCGGCGACAAGTCGGGATTGGATGTTTGCAAGGGAATCAAAGGCGACATCAATTTGCAAGTGATTCCGATTTTGGTGCTCACCGCCAGCCAGAAAGAAAAAGACCACATTGCCGCCCTTGATGCGGGCGCCGATCAGTTTCTCTCCAAGGACAGCCCGCGCGAGGAACTACTGGCGGTCATCCAGGGGCTCCTCAAGTCCGCGATTCCCGTCACGGTCACGGACAGCGACGCCGGCGATCGCGACACGTTTTTGCGCGGCGCCCGCATCCTGGCGATCGACGATAGCCGCACGTACCTGGCAGAGCTATCCCGAAAGCTATCGGCCAATGGATTGCAGGTGACGACGGCCACGTCGGGCGCGGAGGGCCTGGAGCATCTCGAACGTGGCGCCTATCACATCGCGGTCGTGGACGTCATCATGCCGGAGATGGACGGGTTCGAAGTTTGCCGCCGGGCGCGGCAGTGGGCCGACAAGGAGTGCAAACAACTGGGCTTGCTGATCCTGTCCGGCCAGGAAAACCGTGAGGTCTTGCTGCGGGCCCTGGAATCCGGCGCCGATGATTTCGTCAGCAAAACGCAGGACATGGAGATCATACTGGCCCACATCAAGTCGCTGGTCCGCCGTGTCCGCATGATGCGGCACATCCAGGCGATCAATGACAAGACCCACCGGCAAGACATTGCGCTGCGCGAAGCCGAATGGCGTGGGCAACAGGCGGAGGATCGCGCCAAGAACGCCGAGACGCGTTCCGTCCTTTACGAGGAACTCGAAAAAATCGCCACCGAATTGAAACGCTCCAAGCAAGAGCTGGAACTTGCCAAGAATGCCGCCGAATCGGCCAATCGCGCCAAGAGCGAATTTCTCGCCAACATGAGCCACGAAATTCGCACCCCCATGAACGGCATCATCGGCATGACCGAACTGTTGCTCAACACCAAGGTAACCGCGGAACAGAGTGAATACCTGCAGCTCGTCAAGCAGTCCGCCGATTCGTTGCTGCAATTGCTCAACGACATTCTCGATTTCTCCAAGATCGAAGCAGGCCGGCTTTCGCTGGAAGCCATTGATTTCGATCTGCGCGAATGCGTGGGCGACACGGTGCAGACCTTGGCGGTGCGCGCGGGCGAAAAGGGCTTGGAGTTGGCGCTGCACATCAACCCGGACGTGGTCGACGCCTTGATCGGCGATCCGGGCAGGCTCCGGCAGATTCTCGTCAACCTGATCGGCAACGCCATCAAGTTCACCGCCCAAGGCGAAGTGCTCGTCGAGGTTGGGCCGGAATCGTCTACCCCTCTTCTGGAGGGAGAGGCGTCCATGGCCCATCTGCACTTCTCCGTTCGCGATACCGGGATCGGGATTCCCGTCGACAAGCAGGGGCTGATTTTCGAAGCCTTCAGCCAGGCCGACAGTTCTACCTCGCGCAGGTTTGGCGGCACAGGCCTGGGGCTGGCGATCACCTCGCAACTGGTGTCGATGATGGGTGGACGGATCTGGGTCGAGAGCGAAGTGGGAAAGGGGAGCACTTTTCACTTTAGCGCGACCTTCGACCGGCCCACTGCGGCCACGCGAGTGGAGGCTTCGCTGCCGGTCTTTGGGGATTTGCCGGTGCTGGTCGTAGACGACAACGCCACCAACCGGCGCATCCTCAAGGACATGCTGGCGATCTGGAAGATCGACAGCATTGTGGTGGACAATGGCGCGGCTGGCCTGGACGAATTGCAGCGGGCCCACCGCGCCGGCGCCCCGTTGCGCTTGATCCTCGTGGACTACATGATGCCGGAAATGACCGGGCTCGAGTTTGCCGAGCGGGTTCGATCCCAACCGGAGTTTGACGACTGCAAGATCATTGTCTTGTCGTCGGCCCGCCCGGCCGATGCCGCCAGCCGCAGCCGCGAATTGAACATCGCCTGGTGGCTGCAAAAACCGATCAAGCAATCGGACTTGTTGAATACGCTGCGCACGACCTTCCACAACCTGCCGGTGGATCGGGTGGGCAGCAGCAAGACTTTCGATCCGAGGCCCAAACTCGTCCCATCCCTGCGCGTGCTGCTGGCCGAGGATGGGATCGTAAATCAAAAGGTCGCGGTGGGCTTTCTGGAAATGCGCGGGCACCGTGTCGTCGTGGCCAATAACGGCAAAGAAGTGCTCCAGGCCCTGGCACGCGATTCGTTCGATGTCGTCCTCATGGACGTCCACATGCCCGAAATGGACGGCATCGAAGCGACGACGGCGATCCGCAACTCGGAAAAGGGAACGGGCCGCCGCCAGCCGATCATCGCCGTCACCGCCAGCGCCATGAAGGGAGATCGCGAACGGCTCCTGGCGGCCGGCATGGATGGTTATCTGTCCAAGCCTTTTAGCTCCAATGAATTCTTTAACGCCGTCGAGTCGGTCATTCCCGCGCGGAGCGACCGCCCATTCAGCCAAGATGAGATAAGATCAAACTGCGAGTTGTCCGGGCAGACGGAGGATGCGCCCTCCCCGACCTCTGAATTTGTGGACTGGCCGACGGTCCGCAAGCGTCTGGGCAAACGCGCGGTGCCGTTGGCCCGCACCTTCCTCCAGGAGTGCAGCGATCTGATGTCCGAAATCCAGTCGGCTCTTGCCAACCGCGACCCCGTCCACCTGAGCCGTGCCGCACACACGTTGAAAGGCTCGGCCGACGTATTCTGCGCCAAAGGGGTCGTCGAAGCTGCATGGCGGCTCGAATCCTTGGCACGCGACGGCCACATGGAAACCGCGGCCAGCGCTCTCACTGACCTCGACCAAAAAGTCAACAGGATGATGGTGGCGCTGAAGTCGATTGTCGAAGAGTTCTCCTAACAAAACGCAACCTGCGACAGCCCTTTTTCAATGCCCAGCGTTGGTTCGCCGCTAGAGACGTGGACGGCCTACTAGACTGAGGGGCCCGCAAGACTCGATTTTCGGGTCCGCGGGGCCCATCTCAAATCGGACCGGGCAACGACGAGGCTCGCGTCGAACATCGTCGTCTGTTGCTTGAAATCAAACGTGCTCAGCGGAAGAAGTAAGGCCTCTTACGTCCGCCCGGTCAAGAAGCCATCAATCTCTTGCCACTCTTCGAGTGTGAGTGATTCCGGTTGATGATCCGTTCGACCGCCCGCTCCAAAATGCACGCTGTCAAACGACCGGAGCCCTGGCACATCTCCAGGGCCCCTGTTGGAGTCGAGATCCTGCACGCTACGATCTCAATGATACCGAATCCGCCACCAGTCGTGCCCCGTCGGGTTGCGGTGGAACCACCAATGCCCGTCTTCCCAGGTCAAGCTGACCGAGCGCCATCCTAGCGGCACCCGCGGGAACGGATACATCGGCCCGATGAAGGGCCATTGCTCATACGGATACGCTTGCGGATATGCCACACGCGAGTAGTTGTTATACGGGGCGAACGTCGGCCAGGCGTAGGGCGGCATCGGCGGCGGCTGCATCGTCGGGTTCGGGCCCGGCGGCATCTGGAAGATCGGCAGCGGGTCGGGCAACTGGCCGTCGATCCGCTCCGGGCCCTTCTTGTCCTTGTCGAGCGGCTGCGGGAACGGCAACGGGATCGGTAGCGGCTGGATCACCTGCGCCGGCATCACGTTCGCATCGGGCCTCACTTGCAAGTAGTCACGCACCTGCACCACGCCCGGCGTCGCACGGGCCAGCGTGATCACGATGGCACGTTGGTTTTCGTCCGCGACCACGCCCACCAGATCGACCATGCCGTTCTGAGCCACGACGTTGACCTGGTAACGCGATAGCTGTCCACTCTCTTTCAGCGTGCGCGCAATCGTCTGCGCCAGCGTCAGCGGTTGATACGGCCCGGAGGGCAATTGGGTTGGCAGTTGTTTCGCCTCCGGCGAATTCTTCGTCGTCGGCCTCGCCTCCTGGCCGAGAACTGCCGCGCTCACTCCCACCCACAACCCAATCACTGCAATCGACAATCTGCGCACGTTCATGACAACCTCCTCCTTGTGGCTGGCAAGCATTCTCTCATTCACATCAGCCGTTCAGCCTGCCAAACCGCAATCAACGGAGATAAAAGCCTGATCGTTTCGTGTCCTCGCCTCGATTCATTCGTTACGCGCGTCGTCGCCATCATTTCTGGAGGATTCATGGGAACAGGCGAATTCGCTGCAATCGCCCACCTTTGCCTGACCGGAATAGCTTGCCGAGAACAGTGAAATTAAGCGTGACCACCAAGACCGATGGAGCCCATGGATGCCGGAGCGGTTGACGCGATTGAGGGGACCAATCTCAACGGCAACAGCAGCGACAACGGCTGGAATTTCACGAGCATTGGCCAGACCACCACCTTCCATGAGGTCGACAGCGATTCCTACAAGGGAAAATCCGTCGACGCTACGCTGACGGCACGATCGCCCTCAGCAGCACGGATTGCTGCCGTTGCGCCTCGATCAAACAAGGCAGGGATCGCCGACGCAGCGGCGATGAGAAAAAGATCTACTCCTCGGAAGAAGGAAGGGGCGAAAAGTCGGCTGCGTCGCTCGGCGGAAACGTCGAGCGCCCGCGGGCGCGACGCCGCCGCGGAGCGGGAGAAATGAAAAACCAGGTGTCCAAATGAAACTGCTGTCGATCAAAGAAGCCGCCGAGTTGCTGGGCCTGTCGTGCGGCTTGATGTACGCGCTATGCGCCCGCAAGAAAATTCGTCACGAGCGTTACGGCCTCGGCCGGGGCACGATCAAGATCCCGGAAGAGGCCATCGACGAATATCGCCGGAGTGTCACGGTCGGGCCGCAGCCGGCGGCGATTGCTGCGCCGCCGGCGCCCGTGAAATTCAAACACCTGAAACTTTAAGCGGTCGCTTTCTTCGCGGCCGACCGCAAGTATTCCGGACTCTGCGAGAGATGCTGGTACACCTTCGCGAGCGTGGACGGATCGCGATGGCCCATCAGGATCGCACAGGTGAGGACATCGACGTTGTTCTTGAGTGCCCGGTCCAGCCACGAATGCCGCAGGTGATACAGGCAGTATTTCTTGCCGTGCTTCGAGGCGAGTTTCACGATTTGCTTGCCACGCTCGCTGATGAGATCGGCTCGCTCGCCTTGAACGGTCTTCCGCTCGTCCGCGGAAAGGGAGGCGAGTTTGCGGCGGTCGAGCTTCGGGAGTGACGGAACCGCGCCCCCAGCTCTTTCATCTTCTGCAAGCCGAGGCGGATTGCCCGACCGTCTTGAATGACCCGCAACAGATCGAAAACTCAGCGCCGGTGACGCCGGAACAGGAAGCGCATATGGATCTTGAACCGCTGCCGGAGCAAGGGAACTTGATCGGTTTCCTGCTTATTGCTCGTAAGGCGGAAATCGAGCTTTCATCCGGCAGCGAAGTGGAAGTCGCGGCAATAATGTCGCGGTTTAATAGCCTCCAGACCAAGGGCGACGCGACGAGGTACATCACGGAAATAATGTCGAGGGTTGCTGCGGCTCAGGTCAAAACTGAAAAGTTGACGCAAGCCTGTCATTGAGCGCCCAAAACCAGCCAGCTCGGGGCGCCTGAAAACCAGCCATTTATGAGAAGGACCGATGGCGGCGTAAGCTGCCCTTCAAAGATTTCTTTGGATGGAGGCTCTACGTGGCCAATCAGTTCACAATGGCTCTTATCGACACCGTTCAACGCCTGCATCAGCAAGGCTGGTCGCAACGTCGGATTGCTCGGGAACTCGAGATTGACCGGGAGACGGTGGCCCGGCATCTGGGCCCGGCCGGTTCGCCAAAACCCGCCACCCCAGGGGGCGCTCAATGATTTTGCGTCAGGCACGGTCCCCCTGGATCTGAACGATTGCCCCTCGTTTACCACCCCACGCATCGAGGTGTTTGCCTGGCGCCCTGGTGCCGGGGACTGCGGGCAGGGTG
>JACXTT010004218.1_pt1 | contig 21424 bp, 13 predicted proteins | sample 9270951 | NCBI WGS metagenome assembly JACXTT01 (sample SAMN15532306, study PRJNA645909) | rock metagenome | isolation source: weathered quartz diorite | place: Puerto Rico | collected 2017-06-21
GGACGCCAGCCATCCTCCGTTCCCAGCCGCGTCTGCAACTCGTCCCAAATCCGCTCGTCCGGCCACAGGCCGAGGTCCTCGTCCGGAGCGCATTGCAGGTAGAGACGCGTCACGCTCGGCGACCGCATGCTGAACAGCGCGAAACCCCGCTCATGCAGCGCATACACCAGCTCGCCCGAAGCCGGCGCCGCGTTGGCGAGAATGCCCAACCAGGCCAGCGGATAAACCCGCTCATACACCCGGATCCGCGCCGGATTCACCGACGGCCGGCAGATGCCGTGGAACCCGTCGCACCCCGCGAGAAAGTCGCACTCCGCTTCCTGCTCCTCGCCGTCCAGCCGGAAACACAGACGAGCCCGCCCCTCCTCGAACCCGGCAATCGAAACCTTCTCCACGTCGAACCAGAGCGGGCGTCCCGTCGCGCATCGCGCCTGGATCAGGTCCCGGACCACCTCGTTCTGCCCATACACCGTGATCGCCCGCCCTCCCGTCAGCCCCTCGATATCGATCCGGTGCCGCCGCCCGCCGAACATCAGGCTGATCCCGCCGTGCCGCATCCCCTCGCGCCGCAGCCGCTCTCCCAACCCGGCCTCGATCATCAAATCTACCGTGGCCTGCTCCAGCACTCCTGCCCGTACCCGCTCGATCACATGCTCCCGGCTGCGGCATTCGATAATGACCGAATCGACGCCCTCCAGATGAAGCAGATGCCCCAGCATCAGCCCCGCCGGTCCCGCTCCCACAATCCCGACCTGTGTCCGCGTCCGTCTCATAAGCCAACTGGTGCAGGCGTTCTCGCCTGCCGCAATTCACGTGCAATAATCTACGAAGCAAGGAGCACGCCCTTGAAAGTCTACCCTCGTCCGGACCCGGCCGCCCGCCCCTCGCTCCTCTATCCGCCCTACACCTCCACCCTCCGCCGCGCTCCCGCGCAACCCCTCATCAAGCTTCCGCACACCCTCTCCGAACTCACCGGCCCACTCTACGGCCACAATCCCATCGGCGAAACCGACAACGACCTCACCCGCCAGCATTCCGGCGAGCCCCTCGGCGAGCGTATCATCGTCGCTGGCCGCGTGCTCGACGAGGACGGCCGCCCCATTGCGAACACGCTCATTGAGCTTTGGCAGTGCAACGCCGCCGGCCGCTACCTGCATGCCCGTGACAATCATCCCGCTCCGCTCGACCCTAACTTCAGCGGCGCGGGCCGCGCCCTCACCGCCGCCGACGGCAGTTACCGCTTCGTCACCATCAAGCCCGGCGCCTACCCCTGGCGTAATCACCACAACGCCTGGCGTCCCGCGCACATCCATTTCTCGCTCTTCGGTCCGGCCTTCGTCACCCGCCTGGTGACGCAAATGTACTTCCCCAATGACCCGCTGCTGCCCTTCGATCCGGTTTCTCAATCCATCCCCGACGAACACGCCCGCCAGCGCATGGTTTCGGCGTTCGACCCGACCCTCACCGAACCCGAATGGGCGCTTGGCTACCACTTCGACTTCGTCCTCCGCGGGCGCGAGGCCACGCCGTTCGAGGGACAGCCGTGAAGCTCTGCTGCGTGCCGTCCCAAACCGTCGGCCCATTTTTCCACTTCGGACTGACCGCGAACCAGGCCCTCGGCTGCCTCGCCGCTCCCGACGCCACAGGCGAGCGCCTCCGCCTGCGGTTCCGCGTCTTCGACGGCGACGGCCTCCCCGTCCCCGACGGTCTGATTGAACTCTGGCAGGCCGACGGCGGGGGCAAATACCATCACCCCGAGGACACCCAACACAAGACACCCGACCCGGCCCTTTGCGGATTCGGCCGCCTCGCCACGGATGTCTCGGGCGCCTGTACCTTCGAGACTATCCGCCCTGGCCGGGTTCCCGATACGCGCGGCGGCTGCCAGGCGGCCCACATCAACGTATCCGTGTTTGCCCGAGGCCTGCTCGATCGCGTCTGCACCCGTGTCTATTTCGCCGGCGACCCCGCACTCGCCGAAGATGAAGTCCTCTCGCTGGTGCCCGGCGAGCGTCGGCACACCCTGATCGCCCAGCCCGACGCCGCGGACCCCTGTCTCTGGACCCTCGACATCCATTTGCAGGGAGCGCGGGAGACCGTCTTCTTCGACGTGTAGCCGCCCCTGTATGCCGCCGCGATTGATCGACTGCCTGGGCGTCACCGAAGAGATGGCCGAAGTGTTCTCCGACTTGTCCGTCCTCGGCGCGATGCTCGAGTTCGAAGCCACGCTTGCCCGCGCGCAGGCCGAGCGGGGCATCATCCCCGCCGCCGCTGCCGAAGCCATCTCCAAGGCCGCCGCCTCGGTCGCCGCCTTCGACGCCGCCGCCATCGCCCGCGAAGCCCGTCAATCGGGAACCCCCGCCATCCCCCTGGTCAACGCGCTGGCGGACCTCGTAAGCCAGACCGACGAGTCCGCCGCCCGCTACGTTCACTTTGGGGCCACCAGCCAGGACGTCACCGACTCCGCGCTCGTGCTGCTCCTACACCGCGCCAACGCGATTCTCGCGCGAGACCACGCCGCGCTCGAAGAGCGCCTCCGCGCCCTCTCCGAAGAACACGCCGCAACCGTCATGCTCGGCCGTACCCTCCTGCAGCCTGCGCCCCCCATCACCTTCGGCTACAAAGTAGCCCTCTGGTACGGCGCGATCCACCGCAATTGGAAAAGGCTCTCCCAAGCCTTCACCGAGTCCCAGGTCCTCCAGTTAGGCGGCGCTTCCGGAACCCTGGCCGCCACCGGCCACGTCACCCTATCTCTCGAAATTCCCCCCTGGCACACCCACCGCGATCGCCTCGCCTCCGTCATCACGAACTGCGGAATCTACATCGCCTCCCTCGGAAAGATCGCCCAGGACATCGCGCTCCTCATGCAGCCCGAAGTCGGTGAGCTCTCCGGCCAGGCCGGCGGCTCCTCCGCAATGCCCCACAAACGCAACCCCTCGGCCTCCGCGGTCGCCCTCGCCGCCGCCACCCGCACTCCCGGCCTGGTCGCGGCCTACCTCGCCGGCATGGTGCAGCAACACGAGCGCGGCCTCGGCGGCCTGCAAGCTGAATGGCAAACCGTCAAGGACGTCATCGAAGCCACCGGAAGCGCTCTCGCCGCCGTCCTCTCCGCCGTCGAAACCCTCACCGTCCACCCGGACCGCATGCGCGCCAACCTCCAGGCCACCCAAGGCGTCGTCTTCGCCGAGAAGGCGTCCATGCTTCTCATTCCGAAAATCGGCCGCGCCGCCGCGCACGAGCTGCTCTCGGCTGCGTCCCACGAAGCCCTCGCCAGCCGCCGCCCCTTCCGCGAAATCCTGAAGAAGAACTCCGAAGTAACCCGCCACCTCGCCCCCCAGCAGGTCGACCGCATCGACGTGCCCGAGGACTATCTCGGCGCCGCTGAGGTGTTGCGTAGGCACCTGCTCAACGAATAGGAGGAACTCATGCCATTCATCGAAGCCGGCGGATTACGCCACTACTACCGCCTGGAGGGAACGGACGACCACCCCGTGCTGATGCTCTCGCACTCCCTGGGCTGCGACCACTCCATGTGGGACCCTCAGGTGCCGGATCTGCTGCCTCACTTCCGCGTCCTGCGCTACGACACCTGCGGCCACGGCGCCAGCGATCTCCCGTCCGCCGATTGCACCATCGAGCTTCTCGCGCGCGACGCGCTCGCCATCGCCGGCGGGCTCGGCATCAAGCGCTTCGCCTTCTGCGGCCTCTCCATGGGCGGCATGATCGGCCAGTGGCTCGGCGCCCACGCCGCGGATCGCGTAACACGCCTGGTCCTGTCGAACACCTCGTCACGCCTACCCGACCCGGGCCCCATGGAAGCCCGCCGCCGGACCGTTCTGGAGCAGGGCATGGCCGCCGTCGAGCCCACCGTGATGGGCCGCTTCTTCCTGCCGGAGTCTCTGGCCGCGGACCCTCCCGCCGTCGCCACCACCCGCCGCACGCTCCTTGCGACCAACCCCGCCGGCTACGCCGCCTGCTGCGCCGCGGTTCGCGACCTGAACCAGGTAGCCGATCTGAAAGCCATCCGCGCGCCCGTCCTCATCACCGCCGGAAGCCGCGACCAGTCCACGCCCTGGGAAGGACACGGCGAAGTGCTGGCCCGCGAAATCCCGCACGCCCGCGTCGAGCGCTTCCCCACCGCTCATCTCTCGAACCTGGAGCGCCCCCGATCCTACACTGCCGCGCTCCTGCGCTTTCTGATGGACCCGCCGGCGGACACTTTAGCCGCCGGCATGGCCACCCGCCGCGCCAGGCTCGGCGACGCGCTCGTCGACCGTAAGGTCGCCGCGACCACCGATTTCACGCGCGACTTTCAGGAGCTGATCACGCGATACGCCTGGGGAACCATCTGGCAACGCCCTGGCCTCGACCCCCGCACCCGGCGTCTGCTGGTGCTCGCCACCACCGCCTCTCTCGGCCGCTGGGAAGAGTTCCGCCTCCACGTCCGCGCCGGTCTGGATCACGAGTTGGAGCCTTGCGACATTCAGGAAGCGCTGCTCCAGACCGCCATCTACGCCGGCGTGCCCGCCGCCAATACAGGATTCCAAATCGCCTCCGAGGAACTCGCGAGGTCCTCCTCATGATTCCGGCTTCTGCTACGGCAGCGTCACATCCCAGACTTTTGCCAGCCGCGACTTGCCGCCCGGCCCCTCCACGTCCAGCACGACGATGTACTGCCCCTCTTTCTGGTACACATGCATCGGATGCTGTTCTGTCGACGTCGTGCCATCGCCAAAATCCCATTTCCACGACGCCGGCCGGCCTTCGGACAAATCCTTGAACGCCACCAGGCGGCGTCCGGTATCCACCACCTGAAACGACCACCGGGCTTCGATCGGCTTGCGGAATCGCGCCTCCAGCGGCATCAACCGGAATGCCACAAGGTCGGAAGCGTCGCCGTACATCGTCGTCTTGTGCGACAGGTTCCAGAAGCCGTTATAGGTCTTGGCGTCCACGTCGTCGTAATCCAGAATCGCCCAGGACAATCCGATGATCTTGTTCTCCGACAGCTTGGACTCCACCGCCCGCTGCGGACCGTCGCAGCCCGCGTAATCGAACGGAGTGATCCAGAATTCCAGCACCAGTTTGCCGGACTCGCCCGGCTTGAACGCATACGAATAGGCCGCGTTGGCGTAAGGCAGGTCCTTGATCCACGGCTGGCAGCCCCACACCAGCGCCCACTCCTTGCCCGCCGCGGGCGTGAAGATGTGATAGTTCTGCGCATGGACGCCGTGCATGGAGAAGTGCGCCTCCATCTCGGTCAGCTTCTTGTTGGGATGAAAATTGGGAATCAGCGGGCCGCCCGACAGATCGCCGTCCACGACAACCTCGAAGATGTCGTTGTGCAGATCCGGCCGCGAAAAATCCCAGTAGTTGTCGTACGCCTCGTAAAGGAAGTAGAGGCGGTTCATCCCTGCCACCCATCCCACCTTGACGCGCACGTCGAGATCCTTCCTGTCGAAGCGTGTGCCGTGGCCGCGGACCGTGTCGGACAGTTGATCCGTGCCGATGACGTACTCTTCCGGCACCATCGCCCAGTCCTCTGCGTTGCCGTCCACGCGAGGAATCTTGTCCGCGGGGAACTGAAAGATCTTGAACGTCACACCCGGCCGTTCCAGCGCCCGGCAAGGCAGGCACGCGAATGCCACCGCAAAGATCATCGAAAAAACGCGCAGCGAGATCATGGGAGTCGCAACGAGCATATCACTCACCCTGCATCGCAAGTCACTATAATCAGTAGCGGGCAAATCGCGGTACAAGAGGGGGACAGCAAATGCGGATGAAGCCAAGCAGGCTCTGCGTCGCGGCCGCCATGGTCGCGCTGGCATGCCTGGTGGGAGTGCGAGAGCGCAGCGGCGGCGTCTCGGCCGCCGACGCGGATTCCACGGCGTGGGGCGCCACCGATCCCTCCTGGTCCCCGGACGGCTCCCGGCTGGCATTCTCGCTTTTCGGCAGCATCTGGCACGTGAGCTCGGCCGGAGGAGTCGCCGCGCAGATGACGATTTCGGAAGGCTACCATGCCCACCCCGCGTGGTCCCCGAAAGGCGATCGCATCGCGTACGTCAGCGGGCGCCCGCCGGCCGGCCGCATTCCGAATATTTCCGGCCGCCTCATGCTGGTGAACGTGGCCACTGGCCTCGAGCGCGACGTCGCGACTCCTCACCCCGTCTCCGGCACGCTGGCCTGGTCCGCCGACGGATCGCGCCTCTGGGCTCCGCTCAACTTCCCCGGGGTTGGCGCGCTCCTCCACGAAATCCGGCCGGCGGAAGGCACCGTCACACAGATTCAGTTCCCTGCGCAGCGCTCCCGCTACTGGCCGCCGGCGGACTGGATGGATGTCGCCGCCGGCCCCAGCGGCGCCGAGATCTACTACGCCACGCAGCGCGGCGACGCGCCGCAGGTATGGTCCATGGCGCCCGCCGGTCCGCCTATCACCGTGCAATTGCCTCTCACGCGCTACCGCGCCGAAGACATAGTGCAGATCCAGCGCATCGCCGCGCTCCCCGATGGCTCCGGCCTCATCTATTCCGCCGCCGTCGTCAACGGAAAGGGCGATCACGAGCTTTACCGCGTGCCTCGAGCCGGCGGCAAACCCGTGCCCGTCACCAACACCGAGCGGGACGAGTTCACGCCGGCCGTTTCTCCGGACGGACGCACCATCGCGCACAGCTCGAACCAATTGGGCAACCTCGACCTGTTCACGATGCCGGTTGCCGGCGGCGCAAAGACCCACGTGCGCCTCACCGACCTGAAGTTTCGCAACCCGCAGGCTCGGGTACGCGTGCGCGTGCTGGACGAGCTTGGACAGCCCACTGCGGTGCGCCTGTACGTCCGGGCGTCCGACGGAAAATCCTATTGCCCGTCCGGCATCCAGATTTTCTATCAGACCATCGAGCCCGGCGGCCCGCGCGAAGGCTTCTTCGTCTCCTCGGGCGACGATACGTTCCCCGTTCCCGCCGGCCGCCTTACTCTGATCGCCCGAAAAGGCATCGAGTACGACATCGCCGAGCGCGCCGTCGAGATCGCCTCCGGCAATACGGCCGAGATCACCATTTCCATGCAGCGCTGGACCAACTGGTATCAGCGCGGCTGGTACACCGGCGAAAATCACTTTCACGCCAACTACAACGGCAGCTATTACCAGCGTCCGAAGCAGTCGCTGGGTTGGCTGCAGGCCGAGGACCTCAACGCGGCCAATATGATCGTGGCCAACTCCGAAGGCGCTTTCATTCACGATAAGGAGTTTTTCACCGGTGGAGTCAGTCCGCTTTCCACGCCGCGCTACGTGCTGTATTGGGGGCAGGAGTATCGCAACAGCTATCCGCTGGGCCACCAGGCTTTTCTCAACATCAAGCGGCAAGTAGCGCCGTCGTTCACGAGCGTGGTCGGCAGCAATTCCTCCTACGATTTTCCGCTCAATACAATGGCCGGGCTGGAAGCCCGGAAGCAGGGCGGCCTGGTGGTCTACGTTCACCCCGGATCGGCGCCGCTGCGCGACATCTTCGACACCAACCTTGGAGCGAAGGAGATTCCCATCGGCGCGGCGCTGGGCGCGGTGGACGCCATCGACGTGCTGCCCTTCTGGGGCACGGCGGTCGAGCTGTGGTACCGACTACTGAACTGCGGCTTCCATCTTTCTCCCGGCGCCGGCACCGACGTGTTCACCAATTGGCGGGGAATCAATAATATTCCGGGCAGCGCTCGCCAGTACGTGGACGCCGGTCCGGCGCTGGACTGGCAGCGCTGGATCGATAGATTCCGCGAAGGGCGCAACTTTGTCACCAACGGGCCGCTGGTCTCGTTCAACGTGAATGGCGAGCCGATGGGCGCCACTGTGAAGGTCGCCGCCGGCCAGCCCTACCGCGCCAAGCTTGCGGCCGAGGTCACGTCACGCGTGCCGCTCCGCGCCGTCCAATTGATCCAGAACGGCCGCGTGATCGAAACCCGTGAAGTGGAGCCGGGCGTCAACACCGTCCGTGTCGAAAAGGAAGTGACGGTCGATTCCAGTTGCTGGTTCGCCGTGAAGGTCGAAGGCCGCCCCGCTCGCGGCATCCCCGGCGACGGTGTCGCGCGGGCGCATTCGGGCGCGACCTATATCGAGGTCGGCGGCAAGCCGGTCTTGGTGAAGGAAGACGTCGAGCTGATGATCCGCTGGATCGAGCGGTTCTGGCTGCTGCTCGAGGAGCGCCACAATTTTGGACCCGGCGAGAATCGCGCCCAGGCCCGCCGGGTTGTGGACCAGGCGCTGGCGCACTACCGCCGCAAGCTGTAAGGACAGATCGCTGCTGATCGTTCGTTCATTGGCTTCTTTCGTTCTTACTATAGGAGAATCTTCGAGGGAACCCGGGTAGCCCGGAGTTTTATCGAGTGTGCAGACGCCGACGGCTCACAATAGCGATAGTGCGACACACGCTCGACGATCATTCGCCAAATGCCGGCAGTTCAAGCACCGCGTCGGTTAAATTGCCCTCGCCCGCCAGGCGGCCGGCGACCGTCACCCAGATAGTGCTCCGATCGGCGGAAACCGCGATGCCGTTCAGCCGGCCCTGGCCGAGCGACCGGCCGTCAGCCAGCGCCACACGACGCTTCGCGACCACGGTGCCGTCCTGGCGCATGCGAAGGATGCTGTTGTCTCCGCGGTTCGCAACATAGAAGTCGGCGCCGGCTTCCAGGGTAGTGTTGCTGGACCAGTTGTGGTCATTCGTTTCGTTCTCGGCCGGCGCCAGGTCCACCGGCTGGCTCAACGCCCCGGAGCGGAGGCGGTTCACACTGGCTACACGGAAAATGTTGCCGTCGTCAGTGAGGTGAATCACCGCGATCGCGTTCTCGAATGGCTCGCTGATGTACAGAATTCTGGTTGGCGTGTAATTGAGGATCACACCGAGCCTGGGCGTAACGTTGTGTTGTTCACTCCAGCGCCGGCCGGCCAGGGGAGCGACTGTGTCTGCCGGAGCGATCCCGTCGACCGCCTTCAGTGTATGGGCCTGTATGATGCTGCCGTCCGCCAAAACCACGCTGAACACCGCGCGAGTGCTGCCGTCCGGCGACCGGCCCAGAAACGCCGTCCCAACCGCGGCGGTGTCGAGTGTACCCGCAAGAATCTGAGATGGCTGGCGCGGCGTAAGATTTCCGGCGAACACACCACCGGTTACGGGGTTCGGGGCGCCGGCAAGAGGGATCCCGGTTGGATCCAGGATTGTCGACGTGCCGATACCCTCGAGTCCATACGGGGCGTTGGCGGGCCAGAGTCGCCCGAACGCGTTGTTGATTGAAATTCCGAGAGGATTACTTGCGCCGGTAAAGTTGCTCGTCACAGCTACGGCGTTATTTACGCCATTCCGAAACGCAGGGCTCTGAGAACTGTACAAATGGACGCGTCCGCCCAGCGTCGACGCCTGGTTGCCGGACGAAGCGAAGTCTGAAGGAATCACCAGCGTAGCTCCGCGTGGGTCGATCGACAGAAACGAACCCTCTTGCTGATCGGGGTTCGCGACCGGCGCGCCAAAATTGAAGGTGCTCCCAACGAGGATGCGCGCCGGATCGAGGACGCCGCCGGGCTGTGTGTAAGCGAAGAAGGCCGGGTTATCGTGGATCGGTCCGCCGGCAAGGAAAGTGCCAACAGGAGTGATCGCCGAGGCACCGGGAATACCTAGGGCAACGATGCGGCCCTTCAGGGCCTCCTTGATACCGTTGTTGTCAGCTTTGCTCGGGTTTAGGTGGCCAACCGCGATCAAGGCCATTGCGGCCGAGATTATGAAAACGTGTCGCTTGCTGAGTGTTTTCATCGGGGGCATTCCTTTCTTGGATAATTTGTACTCCGCCCGGGCCACTTTGTCTACCATCAGATCCTGTCGGTCAGCCGCTGCCAATACTGACGTCGAAAAATAAAATGGAAATGTTAAGATCGAGCGGACGATGGAGTTCGCCAGGCAAGCATGCATGGCAAGCGCAATAATAATGGCCGCGCTAACCTGCCTGAACTGCGGCCCGCGCCTCCCAAGTGCGCATCGCCGTCTGCAAGCGGTATTTCGTTTTCGCGGACGCCATAACACCGCGTAACGTTGTTGCTCGCTGGCGCAGCGCTTCCCAGACTAGCCGGGAGCACGTCTTTCTACTGTCGCCCCTAACGTGCTCAGCTATTGGGAACCATCGGAACTGGCCCAGGAGATCACTTTCTGAGCTACTTTACTGCCCAGTGCGAAGCCAGCATCGAGGTCCATTTGATAATGGATCCCCGCCCAAACGCGCGAATCACCGGCTTCTTTGGCCACCGTCCGAATCTCGTCCGCGTGGGCGGGGAACAGGTACGCCAAAAGCTCGCCTCGCACGCCTGAAACAGTGGCGTGATTAGAGGGGTAGCTGGGAAAATTAGGCGCAGGGAACAGTGGCACCAGCGACGGGTCCAATTGAGCCGGTCGCAAGTACCAATAAGTAAACTTACCGTCCTGACTGGCGAGAAACGCGTCGTAGGTTCCCACCCCCACCAACGCATAGATACGGGCGGCGCGTGGCGGATTCGCGGCCAGCCCATCTTCGAGGATCCACCGATTGGCGTAAGAATAGCACCACGGAATAAGACCCGCCGGACTTTGCCAGAAGAATGCCTTGGCATTCGTCGGAAAGTTCGCAGTAGTAAGTGCTCGCGGAAAATTCGATACGTTCGCCTTTTCCGCCTGACCTGCTGGGGAATCGCACGCCGGAGGCGGAGCCGGACGGAACTCGTTCACCGATGCGAGCAAGATCGGTTTCCAGCCAGGCATGGTGACATTGCCGGGGTTGGTCCCCGTCCACATGCAGGGTCCAACCGGCACGGAGCCGGTCCACACCGCGTCGGAACCGTCGGCCTTCGCCAAGGCAATCACCTTCTCCGCCACGCGATGCCCCAGTTCCATTCCCGCATTGTAGTCGCTAATGAACTCGACACCCGCGTATAGGCGCGACCGCGCGGCCTCCTCCGCCAAGGCGCGGAAAGAGGCGGCTTCACTGGGGTTTAGATAAGCCAGCACGTCTGCCGCTGCGAACGCAGTGGCGGCATAGTCAGAGGGATAAGACGGGCTGCGCGGCACATCCACGCGAGGTTTGATGCTCGGGTCAATTTCGTTTGGGCGCTTCCGGTTGAATGCGTATTTAGAGTCCCAGGCGGCGATGGTAGCGTCATAGGTCGCCATTGCGACATATAGGTAGGCCCGAGTCGGGAATGCCCCGATGGGCGTCTGCGCCGCGATCAGGCGACTGCTCACCACATCCACCCAACGGTACGATGGTGGACCAGCGTTCCAGAAACGTACCTGGTCATCGATACCCGGGTCTTGTGCCTGCGAAAACGTCTTCAGCACTGCCAATTCGGCTTGCGTCGCCGCAGCATCCGGCGGCGGAGGCACGCGGAAGTCCTTGCCCGAGGAAATCGCCCATGTCTTCCAGGTCCCGGCTGTGGGCTCAACCTGCTGATTGGGTGACTGTCCGAAGACGGGCGGCGCCGAGAGCAGGACTACACAACTCGCGAGCCCGAGCAAAAACTGGATCTGCGATATATCGCTGATCTCCAGGAAGCGCTTGCACATTCCGGCACCGGGATTGCTCCTGCGGACCAGCACCTTGTTGTGAAACGTTTGAGCACACGTATGCGCACGCGACGTGAGTTTCATAATCGTCTCCTTTCAAGTTTGTTTCTGTGCCATGTGGCCGCTGGCGGTCCACCAAATGGCAGTTCGGATGCCAACCCAACCGAGGGGTCCGGAACCAGCCCTATCTACCCTCTCGTGGCTTCATTCATTTGAACCGGGGTGCTCTCTTCTGATTGGATTCCCGTGGAGCACCCGTCCAGGTTGTGATGAGAGTACCACTTCTCTATCTGTTCGGATAGGGCGGCTTATTACGTTGGCGACATAATAACCCGCGATCAGTCGCCAAGGGTTTCCGCCATTCCTGATGTCTAAAAAGGGAAATGTTAAGATCGAGCGACGATGGAGTTCGCTGGGCGAGCATGGTTGGGCAGCGCAACAATCGCGGCGGCGTTGGCTTGCGCGAGCTGCGGCCCGCCGTCCGCCTCCAAAGTCCGCATCGCCGCCTTCCGTGGAGAGGAGATGGTCCCTCTCACACAAGCTCTCGGCCACTTCGCCGTCGAAGGCATCGACGCTGAAGTCGCTGAACTCCCCAGTAGCTCCAAAGGCATGGAAGCGCTCCTCGGCGGCAGCGTAGACGCCGTCTCCGGCGGCTACGACCACGCCATCCGACTCTCCGCCGAAGGCCGCCGCGTGCGCTCGTTCATGGTGACAACAGTACGCTCTCCGCTGGCCCTGGTGGTCTCGCCAAAAGCCACAAAGATTCGCACCGTCCCGGACCTGGTGGGTGCAACCGTCGGCGTTTCCGCTTACGGATCCAGCGGAAATTTCTTCGTGAACCTGCTCCTCTCCCGCCACGCCCTCAAGCCCGACGCCGTGAAGATCGTCGCCACTGGAGGCGGCCATCCGGTGACCGTGGCTTGGGCCGAACAGGGGCGCGTAGACGCCATCGTCACGCTGCCCGCTTCGCTCGCCATCCTCCAATCCCGCCATCCGGGCCTTGTAGTCCTGGCCAACGGAACCACGCCGGACGGCTCGCGCGCCATCTTCGGAGTAGACGCCTATCCGGCGCTTTGCCTGATGGCCCAGACCGGCTGGTTGGAGAGCCACCCCGACACCGCACGCCGGCTCTCCCGCGCCGTGAAGCGAACTCTCGACTGGATCGGCGCGCACAGCGCGGAAGAGATGCAATCGCGCCTTCGCGGCAGAAACGGGCAGCCCGAAGAACTCGAGGGTCTGCGCGCCACCATCCTGACGCGATCGCCCGACGGCCGGATGCCGCCCGGAGGCCCGGCAGCAGTGCGCGACGCGGTCGCTGCGTCGGTGCCCGCGGTGCGCCAGGTCGACCTCAGCGCTACCTACACCGATGAATATCTTCCGCAGCCGCCGTCCGCTACTTCAGCGTCGCCAGTTCCTGCTTCACGCGCGGAATGATGTGCCCGTACTGCGCGGGCGACGCCCTCGCCAGAAACGTCTCGAAGCTAGCCCGCGCGCGCGCCTTATCGCCGGCCATCTCGTAAATCAGCCCCAGATTCATGTGCGCTTCCACCAGGTCCGGATCGAGTTGCACCGCTTTCTCGAAATAGCCGCGTGCCGCGTTCGGGTCCTGCTTTTGAATGGCAATCAGGCCCATGCCGTTCTGCGCCGCCGCGTAATCGCCATCGTTCGAGAGGACCCACTTGAACACGCGCTCAGCGTCGGCCACGCGGCCCTTTTCCAGATACGCCGTTGCCAGATTGTTCTGGCTCTCCAGATCCGCCGGGTTGATCTTGGCGGCCTTCTCATATTCGGCGATCGCTTCGTCCTTTTGCCCGCGTCGCACCAGGAGATCCCCAATGCGCGAATGCAGCCGCGCACTTTCGATTCCCTTCGATAGCGCCGTCCGGTAGAGCTGCATCGACTCGTCATGACGGCCGTTTTTTTCCAGACGCCCGCCGAGCTGATAGTAGAGCGACGGATTTTGCGGATCCTTCGAGAGTGCCTGTTTCAGAAGCTCAATCCGCCTCGGCTCCGGCAAGGTGCTTACCGCGCTCTCCGCTTCGTCGATCAGGTCCAGAATTCCCACGCCGTCCTTGGGGTCCAGGCCCGCGCCGGTCAGCTCGTACGAGCGGCCTCCGGCGCCCGAAAGATAGCCCAGCGACTTGAGCTGGTCCATCACGCGCTCGTCCAGCATCGCCGTCTCCACCTTCTCTTTCCCACTGCCGTCCGGCGAGATGGCGTGGTTCAATTGCGCCTCGAATTTCCGGACCTCCGGGCCGTGCTGCTGGATCACGTTGCTGGTCTCGCCCGGATCGGCGGCCAGATCGTACAGCTCCGGACGCGGCGCGCGGATGTACTTCCAGCGGTTGGTGCGGATCGCCCTCAGCTCGGACCAGTTCATGTTCATCTTCGGATACAGCGTCTCGGCGTAGGCGATGTCCGTTTCGACGCTACCACCCGAAAACGCCGGCGTCAGGCTGACGCCCTGCACGTATCCCGGCGCGCGGCCGCCCATCAGCTTCAGCAGCGTGGGAAGGAAATCGATGCTGCGCGCCTGCTGCTTGACGCGCATACCTGCCGGGATTCCCGGCCCTGCCATCAGGAACGGAATGCGCAGCGTCGCATCGTAGAGGAAAACGCCGTGGGTGTGCTCACCGTGCTCGCCGAGGCTCTCTCCGTGGTCGGCGAGAACAGCCACTATGGTTTTATCCGCGGGAGATTTCTTCGCCAGCGCGTCCATAAGGCGGCCGATCTGCTGGTCGGCGTACGCGACCTCGCCGTCGTAGGGGCGGCCTTTGTATTTCGCCGCGAATTCCGCAGGAGGATTGTAGGGAAGATGCGGATCGTAAAGGTGGACCCACAGGAAGAACGGCTTGTCCGGCGCTGTATGGTTCAGCCAATCGATCGCCCGGCCTACGACTACCGAGGCTTTCCGCTCCGGGTCCTCGCGGAACTCGTTGCGCTTGCCGGGCCGCGGCATCTCGTCGTCGTAAACGCCAAAACCGTTGTTGAATCCGAACAGCTTTTTGAGCACCGCCGACCCGACGAACGCTCCAGTCTGCCAGCCCTGCTCCGACAGAATGCGCGCCAGCGGATGCGCCGATGATTGCAGCACGAACCCGCCTGTGTTCCGCACTTTGTGTACGTTCGGATTCTGGCCGGTGAAGATGCTGGCATGCGAAGGGGGCGTCAGCGGCGTCTGTGCCACCGCGTTCTCAAAAAGCACGCCTCGCGCCGCGATGCCGTCCAGCACCGGCGTCTCGATGTTCGGATAGCCATAGCAGCGCAGGCGGTCCGCGCGAAGCGTGTCCACCGTTACGACCACCACATTGAGCGGCCGGAGCCGCGGAATCTCATTGGACCCGCCCTGCTCCACTTTCGGCGCAGCCTTGCACCCCGCCAGCACCAATAGCAAAAGACACACGACGTGGCGCACGCTCTCAGCCTCTCCGTCTCTACGTTACCAGCAAACAAAAACCCCGCCCACAGCCGCGCTTGGCCGTGGACGGGGTCTTAAAGCAAAGCTTCAGCGCCGGCTCTGATTCAGAACTCGAACCGCGCCTCCAACTGCACCGTGCGGCCTCCGCCGCGCTGCACCAGTTGGCCGAAGGAGCCCGGATCGGCAATATCCAGCCCCAGGAAGTCCCGGGAAGTTCGCTTGAACGGATTGTCCGCCGTGGCGCCGATCCCGAAGAACGTCTTCTCCCGCAGGTAGAAGCGCTTGCTCATTTTGAACGTTTCCCGCATTTGATGCGGCCCGCGCACCTGCGGCAGGTAGCGTGGCGCGGTCCCCGGCCTCAAGGGAATGCCGTTTGGCGTTGTTGGCGGTGGAGCGAATGCGGCCGGGTTCAAATAAGGCGATCCTTTGGAGAAGTCCGTATGGGACGGCGCGCCGCCCACCGTCTCCTTGCTGCTGATCACATCTGGACGAACTCCCGGAGCGAAGCCCACCGGAATGCTGAAGCCCGAATAGGCCACCTGGATCGGAAGCCCCGAGCTGTAGTTGTGAATGCCCGCAAACTGCCATCCGCCGACAATGGCGTTCGCCCAGCCCAGGTTATATTTCCGTCCCTTGCCGAACGGAGTTTCATAAACCCAGGTCAACTTGAACGAATGCGGCGTGCTGAATTCCGTGATGGACCGGTCCAGGCCGCGATTGAAGTAGTCCTGAACCGACGTGTAGTACGCCGCCGGGCCGTTGGCGTCGATATTCCCGAGAGCCTTCGAGAACGTGTACGCCGCCAGGAACCCCAGGTTCTTGCTGAGGTGCTTGGTCACGGTCACCTGCAGCGAATTGTAGTTGGCGTTGCTGTTGTAGGGGAACTGCTCGTTCACTTGCCCGTACTGCGGGTACGGACGCAGCGCCTGCGCCACCGACAGGCTGTCATCGAAGGTCGGGAAAGGCAGGAACTGCGGATGGTCGGAAACCGGTTCGTTGAGGATATCGCCGCGGGACAGCAGCCGCGAGGGCAGACCGTTGTAGTCGGTGTAGCCCGAACCCGGCGTGCCGCCCCAGAGCCGCGTCCCCTTGTTCCCCACATAGGCCAGTTCCAAAACTGTGGAGCCGGGAAGCTCGTATTGGAAAGTGATGTTGTAATTCTGGACGTACCCGGGCCGGTTGGCGTCGCGGGCAGTGGTAGCCACGTCCTGGTAATTGGCCGAATTCGGATCGGTGTTCGGCAGCTTACCCGGCAGGTTCGGATAAGGCGTGCGCAGGTAGATGGACGGATCGTCGGCAAAGCCGGTGGAGCTGGTTCCGGCGATCGTGGGTACGCTGGCATTGAAGCCATAAGTGAAGCCGCCGTATCCCCAGTTGTTGGCGATGGGCGGAGTGCTGGTGATGGCATAACCCGCCCGGACGACCATCTTGTTCGTCGCGCGCCAGGCCAGACCGAACCGCGGCAGTATCTGACGCCAGTAGGTATCGTTCACGCTGTTTGCGAAGATCAGCGCGCCCGGCTTCTTGGCTTCCGGGTTCTGCACGGCCAGCGACACCTCTGACATGCGGTTGGTGGTCTCGTAGAAGGGCGGGATGATTTCCCACCGCAGGCCGAGGTTTACGGTGAGCCGCGGCGTTACCTTCCAATCGTCCATGAAGTAGAACCCATGCTGAGGCTGGCGGAAGGCTTGCGAGAATCCCTGGATCTGGTGGTTCGACCGGTACGCGGCGCCCAGCAGGAAGCTGGCGAAGGCGTTGCCGGTGGCGGTCAACTGGCCGGGCAGGTCCGTCTGCCGTGCGCTGAAGGTGAAGTCGCCGGCGTCGGAGAGGGCTCGGTCGTTGTAGAAATAGCGTTTGTATTCGTAGCCGATGTGGAAGCTGTGATTGCGTTTCAGCCAGGTTAGATCGTCCTGGTAGATCCAGCTTCCGTTAGGGCTGACGTCGGCGAATCCCACGCCCATGCGGGCGATCCCGTTCCCCTGAAGGGGAGATCCAGGCCCGTTGAACCGGATGACGGGGAACATCGTGTCCGGCAGGTTTTGCAGGCCGATGGCCGTGGCCAGGCCGGCGTTGATGGTCGTCGGGTAGGCCCCGTTCTTGTTGTTGAACCGGTTGAAACCAGCCGCGACGCGGTTAATGATGGTCGGCGTTATGCTGGACGTCACCGACAAGCGCGCCAGGTGCCCCGGCGTATCCTGCTTCTGCCATGAGCTGGAGGCCGGACCCGGCAGGGGCAGGAACCGCCCCGCGCCATTGTTGTACCGGCTCCGGAAGCTGTGGTTGTAGTAACCGGAGATCTGGTTCTTGGAGTTGATCTGATGGTCGCCCTTGATACCCCACGAGGCAAGGTGGAACACCGGTTGGCCGTTGATGGTCGGGATGTTCCGCAGCAGCGTGGGCAAAGTGGGATCGACAATGCCGATCTTCTTCACGATATTCTGCGCCACGGGGTCCCAGCGCGATTGCGGAATGATGTTGCCCTGGAACGGATCTCTCACGATCCCTCCGGCTACGCGCCGCGTCGTCGACGGGTCGTAAATCTGGCCGAACACGATGGGGCGTCCCAGCGCATCCATTCCCGTCACCGTCCCCGAACTCGGATTGCCGGTGTAGGCTGGATTCAACAGCTTCGAAAAATCGCCATTCTTGAACTCCGCGGTGGGCACCGTGCCCAGCCCTGTGACCTGCTGCTGATTGCGGTCGTCCCATTCCAGATTCGTGAAGAAGAACGATTTGTTCTTGCCGTTGTACAGCTTCGGAATCCACACCGGACCGCCAGCCGAATAGCCGTAATTGTGTTCGCGGTACTTGGCCTTCTTTCCCCCGGACGTCGTCGTATTCAGGTTGGCGGCGTTGAAGGCTTCGTTCTGCCCGTACCAGAATCCCGACCCGTGCAGGTCGTTCGATCCGGAGCGGATGGTGAAGTTCGCGACGGCGGTCTGGCCGCCATTGTACTGCGCGCCGATCGCGCCGGTTTGCAGCTTGAATTCGCCGATCGCTTCCGCCGACGGGCTGAATTCGTTGTTGTTGCCGCCAGACAGGTCAGCGCGCCCGATGGGCATTCCCTCGATCAGGATCTCGTGCGAATATTCCTGGCCGCCGTTGATGGATCCTTTGAACGTGTCGCCCGTGGTTCCCGGCAGGCTGTCGAAAATAAACTGCTGGATCTGCCGCTGCCCGTCGCCCACCACGATCGGCCAGCTCTTGTATTCTTCCGTCGTGATGTAGCGGCCCACTTCGGCCGAGCCGGCGTCCAGCACCGGGGGCGCGTCGGTCACCATCACCTGTTCACTGACCGCGCCGACTTCCAGCTTGATGTCGGCGGTCTGGGTCTGCGCCACGCGCAGGACGATGTTCTCGGCCGTCGCCGTCCGGAATCCCGGAGACGTGGCGCGAATCCTATAAGTTCCCGCCGGCAGATACGGTAGTGTGTAGGTTCCCGTGGATGTGGTCGTGGTGCTGGTTTCAATTCCTGTGGTCGTGCTGGTCGCGACAACTGTCGCGCCGGGGACAGCCAGGCCCGTCGGGTCGGTGACGGTGCCGTTCAGCGTGCCCACCGGACCTTGCGCCATGGCGAGGCCCAGAGAGAGAGCAGCTACAATCAAAATGCGAAGCATCGTTGAACAGACCTCCAAAGACTAAGTGTCTCTACGATAAGCCTAAACAGAAAGCCGGGTCAAGCGTTGCAGGGTGTAACGGCGAGCCAGCCAGGAATGCCTTCCAAAAACGGGATCGGACGAACCGTCACAGGATACCTTACCGCAGCCGCCATGCCGGCGCTCGTTTGCATGGCTGCCGCGCTCCTCGCGTTCACCGCCGAAAAGCCCGGGCCTATTCGCTTCCGTGCGGTCCCGCAGGCCGGCGGGCTCGCGTTCACGCTCCAAAACTCTCCAACTGAAAAGAAGCACCTTCCTGAAACCATGGCCGGCGGCGTGGCCGCCTTCGATTTCGACGGCGATGGCCTTACGGATATTTTTTTAACAAATGGAGCCGCCATGCCCTCCCTCGTCAAGGATGGGGAGCTGCACTGGAACCGGCTCTTTCGAAACCTCGGCCAACTGCGCTTCCGCGATGTGACCGCCGAAGCCGGCCTCGCCGGAACCGGCTACTCCATCGCCGCTGCGGCAGCCGACTTTGATAATGACAGTCACACGGATCTTTTTGTTACAGGGGTACGGCGAAATATCCTATACCGGAACCGCGGCGATGGAACCTTCGAGGACGTCACCGCGCGGGCGGGTATCTCCAGCGCCGAATGGTCCGTGGGCGCGGCCTGGGTGGATTTCGATAACGACGGCCTGCTCGACCTGTTCGTGGTCAACTACGTCCGCTGGACACCGGAATTCGACCAGTTCTGCGGCGATGCCGGCCGCAATATCCGTGTCTATTGCCATCCGCGCCTTTTTGAAGGGACCGCGAACCGCCTGTATCGCAACCTCGGCGGCGGGCGCTTTCTAGACGTATCGGAAAGCTCCGGCCTGGCCGGATTCAAGGGCAAGGGCATGGGCGTCGCCGTCGCCGATTACGATGGCGACGGCTACCCGGACCTGTTCGTAACCAACGACAAGGTCCCCAATTTTCTCTTCCACAACATGCGCAACGGCCGCTTTGAAGAGGTGGCCTTCGAAGCCGGCGTGGCGCTGCCCGACTCCGGGACCGAAATGTCCGCCATGGGGACCGATTTTCGCGACATCGACAATGACGGCCGCCCCGATGTCGCGCTCACCGCGCTCTCCGGCGAGACCTTTCCGCTTTTCCTGAATCGCGGCGGCGGACGTTTTTCCGACGCCGGAATCTCCTCGCACATGGCCGCCCTCAGCCGCGTCTACAGCGGCTGGGGCATCGGCATCTTCGATTTCGACAACGACGGCCTGAAGGACGTCTTCTCCGCCAATTCTCACGTCAACGACCGCGTCGCCGATTTCGAAGCCGCCGCGTACCGGCAGCGCAACGCCGTATTCCGCAACACCGGGCAGGGCCGTTTTGAAGACGTGTCCCAAGGCGCTGGAGCCGCCTTCCTGGATGCCTCCCGAGCGCACCGCGGATGCGCCTTCGCCGACTTCAACAACGATGGCCTGGTCGACGTGGTCGTTTCTTCGCTCGGCGAAGGCCCCGAGCTATGGGAGAATGTGAGCCCGGCCGTCAACTCCTGGCTCATCCTCAAGCTTACCGGAACCGCCGGCAACCGCGACGGCATCGGAGCCGAGGTCCGCATCGGCGATCAGACCAATCACATGACATCAAGCGTCGGTTACGCCTCTTCCAGTCACTTCGGCCTTCACTTCGGCCTCGGCCGGCGAAAGCAAGTGGAGCGGATCGAGATCCGCTGGCCCAGCGGGGTGCGGCAAACCCTGCGCAACGTGAAAGCTAACCAGGTGCTGACCCTGCGCGAGCCCGCGGGTCTGCCGGCTCGCGCTACAGCGCGCCTCTCATCAACTGAAGAGCGCTGAGCTCGCGCCCGATCGTGTCGCATCTTAAACCCAATTGCTGCACCTTCTCATCCATGCCGGACTGAATTTCCGCTAATCCGTCCAACATGACGAACGCGCTTCTCTCGATCGGGCCTCCCCCTTCGACTTCTTTGTGCAGAGATTCTCTGGTGCGTTGCAGAGTGTAACGGCTTGCCTCGGCGTTATTGAAAGCCTCGACATACACCTTCCATGCGGCGTGAGCCTCGGATTTCTTGGCCTTGATCTGTTGATCCAGGTCTGGTGCTTGCTGAAGTGACATTGTGGATTTTTCTACGCTTCCGTTGGGCCTGGGCGTACAAGACCACCAGGCTCTTGCCTCCCGGAAAGGGAGGGCGCCATTGTGGTTCCCCAGTCCACTCCGGACGGCGATTTGCCTCGGGCCGGTGCGAATCGCCGGGGGGAGCGCTAGCAGGATAGCCGAGGCACACGTTACCCCTCACACCATGTCCCCAGCTTTACCTGTAGCACGGGAGCAAGTGGCCAAGAGGTTGGTTATCATAGGGATGGGCGAAGCCTGCCATGTGTGGGGAACTCGGTCAGGTATTCCACTACTGCCCCGCAGTTTGGCTCAAGCGTCCATTCCAATTAGGAATTGCAAAGGATACCCCATTCAAAGCCTTCCGCAATTCGTCGATGCTGAACGGCTTGGCAAGCATGAAATCGGCCCCGAGTTGAGTCGCGAGCCTGAGATACAGATCGCCGCCTTCGCCCGACATGGCGATAATTTTCAAGGCGAGGCCTCTTCGCCTCACCGAAAGAATCAGTTCGATCCCGTCCATATCCGGCATTACCAGATCAGTGACCAGAACCGCAGCCGAGCCTCTGCCGAGTTGATCGAGAGCGTCTCGTCCATTTGCCGCCTCGATGACCGTATAGCCAGCTTGCGCCAAAACCTGGCGCACCAGTCTACGTATGGCGGGATCGTCGTCGACGACAATAGCGGACCCGGAAACGGCCATGTTCTCATGAACCGT
>JACXTT010004219.1_pt1 | contig 21423 bp, 20 predicted proteins | sample 9270951 | NCBI WGS metagenome assembly JACXTT01 (sample SAMN15532306, study PRJNA645909) | rock metagenome | isolation source: weathered quartz diorite | place: Puerto Rico | collected 2017-06-21
AGCTCTACGTCGGCAAGACGCTGCGGCATTATCCGGACAAGAAGTAGCGTCGCCCGCGCTTGCACGCGGTGGCCTGACTAATACATCGGTTTATCAGGATTAATAAGGAGCCTATTCGTGCACCGGTATTTTCTGACTCTGCTGTTGATTTTCTTTCTCAGCGGTTGTGCGTTGTATGCCTCCACGTCGGGCCAGGTGGTGCTGAAGGAAGACAGCAAGATTGCGGATGTCCGTTTCAGTGATCGTGATCGCGCCTTGATTGAGGATTACTACAGGAAACCGGCCAGCCTCCACAAGGCCTCAGGGTCCGTGAAAATTGTAAAAGGCAATGCCTTACCGTCGGGGTTCAAGGGTGAACCACTTCCGCGCGATCTGGAGCGAAGACTGCCGTCACTTCCGGCCCCTCACGTCCGTCTGAAAATCGGTCAGGACATCGTGCTGATAGACAAAACGACACGCGTTGTGATGGACGTGATGCGCGTCGACGACTGAACCGGTTGCCCCTGCGCGGTACTGACGAGCCTGGATAAGCAACCGTGGCGTAAGGCTATGCCGACGCGGCGGGGATGATTTCTGTCAGAATCAAACCGTTGGCCATGGCCCCGCTGTTATTGCTCGATGCCCGGTATTTCGACTTCGGGTCTTTCAATCATGGGACGCTCGATCTCAGGTCTTTCGATTTCGGGTCTTTCCACCTCCGGTTTTTCGACCTCGGGCCTTTCGAACCCCGGCTTGTCCGGCTGATGGGTTTCATGCTCCGCGGCCTCGGGTTTCTCCGCCTTAGGTTTTTCGCGTTCGAGTTTTTCGCCTGCTTCTCGATTATCGCGTTGTTCGTGCGGGGTTTCGCGCGGCGACCGCCGATCGAGCTCGGGCAAAGAGACACGCATCGGCTCGACGTTAATCAGCAGGGCGCGTACGAACACGGTGCCATCGGCCTGAAGTTCGCCGCGAACGGCGACCGGTATGTCCTTATGCAGTTCCGCGACGGTGCCGCCGATAAAAGCCGAGGCATCTGAATATTTCAGTTCAATGCCATTGCTGACCAGTCTTCCCGTACCTGGCCGCGCCTGGATGTACCCGCTCATTTCGAATGCCTGGCCGGCGGCACCGGTCATGAGTCGATCGGACCTGACACTTTCGACCTGAAGCGCCGCATCACCGTAACGACCGATGACGTGCACGACATCGCCCATTTTAGGCTGCACGGACGACAGACCGGCGGGCATGGTCAGCAGTTGTCCGCCGATTCTGAACTGCCCGCGCTCCGGATCGGTTGTCTGTACCGCGCCACGCAGCACGAAACGCGAATCATCCGACGCGATAGGGTCGATCCGGGTTGCGGACCATGAGCCGTCCGAGCGTGCGAAACCGCTCACGGCGATACGCGCGCCCGAATGGAGTCGCGTAAGCAGCAGCGTACCGTTCTCCGGGGCATCGCCCAGAGTGGCGGACGTCACGCGCACCGTTTGGCCGAGCATGGTCACAGTGCCGGACGTGATGTCCACTTTTTCGACCCGACCCTGCAAGGCGATGTGACTGTCAACAGATATCGCGATACTTTTTCCCGAGGAGGGATCGATATGTCCTTCGACGCGCACCACGTCACCGAGACGCAGCATCTTTTCATCAGAGGAGGCGTCTTCACGGGTTACATGTGTGCGACTGTCGAGGAAATATTCCCGGCCATTGACAAAGATGCTTCCGAACTTCTGCACCACGCCAAAACCGGTTATCCCGGTTCCTCCGATGCCTCCACCGGGGTCGGTTGGATCTGCCTGCGTCGAATGTGCAAAGCTGATGAAGGTCATCAGCGCAGCCAGAAACCGCGCTATGATGGCATGACGACCGGATGAGGTGATGTTCATAACTTGCGTTCCCGTTTTGTATGGCGTTGCCTGACTTCGTCCGGGGCAAGCCGGCTTTTGTCTTCGTAGTAAAAAACACCGAGCCGCATCCGTCGCCCGCGTGATTCGCGCCGGTGGATGGCTTCGGTGTTCAGAGGCATAACCTTGCGATTGATCGTTTGCAGAAACTCTTCTGACAGGCGAAACAGTTCGGGACGAAGTTTTTCCAGGGCTTCGGGAACGATCAGTTCGTAATAAACTGCGCGCTCCAGGAATGGCTTCCCTTGCCCGGCGACATTGTGCAACGCGCTTTGCAGATGATCTCCGACGTTGTCTCCCAAGTAGGCAATCTTGTCGCGCGGGAGATCGGACACGTAGGCGTTTCGCAGCAGTCTGACCGTGTTATCCCCGCCGATCTCCGCCACGCCGACGCGAACCAGCTCGTCCAGAATCACGTTCGCTCGCATATCGGCACGCGTTTCCCGGACCAGTTTCTCGAAGCTGAGGCGGCCGGAACCGGCCGTGAGCGGCAGCGCTTTCGGATGTTTGCGTGCGTCGAGATAACGCGGTGACGACACCCAGGTCGCCACCACCCGCGCCGCCAGACCGGCGTCGCGTCGCAGCCCTGGTACGTGGGACGCCTCGCGCAACTCGGCCCGCAGCCGCTTGATGTCTTTGCGGTGAATTCCGGTGAGCAGACTGAGACGACTGTCCGTCATGGCCTCCGGGTCTTCGCCGTAATGAGTCTGCGCCTCGGCCACATAGATGGACTTAAGAAATTCAGCCAACACCGGAAATGTCCAGCCGCGTCCAATGAGATGACGCACCAACGGGCGCAATATGCCGAGCAACGAAGTTTTGAGGGCATTATCCAATGGCTGAACGATGTTCCTTGTAATCGGTATGGCCGTCCGTCGGCCGGTTTCATTCAAGAATAGCACAATCCTTGACTGTGGGAAAATTTCCCACTACCTTTGAGAAAGACGTGGGGCCGTTTGCCGGCCCGTGTCGACCCGATCAATCAGGAGAGAACAATGCGCATGAAATCCGGTGTGGCCGCGGTGATGGTCGCTGTCGCTGTCGCGGGCCCGGTCTGGGCCGCGGAACGGGCCCCCACCCTGACCCTGGGCGTTCAGCCCTCTTATTTCACAGGCGATTACGGCACCAGCACGACCACCAAAATTACCTATGTTCCCGTGTACGCCAAGTACAAGACCGGTAACCTGAGTCTCAAGCTCACCGTGCCGTATATCTCGGTGGAAAGCTCCGGCGCCCTGGTATCCGGCGGCACCGTGATCGGCGCCGGGAGCGGCGGCACGGTCACGCGCAAGAGCGGCATGGGCGATATATGGACGGAAGGCCGATACCGGTTTCGTGGCACGGGCAGCGCTCCGGACGTGAGTCCGTATGCAAAAATCAAGTTCGGCACGGCGTCGCACGCCGACGGTCTCGGCACCGGCGAGAACGACTACGAAGGCGGTCTTGGTTTCGAATGGACCGTGGGCCAGACCGTTTTCCCCTTTCTTGACGTTGGCTATCGTTTCGTCGGTTCGCCGCCCGGCAAGAACCTGAAGAATATCGCGACCTACGATGCCGGCGTGACATATAAGGCCAATGAAAAGAATTTCCTTTCCGGCATCTATTCCGGCCACCAGGCCACGCAGACGGGTTTTACCAGCACGGCCGACCTGCTGGTGGCATGGAACCACGATACACAGCCGGGCAGCGGTTTTCAGTTTTATGTGGACAAGGGCCTCAGCAATGGGAGTCCGAAATACGGTGTAGGGGCGGGTGCCTATGTGCGTTTCTAATCATTTGACAGGAGGCGGTACCATGAAACTCAAGTTGTTCGTGACTGTTGTAGCGACCCTCAGCCTGGCTTCGATCGCGGCCCACGCGGAAGCGCCTGTGCCGGGTCAGTCGGGTTATGTGATTCTGGCGGCGGCGCCGGATATCATGCAGCCTTCAGTGGAGAAACCTTCCGTTGATCGTCCGGAAGTCGAAGAAGCGGAAGTCGACAAACCCGACGTGAACAAACCGGATCTTGAAAAGGCCGAGATTGAAAAGCCGGATTTTGATAAGCCGGAGATCGAGAAGCCTGAAGTTGAAAAACCGGAGATCGAAAAGCCGCACACTGACAAAGACTGATCTGCATTAACACCTGAAAAACTGGCCCATGGCAAATATTTTCTCTGTCATGGGCCAGCAGCGGGTGCACCGAATACTGGCGCGTATTAATGCATGGTCGCGGGCCTGGTTGCCGCAAACACCGCGCCATGTCCAATAAATCTCTGCAAGGGAATGTCTGGCCTAGGGCAACGAACCTTGCGTAAACCTGGAATTTGCATCTCTAATACAAGCGGATGGGCCGCTGACTCCTCATGCCAGGGTAGCAACTGGCCAGAGTCCTCCGTCATTTTGCCGCCAGCATCGATATTATATTTACATTATCGATACCGTTTGTCCGGTGTTTCCTTATTTCCCGCTATTTTTTTTGCTTCATCGCCCATAGTACCACAAATACGCGGATTCCTCAGGCGCTTTAAGAATTTCTTAAGAGACGTCGGTTACAGTTCAATCAGATATCAGCTGACTTTAGAGCGGTCCAGGGCATGGAATGACTGTCACAAGTCAGTCAGACATTGTGCCCCTTTGATGTCAGCGGCTGTTTCCGCATGCATTTTAGATAATACCGAGTAACACGAGGTAAAAAACCATGCTCGATACTTCAATCAATCACCGAAAATCCGATGCACTGGGTAAGCAGTTGGTTATCGAGATGTACGACTGCGATGCGGAACGGTTTGACGATGTGCACTGGATAAAAAACGTGCTGGTCGAGGCGGCTAGACGTGCCCGTGCCACCATTGTTGAGACGGTGTTTCACCGATTCAATCCGCATGGGATTTCCGGTGTTGTCGTGATCTCCGAGTCACACTTCGCGATACATACCTGGCCTGAATATCGCTATGCCGCACTCGATATCTTCACCTGCGGCGATACGCTGGAAGGCGATACTGCCATTTCACACATTGCCTGCGAGTTTGAGTGTTCCCGTTACACAGTGACCACTCTGCAGCGCGGTCTGATTGTGTCGCGACCAGCCACGTCCGATACGGTATTAACCCGGCCCGCAAGTCTTCTGGCCGCAGGTCACGAAACCATGCTTCGTAAGATTGTCCCTTAGCACCAGTCGTTCATTGTAATTATTCGAGGAAGAAGCCATGCAAACCAAGTCGAACAATGCCATTTTTTTCACCGAAACCGGACAATGGGATGAGTCGCATTATCACGAGGTGAATAAAGTCCTGTATTCCGGGAAAACCGAATTCCAGGAGATGATGATCCTGGAAACGAAAGGATACGGGAAAATGCTGGTGCTTGACGGTCGCATCCAGTCCGCCGAGGACGATGAGTACATCTATCACGAAAGCCTGGTACACCCCGGGCTGACCGCCCATCCCAGGCCGCGCGCCGTGTTGATCATCGGCGGCGGCGAGGGTGCGACGTTGCGCGAAGTGCTGGCTCATCCGTCGGTCGAACGGGCGGTGATGGTGGATATCGACCAGGAGGTCGTCGAGCAGTGCATGAAGCTTCTGCCGGAGTGGCACGAGGACGCGTTCAGCGATCCGCGCGCGCGGGTTATTTATGCCGACGGCAAGAAATTCGTCGAGACGACCAACGAAAAGTTCGACTGCGTGATCATCGATATCTGCGATGCGCTGGAAGACGGGCCGGCGCTAGCGCTTTACACGGACAGTTTCTATCAGTCCGTGAGGAAATGCCTCACGCCCGGCGGCTTGCTCATCGTGCAGGCCATGGAACTGAGCGGCGAGGAGTACCAGGACCATCTCTCGGTGCGCGACAGGCTGAGCCGTGTCTTCCGGCACGTCGCTTCCTATATAATGTTCGTCCCGTCGTTCTGGTCCACTTGGGGTTTCGTGATTGCCAGCGACGCCATCGACGCCTCCGCGGTCAGCGCGCGGGAAATCGACGAGCGCATCCGGCTGCGCAATCTGGAGTCGAAACTGGAACATTATGACGGTGAGACCCATACGCACATGTTTGCCCTGCCGAAGGAGGTTCGTTCCCTGCTGGCGCCAGCGGCGAGTCTGAAGCGAGATGTCGCCTAGACCCCGGTCCCCGCTGCGACTGCTGTTCTGGACGCTGTCGGCGCACCGCATGCTGGTCGCGGTGCTGCTGGCGCTTGCGGTGGGCGTGGCCGTTTGTGAAGTCTCCATTCCGTGGCTGCTCCAGCAGGCCGTGGACGTGGCGTTGGGCGAGCGGGAGAATCTTTCCCTCGACGTAATCGGCGGCGCGATGCTGGCGGTGATCGTCGTGCTCTATGTCCTGCACGCCTTGCTGCTGCGCGTCGAGACGCGCGTCTGGTACGACGGCATATTCCGGCTGCGCCAGCGGCTCTACGCCACGCTGATACATCAACCGCTTGCCTTTTTCAGCCGCAAAAAACTCGGTGAACTGCAGCACCGGGTCATGAACGATACCGAGGTTTTCGAGGACCACGGCGTGCATCTTTTCAGTGACCTCCCGTTCGACCTGTTGACGGTGACCGGCGTGCTCACGATCATGTTCCTGACCAACGTAAAGCTGGCGGCCATCGCCGTCGGTTTCCTGGTGATTGCCTGGATCATCTCGGTCTACGTCGGGCGACCGCTGCCGACGTTGCAGAAATCCATGCAGAATATCGGCGCCCTGCTGAACAGCCGGCTGCACGAGTCGCTCGCGGGCATCCGCGCGGTGAAGTCATTCGGGCGCGAACAGTATGAAGTCGCGCGCCTGGATGAGGCCAGTCGCGAGATCGTCGATCTCGAGGTGAAAGGCGGAAAGGTGGAGTCGTATCTGGTTCCCATATTCGATCTGATGGAATTGCTGGGTGTGGTGGTGGTCGTCTGGTACGCCGCGCACCTGATCATGCTGAAGCAGATCACGCCGGGAACGCTCGTCGCTTTTCTGGCGTACATGGAGATTCTGGCCGGTCCGGTGAGCCACGCGGAAAAATATTACCGGCATTTCCAGAAATTCCGCGCGGTGTCGGAACGCATCGGTCAATTCCTGCAGGAACTTGATCCATTGCCTTCCGCTGTCAATGCGCTGCCAGTCCCGGCCGATCTGTTCCCGCTCGTTTTCGATGACACGGGATTTACCTATCCGGGAAATGACCAGCCCACCTTGCGCCGCCTCAGTTTCACGGTGAATCCCGGCGAGATTATCGCCGTCATCGGCAAAAACGGCGCCGGTAAAAGCACGTTGATGGATTTGCTCCTGGGGTTTCAGAAACCGTCATCCGGCCGGATTCTCGTTGGCGCAAAGGACTTGCAGCACTGGGACAGTGCCGCGTGGCGTCGCGCGGTCGGTTTCATGAGCCAGGAGGTATTCCTGATCCACGGCACCGTCGCCGAAAACATCGCCTATGGCCGGCCGCAGGCCAGCCTTGCGGAAATCGAAACCGCCGCGCGCCAGGCGGGCCTGGAGAGCCTCATCAATCGGCTTGCCCGTGGATTGCAGACCATCGTGGGCGACCGGGGCAGCCGGCTGTCCGGCGGTGAGCGCCAGCGCATTGCGCTGGCGCGACTGTTTCTCAATGACCCGCGCCTGCTTATTTTTGATGAGCCCACGGCGCACCTCGATGCCGCGGCTTCACGGGAGGTGGTGGACATCATTGCCCGTCTTGCCAGGGGCCGCACGGTGTTTCTGATCAGTCATCGTCCCGACGTCCTGAAGCTCGCGCGCCGCATCATTCTTCTCGACGGCGGCAGCATCCTTGCCGACGGTACACCGGATTTTCTGGAAAAGAACCAGCCCCTGTACCGTGAGCTGGCACTTGAAGCAGAGCGGGATTCCGGGCCATCATCTGCCAAGGTGACCGTGCTGCGGGGTTGAGATGAGACTACTGTTGGTCGAGGATGACAGGCAGCTGGGCGACGGCATTCGCGCCGGATTGGTGCTGGAAGGTTATACGGTCGACTGGGCCGAAAACGGAGGCAGCGCCGAAGAGGCGCTGAAAAGCGAACATTTCGATCTGGTGGTGCTTGATCTGGGGCTGCCGCATCGTTCGGGAATAGAAATCCTGCAAAGTCTTCGCGCGCGCGGAAACACCACGCCGGTGCTGGTGCTGACCGCGCGGGATACGGTGGCCGATCGCATCAAGGGCCTCGACAGCGGTGGCGACGATTACATGACCAAGCCCTTCGACCTGGATGAATTGAACGCACGTATCCGTGCATTGCTCCGACGCAGCGCCGGGCATGCCTCGCCCGTCATGCAATATGGAACGATCGCCATCGACCCGGCGGCCCACACCGTCACCCAGGACGGCAAGCCGGTGGAAATTTCCCCGCGCGAATTCGCGATCCTGAGGACGTTGCTTTCCAATGCCGGACGGGTTTTATCGCGCAGCCGGCTCGAGGAGGCGCTCTACGGCTGGGAAACGGATATAGAAAGCAATGCCGTGGAGGTGCATATCCATCATCTCCGGAAAAAACTCGGCAGCAGCCTGATCCGTACCGTGCGCGGCGTGGGTTACGTCGTCAATAAAACGGATTCATGACCTCGATACGCCGCCGGCTGCTTTTCAGCCTGCTCGGCCTGTTCACCCTGGGCTGGTTCGTGGCGGTAGCCGCCACTTATGTCGAGTCCCGCAACGAGATCGAAAAGCTTTTCGACGCGCAGCTGGAACGATCGGCCAAGGTGCGCATCATGCTGTGGGTCGTCGCCAATACCCTGGATGACATCGAGGACGTCAAAGTCTACGAAGGCGAACTGGCGCGCAGCAGCCGGCGCGAGAAGGGGCTGGCTTTCCAGGTCAGGCGCGGCACACAGGAACTGTTTCACACGCCCGAATCGCCGCATTTGCTCACGCCCGACAAGCCGGGGTTTTCCAATCAGGTTCTCGACGGCCGGGAGTGGCGTGTCTATACGGTGTTTCAACCGGAGGAGTCGCTAACGGTCCAGGCAGGCGAGCCTTATGCCATCCGCAGGCAACTTGTCTACGAGATCACGCGCAACGCCCTGTACCCGCTGTTGCTGGCGATTCCGTTGCTGGCGGCGATGATCTGGCTGGGTGTGGGCGGCGGCTTGCGTCCGCTGAAAAAGGTGTCGAGCCAGGTCGCGGAACGTTCCCCGTCCCATCTGCATCCCCTCGAAACGAAGAATGTTCCCGTCGAGATAAGAATTTTCGTCGATGAGCTGAATACCCTGCTGTTCCGCCTTCGCGAGGCATTCGAGACCGAGCGGCAGTTCACCGCGAATGCCGCGCACGAGATCCGCACCCCGCTCGCGAGCCTGAAGACTCATGCGCAGGTGGCTTTGCGTTCCTTGAATCAAGCCCAACGCGAGGAACGGCTGGTGCAGATTATCCGCGGCGTGGACCGCATTACCCATCTCGTGGAGCAGCTGTTGACGCTGGCGCGCCTCGATTATGAGTCGCAGGAGCAGAAATTGATACGCCTCGATCTCGCGTCGCTGACGCGCGAGGTATTGGCGGAGATCGCACCGATGGCGCTGGAAAAGGGCATTGACCTGAGCCTCGCCGAAAGCAGTCACGGAGAAGTGATGGGCCATCCCGCAGGACTTTCGATTCTGCTGCGCAACCTGGTGGACAATGCCATCCGCTACACTCCCCCTGGAGGCGCGGTGGAAGTGGACGTGATCGGCGACAAGGATGGCGTCTCATTGCGGGTGACCGATAACGGTCCCGGAATTCCGCCGGACGAGCTTCCTCACGTCTTCGAGCGTTTTTACCGCGGGACCGTGAAGGAATCTCTCGGTTGCGGTCTCGGGCTTTCCATCGTCCTTCGCATTGTCGAGTTGCACAACGCCCGCATCACTCTGAATGAGTCCCCCGCCGGGCAGGGATTGCAGGCATGCATACGTTTCCCGTCATCTGTCGCCCCAGGCAGTCACGATAATGAAAACTCCGCTTGAGTCAGCCGGGGCACGTGCACCGGATAATCCGGCGGCAGAAAAACTGATTGTCTTCCCGAAGCAAAATCACTCGCTGATATAGACCACTATTGTTCGTCAGAGAAGGACAGCGGCAAGATGTTGCTGTCAGGCTGTGCGTGGGGTTGCGCAAAGCCCTTGCCCGGGAAGCACAGAGAGTAGATGCGGCATCAAGCGACCTGCCGCCGGTTCACTGGCCAGCCACGCAACGAGCGTTGTGCGCCGCCACGACATCCTCCAAGGGGGCAGGTTTGGCGATAGCATAACCTTGGGCGTAATCCACGCCGAGTTTTCGCAAAGCCTCCAGAATATCATTGTTTTCCACGAACTCCGCGATGGTCTGGATTCCGATGACATGCCCGATCTGGTTGATGGCCTCGACCAGGCTGCGATCGATAGGATCATTCATCATGTCCCTGACAAAGCTACCATCGATTTTCAGATAATCCACCTTGAGGTTTTTCAGGTAGGCAAACGAACTCAGACCGCTGCCGAAATCGTCCAGAGCGAACCGGCAGCCCATGGACTTGAGTACGCTGATGAAGTGAGATGCCTTGACAAGGTTGGCCACCGCCGCTGTTTCCGTGATCTCAAAGCAGATCCGGTCCGGATTCACTCCTGACAGATCCAGTTGACGGGTGACGAAATCAAGAAAGGTATTGTCGCATAACGATTGTCCCGAAAGATTGATGGTGCATACCCAGTCACAGTCGCTGGAGCATTGAGCGCCCAGTAATTTGAAGCTGTTGCGTATTACCCAGCGATCGATGTCCGGCATCAAGTTGTAGCGTTCGGCAGCGGGTATGAAGGCCATCGGTGGAACCAATTTGCCTTCCTCATCCAGCAATCGAATCAGCAGCTCCCTGTGTATTTCCTGACTGCTGTTCAGGATTAACGGGATGATGGGCTGGTAGTAAAGACGGAAGCGGTTTTCATCGATGGCACGACGTATACGCGATACCCATTGCATTTCGCCACGCCGTAGCTTGAGCTCATTATCGTCGGGCTGATACATGTGTACCTGGTTGCGGCCCTTGTCTTTTGCGGCATAGCAGGCGACGTCCGCGGTGCTGAGAACCTCCGAGACGCTCTGACTGTCTTCGCCGATGGCGACGAGTCCGATACTGGCGCCGGTATCGAAACTATGCTCGCCCCAGAGGAATTTGAAGTCTTTTAATGCCCGACACAATGACTCGGCCACGGCCGGCGCGCGCTGCGGATCGCAATACTTGAGCAAGACGCCGAATTCATCGCCGCCCAGTCGGGCCAGCACGTCCGAGTCCCGGACTTTGCTGCGCAGAAGACTGGCCACCTGGCGCAACAGCTCATCGCCCGCCACATGCCCGCAGGTGTCGTTGACGATCTTGAATTGATCCAGGTCCAGATAGCACAAAACGTGCTGGCGGTTTTCGTTCTTGGCGCTGTCCAGGGCTGTTTGCAGTTGTCGTTCGAACTCGGCGCGATTGATCAGATTCGTCAGGGTGTCGTGGCTGGCCTGATACGACAACTGCTGTGTCAGTTTGCGCGATTGCCCGACATCGTGAAACACCATCACCGCGCCGATGATTTTGCCGGAGTTATCGCGGATCGGCGCCGCGGAATCGGCGATCGCCAGCTCCTGACTGTTGCGCTGCACCAGCACGGCGTGATCCGCGAGGGCCACGACGACGCCGTCACGCAGGCATTTTGCCACCGGATTTTCCACGGGTTGGCGACTGGTATCGTCGATCAGGTTCATGATTTGCCACAGCGGTTGGCCACGTGCCTCCGGCAACGTCCAGCCGGTGAGCTGCTCGGCCACGGGATTGAGATATTCGACGTTGCCGGACGCATCGGTGGTGACCACGCCGTCGCCGATCGAATGCAGGGTCACTTCGGCGCGCTCTTTCTCGTGGAACAGCGCGGCCTGTTGCGTCAAAAGCTGGTCCAGCGCCTTGTTGATGAATTTAGCCAGGAATCCGAATTCATCCTCGCGTTTATCGTTGAAACGCTGCGTGACTTCGCCCGCGGAGAAAGCCTGCGCCGTGGTGAGCATGGCCGTGAACGGCCCGGTCAGCAGTTGCTGTAATACCCACACCAGCCCCAACCCGAAGACGAGGAGCACCACGCCCATGGACATCAGCATGTCGCGGCGCTGTTTGGTGAACGCGTCTTCGAGGGACGGAAGATAGATCGAAATACGCGCATGCTGCGGGGATGATTTGCTTGCACCGCTTATATCCAACTCGCGCAGCCTGACCGACAGGTCTGGGGTTACCTCGCCGGATGTCAACGTCTGTTTGTCAATACGGATCTCGATACCACGCACTGCCAGTGCCCGGCGCAATCGGTCCAGCTCGGTCTGGAGTCCTGGAAGGGAATGAGCGGGGTTCTTGTGAAAATATTCATCTAATTGGTACGCGACTCTGTCGGAATCCGATTCATAGCTTTCCGCCAGCTTGTGTTCCAGGCCGCTGAGCATCCATACGGCTATCGCCGATCCAAACAGCGCCAGTCCCCAGAAGACGAGCACGGTGATTTTTACCGGCAGGTTGGACCAGTTCGTCCGCGGGAGTGAGTCCTTGATGTTATTCATCATGTACAAAATTCCATCCCGGCGATTCGTTTACCGAAAACCAAGCTTTCTCAAGGTCATGATCATCGGGCAAATACCGCTTAACCCTGCCGCAACGAGCGCGAATCCGACGAACCAGCTGACGATCCACAGCTGCTTGTAGAACAGGACGTACGACAGCAGCAGGAGCAGCACCAGCACCAAACGCAGCGCGCGTTCCGCTTCAAAATCAAACCGGCACTGGCATGCAACGTCGGAAGCCGCCACGCCGCCAAGGCTCCGGTTGCCGTAACGCAAATATGACACGAGCGCGGTAAGTCGCTGGTTGGTTATCACTTCGAAAGCCAGCCAGCCGGTCAAACCGTATACGGCAGGCTTCAGATCGAGACACAGCGCCGCGAGCAGCAAGAGGCCGGTGAAAAGATGAAAGATGCGTTCGGACATGTGTTATGGGTCGTATTCGAACTTTCTGGTTGGCGTGTGTTTCCGAAAGCCGATGAACCTATCCCTGCGGGCCGATGGTGGCTGCCCGATTCGATGGTTTGAATCCCAGCTTTTCCAGAAACAACAGCATGGGGCAGATGCCGCTCAGGCCCGCGACGGCCAGCGCGAATCCCGCGAACCAGGGGAATAGCCACAGTTTCTGATTGAACATGACATAGGTCACGAGCAGCACGCCGGAAAACAGCAGGCGCAAGGCGCGCTCGGCTTCGAAACCGAACCTGTATTCGCACGCATGCTCGCCCGCGGCCTGATCGTCGTTCGCTGTCTTGCCATAACGCAGATGCGAGACCAGGAGGGGGATGCGCCAATTCGTGATGGCCTCGAAAACCATCAAGGCAATCAATCCGTACATGGCCGGCGCCGAATTGAAATAGAGAATACACAGCAGCGAGAGTCCGATAATCAGGCGATAGGATCGTTCTGTCATTTTGCCCCTCGAAATCCGATGAAGTTTGCCAGCCCTCAAAAGATTGCAATAACTGCGCCAAGGGGGGTTCATGGTTCCCGTGGCGATGGGCGGGTCAGAAGTTATTGTTTTAAATTGTTTATAAGTATCTGCTTAACTCGCTTATTTTGGATAGGACGAGTCGGACGACCTAACGGAAATGGGAGGTTGAGCCGCGGACGCCCATGGGATGCGCTGGAACGGGAACGCGACTGATTCCTGCCGGAGTGAGAACCGCCCGTGGCTGGAAATGACAAACTGCACCGTGCGCCCACAAAACGCTTCACTTCATGGGCAAGCCCCATGGCGTTTCATCTCCCGCGCCCGGAATGGATGAGTGATTTGCCGACGGGTCAGCGCCTATTCAGTGTTTGGCGCGGAAGCGCTGGGTCAGCGCACGGCGCTTGTCGTAAGCCTCGCGCGCGATGGCGATGTCTTCGAGGAAGTAGGGCAGCTCTCCCAGCAGCAGCGCCTGCGGGCCGTCGACCAGCGCTTTCGCCGGCACCGGATGAAAATCCACCAGGATCATGTTGGCGCCGGCAATCACGCCCTGCGCCGTCACGTGTGAAATATCCAGCATGCCGTCGGGCGCGCGATCGCGCGTCCCCACGGAGTGCGACGGATCGATGCACACCGGCATGCGCGTCAGGCGCTTGATCACCGGCACGTGCGCGAAGTCGACGAAGTTGCGGTGCGGATCGCCCATGTTGGTCTTCATGCCGCGCAGTCCGAAAACGATGTTGCGGTTGCCTTCGCTCGCCAGATACTCGGCGGCGTTCAATGATTCTTCCAGCGTGATGCCGAAACCGCGCTTGAGCAGCACCGGCAACTCGCGCTGACGTCCGACAATCTTGAGCAGTTCGAAGTTCTGCGTGTTGCGCGTGCCGATCTGGAGCATCACGCCGGTGGGCTTGCCGGTCTTGTGCAGCGCTTCCTGGATTTCGTTCAGATGCGAGTCATGAGTGATCTCCATCGCGATCACCTTGATGCCGTACTTCCCGGCCAGTTCGAACACCCACGGCAGGCACTCCTTGCCGTGACCCTGGAACGAATACGGATTGGTGCGCGGCTTGTACGCGCCCATGCGCGTGCATGCCTGACCGTTGTCGCGCAGCGCCTTGAGCATCATCTCGACGTGTTGCGGGTTGTCCACCGCGCACAGGCCGGCGAAGACGTTGAGATTGTCCTGGCTGAACTCCACGCCGTTGTACTCGAAGCCGGTCGGCCGGCGGTCGTCCTTGTGCCGTCCGAGCACGCGGTATTCCTCCGAGACGCGCACCACGCGGTCCACGCCGGGCAGGCTCTCGATCTCGGCCTTGTCGAGCGAAGCGGTGTCGCCGATCAGATATATTTCCGTGAGCGTTTGCTGGGTGCCGATTTCCTGGTGCACGCGCGTCCTGATGTTCGGCTTGTGCGCCAGGTAGTCGAGAATCTGCCGGTATTCCGGTGCCTTCTCGGTGAGGTCGGCCTTGAGGATAACGATCATGCGATTTTTCCTTTAGGACGTTCTGAATAATTCAAGCCATGTTTGATATGGGACCTTGAATCTTTCGATGATACGTTTCACGTTGCCCGGGATGGAGGCTGCAATTAATCAGAACGTCCTTTATTATCGGTACGGCTCACGCGCGAGTATTCTACAATCAACCCGCGATTGCCGGAAAAAAACAAACATCATGAGACTGAAAGCCGCCCAATCTCCGCCCTATTCGCTGGATCGCGCCGTCCTGGAACAGGAAGTGCGCCTCGATACCTATCGCGCCTCCGGTCCCGGCGGGCAGCACGTGAACCGTACCGAATCGGCGGTGCGACTCACCCATCCGCCCTCGGGCGTGGTGGTGACGGCGACCGAGAACCGCTCCCAGATCCGCAACCGCGAGGTCGCCTTCGAGCGCCTGATTCATCGTCTGCGCGCGCTGAATCGCGTGCCCAAGCCGCGCAAGCCGACCCGCGTCAGCCGCGCCGCCAAGGAACGGCGGCTGGTCGCCAAGAAACACCGCGCGGCGATCAAGCGCGGACGCGGCCGGGGACATGAGGATTATTAGCCCGATACGCTGCTCTTCCAGGCCATCCCGGGTCCGACCCTGAACCGGGAATAGGGTCTGCCCCGATTGCGTCGCGAGCCCGGGCCGGTCCCGTGGAATTGTGACTCGCCACTTTCAGGTTTCGCTCCGCTGCGCCTGAAAGCCCGGGCTCGCCATCCTTGGCGAGTCCGTTCGGCGGGAGAATGGTCCGCCGGACCATTATCTTTTTCCGCCTCACCCCCGTGACTCGCCCCTGCGGGGCGGACTGAAGTCCGTCCAATTGGCATCCTCGGCTCCGCAGGCGGTACATCCCTGTACCGCTCTTTCCGCTCCCGGCGGAATTGTCATGACCGGGGAGTTCACGTAGGATGTTTCCACGCCCGACCGGAGCAACACTAGGGGGTGGGCGGTATTGGCAATTAAATAAAAAAGAGGCACGTATGCAGAACGGTACTGTGAAGTGGTTCAACAACGCGAAGGGCTACGGTTTCATCACCCCGAGCGACGGCAGCGAAGATGTGTTCGTTCATTTCTCCACGATAGAAGGGGATGGTTACAAAAGCCTGAACGAAGGGCAGAAGGTCGAGTTCGAACATACGCAGGGGCCGAAAGGCAAACAGGCGACGCGCGTCATTCCCCGCTGACACCCGACGGACCGACGCCGTATTGCTGAGTTATCGGGCCCCATCTTCACGGGGCTTCATGTTCATGTGGGCTTGAGTTCATTCTGAAGCCGTGGTGTTGATCTGCCCATGTCACTGGAAACACTCACCGAACTGATCCGGAACTACGGCTATCTCGCTATCCTGATCGGAACGTTTCTGGAAGGGGAAACCATCCTGATCCTGGGTGGCTTCGCCGCGCACATGGGGTTTCTCGAATTGCCGTGGGTGATTGCCAGCGCCATCGCCGGCAGTTTCAGCGGCGACCAGCTGTACTTTTACATCGGCCGGCACTTCGGACCGAGAATCATCGCCAAGCGGCTGTCATGGCAGGAAGGTGCGGCGAAGGTTTACAAACACCTGCACCGCCACCAGAACCTGCTCATCCTGACCTTCCGGTTCTTTTACGGTTTTCGCAACGTCACGCCGTTCGCGGTCGGCGCGGCGCATGTCTCCCGCTCGCGTTTTTTCACACTGAATCTGATCGGTGCGATCATCTGGGCGTTTTCCTTCGCCTATGCCGGTTATCTGTTCGGTGAAGCGTTCCGGCTGTTCCTCGACGACTTCAAGCGCTACGAATTGTTCGTGCTGCTGGCCTTGGTGCTCGTGGGTCTTCTGATCTGGCTGGCAACCCTGATTCGCCATCGCCGCCGCGCGCTGGCGCATAAAAAACAACATTAACTACAGTTAAAGAATGACCTCTCAAGGGCCGGATTCATGAACTGGCTGGGCCTGACGTTGACGCGCAAATTCACGCTCCTGCTGGCCGGTTTCTTGGCGTTGCAACTGCTCCAGCTCGGTGTCGGCATATTCGGCATCCTGCACGTCGGTGAGAAAAGCGCCAACATCAACGAGGCCGGCCGCCAGCGCATGCGCACGTATCATCTGCTGTTTCTCACGCACGAGGCCCTGGAATCCCGTTCTTGGCCAAGCGAAGGGCGAAAGATTTTGGAAGGCGTTCTTGCCGACTACGATGCCGAGTCTGATCGCCTTGACGCTTTGGCCAGTAAGCCGGCAAGGAGCGAAAAAATTCGGGAAGCCATCGTCGTCGCGCGCACTCACTGGTACGGAGAGATGAAACCGCTCCTCCTGGTGTTCGATCCGTCGATCCCTCGAGCGGCATCGGCAACGCTGGCTCGCTTCGAAGCCCATGTTCCCGGGCACATGAGGCATCTGGATGAGATCACGGAACTGCTGGAGCGGGATGTCACCGGAGACGCCCGCGCGCTCGCGATTTTCCAGGCCGTTATTCTCGGATTGACCCTGCTGCTGGGCGTGATCGGCCTCGTCATGGCGCGTTTTATCGTAACCATCCCGCTGCGCCGGCTGATCGAGGCGACGCGGTCCATCGCCGCCGGCGCCTATGACAAGCGGGTCACGGTGTCCTCGCATGACGAAATCGGCGAGCTGGCGGGCAATTTCAACCGCATGGCCGCCGCCGTTGGCGACAAAACCTCGCGCATCGCCGCACTGAACGAGATTGCCATCCAGATAACCTCCATCCATTCATTGCGTGACCTGCTGGACGAAATCATGCGCCGGGGCATGCTGTTGACCGGCGCACAAGCGGCGTGCGTCGCCTTTTACAGCGAGAAAAAACGGAGTTTCGAGGAATGGATCACCCAGGGGTTGTCGGATCATTTCGTCAGGAACATGAGCTTTCGCTCCGGCGGACTGGCGGATGAAACTTTCCTGGCCGCGACTTATGTCCTCAGCAACGACCGGCCTGAAACCCGGCACAAACTCAGCCATCTGGCCCATGAGGAAGGCATACAGTCATTTATCTGCATGCCGCTCACGAGCCACGCCAACCGCATGGGCGTAATCTATTTTTACCGCAAGGATCGCGACTACTTCCTGCCGGACGAGATCGAGATACTCAGCACCTTCGCCCATCTCGCCGCCGGCGGGATCGAGAATGCGCGCCTGCACGAACACGCCCAGGACCTGGCCGTCACGGACAAGTTGACCGGTTTGCGCAACCGCCGGCTGTTCGATCAGCGGCTGACGGAGGAGATCGCGCATGCCACGCGCAATGCCAAACCGCTGTCACTGCTGATGATCGACATCGACAATTTCAAGCGCGTCAACGACACCCACGGTCATGTCGGCGGTGACCGGGTGCTTCAGACGCTGGGCCATGTCCTCTCGGGCCAGTTGTGGAAGGTGGACCTTGCGGCGCGCTACGGCGGCGAGGAATTCGCCGTGATCCTGCCGCAGACGGATTTCCGGGCCGCCACGAACGTGGCCGAACGCATACGCCGTTCCATCGAGGAGACGACGATCCCGATGCCGGACAAGCACAGTATCGGCGTGACGGTCAGCGTGGGCGTGGCCTGTTTTCCGCGCTGCGGCGATAACCCCGAGAGTCTGATCGAGCACGCCGATCAGGCACTGTACACCGCCAAGAAGGAGGGGAAAAACCGCGTTTGTCTGTACCGCCATATCCTCAAGGCGGAGCTCGATCAGAATCCGGGGCGCATCGTCGAACTGCTCAACCAGAGCCTGGACAACATCCAGCCCATCGTCACGGCCGTGTCCGCCAAGGCGGCGTTCTATCACGAGCATACGGCGCTGGTGAGCAAGCACGCGATGCAGCTGGCGGACGCGCTGAAAATCGCCGGCGACGAGCGCCAGACGCTGCACCGCGCCGCGCTATTGCATGAAATCGGAATGATTGCCGTGCCCGATGCAATTCTGAACAAGCAGACACCGCTGACGCCGGAAGACTGGACGCTGATCCAGCGGCATCCCGTCACCGCCGCGGAACTCCTCGAAAAGGTGCCCGCCTTGAGTCATCTCGCGCCCATCATTCGGCATCATCACGAACATTATGACGGCGGCGGTTATCCGGACGGGATCAAGGGCGAGACGATACCTTATCTGGCGCGCGTGCTGGCGGTGGCCGATGCTTATGCATCCATGACCGGCGAATGGGTCGGGCGCAAAGCGCAGTCTCCCGAGAAAGCCAGGAAGCAGCTGGCCGCTGCCGCCGGCACCCAGTTCGATCCGCGGATTGTTTCCGCGTTTGTTCAGTACTTGGACAAGGAGCCGGTTCCCATCGGCTGAACAACCGGTCCGGCGCGGTTGTTTTTTATCCCTGTTTATTTTCCAGCGCCACGGCGTAAAAGCCGTCGGTGCGGTGACGGTGCGGATAGAGCCGCAGCGCGGCGTCGTGCATCGTCAGCGGCACGTGCCGGCGCGCCAGAATCTCGCCCGCCGGGACCACGCCGAATCCGGGATGCGCCGCAAGAAATTTCTCCACAATGTCGTCGTTTTCCTCGCGCAGCAGGCTGCACGTGGCATACACCAGCCGGCCGCCGGGTTTGACCAGCTCCGCGGCCGCGGCCAGGATGCGCTGCTGCGTTTCGATCAGTGCGTTCAGGTCGATCGTGCGCCACTTGATGTCCGGGTTGCGCCGCAGGGTTCCGGTGCCGGAGCAGGGCGAGTCCACCAGTACGCGGTCAATTTTCCCCTCGAGTCGCTGAACGCGTGCGTCGCGCTCATGGCCGATCGAGACCATGCGCACGTTGTCGAGCCCGGCGCGGCGCAGGCGCGGTTTGAGTTTTTCCAGCCGCTTGGCCGAGACATCGAATGCGTACACGGTTCCGCTGTTGGCCATGAGCGCGCCCAGGTGCAGTGTCTTGCCGCCGGCGCCGGCGCAGAAGTCCACGACCATTTCGCGCCGCCTCGGTTCGAGCATCAGCGACAGCAACTGGCTGCCTTCGTCCTGCACCTCGAATAAACCGTCCTTGAAGCACTGGGTCTGAAACAGCGGCGCGCGGTCCTCGCGCCGCAATCCCACGGGCGAGTACGGCGTCGGCGCGCAGGGAAAGCCCTCCTGTGTCAGCCGCGTCTGGACTTCCTCGCGTCCGGCCTTGATGGTGTTGACGCGCAAATCCACCGGCGCCGGCTGGTTGAGGGCCCGGGCCAGGGCCAGCGTTTCCTCGTCGCCGAACTGCGCGCGCAGCGGTTGCGCGAGCCAGTCGGGGAGATTGGCTTGCACGGAAAAGGGCAGGGAGCTTCTGTCCGCGGTACGCGCACGTTCCGCCATGTCGCGCGCGTTGCCGCGGAATCCGGTTTCCTCCAGCGCGCGGGCACTGTAGCCGTGGGTCAGCAGGTAGGCGGCGACGATATCGAGCGGAAGCGAATGACCGGCGATGTGTTCGAGCCAGGAGCGCTCGCGCAGACAGCCGTAAACCGTTTCCGCGACGAAGCCACGGTCGCGCACGCCCATGTTGCGATGCGCGCGGAAGTAATCGTCCATCACCCGGTCGGCGGGTACTTTCCCGGCGAGAATGCTTTCCAGCACTTCGGTCGCGGATTTGAGCAGGATCGGTTTGGCCATGAAGATATGTTACGAGTACAGGGTTTAGAGTACAGGGTTAAGAACCCGTAACTTTGTACTCTGTACTCAGAACTCCTATTTCCCGTAACGCTTGAGCAGGTCCTGGTAGGCGTCGATCCGACGGTCGCGGAAAAACGGCCAGATGCGACGCACGTCCTCGGTGCGCCGGCGGTTGACTTCCGCCACCAGCACTTCGGGCTTGTCGGCCGTAGCCTGAGCGAGAAATTCCCCCTGCGGTCCGGCGATAAAGCTCGATCCCCAGAACTGGATGCCGGAGGAACGTCCTGACGGATCGGGTTCGAGGCCGACGCGGTTGCACGTCACCAGCGGCAGACCGTTGGCGATGGCGTGCGCACGCTGGATGGTGATCCAGGCTTCGCGTTGGCGGTTTTTCTCGGCTGCATCGTCGCGCAGGTCCCAGCCGATGGCGGTAGGGTAGAGTAGGATGTCGGCGCCGTGCATGGCCATGAGGCGCGCCGCTTCCGGGTACCACTGGTCCCAGCACACCAGCACGCCGAGCGTGCCCACGGAAGTGGAGACGGGAGTGAAGCCCTGGTCGCCCGGCGTGAAAAAGAATTTTTCGTGATAGCCGGGATCGTCCGGGATGTGCATCTTGCGGTACTGGCCTTTCAGGCTGCCGTCGGCGTCGAGCACGACGGCGGTATTATGGTGCACGCCGGGCGCGCGCCGCTCGAACAGCGAGCCGACGATCACGACCCCGAGTTCCCTGGCGGTTTTTCCCAGATCCTGCGTGGTCGGACCGGGGATGGGCTCGGCCTGGTCGAAACGCCGGGTGTCCTCGGTCTGACAGAAATAAACGCCGGTGTGCAGTTCCTGCAGCAGGATCAGCCGCGCACCCTGGCTCGCCGCCTCACGAATGCCGGCGACGGAAGTCGCCAGGTTCTGCTCCCGGTTTTCACCGCAGGCGTGCTGGACGAGGCCGACTTTGACTATTGAATTCATGGCGCCAATGGTAGCATGTTCCGCTGCGGATTTTATTCCGCCGCTTGACTGTCAGCAGGCGCATTTCTATTGTTTGCGCCTCAATCAACCAAACAAACAAGGAGTGAAGCATGAAGC
>JACXTT010004220.1_pt1 | contig 21421 bp, 15 predicted proteins | sample 9270951 | NCBI WGS metagenome assembly JACXTT01 (sample SAMN15532306, study PRJNA645909) | rock metagenome | isolation source: weathered quartz diorite | place: Puerto Rico | collected 2017-06-21
GTTTTCATAAGAAAGAAAGGAGGCTCCCACAAAAACGGAAGTAACCGTGGGTCCCAGCGTGTAAACAGTGGAACACCCGGAGTTGTTCAAGCTGGTCACGGCAGAAAGCCGCGATGTGCCGACCGTGTTAACTGCCAATGGAAGCGTCACCCCGGATGTGAATCGCACCATCCACGTAACCTCGCAAGGTTCCGGACGCGTTGTTGATCTGAAAGTTCGGCTGGGGGACTACGTGAAGCAAGGCCAAGTTCTGCTTTCCATCCGTAGCGCCGACCTCGCCTCAGCATTCTCTGATTACCAGAAGTCGGTCGCGGATGGACGCTTGGCCAAGAAGGCCTTGGACCGGGCGCAGTTGCTCTACTCGCATGGTGCGCTCGCAGAAAAGGACCTCCAGCAAGCGGAGGACACGGAAGAAAAAGCTCGGGTGGACGCGCAGAACGCTGAACAACACATCCGCATATTGGGTGGAGATCCAGTTCATCCTGGTTCGCTGATCGAAATTCGCGCTCCAGTATCTGGAACTATCGTTGAGCAGAACGTTTCCGGGTTCGAGGGGATCAAGAGCCTCGACAACAGTCCGAGCCTATTCACCATCGCCGATCTCTCGCAGGTGTGGGTGCTCTGTGATGTCTATGAAAACGACCTAGGGGAAGTACATCTCGAAGACAATGCCGATCTTCGGCTGAACGCCTATCCCGAGACCATCTACCACGGCAAGGTCGCAGATATCTCCCGTGTGCTTGATCCCACAACGCGCTCGGCCAAAGTTCGCATCGTGTTGCCCAATCGCGACGGATCGTTGCGTCCCGGCATGTTTGCCGTCGCGACGTTCCGCTCACGCAAGTCCCAGTTGCGCGTTGTTGTCCCCGCGACTGCGGTTATGCGGCTCCAGGACAAAGACTGGGTATTCCGGAAGGATGGAGCTGGGCGGTTCCGCCGTGTCGAAGTGCGCACTCTCGGGGAGAATTCTGAAGGAGTGCAACAGATTCAGACTGGAGTAAACGCCGGCGAACAACTAATCGCTAACGCGCTGGAGTTTTCGTCGAGTGTCGCGGAGCAGGGCAAGTGATCCGGTATCTGATCGACTTTGCTCTCCGTAACCGCATCTTGGTACTGAGCGTAGCGGTGGTGCTTTTTATTTGGGGGGTCCTTTCTTTCCACAGCCTACCCGTCGAGGCCTATCCAGACGTTGCCGACACCTACACACAAATCATCACCCAATGGCCGGGCCACGCGGCAGAGGAAGTGGAACAACAGATTACAGTCCCGCTTGAGGTCCAGTTGAATGGCGTAGCACACATGACCCATCTGCGCTCGGTGTCTCTGGCGGGACTATCGGTAATAACGATCATTTACGACGATCAGGTCACAACCCTGAATGCTCGTCAGGAAGTAATCGACCGGCTGCAACAGGTCACTCTGCCGCAAGGTGTTAATCCGGGCCTGGGCCCGGACTACAGCCCAACCGGACAGATCATGTTTTTCACTCTGACCAGCACCAATCCGAAGTACGACGTGATGGAACTCAAAACCCTTCAGGATTGGTTCGTTCGCAACCAACTGAAGTCCGTGCCGAACGTCGTCGAGGTCAACATTTTTGGTGGGCCGACACGCGAATACCAAGTCCAGCTCGATCCTGGGAAGGTCGTCTCTTACGGGCTCTCACTCAGTCAGGTGGAACAGGCGCTGAGCAACAACAACATCAATGCCGGTGGAGGTTTCATCGAGCGAGGAGAGCAGGCGTTGAACGTGCGCGCCGTTGGCCTGATGACGAACACGGACGACATTGGAGCCACCGTTGTTAAGGTCGCAAACGGCACTCCGGTGCGAGTTCGCGACCTCGGCATGGTGGTTCAGACGCCAAAAGTTCGATTGGGACAACTCGGGAAGACAATCCGCCATGAGGACGGAATAGTTATCAACAATGACGATGTGGTCGAAGGCATCGTCCTGCTCCGAAAAGGTGCGGAGGCAGATGCAACGCTTGAGGCCCTTCACCGCAAGATCAAGGAACTGAACGAAGGCATTCTGCCAAAGGGAGTGAAGATTGTCCCTCATCTCGACCGCAGCGACCTCGTTCACTACACCACCCACACCGTATTACGGAATCTGACAGACGGAGTTCTGCTCGTCACGCTCGTCTTGTTTTTGTTCCTGGGCAACGTTCGCAGCGCGCTGATTGTGACCATCACCATTCCCTTCGCCTTGTTGTTCGCAGCGATCCTGCTCGATCTGAGTCACATACCCGCCAACCTGCTCTCGCTGGGCGCGCTGGATTTCGGCATGGTGGTTGATGGCTCGGTAGTGATGGTTGAAAACATCCTGCGCCATGCCGAGTACGGGCGAGGCAAGAAGACGCTGCTGGAGATGATCGCGACGGCGGCGCATGAAGTGCAAAAGCCGGTGTTCTTCGCTCGCATCATCATCATCGTTTCCTATCTGCCCATCTTCACGCTGCAACGTGTGGAAGGCCGGCTATTCCGACCGATGGCGTGGACTGTGGCATTTGCATTAGTGGGCGCGCTCTTGTTCGCACTCCTGATTGCGCCTGTGCTGTGCAGTCTCCTGTTCAAAGGCGAGATCAAAGAGTGGCGCAATCCTGCACTTCAATGGCTACAGGAATACTACGGTCGCCAACTCGACTGGTGTTTCGACCACTTGAAGCTGACGTTGGGGCTTGGTCTCGCGGCGCTCGCCTTCATGCTGTTCATCGGTTTCAGCGGCGTAATCGGTTCTGAATTTCTGCCCCACCTTGATGAAGGTGCTATTTGGGTACGAGGCACACTTGCTCCCAGCACTGGTCCCTCAGCGGGAATCGATCTCGCAAACCGGGCCCGTCGCGTGCTGGCGAGCTTTCCCGAAGCCAAGCAGGTGATGAGTCAGGTGGGGCGTCCAGATGATGGCAGTGATGCCAGCGGATTCTACAACACAGAATTCTTTGTTGATTTGTTGCCCCGCGCGAAATGGCGCTCTGAGTTCAAAGCGAAGGACGACCTCATCGCGGCCATGGACAAGGAGTTGAACAAATTCCCAGGTGTGAATTGGAATTTCTCTCAGCCGATCTCCGACAACGTTGAAGAAGCCGTCAGCGGTGTCAAGGGTGAGCTGGCAGTCAAACTCTTTGGCACTGACTTGAAGGTCCTTGAAGCCAAAGCTAATGAAATCCAAGACGTCATGACCAAGATTCCTGGTGTGGCCGACCTTGGCACATTTCAAGTACGCGGTCAGCCAAACGTGAATCTAGTCGTGGACCGCGCGGCGGCTGACCGCTTCGGGATCAATGTCAGCGATGTTCAGGATGCGGTCGAAACCGCGGTCGGCGGCAAAGCGATAAGCCAAGTCCTGATAGGCGAGCAGCGTTACGACCTGACAGTTCGTTATCAGCAACCATTCCGCAAAACAGTAGAGAACATTGCCGATGTCCGAATCTTGGCACCATCAGGGGAGCGTGTTTCTCTGGAGCAACTCTGCAAGATCAGACTGGAAGATGGCGCTTCCACCATCTACCGCGAGGGAAACTCGCGTTACATCGCTATCAAGTACAGCGTGCGCGGGCGCGACCTCGGAAGCACGGTCCGCCAAGCAATTGAGGAAGTTCATCGGAAGGTGCAGCTACCCGAAGGCTATCACCTCGATTGGACCGGCGAATACGAAAGCCAGCAACGTGCCAACCGTCGCCTGGCAGTCATCGTACCGATCACGATTCTGCTCATGTCCTTCATTCTCTATTCCGCCTTTGACTCGTGGAAGTGGGTCGGATTGATTCTCGCGGTGGTGGCGCTTGCTCCATTGGGTGGATTCCTGAGTCTCTTGATAACTGGAACACACTTTTCTGTCTCGTCCGGACTGGGCTTTCTTGCGCTAATCGGCGTTTCCGTTGAGATCGGCGTGATCATGGTGGAGTACATCAACCAACTCCGCACACGAGGCATGAGCCCGCGCGAGGCTGCCAAAGAAGGAGCGGCCCTTCGGCTCCGCACCATCATGATGCCGATGTTTGTAGCGCACGTGGGCCTGCGGCCCCGAACACTGGCCCATGACATCGGTTCCGATTCACAACGTCCATTCGCCATCGTTATTGTCGGTGGACTGATAGTGGAACTCGTCGTCAGTCTCGTACTGCTACCCACGCTCTACGTTTTTTGGGCCCGGCCAACCGATCAGTTACCACCGCCTGAAATTGGTTTCGTAGAGGAAGGTGAGCATGTTGACTAACCGGCGTATCCACTTTTGGCGATTCATTGGCTCGCTCGTGATCATATTCGGAGCCGTTTGTCATCCACCCAACCTCGACGCAAAAGCTTGGCTCATTGGACACATTGTTGAGATGAGACCTGACGGATTTCTGCTCCAAATGAGGTTTTACAGCATCGCCGTTGAAACCGCAGCCGATACAAGAGTCCGGTGCAAGAAACAGTCTTTGTCGCTCACCGATCTAGAAGTTCAAGATCTTGTCACGGTTGAGGGGTCAACGAACCATGACGGGAGAATTGTGGCAACGAAAGTCACAATCCACCGCGACTGGCTTCGATGCCGGGAAATCAAGGGTCCAAAACCATGTCACTGCAAATGCTGAAGCATGTGTCGAAACCGGTCGGCCTCACGATTGTCTGCGTGTTCTTCGCGGCGCTAGCGGCATGGGGACAGTCACCGCTCGCGGGTGAGAAATCGCCGCACACCCAGCAACCGGCGTCCTCATCGGGACATCAAGTTGTCGTGTTGTTGGATATAAATCCCCCATCAAAAAAGGCGACCGGACAACCTGTTAGCAGTCCCACTACTCGTTGCGACATTCGGACTAGACGAACCTTCCGACCTGAAAATTCCATCCGCAGTGAGCTACGCGCGCACTTAAAGAACCCCTTCCCCAAGCTCCCGTCAGAAATTGATGAGCCACCAATACTGGCGGACGCCCTCTGGATCCCGTCCATCGAGATAGTATTTTTATATTATTGAGCGACCGCGGTTAAGGAGATAGCCTTACCACGCCAATCCTAGAGCTTCGCCGCTGAAGTGTCTGAAAATGCTGCCATTCCGCGCTGGTTTGCAGGGTTGCTGGTCTTTCTAGCCGTTTCCGCCGCTTACCTCTATACCTATCCGCAGGCGACTGTTTTCTATGCCGGAGTCGTTCTCCTGCATGCGTTGGCGGGACTGGTGGCAACCGGTTGGCTGGTGTTTTTGCTGACCCGCTTGTTGCGAAACGGAACCATCGTCTCTCGTTTGGGATGGGTCTTGGTACTTGGCGGAGCGACCGTGGGGCTGGTGCTCATAAGAATCGGAACCGCCCGCCCGGAGTGGAATTGGTTGTACCTGCACATTGGGTTGTGCCTCGCCGGAGTTGGGTTGCTGCTGGCGGAGTGGGCGGGCCGGCGGGGATGGCTTGCGGCGGGCGCTGGTGGCACGGCGGCCCGGGTCGTGATCCTGTTCGTGGTGCTGGCCGGACTCGGCCTTGGCGCCGGTTACGTGCGCGAATCGGGCTGGCTGAGCCGGACACGAATCCACAATCCTTCCATGCCGCCCGTGACTATGAACGAAGAAGGCGACGGCCCGCAGGGCGCTTTTTTTCCCAGCTCCGCCCAAGTCTATGGCGGACAGAAAATTCCCAGCAAGTATTTCATGGAGTCAGATTCCTGCAAGCGCTGCCATCAGGACATCTACAACCAATGGTTCAGCTCAGTGCACCATTTTTCCTCTTTCAATAACCAGTGGTACCGCAAAAGCATCGAGTACATGCAGGACACGATTGGCACGAAGCCCTCCAAGTGGTGTGGCGGCTGCCACGACCCTGCCGTGCTCTACAGCGGATTGATGGACACTCCAATCAAGGAAATTGTGCATCGTTCCGAGGCGCAGGCGGGGCTGGGTTGCATGATGTGTCACTCCATCGCGAAGGTGAAGAGCACGATGGGCCAGGCGGATTTCTATCTGGAATATCCGAAGCTGCACGAACTGGCTGCGAATCAGAATCTGCTAGTACGTACCGTGCACGATTTCCTGGTAAAGCTCAATCCGGAGCCGCACCGCCGGGTTTTTCTGAAGCCCTTCATGCGGACGCAGACGGCAGAATTCTGCTCGACCTGTCACAAGGTCCATCTCGATGTGCCGGTGAATCACTATCGCTGGATTCGGGGCTTCAACGAGTACGACAACTGGCAGGCCAGCGGAGTCTCCGGCCAGGGCGCACGGTCATTCTATTATCCGGCCAGGTCCGCGCAGTGCGCCGACTGTCACATGCCGCTGATACGGTCCGCTGACTTCGGCAACGTCAATGGCTTTGTGCATTCCCATCGCTTTCCCGGGGCGAACACAGCCTTGCCGACCGCGAATCAAGACCCGGAGCAACTCCAAGTCACGGAGGGTTTTCTCCAGGACAACATTCTAAGCGTGGACATTTTTGCCCTGTCACCGGCGCAGGCGGAGTTAAAGCCCGGCGTGGGCGGTCAAGCCGAGCTGGCGACCACTTTTGCCGTCGGTGAAGAGGCGGAAGCGAAAATCATTCCCGCCGCGCAGACGGAACTGGAGCCCGTGACTGCACCATTGAGCCGCGCGCAGCCTGTGGTTCGGCGCGGCGACACGGTGCGCATCGATGTAGTGGTTCGCACGCGAAAGATCGGCCACTTTTTTCCCGGCGGAACAGTCGATGCTTACGATACCTGGCTGGAACTGAAGGGCACCGACGACCGGGGCCAAACCCTGTTCTGGAGCGGCATGGTCGAGGACAACGGCAAGGGTCCGGTGGAGAGAGGTGCGCACTTCTACAGATCGCTCCAAGTCGACACTCACGGCAACCCCATCAACAAGCGCAACGCCTGGGCCACCCGGGCGGTCGTGTATGTTCACCTGATCCCGCCCGGCGCGGCCGACACCGTCCATTACCGCCTGCGCGTGCCGGAGAAGGCAGGGAGCAGAATCACTTTGCAGGCGCGACTTTGCTATCGGAAGTTTGCCTGGTGGAACACCCAGTTCTCGTTCGCGGGCACTCCCGAGGACAATCATTCCGACTCGGAAGTTACCCCTGATTTTGACGACAGAAAGTTCGTTTTCACAGCCCCTCTAAAAGGTGTGTCGGCCAAGGTAGAAAAGATTCCCGACCTGCCGGTCGTTGTCCTCGCGCAGGACGAGGTCACGCTGCAGGTGGCGCCGCGCGGTGCACCCGCACCACCGCCGAAACAAATCCTGCAAGCCGATGACTGGCAGCGTTGGAACGACTATGGAATCGGTCTTCTCTTGCAGGGCGATTTGAAAGGCGCGCGAGCAGCTTTCGGCAAAGTGACCGAGGTTGCCCCTCAAAATCCCGACGGTTGGGTGAACATTGGCCGCGCCGCCGTCCAGGAAGGAGACATGGACCGCGCCCGTACGGTGCTCGAGAAGGCTTTGGTCTTGAGCCCAGATTTGGCCCGCGCTCATTTCTTCTACGCCAAAGTTCTGCGCAGCGACGGCAATTATGATGGTGCGGCCGAACACTTGCGAAAGGTCCTCGCTCAATATCCGCGAGATCGCGTGGCGCTGAATGACCTGGGCCGTATCCTGTTTTTACAGCGTAAATACGCCGATGCCGTAAAGGCGCTGGAGTCTGTGATGGAGGTTGATCCGGAAGATCTGCAGGCACACTACAACCTCATGCTCTGTTACAACGGTCTGGGCGATGAGAAACGGGCGCATGAGCACCAGGTCCGCTATTTGCGTTTCAAGGCCGATGAAGCGTCGCAGGCCATCACCGGGCCTTACCGCAAGCTCAATCCAGAGGACAACAACGAGCGCCAGAATATCCACGAGCATGTTTCGGCACCGCTGCCGGAAAGCACTGGGAAACATATCGCAGCAGTGGCGGTCGCACGCCGAGCCAGGCAGAGCGGGGAGGATTACAAAGTCGCCGCTTCTGCCGGAGCCTCGAGATAATGCGCAAGCTCCTGTTGACGTTCCTGCTCCCGTGGATGGTTGCCGCAGCCGGCGCTCAGACCATCCAGTTCCGCGACATCACCGCCCAAGCCGGCATCCACTTCCTGCACAACAACGGCGCCTTCGGAAAAAAATATCTTCCCGAAACCATGGGTCCGGGCTGTGCCTTCATTGATTATGACAACGACGGATGGCCCGACATCGTGCTGGTCAACGGCGAAAACTGGCCCGGCCGTCCGGGTGCAGCCACTACGCTCAAGCTGTATCACAACAACCATGACGGAACCTTCACTGACGTGACTCGCAAAGCCGGCCTGGCGGTTCCGATGTTTGGCCTGGGAGTAGCCGTGGGTGATTATGACAACGATGGTTTTGACGATCTTTTCATCACCGCCTTGGGGCAAAGCCATCTGTTTCATAACAACGGCAACGGAACCTTCAGCGATGTCACTAAGGCGGGCGGTCTGTGGGGCCCGAGCGAATTTTCCACCGGCGCCGCCTGGGTGGACTATGACCGCGACGGTAAACTCGATCTGGTGGTCGCGAACTACGTGCAGTGGTCGATCGCGGCAGACCTCTTCTGTACCTTGGACGGCGCCCGCAAGTCTTATTGCACGCCGGAATCCTACAAGGGATCGTCAGCGCGCCTGTGGCACAACCTGGGCAACGGAAAGTTTGAGGATGCCACCCAAAAGGCCAAATTCTATGACCCAACTTCCAAGAGCCTGGGCGTTGCCATTCTCGATTACGACAATGACGGCTGGCCTGACATTCTGCTGAGCAATGACACACAGCCCAACAAGCTGTATCTGAATAAGCACGACGGCACTTTCGAGGAAAGGGGCATCTCGGCGGGAATCGCCTTTAGCGAAGACGGCGTGGCCCGTGCCGGCATGGGTGTGGACGCCACCGACTACGACCGCTCTGGCCATGCCAGCATCATCATCACCAACTTCGCCAACCAGATGCTCTCGCTCTACCACAATGAGGGCAACGGCTTGTTCGTGGATGAAGCCCCGCGGTCAGAGGTCGGCCGCGCCAGCCTGATCACTCTGGGTTTTGGTTGTTTCTTTTTCGACTACGACAACGATGGCTGGCCCGACATCTTCGTCGCCGATGGGCACATCGAAAACGAAATCGAACGCGTGCAAAAGCGTGTGACCTATGCCGAGCCTCCTCATTTGTTCCGCAACCTGGGCGGCGGAAAATTCCAAGAAGTTACGCAAACCCTGGGTGAAGTATTTGCCAGCCCCAAGGTGGCGCGGGGCGCGGCTTTTGCCGACGTCGATCAGGATGGCGCGCTGGACATCCTGCTCACGACCAACGGTGGCCGGGCCTATCTATTTCACAACGAGGGGGTGATCAATCACAGCCTGCGGGTGAAGTTGAAGGGCATGCGGTCCAATCGCGACGGCATCGGTGCGGTGATTCGGATCGTATCCGGGACAGAGCGACAGTGGCAAATGTTGCGCAGCGGTTCGAGCTATCTTTCGCAGAGCGAACTGATAGCCACGTTTGGCCTGGGCAGCGCGGCCAAAGCGGATTCGGTTGAAGTACAGTGGCCCAGCGGCCAGGTGGACAAACTTACGAACGTCAGCGCCGGTCAGACCGTGACCGTTGAAGAAGGCAAAGGTGTGGTGGCGAATCAGCGGTTTGTGAGTTCCTGGACATCACGGAAATAACACGAGCCGTAGAGACGGCGAGCCTGGTAACTCGCACCAGCGTTCCTACAACCCGTCACGGTGTGCGGAAGGCGCTCTGCATCAAATTCAATTCCTCAAGAAGTCTCGGCTGGCTCTGGTGAGGCGAAAAGCCCCGCACTTGCAAGAACGCAAGGACAGGCAACTCCTTTCACGTTCTCAGGTAAACTCGGCAACTGGAGGGTGGGGACCCGCCTGACTGCATGAAGCTCTATCGCACAACTGAGGGCGCGTTCGTCGATGAGGACGGCAGCTTCTATCTTGTGTCCGGGGCAGACTGGGATGAACTTATCTGCAGCGCCGACCTCAACGCACGAGTTCGCGCAGCCACCGGCAAGGAGGCTGTGACGAGGTTCGATCCTGTCACGATTCTCGCGCCGGTGGTCAGCCAGGAGGTATGGGCTGCGGGGGTGACATACTATCGCAGCCGCAGCGCACGGATGGAGGAGAGCAAGGCGGCTGGAGGAGGCGACTTCTACGATCGAGTCTACGCGGCGGAGAGGCCGGAACTATTTTTCAAGGCGGCAGGGCGAAAGGTGGTTGGACCAAGGAGCGCCGTGCGCATCCGATCCGACGCCAAGTGGTCGGTGCCTGAGCCGGAGCTGGCTCTGCTGATTAATCCGGCCGGGGCGATCGTGGGGTACACCATCGGCAACGATATGAGCTCACGCGACATCGAGGGCGAGAACCCGCTTTATCTGCCGCAGGCGAAGGTATACGACGGCAGTTGCGCACTCGGTCCCTGTATTCTGCTCTCAGCCGAGCCGCCAGGCAAGGCAGCTATCCAGTTGGAGATCGTGCGGCAAGGCAAGGCCGTTCTCAAGGGGAAGACGACGCTCGCAGAACTCAAGCGCACCCCGAACGAGCTGGTCAGGTTCCTTTTCCGCGACAACAGTTTTCCCCAAGGCGTGTTTCTTATGACCGGGACCGGCATCGTCCCGGAGGATGACTTCACGCTGGCCAGCGGCGACGCGATCCGTATTAGTATCGATGGGATTGGCACGCTCGAAAACTATGTGGCGTAGTTCCGCGTTCGTGGAGAAAGCCCGCAGCTGTGCCCCAATGTAGGAAAAGCAGCACGGGTCGGTCTCTCCGATAGGCCCGCACAACCATATCTGTCGCAAAGAAAAGCAATGATTGCTATGGCGAGGCGGAGAGATTGTGCGGTGGCGAAGGTACCGTATCCTTAATATTAAGGGAGTTTCTGTTTCACTCCATCGGAAGGCCGACATAGTTCTCTGCCAGGGTTGTGGCGGCAGCCCGGGAGCTGGTTACGTAGTCCAGTTCGGCGAGCTGGCGGCGCTGGTCGAAGGGGTTTTCATCTGGAAAGCGGTGGAGCATGGATGTCATCCACCAGGAGAAGCGCTGTACTTTCCAGACGCGCCGCAAACAGGTTTCAGAATAGCGATCGAGCGGGTCGCGGCCTCCGGTGGTGTGGTACTGATTGAGCGCGCGCGCCAATATTCGTACGTCAGCGACTGCGAGGTTCAACCCCTTGGCACCAGTCGGCGGGACGATGTGCGCGGAGTCCCCTGCCAGAAAAAGCCGGCCGTACTGCATGGGTTCCACCACGAAACTGCGCATTCCTGTTATACCCTTTTGCAGGATTTGTCCCTCGGTAAGTTTCCACCCGTCTGAAGCCAGACGGACATGAAGTTCCTGCCAGATCCTTTCGTCGGGCCATCGGTCGATGTCTTCGTCTGGATCACACTGTAAATAGAGTCGGCTAATTTGCGGCGTCCGCATACTGAGTAACGCAAAGCCGCGGTCGTGGTGGGTGTAAACCAGCTCCGCCGAGGACGGAGGCGCCTCGGCGAGGATACCCAGCCAGCCGAAGGGATATTGCCTCTCGTACTCGGTGAGCACTCCTGACGGAATACTGGGCCGGCAGATTCCATGAAAGCCGTCGCATCCGGCGATGAAATCGCAGGTCAATTCACAGGCGTTTCCATCTTTCTTGTATCGGATCTTCGGCCGGGCGCCATCAAAGTCGTGTACGCTGACGTCTTCAACTTCAAAAAATACCTGGCCGCCGGTAGCAGCGCGGGCGTTGTTGAGGTCCTTGAGAACCTCGTGCTGGGCGTAGATGGTAATCCCTTTTCCACCGGTGAGTTCCTGGAAGTCAATGCGATGACCGTGGCCAGCGAAGCGTAACTCGATGCCGTAGTGAACCAGTCCTTCACGTTTCATCCGCTCGCCGACGCCCATTTCGACGAGCAGGTCAACCGTCCCTTGCTCCAACACGCCGGCCCGAACCCGCTCCTCTACGTATTGCCGGCTGCGATTCTCGACCACGATCGAGTCGATCCCGTGCAAATACAAGAGGTGAGATAACACCAGGCCCGCAGGGCCCGCGCCAACGATCCCGACCTGTGTGCGTAGTGAAATGGGCACTGAACTGGATACCTGTTCGGTCGCTGGGATGACGCCGATGCCGAAGTTATTTTATTTGCAGCGATTCGGTCTGAACCCCTGAGTACCGACGCCACCTTCATCGCCGGGTATGCCGCCTGTTGCCGGGATATTCGTACCGGGATCTAGCCAGCCCATGCAAAATGGATCACAACCCCAAGTCGAAAAATACCGTTTCGGCTGTGCCTTGCAAAACAACGTTCCACTCCAACACCCCAGCGGCAGCCGTATTCTTTGCGATCAGAGTTGAACGTCGTGCCGGATCGACCAGGTTCAGTATAGGATCACTCGCGTTCCGCCCCTCGTCGGGGAAGTACATCCGGGTCACCAGCCGCTTCAGGAGTCCGCGCATGAACACCGAGATCAACAAGTGCGGGGCCTGCTCCTTGCCGTCCGGGCCGGGCACCGGGCCGGGCTTGATTGTGGTGAAGCGAAAGGCCCCCTGCTGGTTAGTCGGTATCCGGCCGTACCCCTGAAATCCCTTTTCCAAGGGTTTGTCCTGTGTATCTTCCGGGTGCGCGTATTTTCCGTGCGCGTTGGCTTGCCAGACTTCCACAACCGCATCCGGAACGGGCGCCCCGTCTCCATCCAGTACTCGTCCCTGGATCTTGATGCGTTCGCCCGATACCCCTTCACCCGCGAGATTATCCCGGTTGAGCCATTGCAGACCGATCTTAAAGAACGGACCTACCGTTTGCGATGTCGTGGCCTGCAGACTCATCTACTCCTCCATCGGGGTTGCGTCACGCCCGCGCAGGACTATATCGAAGCGGTAGCCCAAAGCGTGCAAGGGCATGGTCGTTTCCCAGTCGAAGATCGAGATCAGGCGATTGCGTGCTTTCTCATCGGCGGTGCAATTAAAAATAGGATCGAATGGCAGGAGCGGATCGCCGGGGAAAAACATCTGCGTGACCAGCCGGGTTGCGAATGCCGGACCGAACAAGGAGAAATGGATATGTGCGGGACGCCAGGCGTTGTAGTGATTGCGCCAGGGATATTCTCCGGGGCGAATGGTCACGAAGCGGTAGCGACCTTCGGCATCGGTCAGGGCTCGTCCACACCCGGTGAAGTTGGGATCCAGAGGGGCATCATGTTGATCGACTTCGTGTTGATAGCGCCCGGCCGAGTTGGCTTGCCAGATTTCTACCAAAGTGTTCGACAGGGGGCGGCTGTTTTCATCCATGACGCGGCCGCTCACAACGATGCGCTCTCCGAGCGGTTCGCCCTTATGCTGCCGGGTAAGGTCGCAGGCGGCGGGCGAAACCAGTTCGGGGCTGAACGACGGCCCCGTTACTTCCGAAAGGGTGTACGGAATCCGCGCCAAAGGCTGGGTGGGAGAGCGTTTGATCGAAGACAAATACGTTGGATGGAGATGGTTGGGCTGCGTTCCCGGGTAGGGTACACGGTAGCCGGCAAGGGGATTCATGAAACGAGTCCTCTGGAACCCACCGAATGTATGCAAGCGGATTCAGTGTGTCAAGCCGTCCCAGCCCAGCGTCTAAGCCAGCGTGCGTCTTTTGCAAAACGCTGGAATCAGCGCTCTTGCCAAGGGGCGAGGAACGCGGCTTCGAAAAAGTGCCTGGCATGTTAGGCTACGGCGGTGAACTGGCAAGCACTGGCGTTGTCCGCGAAGTTAGCCGCGCTGACATCTGCGTTGCTCTTGCTGCTCGGCCTTCCGACGGCGTACTGGATCACGTATTCGCGCTGGCGATGGAAGTTTCTGGTCGAAGCAGTCGTGGCTCTTCCTTTGGTCTTGCCGCCCACAGTCCTTGGGTATTACGTGCTGGTAGGGACGGCGCCGACCACTGCGGTGGGCAGAGCGTATCCGTTTCTCTTTGGCAAGATGCTCCCTTTTACATTTGAGGGATTGCTGTGCGCTTCGATACTGTACAGCTTGCCTTTCTCAGTTCAACCGTTTGCCTCGGGCTTTGCGGCAGTACCGCGCAAACTCATTCAGGCATCGGCGGTGCTCGGCTCCGGGCGGCTGCGAACGTTCCTTCGGGTTATTCTGCCACTATCGATGAGCAGTGTGCTGACCGGAGTGGTGCTGAGTTTCGCGCACACACTGGGAGAGTTCGGGGTGGTGTTGATGGTGGGCGGCAACATTGCAGGGGTGACGCACACCATCTCGATAGATATTTATGACAAGACACAAGCTCTCGACTATTCAAGCGCCAATCAGACGGCTCTCGTGCTGCTGGTGTTCTCGTTCACAGTTCTGTCCCTGGTGTACTGGTTCAACAAGAAGAACCTACCGATGCGAAGCTAGTCTGTAGGGAACAGAGGAATGCGTTCTTTGCGGCTGTTCTCGTTGCTGGTCGAGAAACGATCGGATTCGCACGTTAATAGTGGGCGCATGGCACGCCAGTGGCCGGCCCGTCTGAGGTCACGGCAGCGCAACGGCATGCGATCGCTAGTCCGTAGGTGAAAGAGAAAGGAACACGACGACTTGGTCAAGTACCTGATAGTTGGAATTGGCGGCTTCGTGGGCGCGATTGCACGCTTCTGGTTGGGAAGCTATGTCGGCGGGAAGATGGGAACACGCTTTCCGTACGGAACTTTTGTGATCAACATTTCGGGATCGTTCCTCGTCGGCCTGATACTCACTGTGTTGCAGCGGACCGAATGGAGCCCAAACTGGAGATACCTGATACCGATTGGATTTATCGGCGCCTACACAACGTTCTCGACCTTTGAATATGAGACGCTGCGGACGGTGCAGGACGGCCAATTCCTGGTTGCATTCCTGAATATTACGTTGAGCGTAGTGGTTGGTTTCGCGGCGGTCTGGGCGGGTGTCGCTGCAGGAAGGGCAATCCCATGAAGGCGATGCATTTTCGCACGAGATCAGTGCAGTCAGGCATTGGTGAAAGGGCATGTCCCATCTGCGGGGTGCCAGGAATTTCAACCTGCCCTGGCCGAAACCAGTCCAAGGGTATGAGGACGACCTGCACTTGTGTGATTTCCATACCTGGCTCCCGGAGCATTCTCGGCTCCCGCCATGGGCAATAGGCCGGAGGAGGAAAAGTGCTGACATCTGGACCTGCTAAGAAGGTCGCCATCTACGTCGCGGAAGACCAGCAGTATCACGGAAGCGCGGCCTATGCGGCCATCCTGGATTTTCTGTTCTTCCGCGGTGTTTCCGGGGCAACCGTGACTCGCGGCATCGCCGGATTCGGCGCCGACCGCCATCTGCACACGACCCGCCTGGTGGATCTGGCGACGCGTCTGCCTATCAAATTGGAGTTCATCGAAACTGCGCAGAAAGTTGAGGAGCTACTCCCCAAACTGCAAGCGATGGTTGGTACCGGCTTGATCGAAATGCACGATACGACCATCGTAAAGCCCGCTGAGACACAGAAAGAGCAAGCGGCTGTGCCCGGGAAACCCGCGCTCAAGAGCGAAGGCAAGGCCAAATTAATGCGGATTTACGTCGGGGAGAACGACAAATGGAATGGCAAGCCCCTGTACGAGGCGATTGTGGGCGGGCTGCGCGCGCATGACATTGCGGGAGTCACCGTGTATCGGGGCATCCTCGGCTACGGTGCGAACCGAAGAATCCACAAAGATGCGGCGCTCAGCCTCTCGCATGACCGGCCCATCCTGCTCTCTATCATTGACACGGAAGACAAGCTCAAGGCATTCATGCCCATCCTCGACGAAATGGTGCAGCAGGGCTTGGTTGTGCTTTCCGATGTGGATGTCATCAAGTACGCGCACAACTACGAGAAGACAGACCGCCGGCAGGAGACACGTGTATGAAACTCGAAGGCAAGGCCAAAATGCTCCGGATTCACTTCGGCGAAGATGACAAGTGGCAAGGCAAGCCTCTTTACCAGGCAATCGTCGAGAAATGCCGCCAGCTTGATATTGCGGGAGCTACCGTCTACCGGGGAATCGAAGGCTACGGTGCCAGCACCCTGATTCACCGCGCTCACCTGCTTTGGTCTTCGGATCGGCCCATCATGGTATCGGTAGTGGATACAGACGAGAACATCGGCAAGCTCTTGCCGGTGCTGGATGAGATGGTGGACGAGGGTTTGATCGCCATGTCCGAGGTGGAAGTGATCAAGTACGTGCATCAAGAGGGCTTTCGCTCGCCGGCATGACAAGGGCATGAGGAGAAGCGCAAATACCCCACGACTAACCTCAAGGATCACTCCATTGATCAGTTGAAGGTGATCAGCTGAAGCTGATTGCCTGCGCGGACGGAAACGCGATCGGCCCCCGTTCCGCTCGATGATGTGTTGGGACTATTCACAGCTTGTACTTCCGGTGAATGTTGAATTGATTTCTCGTGCTAGACTCCGAGCGCCCAGGGCGCCGTGCACTGAGACGGACGGCGTAGCAACCACATTCGCGGGCCGCCGCCTGCACCTCAGAGTCCAGGTCAAAGGCGGCGGACAGGAGTGTCCGCCCCACACACGAACGCAAGCGGCGCGACGTTTATCGGAATCTGCGGATCAGGAGATTGTGACGATCGGAGCGGTAGAATCCTCGGACATAAATAGTAGCTCGACCTTTGGTCGAATAGATGACCTGGCGAATGCGCAACAATGGTTGCCCTTTTCCAATTGCCAGCAGATGCGCGGTTCGGGCATCGGCACCGGTGGCGTCGATCTCTTCATCGGATTGCGAAAGTTCCAGCCCATACTCACCCTCAAGGATGGAAAACAGCGATCCGCGTTCCATCGCCGCCTGCTTGAGTCCGGGAAATTCTTCTTCCGACAAATAGCAGGTTTCCAGGGCGAATGGTTCCCCAGCGCCTTCTCGCAGACGCTCCAGCCGGATCAGCCGGCTTCCGCCGGGCAACGCCAGACGCGCTGCGACTTCCGGTTCTTCCGCTGTAACCGTGCAGGATAAAATCTTCGAGCGCGCCAGTAAATTGCGCGCCGCCATCTGTTCGGTGAAACTCATCAGCTTGTTGAAGTGAATCTTCGGAGGCGCGACAAACGTTCCCGCCCCGCGGCGCCGCACTACCACTCCCTCGCGCTCCAATCCAGCCAAGGCATGGCGTGCGGTCATCAAACTAACCTGGTGCACTTTCGCCAACTGCCTTTCAGAATCGATGGCATCGCCCGCTTTCAAAGCGCCGCTCTCCATACGTTTGAGAATGACGTTTTGAATCCTCTTGTACGCCGGTATCTCGTTTTCGCGATTCGGCTGCATGACTCCTCTGCATAAACGCAACTGTGGCCGCCCAGCTCGCAGCGCAAATTGCTATCGAGCGGAACTTAATATACTTCGAGAGGGGGCCAATTGGCCAATGGGTCGTCTTAACGGTAAAGAGGCCTCACCAAAGGGGCGGCTGGCGAAAGTGGATAGCTACTTCGCCCGCCTGGGAATATTCATGAGTGCCCACCAGGCCGGGATCCGAAGTCTCCAGAGGTGCGTATAAATGCCGTTAATACATACAGTTAGGTAATAATGGCAACGCGCGTTCCAAATCGAAGAAAACGTATACCAAGGGCGGTCAGGCCTGCTTCCGCGAATCGCCTTCCAGGATTCCGGATGAAATCCTATTCAAATATTTTTTGCCAGGCGCATTATTTTTCTTGACGATGCTCATCGCTCTGCTATATAGCAAGGAACCAATGTGGCTGGCCAATTGCGCCCGCATGCTAAACAAGCGTCTCTCAGGAGGTTTGTGATGCGACAGTCGATGAGGGTTGGGTTTGTCCTTTTGCTGCTGGTCGGAGTCCTGGCCGTTGTGCAACCTGCATGGAGCCAGGAGGTAACCGCCGCCATTGTAGGAACGGTGACGGATCCCAGCGGCGCACCGCTCAAGGATGCGAACGTTGTGGCAACCGATACCGAACGGGGAACCACGCTCACCACCAAGACTAATGACTCGGGCGCGTACAACATCACCCGCGTTCCGGTGGGGAATTACAGCGTGAAAATTTCGGCGCCAGGATTTCAGACCGCCGTGCACACCGGCATCACATTGGTGCTCAACCAGACCGCCCGCATCGATATGCAGATGAAGATGGGGCAGGTTTCGGAGACGGTGGAAGTCTCAGGGTCCGCGCCCGTACTTCAGACGGAGCGGGCGGAGGTGAGCACTATTATCGATTCCAAGACCAATGAGGCGCTGCCGTTGGCGACCCGCAACTATGTTCAGCTCACCCTGCTCGCGCCGGGTGCGGTAACACCTAGTCCGGCAAGCTTTAACAATGGCGACAACACCGCCAGCGGCGGCCGGCCTTATATCAACGGGAACCGCGAGCAGGCCAACAACTTCATCCTCGACGGCATGGACAACAACCAGGTATCAGATAACCTGTTGGGCTACACGCCCGCGCCCGATGCCATTCAGGAATTCAACCTGATTACCAACAACGCGTCGGCCGAGTTCGGCAACTTTCAGGGCGGCATTATCAGCGCCACCATCAAGTCCGGCACCAATGGCTTGCACGGCGACCTCTGGGAGTACTTCCGGAACGACAAGCTGAATTCGAACCGGTGGGAGAACCGATTTAAGGGACAACCCAGACCGTTGCTGCGCTGGAACATGTTTGGAGGAACGATTGGCGGCCCCATCGTAAAGAACAAGCTTTTTTTCTTCTTCGACTATCAGGGGCAACGCTTCGATCATCCTTCGTCAACCCAGACACTCAGCCTCTTCACCGCCGCGCAGCGCCAGGGCAACTTCGGCGATATCTGCACGACCGGCTTCACCGCGGGCTTGTGTAACGACCCAAGTCAGCAGCTATACGATCCTTTGAACGGCAATGCGCCGTTTGCCAACAACGTGATCACCGAACCAATCGATCCGGTAGCGCAGGCTTTGTTCGCCTCGTCGCTCTATCCAGCCGCGTCCGGGACAGGCATCAGGAATAATGCCACCTATACGCAAGCGTCCCTGCTGAACACCAACCAATACGACATAAAGGTGGACTTCAACGCGACGCAGAACGACCACCTCTTTGGACGGTATTCGCACGCCAAGCAGCACAATCCGACCCTCAATTCATTTGCGCTGATCGGTACCGGCTTCTCCGATGCGCCCATTGACAATCTGGTTGGGGACTGGACCCACACTTTCAGTTCGACCCTGTTAAACGACCTGCGGGTTGGGGTGAACCACGTCAAGCTGCACAACGGAACAGAGTTCGACACCTCGGTGGGGAATCTAGGGGACCAACTCGGCATTGGAAATGGGAACCCCTCCGGTGTTCCGGGTTTGCTCAACCTCTCTTTTAACCAGATTTTGTCCAGTATCGGCAATTCCGGAGTCCAACAAAAATTCAACGACGCCGTCATCCAGGCTTCGGACGCCGTCGTCGTGACGCACAGCCGGCACGTTTTGCACACCGGTTTTGAGTACTGGCGCGATCGCATCAATACCTTTTACACCGGTAATAGCGGCGCGCTGGGCAGCATTAACTTCACCGGAGTCTTCACCTCTTCAAATCCGGCCAGCAGCGGCGCCGGCGGTTATGGCGGCGCGGACTTCTATTTGGGCCTGCCGTTTTCCTATGGCAGGGGCATCAGCGGTGGCGAATGGGGACAACGCTCCAGCGTATTTGGAGCCTATCTTCAGGACGATTGGCGGATCACCAATACTTTGACCCTGAATCTCGGGGTTCGCTATGAGGCTCACACGCCCTGGGTTGAAGCCCATGACTTGCAGGACAACTTCGATCTCGTGACCGGACAACTGCTGGCTCCGAATTGCTCCAAGGTCAACGTGGGCACCGCCCCGGTGACCTGCAAACAGACCAGCAACCGTGGGCTCTACAATGGCACCTATGGGGGCAAGGCGTTCCAGCCGCGCATCGGTTTCGCCTGGGCGCCCAGCGCTCTGGGAGGCAAGACCGTGGTGCGCAGCGCGTTCACCATCTCCTCGTACATGGAAGGCACAGGCACAAACCTGCGACTGCCCATCAATCCGCCGTTCACCCCGGCCGAAACCTTCGTGACCTACAATGGGAAATCTTTTCCCGCGACTACCACCGATCAAGGCCTCGTGCCTGTGGGCTCGGCCAGCGACCCGTTTTCTGGTTCGCTCGTGCGTGTGTGGGATCCGAATGTTCAGCCGGCTCTCACGCAACAATGGAACCTGACCATCCAACAGCAGGTTGGAAATAACGGTACCCTCCAGGTCGGCTACGTGGGTCAGCACGGAACCCATCTGATGGTTCCCATGCCGTACCTGCAGAGGCGGTTCGGCACCAACTGCCCCACGGGCACACCACCCGTAGCGACACCCTGCCCAAGCTTCTTCCTTTCCGGGAATCCCGCCTTCCAGAAGGATATCTCCCAGATTTCGGGAACGGCTTCGGTGGGCGAAATGAAATACGACGCTCTGCAGGCCGTCTTCCAAAAGCGCTATTCGCAGGGGCTGAACTACCAGGTTGCCTACACCTTCTCCAAGTGTATGACTGACAACAGCGGGTACTATGGCACCTGGGGATCCACGCAGGGAGTACCGGCCCAACCTTATTACCAGAACCTCTACGATCCGAGGGCGGACTACGCGCCTTGCTATTTCGACGCCAAGCACGTACTCAGCAGCTACGCGGTCTACGAGATACCGTTTGGCAAGGGCAAGAAGTTTGGCCACGACGTGAACGGTGTGACGAACGCCATTGCAGGAGGCTGGTCGCTCGCTCCGATTATCTCGCTGCGTACGGGCTTTCCTTTGGCTCTGTACAACTTCACCAACGATCCGTCCAACACGAACTCGCGTGGACCCCGTCCGAATTGCGGCCCGGGCGCTGGGCGGGTTTTCGGGCGTAAAAACGCGTTCGACCCCGGCACTGGCGCCTATATTGGCTACCAGTGGTTTGATCCAACTCCATATTCCCTGCCGACGAGCGCGGAAGGCTTTGGGAACTGCCCGGCACAAGGCCCAGTTCGTGGACCAGGCTATGCGGATGTGGATCTGAGCGTGCAGAAGAACTTCACCATTACTGAGAAAGTACGGCTTCAGTTCCGGGCCGACTTCCTCAATACCTTCAACCGCGTGAACCTGAATGTAGACTGCTGTTCGACAGCTGTGGGAGCCGGCATGGGTATCGTCAGCAGCGCTCAAGAACCGCGTAACATACAGTTCGCTCTGAAGCTGTACTATTGACGCTGTATGATAGGGCAGGTGTCGATGACGCCTGCCCTGTTTCCTATGCGCAGAGTTATCCCGTCGGCCTGGTCTTCGGTCTTCTTCTTCACCTTTCTTGCCAGCTTTTGCGTTGGCCAGGTGTCTGGCACGACGCCGGCCTCCTCCGATCCTATCCGCGAGACGCAGCAGGCTCTGAACCTGGCCAAAGCAGGGCACTGCAAGCAGGCCCTCCCCCTTTTGAGAAAGGCTGCTGCGCACAGCACCCGAAAAGATCTAAGACGGCTAGCTGGGTTCGCTGGCGTGCGCCGTACCATGCTACACAACCCGGATCCCGCCACCGAATTTT
>JACXTT010004221.1_pt1 | contig 21419 bp, 7 predicted proteins | sample 9270951 | NCBI WGS metagenome assembly JACXTT01 (sample SAMN15532306, study PRJNA645909) | rock metagenome | isolation source: weathered quartz diorite | place: Puerto Rico | collected 2017-06-21
TTCGGTCGATCTGGTGGTATTCTCGTTGTGGCTTGTGATGTGCGGTTGTTCTTCCGCGTCCCAGAAGCTGTTGATTTTTTTTTTTGCGTCTTGTGAGTTCATGTCATTCAGCTCGCAGTTGGAAAGGAAAACTTGAAATTGGACGAATCCTTTTTTGAGGCTGCGCCCTGTCGGGCTTGCGCTTCGCGCATCTCAAATCCGAAATCCGAAAATGGAAATTGGACGGTCCAATTTGAGATTTCGGATTTCGGATTTGAGATGCAGGATTCATCCAATTTCAAAATTCCCCCGGCTTCCTACACCATTGCCGCAGGGGGAGCCGGTTCGTCCGGACTCCCGGCATTCGCGAGCGGAACGCGAATGAGCGCGAGGGCAATGACTGCCATGACCACAAGTCCGACGATATAGCTCGGGTTCGAGAAAATGCTCGGCAGCGGGACATCGAAGAAGTTAGCCGCCGCTGTGATCAGGCCGACGAGCGCTTCTCCGGCGATCAAGCCTGAGGCGGCCAAGATGCCGACGTTCTCGACGCGGATCTTCTGAGCCTCGTTATAACCGCGCCGATCGCGCAACGTATCCGTGAACCAACGGATCATGCCGCCGATGAAGATAGCGAAGGTCGTCTCGAGAGGAAGATACATTCCGACGGCAACGAGCATGGGGCTCTTCACGCGCAGCATGATCATCGCCGCGCCGAACAGGATGCCGACGACAACGAGAGACCAGGGCATGTCGCCGCCCACGATTCCTTGTGCGAGCGCCGCCATCAGGCCGGCCTGCGGAGCGGATAGCTTCGGGTCGCCGAATCCGATGCCGCCCTGCGCAATGTTTCCCTGATGGAGGATCATCACCGGGAAGTACATCACCAAACTCGCGCAGACGACCGCGATCAGTTCCACGATCTGAATCGTTCTAGGTGTGCCGCCAAGGATCCAGCCCACCTTGAAATCCTGGAGCAACTCGCCGGCGACCGCCGACGAGACGCAGACGACCGAGGCAACGCCGAGCACCGCGACGATCCCACTCGTTCCGGACACACCAAGCGCGACCATGAGCAACGCCGCGATGATCAGTGTTGAAAGCGTGAGGCCGGAAATCGGATTGTTCGAAGAGCCGATCATTCCCACCAGGTAGCCCGAGACCGTTCCGAAGAAAAAGCCCGCGATCAGCATCACGACTGCCGCGACGATCGCGCCGGCGACGAGGCCCGACATGTACATATACAGAACCGCCATCAGCACGAACAGCAGACCGATAAGAGAGAAAACGGTTTTCCAACTCATGTACCGCTCTGTGCGCGCAATACCCGCTTGCGACTCGGGCCCCGAGCGTAATTCCGCGAATGCGCGCCGGAGTCCACCGAAGAGATTCTTGCGCATACGAAAGAGCGTATACGCCGCTCCCACGAGCATGCCGCCGACGGCAATCGGCCGTACGATGTAACGCCAAACCGGAACCACCATCGCGATCCAATTCTCGCCGGTCGCACTGGGGGCGCCGCCGCCCGGGAGGAACGACTGAAGCTGCGGTCCGAGCAGGAAGATCAGGAGCGGGACCATGAGTCCCCACGCCAGGACTCCGCCGGAAAAGTTGAGCGCGGCCAGTTCCGGCCCGATGATGTAGCCAACGCCGAGATAGGCTGGACTCACGCTCGGTGCGGCGAACTTCGTCACACCTCCCGTTGAAATCGCCGGGGCGTTCGTTCCCGCTCCGAGCTTGATCTTGGCGCCCATACTTCCTACCGACACGAAGCGATCGAAGTCGACCGCGAAAAGCTTCAACGCTCCGAAGAAATAAACGACCGCACCGAATCCCATGTTGTAGAAGAGATACTTCGCCGCCTGGCTTCCGCGCTGGCCTGCCTTGTGGATCTCTCCAGCGGCCACCGACTCGGGAAATGGGAGCGTCCGGTCTTCGACCATGACACGGCGGACAAGAGAGACGAAGAGCACGCCAAGGACGCTGCCGACGAGCATGAGCGCCGTTGACTTCCAGTAGGCATCGCCGGGCCTGAATGACGGCCACACACCCGCGATAACAAACGCGGGCAGCGTGAAAATCGCGCCGGCGGCGACCGACTCTCCAATCGAACCGGCCGTACGCGCGATGTTTTCTTCCAGGATCGAGCCGCGAAACAACCGCAGGACGGCCATGCTGATGACGGCGGCAGGGTACGTCGCGGCGATGGTCACGCCGGCGCGGAGTCCGAGATAAGCGTTCGCCGCGCCGAGGATCAACGTCAGCGGCAGCCCAATCAATAGCGCCCGCAACGTGAACTCGGTCATCGATACCGATTCGGGCACAAATGGCTGATGGCGGGGCGCCGAAGGAGGAGCCTCTTTTTCGGTTTTCATTTCTTAGTTTTCATCTCTAGTTGTAGTTATTTTTGTTCCGCGGGCGTGTTGGTTCAGTAGACATTCGTCCATCCTTTTTCGATATTCTACGGCATATTCTATAGGAGGATCGATGCAATACAACCGGCTCGGAGATACGGGATTGATTGTTTCGCGGCTTGCATTCGGTGCCATGACCTTCGGGTCCGCGAAGGGCACGGTATTCGAAGCCATATCGAGGGTTGATCAGAAGCTCGCCAATGAACTCGTCGCGAGATCTCTCGATGCGGGCATCAACCATTTCAATTCGGCGGACGTGTACACCGGCGGCCAATCGGAAGAGTTTCTGGCCAAGGCACTCGGAAGCCGCCGAAAGGATGTTGTCATCTCGACGAAAGTTGGTTTCCGAAGCGGCGAGGCGCTGCTGCATCAGGGGCTGTCGCGCCGTCACATTCTGGATTCAGTTGACGGAAGTCTGCGCCGCCTCGCAACGGATTACATCGATGTGTACCTTGTCCATCGAATGGATCCGCATGCGCCTGTGGAAGAAACCGCCGAAGCCCTCGACAGCTTGGTGAAAGCCGGCAAGGTCCGATATATCGGCTTTTCAAATTGGCCTGCATGGGTGGCCGCCAAAACGGTCGGTCTGCAGCGAGAGCAGCGATGGGCACGATTCAAAGCGGCCGAACTTTATTACTCACTTGTTGGACGTGACGTGGAGCACGAGCTCGCTCCGTTCGTTCGGGACACGGGCATCGGAGTGTTTGTGTGGAGTCCTCTTGCGGGAGGTTTTCTGACGGGCAAGTACACCCGCGACAATCCGCGAGGCGATGGCGGCCGGCTTACCGGCTTCGACTTGCTGCCGTATGACAAAGAGAAAGGCTATCAACTCGTTGATCGGCTGCGCCAAATCGCCACCGAGTACCGTGCAACTCCAGCTCAGATTGCGCTCGCATGGGTTCTGAGCAAAACCTTCGTCAGCTCCATACTGCTCGGCGCGAATAAATTCGCGCAGCTCGAAGACAACCTCGGTGCAGCCGACCTGAAACTACGTGCGGAAGATGTGACAGCTCTCGACGAGTTCACCGCACCAACGCCAACATACCCCAATTACTTCAACGCGCGTGTGGTGGATGAACCTTTACAGAAAGCGCTAGCGAGTAACGCCGGCGGATACTAGTTTGGGGTCTTGATTCCTTCGAGACCTCGTCTTAACTCCTATCAAGCCAGCTAGACCGCAACCTAAGAGCAGCACGCTGCTAGGCTCCGGAACAGTTGGCGCCTGAGGTTCCGAAACTGTCAGCAAAACCAGATCTGTGCCGGGAGTGAGTGTTGATCCGAGAGACGGTGAGAGTACAGCTGAAAAGGCTGACGAAGCCGCTGTGAAAAGCGTGCCATCCACGAGGTGAAAACTCGTCTGGCTTAGCGTTGCTGTGAAAATAGCACTAGAAAAAACAAGGTCGCCTAAGAACTCTGGCGATGAGCCTAGCCCTCCGGCATCGATATCACCAAGAGGGATAGTGTCCGGACCGCCCGGTGTGATCAGCGTCAGGACGCTGTTAAAAAAGGTAAGGGAATCGCTTACTGGGAAATCGCATGGGTCCACGGGATTGCAACCGAATGCATTGTTGGTGTAATTCGCGACGCTGAAAACGTTGATGCCTGCGATGCCGGCAACCGGATCACCGGGAATCAAAACATCAAAGGAAAGAATTCCGATATTGATGGTGGCTGCGAACGAGGCGGCAGGGCCCACTAACAGCACCAGCACCATGACTAGCCATAGTCGTCTCGCCATAACTTCCTTCGTGAATAATTGCGCCTGACTACTTGAGGGGCGCGAAGTTACCACCCAGGTGAATATTCGTCAATGACTTCGAAACCTTACGCTTATCGACGGTATCGCCAGAACAGGAGTCCCAACCCCATGCCTAACGAACTGAGTGCCGTCGGTTCTGGAATGGACGCCGGCGGTTCCGGGACGGAGTTCACAATCACAGAAGCGACTACATCGCTGCCCAGCAACTGCGCGTTCACCGTATTACCGAAAACGCAATCGCTTTGGCTGGAATCGGTACAGCTGTCGTAAGTGAGTGTCATGGTACCCAAGCTGGCAGCACCAAGCACATTGCTGGTAATCACATACTGCAAGCCCAACGTGTCCAGAACCCAAGGAACGATCAGCGGTGAGCCAGCGGAAGCGTATGACGAAGGGACGCCTAATGATGTGCAACTGAGCGTTACCAGCACTGAACTGATGCAGTCAAAGAAGCCAATAGGAGTAGATTCGTTGAAGCTGATACTCTCGATGAAGATATAGTCGCTGTCCGTACTGATCGTATAGCCCCAACCTACGGAATCGCCAGTTGCTCCGGAAATCGCGCCATCTGCCGGGGTCAAGCTGAAGGTAACAATCGGGTCGGCCCAAGCACCGGCGGCCATTCCGATAATCACGGTCAGTACCAAAATAGTGTGTCTCATTGTGTTTTTCTCATCCTTGATTGTGATTATTTCGCCTGATTATTAATTGTGGTTGAGCCTTTGTAAACCCCACCGTTTGCGGAAAAATCCACCTTCAACGTGAACCGAGCCGCTGGATCCGCACAGCCGCTGAAATCCAGGGTCACCTGGCCGGTTGCGTTACTCGATGGCGCGATGTTGCCGACGACCACCGGCAGTGCCGAAACCACGGAGGCAACAGGCGAGCAGGGTGTGCCCGCAAACTGCGTCAACGTTAGCCCGCTGATTTGCGTTCCCGTCGCTGTGCCCAATCCTGTGTTGCTCAGCCGGATCGTCCAGATCCGCTGACCGGTAACGCTCCCGTTCGCCTTCGCCGAAATCGCCGCGCCAAGAACCGGATTCGCAGTCGCCTGGAAATTCGCCACGACGTTTTTAGGACCCGTCATTACGACGTTTTGCGGGTTGGTCGATCCGGAGAGGTCGCCCGAAAAGTATGCCAGCGTGTAACCCGCGGCCGCCGTGGCCTGGAGCGAAACGCTGGTTCCCGGGTTGTACCAACCGCCGCCAGTCAAGGTTCCGGCATTGGGTGGATTGATGCCTGTGGTGAGCAGGTACTGTGTCAAAAAACTCGCTGTGTATGTGGTACCGGGACTCTGTGCGGGCACCGTGATTTGTGGTGTAGAAGCGCCGGTCGACCATACGCTAAACGTGCTTTGCATTCCTCCGTTGGTCTGAGGGCTCGTGACGGCGAGTGTGTGGCTGCTTCCGGTCGCCCAACTCACGACGGTGGGAGTTACGACATTGGTTCCGTCGATCGTCACCGTCAAGCCAGCGGGGATGCTGGTGATCGTGTTTACCGAAGTCTGGCCGTTGGCTGGAGGCGTAAACAGAATCGCCGAAGAGTTGCCGACAACGGCTGCGTTATAACTCCACCCGATCTGGCGTCCGTTGGTATTGCCGCCCGCATCTCTGATACCGATGGTCGAAAGCGAGCCATTCGAGCCTGGATTTCCTTGTCCGAGGTCCACGCTCTGATACTGAAACAGGATCTGGTTTTTGCCCTCCGACAGAATCGTCTCGAATGTTACGGGATTGGACGAGCCCGGGAGGTAGGCATTGCTCCACTCCACGATGAATTGGCGGCTTCCGGGCGCTCCCTGCGCCCGGTAGTAAACAGCCCCCGAGCCGGACACTTGGAAAGTCAGATCAGTCCAATAAGGTAGGACCGACGGCAGGTCTCCCGGCGTCGCTGTTGAGGTCAGGTCGGTGTTGACGAAATCGCTAGACTTAGCGCATGTGCCGCCCGGGGCGCCGAAGTTGAGTAGTCCGTTCGAACTGACGCAAATCTGGGTATAAGTCTTTCCATAGAACTGAAACGGGAACGGAAGAGTCAGCAGTGCCACGTCATCGTCTGTCCCTGCAAGAACGCTGGCGCTGCCGCCGATCGCTGCGAGATCGATGAAGCTGTACACCGTATTGTCGGTTCCGAGATAGTTGCCGGCATCGGGACCTTTGTCGGTCGCACAGAGCGTCAAAGCTACAGCCAACATCAATGCAACCGTCTTGGTCAGAAGTCTCCGCATCATTGTCTTGTCCTCACCATGACCTCTGTTTGATAACTAGTACCTGCCCGCCAAAGCTGAGGTTGGCTCGCCGAACGTTCGCCACGACCGAGCTGAATGGGAGCACGGTGAACGGTTGCGTCCAGATGTTCGACACCGGACCGGTAAGCGGGCCAAGCGTGACAATCGACGGCTGGTCGACGCCTACAGTGGGCGAGCATCCTAACGCCGAAGCCGATCCGAGCAGGGGACTGCCTGCGCCTGCTATCACAACGCCGGCATTGTCGTAAAGCAAGCCATACGCATTTAATGAGAACGAGCATGCAGCCGCAGTTTGTGTGATCGAGAAGGATTGGCCGGCGAGCTGGATCGTGCCGACACGTATCGTTCCAGCTGTGTTGGGAGCGACCGTGAAGTTTACGGTTCCCGAAACGCCATCGGGAGTGCTCGTCGTGGTTGCCGTGATCCAATTGCTGTAACTCAACGCCGTAGATGTGCAGCCGTTTGCCGCCGTCGAGAAGGTAAACGAGCTCGAGGCGCCGTCCGAAGCCACCGTAGTCGAGTTCGAACTCAACACGTAATTACAAGGCGCGGCAGCTTGCGTCACTATGAAGCTCTGGCCGGCGATGGTGAGTGTGCCGCTGCGAGTCGAATTGTTTGGATTGGCGCCTGCCGAGAACGCCACATTCGCTGTGCCTCCCGAACCGCTCGACGTAATGCTCAGCCATGGAGCAGTGCTGTCGGGCGAAGAACTCCAGCTGCAAGCCCCGGGCGCCGTCACGAGTACCGAACCGCTGCCTCCAGCGAATGGCACGCTCGCGGTCGCAGAGCCCAAGTTGTAAGTGCATGTTGTGCCGGATTGGGTGATAGGCAACGTTTGGCCAGCAACAGTAAGATTCGTGGATCGTGAAGTCGACGACGACGCATTCGAGTTCAACGTTACGTTAATGGTACCGTTGCCTGTGCCCGATGTCGGCGCCACCGTAGCCCATGTGCTTCCGCTTGAAGTTGACCACGAACAATTCGGTCCGTTCGCCATTATTCCGACAGTGCCAACGCCACCGCCCACCGCGAATGGGCTGCCAAGCAGGGAAGAATCTACCGTAACGCTGCACGGAGTCGGGTCTTGGTTAATCGTGAAGGGTTGGCCACCTATATTCAGCGTGCCGCTGCGCGGCAGCGTCGTGGAGTTGGCCGCTATGGTAAACGACAGCGCTACGGGCCCCGGCCCACTTCCAGAAGCACCCGAAGTCGGAGTGATCCAATTCGGTCCGGGAACCGTGTCGTAGGTACATCCTGTCGGTGTGGTTACATTCACGGATCCAGAACTAGTTCCCGGACCAACCGACAAGTTCGAAGAACTTAAACTGACAGTGCAGTTGACGCCGCCTTCATTCACTTTGAAGGTCTGGCCCGCGACGGTCGCCGTCAACATTTGCGTCGCTCCGGTCGAATTTGGCGGAATCGTAAAAGTAACGCTCCCGCTGCCCATGCCACCGGCTGGCGTCGCTCCCAGACCGGACGCCGTCCAGTTACAGTTCCCACCTGTCGTGATGTTAACAGTGGCGGTTCCGCCTGCTGCTGTTGCGTTCACACTTAACGGATTAACAGAGAATGTGCAGCCGCCAACAGAGGCGGGAGCGAATTGAGTGAGCGTGTAAGTTTGTCCGCCCACATTGATCGTGCCGGTTCGTTTGGCCGGACCCGGGTTGTTCTTATAGGTGAACGCTACATTGTTAGTACCTGAGCCGCTACCTGACGTGATCGTTATAAAGGAGTCGGGTGTTGTCGCAGTCCATGGACAGAGTGGTGGGGCTACTACGCTGAAGCTGGAGGAACCCGCAACCGACGGCACACTATTGCCTGAGTTGGGCAAAGTGTAGGTGCACGGTGGTGGATTCGTCACAGTCAACAGCACCGGGATAGCCGTGAACCCATTCGCCGACAACGGGGAATTGACTGCCACCACGCCGCCGAATGTTCCCGCCACCAGAGAGGATGGGTCGAGGTTCAGATTAAAGATCGTTGGCGCAGTTCCACTGGTTGCCGAAAGTGTGGCGCCTGGAATTCCACTGACCATCGCAGTAAATGGCAATGGAAGGCTGACTGTTGGCGTGCTTATCGGAACAGGAGCTGGGGCCGCAGATGTCAGCACATAATTCAGATACACACTGGCTGGGTTCAATCCGATGCCTGGAGCTTGATCCGTCGCGTTATCGATGACCACTGTCAAACCAAGCGTGAGCGTGTTACTGGGACTGGAGCTGTCTGTTACTAAAACGTTAATGACGAATAGCCCCGGAAAGAGCGGCGTTCCGGACAACACACCTGAAGAACTCAAACTGAGACCAGGTGGCATGCTCGAGTTAAAACCGAGTTGGAAAAGATACGGCCCTGTGCCTCCCGATGGCACAATTGTTACGGAATAGGGCGCGCCTACATTAGCATTCGGCAACACCCGAGGAGAGAGAGCTATAGGACTGATGGTGATGGTGAATGGCACGACGCCAGTCTGTCCGGCGGCATCCGTCGCGGTAAGCGTCACATTGTACGTACCCACTGTTGAAGGAATGCCACCCAGATACGAAGAGACTCCCGCGCTTCCTGGCAGGATCGCCATACCAGCCGGCAATGTAAACCCAGTTCCCATTGCCCACGTGAAAGGCGGAACGCCGCCGGTCAACAGACCATCTAACTGGTTAACGAATGGCTGGCCCACCGAACCATTCGAGCTCACTACAAATGCCGGCCCTTGCAGTGGATTGGCCATGCCGGTTCCCAGCACATTTAACGTCAAGCTGACCACATATAGAGAAAAGCCCGCCGAGTCCGTAACCGAGAACGTGAAAGCAAAGTTTCCAGTCACGGTTGGCATTCCCGACAATGTCCCGGTGGAACTCAAGGTGAGTCCGGGCGGCAATGGGAATAGCGTGGGAATAGTGTCAAACTTGTACGGCCCCGTTCCGCCGGCAACCTGATACGTATAGGTGTACGCCACGCCGACCTTAGCCGGAGGCAGGGAAGTGGCCCTGTGTGTCAGCACCTGCATTGGAGAAACGCTGACCGTATAAACCCGGTCTGCGAAGTTTGTGTTGTCGGTATTGTCTGTCGCACGCAGCGTGTACGTGTAAGGTCCCGGTGTGGATGGTGCCCCGGTTAAAAAAGTACCTGTGCTCGTTGTCGAAAGGAACATTCCAGGGGGCAGTGATCCTGAAGAAACGCTCCATGTATAAGTGGAAGTCTGATTGGTTGTCAGCGTTGTGAAGACGCCAATTCCCACCCTCAGATTGAGCGGCGGCGTGGTGGTAACGCGCAAACCTTTCGCGTTATTTACATTCAGTGTGTAACTCGTCGTGTACGTGTGACCCGCGTTGTCGTGCGCGGTGGCCAAGAATGAGAAGGTTCCTGTGCTCGTTGGTGTTCCGGAAATCAGTCCTGATGCCGACGCGGTCACACCGGGAGGAAACATGTTCAATGGAACGCTAGCCATGCTGTACGTGAAGGTGTACGGCGGTGTTCCACCCTGCACCGTGAGCTGTTGTGAATAGGCGGTGTTGAGCGTAGCCGCCGTGAGGCCGCCTGAAAAGATTCCAATTGGCGTCACGTTCAGAGTGAATGTTCGGCGCATTTGCATTCCGGTACTGTCGGTGGTGATCAAATCGAACGTATAACTTCCGGCGGCGCTCGGTGCTCCCTCGAGAAGCGTATTCCCCTGAAGCTGATTCGGAGCCACCTGTGTGCCGCTATAGAGATTCAAGCCCGGAGGCAGAGTGGATCCAGCCGCCACTGTCACGTTGTAAGGCGGAACCCCTCCAGTGGGTGTCAATGAATAGGAGACGCTCTGTCCAACGACGGCGTCTGCCAAAGCCGTAGAAGCGGGACTCCGGCTGAGTAAGATCGGAACCGGAAACTGCACGTAGAGCGTGAACACACGATTTAGTGTGTTCGTGCCGTCAGTAACAGTGACCGTGATGGAGAACGAACCCGTGACGGTAGTCGTGCCGCTGAGCGTACCGCCCGGCGACATCGTCAGACCTGCGGGCAGGCCGGTGGCGGACCATGTCTTGGCGTCAGCACCGCCTGTCGCCGTGAACATGAGACTGAACGGTACATTCACATACACGTGTTGCGGGATCACTTGAGAACTGGGATTGGTAATGGCGATAGCAGAGACCCGCATCGTAAACGTGTAGCCGATGACAACTTCCGATGTGTCGGTGGCGTTCAAGACGAAGCTGTAAGAGCCTGCGCTTGTCGGAGTTCCCGTGATAGTCGCTCCCATCAATTTGAGACCGGGCGGCAGGGCCGAGCTTGGCGGTATGGACCAACTCACGGCAGCGCTGTTATCCCAGATCAAGATGTCCTGTGTGTAGGGTATGCCTACGGAACCATCGGCCAGCGCGGTTGTTGTGAACAGACTGAAAGGCGCGATAGTCACCGAAAGCGTCCGCACCGCGATGTTGCCGTCGAAGTCCGTTACCATGAAAGTGAAGCTGTAGGTTCCCGGGGCCACGAAAGGAAAGACATCGAGGTCCCAAGTTCCTTGTCCGTTGGCGAGCAATTGGTTGCCGCCGACGAGCGCGAAACCGTCCGGCAAAGCACCGATCGTTGTAATGATGTATGGAGCTGTGCCGCCATTAGGATTCAGATTGATGACGCGGAATAAATTTCCGCTCAACGTTCCCAGGAACGGCCCTGCCAAGTTAATCGTGACACCCGTCGGCGAGGCGACTGTGAAAGTCACTGCTTGCGCCAACGTATTGCCGTCGCTGTCGGTGACGTTCACGGTCGCAGTGAAACTACCTGTGTTGCCAGGCGTTCCAGATATAACGCCTGTCGATGCATTGATCGTCAGACCGGGAGGCAGACCCGTTGCGCTCCAGTTTGTGTAGGTCCCGCTCCCACCCAAGGGAAGCAGCGCTTGCGAATAAGGCACGTTGTACACGAGAGAAGTTCCTGCTATCGGCAGGCCGGTGAAACTCAACGCCAGCCGTGACACAAACCAAGTGAATGTCTGTGTCACGGAGTTGGAGGCGTTATCGGTTACCTTCAAAGTAAAGGTGTAGCTTCCCGGTTGCAATGCGCGGCCGGCCAGATATTGGAATCCAGGAAGGAGTGTCCAAGCGAGATTCTCGCCCGGCCCCTGCAGGCTCACACCGGTGGGCAAGTTGCCTGAAAGGACCGAGAACACATACGGTGGTGAGCCTCCCTGTGCAGTCAACGCAATCGTCTGAAGACTTCCGGTGATGGCATTCGGCATCGGGCCATTGCTAATGAAAAGCGGTTGCGGCGTATTGAACGGAACAAACATTGAGAATTGCTTCTGAACGTTACCGTTCGAGCCGCTGACCTGGATCCGGAATCCACTGTTGTAGAAGGCGGTCGGCGTGCCTGAGAGCACGCCGTCCGTAGTCAGAGTCAGCCCAGCGGGCAATGATCCTGTGACACGCGTCCATGTGCACGTGCCCGTACAGTTTGGAGCAGAGAATGTCTGGGTGTAGAAGGTTCCGATGGTTCCTTGTGGCAGGATACCGCCGTTCGTGATCGCAAACGGATCGACGATGAACGTGTAGTTAATTGTGAGGAAGTTCGTCTTCGGGTCTGAGTTGCCGAGATCCGTAATCGTGACGCTGGCTGTAAAGCTTCCAGCAGCGTTCGGCGTGCCGGAAACCAGGCCCGCCGTGTTCATGTTGAGTCCGGGAGCCAGATTCGTCGCGGACCATGAGTAGGAGCCGCTGCCTCCCGAACCCGTAAATGTAAAGGAGTATGCAGTGCCGACGGTTGCTCGCGGCAGACTGGCCTGCGACATGATGGCCAGGTTCGAAATGGTCAGCATGATTCCGCGATCGAACGTCGCGCCCAAACTGTCCTTTACGCGAAGCGAAGTGTTGTACACACCCGGCGTCGTAACGAGGCCGAGATATCCTCCAGTAACGGTCGAAGCGAAATTTGTAGGCAGAGGCGGCCCGTCCTGCACGCGCATTCCGGATATGAGAGCAACGCCGGGCGTCTGAGAAAAATTGTAGGACGGCTGTCCTCCGGAAGCGTTCAACGCGAACTGGAGTGTGCCGACCTGGAAGGGACCCAGGAAGGGACCGAAGCTTAGGCCCAGCGGCGGATTGGTGCCAGCGGGATATACAGAAGCGCTGAAAGTCCTGGCAAGGAAAGTACCTGCACTGTCCGTTGCAACGAGCTGGAAGAAGAAAAATCCAGGTGCGGTCGGCGTTCCACTGATCGTTGCTGTCGGAACCCCATCGACCAAGCCTAAGTCCGTCAGGTGGAGTCCGGGCGGCAGATAACTGTTGTTTGAACCGAGGGCCCATGTAACGGTGCCGGTCGCCCCCGTTATTGTAAATGTCGCTGTAATTGGCGTGCCCACGCTCAGGAAGGACGACGCCCCTGTCACAGTCACATTCATCGAAAGCGCGGTGACGACGAGTGTGAACTGCCGGACTCCCGTATTCGACAGGTTGGTCGGATCGGCTACCTGCACGAGGAATGTATACGTGCCGGCTGTGAGTGCGGTCCCATTCAGCAGACCGTCGGGCGAAAGAGTGAGTCCCGGCGGCAAGGTCCCGCCGATGACCGACCAGGTGAAAGCCGGCGCGCAGCAGGCGCCAAGCTGGAACGTGTATCTGGTATTGACGGTCACTTGCCCTAAGTTACCGCTCTGAAAAATCGCGAGAGTCGAATTGGCTGCTCCGATCGGGAAATACTCGGTACGCGTTAGTGTGTTGCCCTGCGAATCCGAGAACAGGAATTGCCCGTCGAAGTAGAAGGTGACGTTGGCAATGCCACCGTTTTCGATTGGTGTTCCGCTCACCACCAAACCATTCAGCGAGAGACCTGCAGGGAAGAGATCGTCGAGTCGTTGGACGGTGTACGGTCCGGTCCCGCCGATGACTCGCAGAGTCTTGGAATATGGCGTCCCCCGCGTTCCCGCCGGTAAGGAGTCCGATCCCCACACGTAGAGATTGGAAACGGTCAGCGTGAATGTCTGTGAAGACGTTGCGCCCGTGGCATCCGTCAACGTCACCTGCACATCGTAGGAGCCGGCGGTGCCTGCGTTGCCGAACAACTCGGCGTCACCGGGAATAAAAAACTGATTTGTCGTCAGACTGTCATGTGTGCGAATCCCCATGCCGGCCGGCAGTCCCGTCGCTGTGTACGTGAAGGGTGGCGTGCCTCCGTTGATCGCACCGATTCCCACCGAGCACGGCACGCCTACAGTGCAGGAATCGATGTGTCCGCCATTTCCATAAGGCAGAAGTCTCACAAGCTGGGGCGGTGCTCCAATAACGACCACAGCCACCAACCGGCTGTACGAGACCTGGTTCGAATCAGTGACAGTAATTGACGGACTGTACCGCCCAGGACCGGTGTTGGGCACTCCGGACAGAACGCCGGTGTTCTCGTCTAGCGCGAGCCCGTTAGGTAGAGCCGTGGACGTAAACTTGTAGGGCGGAGCGCCGCCGCTGGCCGTGATTGTGGTCGAATAGAACTGATATTGTGTCGGAGTCAGTACATTCGGACTCGTCTGCTGGATTGCGTACACGTTCAGAGCAATGCTGAAAATCCAACCAACCGCAACGCCGGTACTGTCGGTGAGCGTTCCATTCATGAAGAAGGCGCCCGCTTTCGTCGGTGTGCCGGACAAAACGCCGCCTGAAGAGAGCGTCAAACCCAGAGGCAGGCCGCTCGTGACTTTCCATGTGACTGGTCCATTGCCGTTGATGGCCGTCAATGTGTAGTTGTACGGCACGTTAAGGAAGGCATCCGGCAGTGTTGTGGGGTCCATGAATCTTAGCGCGCTGACGGTGACGTTGAACGTCCGTGATGCCATCTGCCCGCCGCTGGTCACATCCAGAGTGAAGGAGTAGTTTCCTGCCGTCGTGAATACGCAGGCGACGTCGCCAGATGTATTGGCCGGTAAGAATGAGACAAAGTCGGCGCGCAGCCAACAACCTGGCGGGAGCGGATTCGACATGGGGTCGAGGGTCCACGAATACGATGTTCCGTTTCCCCCGGTCGCAACCAACGAGAGCTCACGCGGCCCGATGGGAACCACTCCGAAGTTGGAACCGGTCTGGATGACAATCGGTGTTTGACTCCAAGCCGCACTGGCACAGCCCAAGAATGCTGTGACCACGAAGAGGCAAGCGAAAACGCGCGTGGTTTTCATCTGACTCCTTCAGACAGAACTATGTCGAATCCGCGCGCGTTCAGTGTTGCTCTCGCCGCGATCGTGATATTGGCAGTTTGCGTTCGTCGCGCTTGATACGAACACGCTGTTCACGGTGATCAAGGAGCCTGGAATACAATGATGTTATCCACTGCCCAGTATTCGTCTGAGCTGTCTCCGCTCGCGATCGGCAGCCGCTCGAAAGTCAGCGTCGCCGTCGAGGCTCCAGCGGTGAAGGTCAATACCGGATTGCCTGCCCCATGACTAAAGTAGTAGATGCCGTAGTCCAGGTAATAAAAACTTGGCCCACCGGTGTCGTTATAGAAGTCGGCACCGGTTTCCGGCGGGTTGCCTACTCCGCTGGGTCCCGGTCCCGCCGTGGGCGTGGCATCGGAATAGCTTTGAGGCGACGTAGCGCCGCAAAGCTCGTTATTGACGCCGCAGTTCGAGAACGTCGCATTGATGAGCGTTGCCGAGTTGGCCCCACTTGTTGCGGTCAACTTAAATTGATCGGGGCCGAAGGTGCCCGCCGATCCATCCCACGATCCGCCGATCAAAAGATCGAGCGATACCCTGTAAGCGGTGCCTGGAGTCAGACCGGTCAGAGAAAGCGTTACGATCTCGGAAACCGTGCTCGATTTCGTTACGTCTAGGCCCATCTTCCCGAGCCACATGGATTGGTTCGGCGATGATATCCCTCCGCTGTCCGTGGGCAAAGAGGCACGAGTCAGCGAGGCCAATGTGCTTGTATTCGCCGGTATCGCCAATCCATTGAATGCCGTTGCCGGGTCTTCAAAATTGTTGGAGTAGACAACCGTTGTTGTCGAGGCCGCCGCGAGGCCCAGATTCGGCATGTAGTCCGTAACTCCCGTATAACCACACGGGTTGTCCGGCAAGAGCTCTCTTGCGGCCGTGACCTTGAAGTTCATTTTGCCGTCATCGTTACCGAGCATCGACAAAGGCACGGTAACCTCCATGCCGTTTGCGGAGAAGGTTGTGTCCAATGACCCGACGAAATCGAAATTATTGACCGTCCCGGCATATTTGTAGATGTAGGTCTTGCCGGACTGCTGGCAGGTTGAGCCCATGTTCAGCAAATACTCCGAGCCAATAATGCCCGCATCGTCCACGCCACCGGCGTTGGACCCAGGGTGGCCTGTGGCAGGATTCTGGTCGGTATCCAGGAGGAACTGTCCCTGCGTTGTCGCTGAGTTGAAGGTGCCCGGAGCAAAGTCGATGTGGAAGGTTGCATTAGGGCCGAGCACCTTAATGGTCGCGGATACCAGGTCCGGCTCTCCGGCAGTTGCATCACCCACTGGGTCGGTGGTTGAGCCAAAGAATTGCGCCGTGTTCACGGTGAAAGTCGAACTTGCTGGAGTGGCGTCCGTATTCCCTGCCGTATCTACTGCGCGAACTGAGAATGTATGGGAGCCGTCCGCTAGGTTCGTCAGTGCACGAGGGCTCGTGCACGCGGCGAACGCGCCATTATCCAGTTTGCATTCGAATGTCGGTCCACCGGAGGACGGAGCTGGATCGGTGCCGTTGAAGGAGAAACTGGTACTGTTGGTGGTAATGGTCGAGCCGTCCGCAGGCCCAGCCGTGATGGTCGTGTCCGGCTTGACACTGTCTATCTTCACTGCAATGGCATTGGCCCCGTTGTTGTTCGCTCGATCCGTTCCGGTGCAGCTCAAGTTGTGCACTCCATCACCTGAGAGGTTCACATTCTGCGAGAACGTTTGTGTTTCGATGCCGGTGGCATTCAAGACTTGGATGGGCGAGCCATTAAACGTATCCGTGCAGACCAATGTCTGCGCGCCGGAGATGTTGCCATCGATGAAGACGGTGACTCCGACCGGTGTTGTGACGAAGTAACCGTTCAGCCCGTTTGGAGCGGCAGGGTTCGTCGTGAGGGTGACAACGGGTGAAGTCTTATCGATCCGCACAAGAATCGAATTACTGGGATCGGAGACATTGCCCGCAAGGTCGGTAACAGTCGTTGCGGTTGCAAATGACCCGTCACTGCTGAATACAAGGTCAGCCGGGCAGTGGCCGGTGACTCCCGAAGATACCCCACTCGGCACACCCGGCGGATCCGTGCAAGTGAACTTGACCGTCACGGTCTGGTTCGTCCAGCTTCCGGACGTGTACGGAGTGTTATCCGCTTTCGTCGCAGCGGCCGTAATCGTCGGCTTCGTCTTGTCGATCCGGATGGTGATCGTAACCGTCGTTGCGTGCGGGAAGGCATGCGTGTCGTTATTCGTCGCCGTGCACGTAAGCGATGTTCCACTCGTCTCGGTCGTGAGTGCCGTCGGATCGCATCCGACAGCGGACATAATGCCGGAAGTGGGATCGCGGACCAGCCAACTCACGTTCACGTCACTGTGGTACCAACCATCGGTGCAGATGGATACAGAGTTGCCGTGCACGTCGGGGAAAGCGCCTAACACCAGGCACGTTCCCAAACTTCCAGTAATAATTGGTGTCACGAGGGGAGGCGTCTCGTCGACGATATCGAAGACGGTAGCGCCCGTGTTGGGATCTCTGGCCGCGGCGAAGTTGGCCTCGCCGGTATCGCCTGCGCTGATGGAGGAAGTGACCGCAAATACTTTCGGCGCGTCGGAAGTGAATGCCATGCTGAGCGGAGAGTTGGGTGGCTTGTAAGCGCGCAGGGCGACCTGGAGTTCCTCGTTGGAATCCACAGGCAGGGTCGCGTTGCTGACCTGATCGGAAATGGCCGAATTGTCGAGCAGGTTGTTGTCGAGCAGATTGTTGTCGAGCAGGTTGTTGGAGACCTGGAAATTATCGAGAAGATTCGTATTCGGTGTGTTGATGGACACAATCGAAAGCAAATTGTCGGTCGGCACCGTCAATTGCTTGCACTGAAACACCTTCGGATTTTTTTGCGACTGATAGAACAGGAGTTGGAATTTCCATCCCGCCTTGAGTAGCTCCTGGCCATTGGCGAGGTTGGTGATGGCACGAGTCGCCGTGGTGATCGCGCCGCCGCCGGTGGTGGTCCACACGATCTGCTTATCCTCCACCAGGGAATTGTCGAGGAGATTGTTATCGAGGAGGTTGTTGTCCAGGAGATTATTGTCGAGCAGATTATTGTCGAGCAGGTTGTTGTCGAGGAGATTGTTATCCAGAAGGTTGTTATCTAATAGGTTGTTGTCGAGCAGATTATTCGACGGCTGTCCCCGGCGCGTGAACGAACCGGGCTTCAACTTGAAGGTCGATTCCACGGGAGGGCTAAGAGTGATCTTATGCGCGGGACCGGAACCCGTCGTGTACGAGATGTTGTAGGTCGCGCTGGTACTCAAGCCGCCGTTCTGAAGGGGACTCCCACCGGGTTTATCGATTTCAAAAACGTTGATGGTGACGGGATTGCCCGGCATCGGGTTCGATGATGTTCTCCACCGGTAGTAAATCGTTTGCGTAATACTGGAATTGCTGAGGACCTTCACGTCGACGAAGTTGTCGTCGGTAGGAACGGCAGCGGGGTCTGGCAAGGTCTGAACGGTGGACCAATCTTCGGACGGAGCCGTATCCGCGATCTGCACTCGAAGAAACAGCGTGCCCCCCGTCATGTTGTTCACGTTGACGGTAAACTCCGGCGGGGAGACCGCCGTTTTTTGTGCCGTGGTCCGGATGCTCGCCGATAATCCTTTATCAGTGATTTCGGAAAACAGGACGTTCACATCGCGCGACTTCGGATTGACGCAAAAGTTATTACTGTTCGCTGGACAGGGATGCTGGAGATCTCCAGGAATACAGGCGGGAATGAAATTATTCCAGGGGCCGTTGATGCTGAACTTTCCTGTCGTCAAGTCGAGAGGAAAGGCGACGCCGCTAAAATCGGCCCAGGAGGCGAGAAACGTGTGCGGATCGGTTAGTTGATTGGCAAAGCGCCAGGCCGGTAATGCGGGATTTGTATTGCGCACGAACTGCACCTTGGGCGTGTGCGCGATGTAGTCGCCCATCCAAGCTTGGGTTCCTCCGGCACCGACCAGCAGATTGGTCAAGCCGACCGCGGCGCATTCCGGAGTATTGCAATTGATCGGATCGCCGTTCCGGTTGACGATCTTATGATCGCTGGCTCGCGTTTGGTACCGCGTGACTTGCGTCGAGTAATTGCCAAAGACGAGCGCCCCATTGACGAAATGTGCCTGGATGACGCGGACGTCGAAGCGGCGGTCTCTGCCGGTTGGAAGGTAGACGTCGTTGCCATCGTCGTCCTTAAAGGGACCCGAGAGAGCGCGTACTCCAAAGTTTTTGCACGTAATCAAGCTCGGTTCCTGATCGTAACAGCCGTCGTTGCGTCCGTCGTAATAGATGACGCTGAAGACGCCGCCGGCAAAGGTCGCCCTGGGCATGAATTGCACAACGTTCGAATGCGGTCCGTAGTCGATCGCGGTCGGTTCACTCCAGTGCGCGCCACCGTCGGTGGAAACCATGCCGAAGATGTGTGGCGAGGAACTGGTGGGAGAAGTGCTCGCCGCCATTTTTCCGTTGGGGGCCGAATACGCCTGGAAGGTGAGCAGCATCGTCTGACCGCCGTCCGAGGTACCGGATGGAAATCCTTCCGAGCGCGCCAGATCCTTACTGGCGGCCGGGAACCCTGTGGTCGGGGGGTTCGGGTCACTCATCGAACCGGTGTCGTAGGGATAGAAGTGTTGATAGAGTGAGTTTCCGCCGACAATGGCAACGGGAGCGGTGGCGCTGCCATCGGGCTGGATGAGGACGAAGTAGTGACCGTTATCGTTCCCTTCAAACGAGCGCCAGAACAGGTAGGCGGCTCCATTGGGGGCCGGTGCCAGGGAACTGCCGTTGTTGAGTGCGAGATTGCCGTTATATCGGCCGACGGAGAAGTTTAGCCCGCCATCGCGAGAGATGGCGCAGCGGATGTCACTCGGATTGCCGGGCAGGTTTTCATTGAACAGTGCATAGCAGGCGTACAGAGTGCCGGGCGCGTTGGGATTAGTGCTTGTCGCGTCGGGCTGAAACATCAGCGCCCCTTTATCGAGGACCAGCTTGGGGTCCGCATACGAATCCACGAGGATCTGTGCTTCGAAAATGAGTTGTCCACTACCATCGTCTGGATCGAGGTAGCGCCAGATGTACATGCGTCGCGACTGCGCTGCGTCCTGAAGCTGGACCAAGCCGAGCATGTAGACATGTCCGCTCGTATCCCATGCGGTGGCGGGATCGCCGCATTTGGCAACAGTAGCGAGACTCAATTCCCCCACGAAATCCACGAGCCCGCTCTTCCAGGTCTTGCCTCCGTTTGTCGAGAACGATTTTCCGCATATGCCTTTCGACACGACATGTTCTTCAGGGTCGGTTACCGTAGGCTCGATGATGATGGTTTGGTAATCGATGTATCCGTTGGAAATGTGATTCGGATTTAGAGGATTGGCGGACATATCCGTTTCAAGTTGCTTTTGACTGTAGGGATCGGATGAAACGATGTTCACATTCGCGCCCACAGTCACACCGATGACGCTGAAGGCGCGCAGCGACGCTTGCTGAATGCCGGTTTGAACCGTGACCAGCCGCCCGCCGACGGCGGCTAGAGAATTGATGGCGAGGTCCGCCTTTGCTGTTGTGGGACTGGTCACGGTGACCGGCCCCATTGTATTTTCCGCCGCACCACCCACCTTGATGCCGGCTCCAAAGCTCGCCCGTGTGGAACCCTGAAGGAAATTGGTGAATTCGCCGGTAATCGTGACGGTCAGACTTTGGCCCGGCTCTGCTTTATTGGCAATCACGGAGGAAATTCGCGCGGGAGGATTGACCGTCAGTGTTGCCGTATTCGTACTGGCGAAGGCAACGCCGGTCGTTGTCATGCCTGCAACTCCGACCTTGTAGGATGTCGGGCTCATTACCGCAATGCTTGCAGGAATGGTGAACGTGACGCGTCGCGTCGATCCTGTGATGGTTGTCACAGCCGTCGCCGCAGTCATCACCGTAGAGCCGCCCGCCGCCGGCTGCAGACTCACACTCGTGCTGGCAGGCAATATCGTTCCGGCCGGAAAACCCGAACCCGTCACATTAATACTGGTAACTCCCGGTTGCCCGGCTGTAGGCGTAGGTGTGGGTGTTAGTGTGACTGCCGTTTGTGCGTGCAACAGGTTCTGGCCGAAAAGCGCCAAAACCGCCATCAGGGAAATTAGGAGCCGTTTGCGCATTGGGGTCTTGAATCCCTTCGAGACCTCGTCTTCGCTACTATCAAGCCAACTAGACCGCTACCCAAGAGCAGCACACTGCTAGGTTCCGGAACGGGTGACGTCTGAGGTTCCGAAACTGTCAGCAAAACAAGATCTATGCCAGGGGTGAGTGTTGATCCGAGAGACGGTGAGAGTACAGCTGAAAAAGCTGACGAAGCCGCTGTGAAAAGCGTGCCATCCACGAGGTGAAAACTCGTCTGACTTAGCGTTGCTGTGAAAATAGCACTAGAAAAAACAAGATCGCCTAAGAACTCTGGCGATGAGCCTAGCCCTCCCGCATCGATATCACCAAGAGGGATAGTGTCCGGACCGCCCGGTGTGATCAGCGTCAGGACGCTGTTAAAAAAGGTAAGGGAATCGCTTACTGGGAAATCGCATGGGTCCACGGGATTGCAGCCGAATGCATTGTTGGTGTAATTCGCGATGTTGAAAACGTTGATGCCTGCGATGCCGGCATCCGGATCACCGGGAATCAAAACATCAAAGGAAAGAATTCCGATATTGATGGTGGCTGCGAACGATGCGGCAGGCCCCACTAACAACAACACTGTTACCAACAACAGGCCTTGGGCCCTAACTAAACTGTCCTTCTTTAAAAGTTTTTTTTCCTCTCCTTCCTCCGAGGGGCGCGAGCTTACCACTACCCTGCACATTC
>JACXTT010004222.1_pt1 | contig 21417 bp, 13 predicted proteins | sample 9270951 | NCBI WGS metagenome assembly JACXTT01 (sample SAMN15532306, study PRJNA645909) | rock metagenome | isolation source: weathered quartz diorite | place: Puerto Rico | collected 2017-06-21
GTGTTCGCATTGACTTTCACCGTCAACGTAAAGGTCACGCCTGGACCGACGTTGAACGTTGCGAGGTTGCACGAAATGGCCCCGGTTCCTCCCACCGGCGGAATCGTAGGGCAGGCCCACCCGCCAGTGTTGCTCAGGGAAACAAAGGTCGTGTTGCCGGGCGTGGCTCCGGAGAAAACCGCCGTCAGCGCGTTGGCTGGTCCGTTATTGGTGACTACCTGCGTATAGGTGATGTTGTTGCCGGCCGTCACCGGATCCGGAGTTCCAACATTGGTTACGCTCAGGTCGGCTTGGCCGGCTACACCGACGGCGATGTTGACCGTCACAGAATTGTCGCCGGGGACGGTGTCTCGGGTAGCGGTCGTAACTGTTGCCGTATCACTGATGATTGTGCCGGCCGCCGTTCCCGCGTTGACCTTCACTACCACCTGGAAATTGGCAGTCGTGGCCGGAGCCAGCATCGCAATCGTGCAAGTAATGTTTCCTGTGCCTCCGACGGCTGGCAGAACGCAGGCCCAGCCGGCCGGGGTCACGGCCGAGACGAAAGTCGTGTTCGCGGGCACCGCCTGCGTGAAGCTCACGGTGGCGGCATTGCTGGGCCCGCTGTTCTTCACGCTCTGCGTGTAAGTGATGTTGGCGCCGGCAGTCACCGGAGACGGCGCACCAGAGTTTGTGACCGTCAGATTGACGGCTGCATTCACCAGGGTGTTGACCGTGGTCGAATTGTTGGCGGCACTGGGATCGCCGGTGGCGGCCGAGGTCACCGACGAGTTCCCCGTAATCGTCGTGCCGTTGGCCGTAGCCGCGTTCACATTGACGGTTACACTTATATTCGCGACTGAACCCGCTGCCAGACTTGGGTTCGTGCAAGTCACTGCGCCGGTGCCGCCCACAGCCGGCGTTATGCATGCCCAGCCAGCCGGCGCCAGGACCGACTGGAATGTGGTGTTGGCCGGCGTGTTTTCAGTAAAGCTTACGGTGCCTGCCGCTGCCGGGCCGTTGTTGGTGATGGTCTGGATGTAAACCAGGTTGTTGCCGGCCAGCACTTGCCCTGAAGGCGAAGTGGACGTATTGAGCGCCAGATCCGCTTGGGCCGGAGTTGCGACCAGATCCGTAGCGGTGGCGCTGTTATTCCCCGCGTTGGCATCGTTGGCGGCTCCCACCGTGACCGTATCGGTGATCACCGTGCCGCCCGGCACGGCAGCGTTGACCTGCACCTGAAGTTGAAAATTGCCGCTGCTCCCGGCGGCCACGCTGGGATTCGTGCAGGTAACGGTTCCAATGCCTCCCACTGCGGGCGTCAAACAGCTCCAGCCCGCCGCAGCTACGAACGACTGGAAGGTCGTGTTGGCCGGCACTGTGTCGGAATAGGTCGCAGTCGTGGCCGCCGCCGATCCTGTGTTTGTGACCACCTGCGCATACGTGATATTGCTGCCGGGCGTCACTGGATTGGGCGAAGCGGCATTGCTGGCCGAAAGATCGGCCTGCGCCGTCGCCCCCACGATGATGTTGACGGTTGCGCTGTTGTTGGCGGCGTTCGGATCGGGAACTGCGGAACTGATGCTGGCCGTATCACTGATCACCGTTCCGTTCGCGACACCGTTGTTCACCTTCACGACGACGGTGAAAATGGCGGCGCCTGGAGGCAGGTCTGCGATTGAACACGTGATCGTGCCGGTGGGTCCAGGGATGCTGCAGGCCCAACCCATCGGTGGAGTTACTGATACTAGGTTGGTGTTGGCAGGAATGTTTTCGACAAACGCAACGCTGGTCGCGTCGCTTGGTCCGCTGTTGGTGACGGTCTGGGTGTAAGTGATATTGGCACCTGCGGCCACCGGGTTGGGCGCGCCCGCATTCGCCATCACGAGATCGGAACTCGAACTGATGTTGGCGACGTCGGTAAAGCTGTCGTTGGCGAGGTTGATCTCGCCCCCGCCCGAGACGGTGGCCGTGTTGGCGACTGTATTCGGAGCACTCTGGCTGACAGTCGCGTTGATCGTGATGGCCGGATAAGTGCCACCCGCCGCTAGAGCGTCAGAGCGAACGCAGCTGACAGTTTGCTGCGCTACTGCGCACGCCCAACCCGTGCCGCTCGCGCTGGACGGTACCACGCCCAGAGGCAAGGTATCGTTCATCGTCACCAGGCCACTGCTTGCGCCGAAAGTACCTATATTGCTGATAAGAATCTGATAGGTAACCGAGCTGCCACGAACGAAACTACCGGCGTGGCTCTTGGTGATGGTCATGTCCGGAACGCAGCCGGCCCCGGACTGTGTCCCCGACCCCTGGGAGATTTGCGCGTTGGTCACCACGGTGCCCGCCGTGCCGGAAGTCGCACCGTAGGCGACCCCAGGGTTCAGCGTGATGCCGTTGGCGCCGCCGGCGACGCTGATCGACGCCGCGCCGGTCAGGTAAACGACTCCGCCTCCGCCACCACCGCCAGGTCCGTGGCGCTCGGCGAGGGAAAAAGCGTGTGAGGCCCAGGCATTTCCACCCGTGCCGCCGCGCGCCTGCACCGTCAGGCCGCCTTCGCCGCCGCCCGCCGAGAGCACGACTACGGTGCCGCCACCGCCGCCACCGCCGCCGGCGTCATTGGCCGTTCCTGGATACGCGGTCGCGCCGTTCGCCGTGAGGGTTGCCGTTCCAGTTAGGCTTCCGGCACGAATGAAGATGATGCCGCCACCGGCAGCTCCGCTGCTGGCCTGGTTGTCAGTATCGGAGTTGTTACGAGACCCGCCACCGCCACCGCCGCCGAGGCCGATGCGACCCAGGGTCGAAGGAAACGGAGCTCCGCCCAGACCACCGGTGCCGAGTGTGCTGTTCCAGCTGTCGCCGCCGGAGCCTCCGGTTCCGCCGTTGCCGCCGCCGCCGCCGCCTGCGTTCTGATCGTTCGCCGCGGGATCGCCGTCTGTACCGCCGCCGCCGGCGTCCGCGGGCGCTCCGCGCGCCATGCCTCCGTTGGGGTATCCGTCGGTGCCGGTACTGAAAAATGTACCGGCAACTTCCACCCAGAGTGGCGTCCCAGCCGCACCCTCGCCCTTGCCTCCGTCAATGCCCGCGACAGCCGCTCCGGCGTAAGCGGCGGGTGGGGTTTGCACGTAGTCGGTATTGGCGCCAGCGCCGCCGGTCAATTGCAAACCGGCAGCACCCCGGAAACCCAAGCCATCCACGCTGACGGTCGCGCCGTTCAGGGTCACTGCGCCCGCAATATCCAGAGCGAGCACGCCGCCACTGGAACCATCCCAAGCCGAAACGGTCAAGGTGCTGCTGAGCGTCGCGGTAGCATACTGCGGAACGCGAATCACCTGATAGGTGCTCTGACCTTTGGTGCCAGTGGCAGCGGCAATCGTGTAGTTGTAGATGAGTCCGCTGTTGACACCGCTGCCGGCGATGGGAATCGCGCCGCCGCTGATCGGCCCAGTCGCTTTCACGAACTCGTAGTTGCCGGAATTGTTGATGGCGGTAAATCCGGCGCCGGTCGCGCCGTTTCCATAGTTCGCAGTGTTGCTGCTGTTGATGCTGGCATCTTGCATCTGGATGACCAGCAGCAAATCTCCTGCGGCAATGGTTGCGGCTGCGCCGCGGGCGGTGCCCACCGGAATCGTGGTGTTGGCAGTTCCAGCCGTGACGCTGGCGGTCGCAGGATAGTACGTGTTCACGACTCCGCCTAGCGTCCCTCCGGGGCCCAACACGGCCGGGTTGGCGCAAGTGTTGCTCTGGACTATCCCAACGGTAGTGTAAGAATTGTTGCCCGTGTTGAGATCGGGTTGCGTCGCGGTGACGTTTGCAGTATTCGCGTAGGAGCCCGAAGCCGCGGCGCTCGCGACCACAGTGACGGTCGCGCTGGCGCCTCCGGCCAGCGTTCCCAGCGGGCAGTTGATCGGAGCGCTGCCCGAACAAGTTCCCTGGCTGGGCGTCGCGGAAACGAGAACGAGTCCGGCAGCAAGCGTGTCGGTGAGAGTTACGCCGGTGGCGGTGGTTGGCCCGTTATTCGTGACCGTAATTGTGTACGTAAGATTGTTGCCCAGAGGAACGGCACCGCCCGGATTTACCCTGACGCCCACATCCGCCTGCAGCGGCATGACCGAGGCACCGGCCTCCGACCAGTTCGTAGCCGCGCTGAAGGTTTCTGACATGGGCACACTGGCGGCACCGACATTGGAACTGCCAAAGCCGCGAACATCGCCCGCCCCTCCGCCCGTGTTCACGGTCCACTGCTGGGTCTGCGAAGGACCTGCGGTGACCGTGACGCCGTTGTTTACCGAAAGGGTGTCAAAGACGATTTGATTGGTGCCGCTGGATATGTCGAGTTGGGAGAAATTTCCAGCCGCGCCGTCATTGGAAACCATGGTGCTTAACGGCAGGGTCTGATCTACGCCACGAAAAGTCATGACCCCGGCCGTGACGCCCACGCGGCCCGCTCCTGGCAGGTTGACGGTCACGACGGCGTTCTGGGCTCCGGTCGCTGGCGCTGTTGAATACCAGATCTCCACCCGGCGCGTGTTGCCAGCATCGTTGTGGAAACCGAGCCTCACCATTGGGACTGCGGCGTAAGTCACACCCGTCACCGTAGCCGCCGTGTTCACTGTATTCAGCGACACTCCGACCACCACCAGCAAATTGGGGTTGGCTGCGGTGGTGTGCCCGATAGTGAGGTTGAAATTTCCCGCGGCGTTCGGCCGGATGCTTCCCGAGGTCGTGGCGTCATTGATCACGACCTGCGCGCTCAGGCGTGTGCTCCCCACAGCCAGAGAAAGCACGACAGTCAAGACCGCCAGGAGTCTCCGCCACCGCATACCCTGGTGTCGCATTCGCCGCGTAAAGGAATGAATCCGCATCCGCAAATGGGCCCCGGCACTCAGCACGACACGCCCAAGAATCTGACCAGCTTGAATCGGAGGATCGCTCTCCAGTCCTGCATCTCCACGAGTCAGAAAGCAATCGCGAGCCAGGTCCGCGAAGATCAAGCGATGGGCGCGCAGCCCATGCGCAGTCTTCGCAACCACAATATCGCCCACCCGGAGGGTCTCGACCGCCACGCCTTCGACCTGCACGGTCTCACCATCTCGTATCACGGGCAGCATGCTGCGGCCGCGAGCTTCAAAGCTGACGTGATGGCCGCTGCTCAGCAGTCTGCGGCTCAACTGCTCGAACAACGCCGAATCACATCGATGTTCAGTCGCGGAACTCAAGAATTCTCTCCACAGCGTTGCTGTCAGGAACGAAATGGAAGCGGTAGCAAGGCAGCGATTTCACCATCTCTTCGAGCAGCGCCAGCACAGGATCCACAAACCGAGGCTGATAGAAGGGTGTGAAACTCCGCGCCAGTAACTCGGCTACGGCTGCACTTCCAGAAATGCGTTCGATACGGTTTGAAGCTCCGTGTTCCAGCAGAAAAATGCGGCGGACCGGCGCCCGTTCCGGAGAGGCGAACGCCGCTTCGCCGTGCCAGGGCGTCCCGTGCATAAAGAATGAGTGGGGCAAGAATGTGCAGGACCGGCCCTCCTGCCCGTCGCTTTTTGCCGACATGCCGGTTGAACCACGCCGTACGATGATGCGATCGTCACTCAAGACGTTGACCGCTGCGTGCTCCGCCCAGAGGCGAGTTGTTGTGCTCTTGCCCGCGCCGGAATGCCCGACAAAGAGAAACGATTCGCCGTCATCCCGCATCAGGCCGCAGGCGTGCAGTTCCACGCCGCGCCCCAGGCTCAGGTAGTGAGTGATCAAGAGCTCGTCGAGCGGATACTCCAACGCCCGGCTCGCATCCTCGGCGGTCAGGCATTCCCGGTTGAGGAGTATCTGTCCTCGTTTGAAATTCTCATCCACTTGCAGCCGTTTGTAGGCTTGGTGGCCGAACCGCGCGGTGGCAAAATCGAACAGGAAGCCCTCCCCGAACTCGTGCACGCTCCACAGACATCCGGAATGGAAAAGTTGCCGGCGTCGAAACGATCTCAGATGCGACGACCACTCAATCTGCAGCTCAATGTCGACCCGGTCGGCGTCAGTGGCAAAGGGCAAGAGCTGCGGCCCCAGGTCTGCCGCTTGTGAATCGCCTCCCTGCACCTCAACCGTGATCCCCGCAACCGCGAAGCGACTGCGATACCGGCCCACAAAGCACGGGGCAGACGCATCCGCGGCGCATCGCGAAATGCCAGCAAAACTCATCCTCAAGATCCAATCGTCATGCAATGCAGAGCGCCACAGGTACTGGAGACGGGCCCTGCCGAATTGCCGATTTTGCAGTTGCCCAGGACCGCCTCCTCAGGACGGAGATTGATCGCCATCACCTTGGGTGGTTCGTAGGCTCTCTTTGCACCCGGCTTTTCGTCCAGCTCACTCATGCGATTCTCTTGTCCTCAGTGTCCCGCGCCACAGCCGCCACAAGCGGTTCGAAGACCCGACTGATTGAGAACCGGGAAGAGTGATACTGGCTCCGTCCAGTCCTCCACGTTGGTTTCCGCAGATCGGATTCGCATCGCCGCCTCGCGGACCCGCGCTTTCCCAGCCCCACTGCAGAATTCGCAATCTCCGTGCGCGGGAACCTCCAACCCCAGGCTCACAGCCCGCAGATGCGCGGTTTCGCACAGAAATGCGACTGGACTCTCTTTGTCGCCGTTTTCCAATTCGCCGTTCGCCGGACACATGCCGCACAGTGACTGAATCCGGCACTGCACGCATTTCGTCGGACGTATGCGTTTTCGCGTACGCACCGCCAGCAGAAACTTCTCCCAGCCCTCGCGCACGCTGCCCTGCCTGATGTCATAGGTCTCCTGTTGCGAGATCACGCAGATGCTCATGCGGCCATACGGATCTATCGCAAACGACTGCATTCCGCCGCCGCAGAAGTAGACCGTGTCCAACTGGGCGAGAGCGGGCACGCTGGCCAGATCGCGCTCCGCCAGCGCCCGGTATTCGCTCGCCGCTTTCGGCGAGTGCAAATCGAGCGCCACGACGTCTTCGGGCGAGAGCCGCACTGCCAGCGGACTCTGCGAGCAGTCGATGCGCGGATTGATCTGGCCATCGAACTTGAACTCGACTCCCAGTTCGTCTTCGGCAAATCGTTTCATAGCGAAGACTTCGTGCTTGTTAATACTGGTGGGAACGGTCTTGAGCTTTAGGGGCAAGCTACGGGCGCGCAGCAACTCGATCCCGCGCAGGCATCGATCGTAGGAACCCGGAATCCCGGTCAGGGCTTCGTAGGTTTTCTTCGTGCGTCCGTAGAGAGTGATTTCAATGGCGAAGGGCGGATATCCCAGCAGGTAATCGGCGATGCGCTCGTTAATCAGGATGCCGTTGGTGAAGAGCGTGATCAGGAATCCTTTTTGCTTGGCGTAGGTATAGATTTCGAGAAAGTCTTTGCGGGCGAAGATTTCCCCGCCCGAGTAGAGCAGCCAGAAGGCGCCAATCTCGACCAGTTGATCGAGAAGTTGGCAATGTTCTTCCTTGGTCAGTTCCTGGTTGCGGGCCGCGAGGTCCCCCATCGGCAGGTTGTTGTAGCAGTGCTTGCACTCCAGCGGACAACGGCGCGTCACTTCAATCGACACTTCAAGTGGCGCGCGCTCCCCGAAGTATCGTTGGTGGAGCGACTGGCTAAACGCTCTGTACGATTGTGTGTTCATCGCTGCCCTGTACCAGGGCACACAGATGGCTGCATTGCTCCCCCTCGAGACTCTCTACCGGCAACGTCCTTGAGCTCTAGACGGCCGCTAGCAATCCCGCTGCCTGCATCTCCCGCACAAACGCGTCCGCATCCCGTCGAGCGTCATCCCACCCGACTTCGAAGGACTGGCAGAGGAGGGAGGTTAGATTTTCCAGTGACTTGGGATGCTCCAGCGCCGACCACAACACAGATCCCGTTTCGTTGAAGCTGTAGATCGAGGCCAGATCGCCCACCTTGCCCCGGATAGGAACGACCAGAGTCTCGCCTGAGATCTGACGCGAAACAACGGCCTGCGAGCGTCGATAGACGCTCGGCTCGGCAGCGGCTGGAACCACCTGCGTTGGTGCACACATAGACAATTAGATTTACGTAACTTTACTTTCACAGAAGGCTCGCGCCCTGCCAAGCAGGGAATTGCGTGCAGGTGTCTTATCAGTAACTATCTGCAAAACAAGGGGAAAGCCCGATTCAACAATCTCCGCGCCTCGCCTGACGCGTGGACGACGAACTTGATTCGGGATTCTGGACTAGAATCGAGAACGTAACGTGTTCGATATCCACTGTCACATCCTGCCGGAAGTAGACGACGGCCCAAAATCGTGGGACATCGCAGTCGAGATGTGCCGCATTGCGGCCGCCGACGGGATCACACACATGGTGGCCACGCCCCACGCGAACGATCGCTATGCCTATGATCGAGGCTATCTGAAAGTGATTCTCACGCAGCTGCAAGCCAGGGTGGGAGCCTCACCGCAACTCAGCCTGGGATGTGACTTTCATCTTTCCTACGAAAACCTGGAACGCGTTCTCGGGCAGCCGCACTCCTACACCATTGGCGACACCAACTATCTGCTGGTCGAGCTCAGCAACTTCAGCGTCCCCTTTCAAATCACGGAGTGCTTTACGCGCCTTGGCGATCGCGGGTTGACGCCGATCTTGACCCATCCGGAGCGAAACCCGATCCTGCAGCAGACGCCGCAACGCATTCTAGAGTGGGCGGAGCAGGGCTGCCTGGTGCAGGTGACGGCCTCGGCGCTGACGGGATTTTGGGGTGAACGGCCCGAGATCGTCGCGCGTTGGCTGCTCGACCGCTCCGCGGTCCACATTCTCGCCACCGACGCGCACGATCACAAGCGCCGCGTGCCGATACTCTCCGAAGCGCGCGACCTCGTGTCCCAAATCGCCGGGACCGAGTACGCGGATGCTCTGGTCGAAAGCAATCCGGCAGCGGTGGTGAATGGAAAACCAATTCCGTACTGTCCGCGGCCCGTACTCGACTAGAACTGAGGCCCACCCCCATATGTTTTTCACTGCTGCGGTGGGGGTGTGCTGCCGGAAGAGGAAGCCGGCTGATTGGCAGGATTGGTTGTGGTCGGTTTGGCCGGCGCCGTAGTCATGGCGCTCTCAGGATTGAGCAGGTGGTCATGATTCGGCCCCAAACCAAGCTTGATTAGCGCGCGCGAATCGGGCACGGTTTTGGACTGCCATCCCTGGTCGGCCTGGTAGCGCCGCAGTGCGGCCTGGGTCGCGTCGTCCCACTTTCCCGAAGGCGTCCCTGAGAGATAGTGCTCGCGGATGAGCGCTTGCTGAATCTGCTGGGTGCGTTCGGAATCAATCGCCTTCTGACCGCGCTTTTTTGAGCTCGTCGCCTTCGACCTGGCACGCGTGTGCTTACGCTTGTGGGTGGCTGACTCCGAAGTGGAAGTGCTGGCTGACTTCGAAGACGTCGTTGACGGAGTCGTCTGCGCCATAGCTTCTACGGCAAGGCAGATCAATCCACACAACGCCACCCGAGACCAGTTCCGAATTGAACAGTTACCCATCATCCGCAAAAGTTCCACCCAAAAAAGAAACCGGCGAGACCGGCTGTCATCATATCCCCAAACCGGGGGTGAAGCGCCAGTCTCGCCGGTGTGATTTGCCGTTACGGAAGTGTGCCGGCCAGGAAGATGGTTCCATCGGTCGGCCGCGAACCGCGCGGACGCACCAGGAACACCACGTCCTGCCCACTCTTCAGTGACGACTCAATTTTCGTGAAGTCCTCAGGACTGTTCACGGGCTGCTTGTTCACTTCCAGGATGACATCGCCGCGGTTCAGACCGATATCCTCGGCGAAGGATCCTTGCTTCACGTCCTGCACCACCACGCCCTTGCCGGCGGGAATGTTCAGGCGATCGGCCAGGTCGGGTGTAATCGCACGAACCGTGACGCCCGCCTTGCTGGGCTTGGGTTCTTCTTCACCCTGGCTTTCTTCTTCGTCACCTAGACGCGATGCGAAGAGTTTCGAGCGGTCTGCGATCGTAACCGTCGTATCCTGCTTCTTGCCGTTGCGAACAAAGGTGATTTTCGCTTTCGAGCCGGGCTTGCGGGCGGCGATATCAGAGACTAGCTCGTCACCGCTTTTTACGTCTTTGCTATCCACCGCCGTGATGGTATCGCCGATCTTGAGCCCCGCCGTCTCGGCCGGACTGCCAGCCACTACGTTGGATACCGTTACACCGTTACCGTACACGCGTGCGATGGAGGGGTTGGGCTGCGCGGCGAACTCGATGCCGATCGAACCGCGCGAGACGCGGTGATCGGGTCCTATGAGCTGGTTATAGACCTGCGCCACAGTGTTTGAGGGCATGGCAAATCCCACGCCGGCGTAGGAACTCGTTTCCGTCAGAATCGCGGTGTTGATGCCGATGACTTCGCCGGCCATATTCACGAGCGGGCCACCAGAATTACCAGGATTGATGGCCGCATCCGTCTGAATGAACGACTGGAACTGGCGGTTGGGAACGATATTGCGGCCTTTGGCTGAAACGATCCCAGCGGTCACAGTCTCCTGCAAGCCGAAAGGACTGCCGATGGCCAGCACCCAGTCGCCAACCTCCATGCTTTCGGAGTTACCTAGCTTCGCCGCAGGCAGCGCATGATCCACATCAATCTTGATAACGGCCAGATCGGTCTCCTGGTCCATGCCGATCACTTTGGCCTCATGTCCCGGAGTAGCCGGAGATTCATCCTGCAACTTGACCCGGATGCGGTCGGCTTTCTCGACGACGTGCCGGTTGGTGACGATATATCCCTTGGGATCCACAATCACGCCTGATCCCAGGGAACGCTGGCGAATGTTTCCGCCGTCTCCGCCCTGGCCACCAAAGAACTTATCGAAGAAATCCTGGAAGCCGTTGTCATCGTCACCGCCGCCCTGGTCTCCTTGGGGCGGGCGAGAGCGCCGGCGTTGCGGGCTCTTGATCGTAGACTCGGTGTTGATGTTGACCACGCTCGGCTCCATCTGCTTGGAGATCTGGGTGAACGCATTGGATAGCTGTTTCGGTTCGGGGATGGGTAGCGGAGTCGCATCCGACGACTTCTGCTCTTTCCCTTTCACTCCTGACGAAACAATCGTTCCGAGCAATATTCCGACGGTGAGCGTCGCCAAAATTGTAAAGGTGTACGCCCAGCGCTTGGCCCTGAAGCGTACCCAAAAGGCGCTTTCGCGCGAATCCATTTCTTTCCTCCTGAAAATACGTGCCTTAGTCAATTATACCTTCGCGCAGACTGTGCTCTGGGAAAGAGTACTTCTACATTAGACGCAAAAAACGGGCCCGGCGTTAGTCGTAATCAGCGCCAGGAACAGCCCCGTGTAACTGGCGATGATCGGCAGCACCACCAGCGCTCCAAAGCTCAGGGCGTTCAGGATGCCAAAGGGCCGCTGCACGGCGCTGAACGCCAGCTTCCAGAGTCCAAAGCCACCCGCCAGCGCCAAGGCGGGCAAGAGCACCAAGGCAATCGCTTGTGCGTGCGCAACTTTGGGGACCACGATCAGGAACATCACAGCGGGAAGGAAGCCCAGGGCGGGAACAATCGCCAGCGGGGCGCCGATATAAAACGCTCGTTCCCGCTCCTTCCAGGTCATGGGAAGTCAGAGGTCAATGAAGGATTGTTGATTTTTGATTTATTGATTGCCAGACGCTGGCCTCAATCAACAATCAAAAATCAACAATCTCTCATTTCGCCTCATATACGGTCCGTCCCCCGACCACGGTACGCAGAACCTGCGTCTCAAGAATCTTCGCCGGTGCGGCGGCAGTGATATCCCGGTCCAGAACCACCAGGTCCGCGAACATTCCAGGTTCAAGCTTACCTTTCTCCTTCTCTGCAAACTCAGCGTAGGCCGATCCGGTCGTGTAAGCGGCGATCGCCTGTTCGATGCTGAGTTTCTGCTCTGGATAATAGCTCTTCTTTCCGTTCTCGCTCTCCCGGGTCACAGCAGCGTAGAGCCCGCGGAAGGGTGTATCGGGTTCGACTGGGTAGTCGGTCCCGAACGCGAGCACGACTCCGCGCTTGAGAAACTCGGCCCAGGCATAGGAATGCGCGGCCCGTTGCGGCCCCAACCGGGACTCCGCCCAGTTCATATCCGTCAGGAGATGGCTGGGCTGCATCGAAGCGATGACTTTCAGCTCCTTGAACTTCAAAATCTGCGCCGCTGTGGTTACCTGGGCGTGCTCGATGCGGAGGCGGTAGTTCTCCCCGCCGTCGGCAGCCTTGACCTTGTTTTCCTTGGCCGCCTTCTCCGCCTCGGCGAAAGCGTCGAGAGCCATCTGCACACCTTTATCGCCGATGGCGTGGAAGCCCAGCTGGAAGCCGGCGAGCACCCGCTCCTTTGCCATCGCATTCAATTTGTCAGGTTCGTACTGGGGGAGGCCTGAATTCTTCGAATCGTCATTGTAGGGCTCCAGCAACGCCGCAGTTTTCGACCCGAGAGAACCGTCCATGAAGCCCTTCAGCAACCCGGTGTGCAGCATGTCATCTGTCGCGGAATGGGAACTGCGTTTGCGATTGAGATTCGCGATGGAATCGTCGAACGGCAGCCACTCCGAAATGCGCGCGGTCAGCTTTCCTTCTTTCTCCAGCTCTTCGTAAATCTGAAAGTCTTCCCAGCTGGAGTTGTCCTGCGCGGAGGTGATCCCGTGGCTGGCCAGATCGGCGAGGGCCAGGTCGATCGCTTGCCGGCGCTGATCGTGGGTTGGCTTCGGGATGACCGTACGGACCGCATCACGCGCCGTCTCGCGCAGAATTCCGTTCGGCGTTCCGGACTCGTCCCGATCAATCTTTCCGCCCGCCGGGTCGCGGCTGGCAACGGTGATGCTTGCTAACTGCAGGGCACGGGTGTTGGCCACTCCGATGTGCCCATCCACGCGGTCAATGTAGACGGGGTGTCCGGCACTGATCTCGTCCAGATCCCAGCGCGTGGGAAGCACTTTCACGGGCCAGAGCGTTTCGTCCCAGCCCGCTCCGATCACCCACTCGCCGTGGCCCGCTTTCTCCACTTTCGCGCGGATGCGTTCGCGGAATTCATCCAGCGTTTTCACGCCCACCAGATTGACGCTGAGTTTCTCCTGCCCGGCGTGGGCCAGATGCATGTGCGCATCATTGAAGCCGGGCATCACGAAACGTCCGCCCAGATCAATGATTTTGGTCTCAGGGCCTTTCGTTTTCAGGACGTCATCGCGAGTTCCGACGGCGAGAATTCGGTCGCCGCGCACCGCAATCGCCTCGGCGCGTTTTGCGGCGACCATGGAGGACGGGTCCACGATTCCGGTGTAGACGTTACCGTGGGTGAAGATGACGTCGGCCTTGGGCCTCTCCGGCGCAGTCTGCGCCGACACGCTCGCCGCCATAGCTAGACACAAAATCAGTGCGGTTCGCATTATTCTCCAATTCCGGCCAGTGCCAGCATTGTAAGCAGAATGCGCTTCAATCCGAGGTCCCTTCCGTTGCAGTCGAACCATTCTTGCAACGTGTGTGCGCCTCCGCCAGATCCGCCGCCTCCGATTGCAATCGCCTCGCGGCCGAGCGACAGCGGAATGTTCGCGTCCGTGGACGCCCGCTGCACCTGCGCGGCGTTGCCCAAATGCGCATCCACTGCGTGGATCACCTTGAGGACGCGCGCATCAAGCGCGAGTTCGCCGGCTGGCCGGTTCCCGATTTCCACCACTTCACTCTGCACCGCCTGCGGCTTTCTCGCCGTGTGCAGGGCACCGGCTTGATTCTCCGATCTCACCGATCGTTCCAGCTCAGCGCGCAAAGCCTGCTCCAGTCGGTCGATTTCCGCCATGGACGTGGACCGCAGATCCACGCGCATGCTGGCCGACTCCGGAATCGAATTCACGGACGTCCCGCCGCGGATCACACCAACATTGAATGTCGTCTTTGGCGAGCCGGGTACGGGCGTCTGGCTGAAGGCATCGATGGCCCGGGAAAGCACGATGATCGGGTTGGGGGCGCCGAAGTCGCTCCACGAATGTCCGCCGGGGCCACGCACGATCACTTCGAACCGCCGGCTGCCGAGTGCCTCGGCGACGACCGTGTCCGAGCCGGCACCGTCTACGACGATGCTGTAAGCGATGGAGTTCTTCCAGCGCGGCGTCGCGAAGACATGCCGCATCCCGCGCAGATCGCCTTCGCCTTCCTCTCCCACATTCCCGATGAACACGAAGGGCAGGGCATGGCGAATGCGTGCGGTTTGCATTGCGCTGGCGATCGCCAGCAGCGCTGCGATGCCCGCACCGTTGTCGGAAACTCCCGGTCCGTACAAGCGGGTTCCCTGTTGACGGATGTTCAATGGCGTGGCCGCTGGAAACACAGTGTCAATATGAGCACTGAGCGCGACGTATCGGCTCCCGTAACCAGGATGCACGCCGAAGACGTTCCCGACTTTATCAACTTCCACATCGCTGAGTTCAATCTCGCGGAAGCGGTCGGCGAGCCATGCGCTCCGAGCCGCCTCTCCAAATGGCGGCGCCGCGATGCGCGCCACCTCCATCTGATTCTCGGCAAATCGAGACTCCTGGGCGCGGAACCATCCGAACGCGGAGCGTACTTCTGCCAACGCAGCCAGCCGTGCTACTTCCTGCTGCACCGGAGGATACAAGTCAGAAGCTGCTGCCTGCGTAATCACGTTGGCCTCGGGCTTATCTTACAACGACAGATATTCTGGTAAACTGGCGGAGCTTTTGTCGTCCTGCGTCAGCCCCGTCTTGTCCCGCCCCGAAGGAGGAACGCCATGAAAACTGCCCTGAAAATTATCGGCATCGTAGTTGCCGTGCTGCTCGTGGCCGCGATTGCGCTCCCGTTCCTTGTGAACGTGAACAGTTTCCGCCCGAAGGTCGAGACCATGATGACTGAGACCCTGGGTCGCCAGGTGAAAGTCGGCAATCTCAGCCTCAGTGTGCTTTCCGGCAGCGTGGGCGCGGACGACCTTTCCATCGCGGACGATCCGAAGTTCAGCAACGCTCCGTTTATCAAGGCGAAGTCGCTCAAAGTCGGCGTGGAATTGATGCCGCTGATTTTCAGCAAGCAGCTCAACGTGACCGAGATCGTCATTGAGCAACCGGAAATCGCGCTGCTGCGCAACCAGGCGGGCGTGTGGAATTTCTCCTCCCTCGGCAATTCTGCGGAGAAGAGCAAGCCGGCGGAAAAATCTTCGGGCCCGGGAAACTTGAGTGTGGGCAAACTGGAGCTCAGTGACGGGAAGATCTCCTTTGGTACGATCCCCGCCAAGCGTAAGCCGATTGTGTATGACAAGGTCGACATTTTGTTGCGGAACGTAAGCCTTGCCAATGCGTTTCCGCTCACAGTTTCGCTGGGCCTGCCGGGCGGCGGCGGCGTGAAGCTGGACGGTACGCTGGGACCGATCAATTCCAACGACGTCTCGCTCTCGCCGCTGCAGGCGAAGTTGAATATCAACCGGCTCGATCTCTCGCAGTCGGCGCTGGTCGATCCGAGCGCGGGCATCAGCGGTCTGGCGGACTTCGACGGCTCGCTCGCGTCCGACGGCCACACTGCCAAGACTAACGGTACGTTGAAGGCGACCAGCCTGAAGCTGACGCCCAAGGGCGCGCCTTCGGGACGCCCCATCCAGTTGCAGTACACGGTGGAGCACAACCTCGCGACCGAGTCGGGACGCATCGTGCAAGGCGATGTCGCGATGGGAAAGGCGTTGGCCAAACTGACTGGCATGTACGATGCCCACAGGGAGACGACCTCCATCCGCACGAAACTCGTCGGCCAGGGGATGCCGGTGGATGAACTGGAGGCGGTGCTGCCGGCCGTTGGCGTGGTTCTGCCGCCCGGTTCGCGACTCAAAGGCGGGACGCTCTCGCTCGACCTCGATTCGGCGGGGCCAGTCGACAAATTGGTTACAACCGGTTCCGTGAAGTTGAGCAATTCGCAGCTCGCGGGCTTCAACCTGGGTTCCAAGATGTCGGCCATCTCGGCGCTTTCGGGTAAGCAGACCGGCAACGACACCGGCATTGAGACCTTGAGTTCGGACGTCCGCGTGGCGCCCGAGGGGACAAAGCTCGACAAGATTAGCCTCGTAGTTCCAGCGCTCGGCACGGTGGCAGGTGCGGGCACGGTCAGTCCGGCCGGAGCACTCGACTTCAAAATGAACGCGAACCTCAGCGGCGCTGTGGGCGGTCTGACGCAGATCGCCGGCCTGGGCAGCAAAGGAACCGGCAGCATTCCTTTTCTGATTCAAGGCACCACCTCCAACCCGAGCTTCATGCCTGACGTGAAGGGCATGGTCGGCGGCCAGCTCAAGGGTCTGCTGGGAGGCACGCAAGCGGGGGATCAGAGCAATCCGCTGAGCGGAATCACCGGTTTGTTCGGGAAAAAGAAGAAGCCGCATTAGACACAGCTCTTAGCTGTCAGCTCTCGGCTGTCAGGTCGACTCGCGGAATGACATTCCCGTCGTGACCGATTGAACCCAAGCATATTTGCGAACTGATTTTGAAGATACGTCTCAGAGGTGTACCTGGGAGTGCAGCGCAGGGTCAGGTAAAGCAGATGGGATGTGGGCGCGCCACGCTCGTCCACAAGATCAGCTCACCAACGGGAATCCGGCCAAATTGAAACAGGCATCCGGCCAGTAGTGCAGTCTAGCGAATGCCACTCATCTGATGTTCGGCAGGGCTGGCCTCGAGCGCGTGCATGGTGTTAAGGATCGTCTCGATGACGCGCTCATCGCCGATGCTGGTATTGATCATCAGATGATACAGACTGCGCGACGGCCAGTCGGCGTTGAAGTAGTGTTTGACGAATGCAATGCGTTCCTTGTCGACGGTCTGGAGCAGGTCTTCGGCCTCTTCCTGACCCTTGCCCATGGCCAGCAGCCTGCGCATCTTCTCCTCGTGAGGAGCGTAGGTGAAAACACTGAACGTATCTTTGCGGCCGCGCATGAAAAAGGGAGCTCCGCGGCCGACCACCACCGCGTTTCCTTCTTCGGCAATGTTTCCCATGATCTCTTCCATGATGGCGATCATCCGATCAGTATCGAACGCATGCGAACTGGCCAATGGAAGGCTGCGTTCATAACTGCCGCGCCAAAAAGTTTTCGCGAGCCGGTAGAGCCGGCTGTCCACCCGCTCTTCGCACAATGCGACTTCCGATTCCTCGACATGGGCGCGCCGCGCAATTTCGCAGGTAAGATTCTGGTCCCACAGCTTCCATCCGAGGTGGCGCGCCAGTTCCGAACCAATAAACCCGCACCCGCAGCCAAACTCCCTTTCCAAAGTGATGATGCGAAACATCTCGCGACCTCCCCTTCAGTGAACCCCCACCGCGCCCCCGGGCTTCGCCTTCTTCATCAGAAACACCACCGGAACAAGGCAGAGGATGACGGTTCCCAGCATCCAGAAGCAATCCACATAGGCCTGCATGGTCGCTTGCTGGATAACAATTGCCTGTAACATAGCATAGGCCTTTCGCGAGGCAGCCGCAGCGTCTAACCCACCGCGCATGAACGTGGCTGCCAACCCATGAAGCGTGCTCTGCAACCGACCGCTCCCTGCGCTCAAGTTCTCCGAAAGACGCGCCTGATGAAACTGCGTGCGGCGAGCCAGGAGCGTCGTCACAAACGAAATTCCCACGCTGCCGCCGATGTTGCGTGCCAGATTCATCAGGCCGGACGCGGCGTTGTTCTTCTCTCGTGGCAGGGAAGAATAGGCGGCCGTGTTGATCGGAACGAACAGAAACGCTAGGCCGGCCCCCTGCAAGCGCCGCGCCAACACGAGCGTGCGGAAGTCCACCGCTAGATTAAATGTGGTCATATTAAGCAACGCCAACGAGAGTGTGGTCAGTCCGAACGCGATCAGCCACCGGCCGTCGTAGCGTGAGATCAGAAACCCGACCAGAGGCAACAAGACCAGGATGGTGAAACCGCCGGGAGAGAGCGCCAGCCCCGCCTGCTCTGCCGTATATCCCAGAAGGGTCTGCGCGAACAGCGGCAAGAGCAACGTGCTGCCCAGCAGCGCAAAGCCCAGCAGGAACATCAGGAAGTTGGCGGTGGCAAATGTGCGCTGCCGGAAAAGATGAAGATCGACGATGGGATCCTTGTGCTGCCATTCCCAGACAATAGCGAACAGGAGCGCCGCTGCCGAGATCACGCTCAGTACTACGATGAACCGGGATTCAAACCAATCTTCGCGCTGTCCCTTGTCGAGAACGATCTGTAGCGCGCCTAGTCCCACCGCAATCAAGCCCAGACCCATATAGTCAATGCGCGTCTCACTCCACTTGCGGCGCCGGAAGTCAGGCGGATCCTGAATCAGACGTGACGTCAACACCAGCGACAGAATCCCCACTGGCACGTTCACGAAGAAAATCCAGCGCCAGCTGAAGTTGTCGGTGATCCATCCTCCGAGCGTTGGGCCGACGGCCGGCGCTACCACCACGGCTGCGCCATAGACCGCGAACGCCAGACCACGTTTGGCGGGAGGAAAGGTATCGGCGAGGATCGCCTGTTCGCTCGGCTGCAGGCCGCCTCCGCCGGCGCCCTGCATGACCCTGAAAATGATCAGCATGGGCAAGTTGGGAGCGAATCCGCAGAGTGCCGAGCTGATTGTAAAGAGCGCGACGCAGCCCATGTAGAAACGCTTGCGTCCGACGATCGAAGAGAGCCATCCACTGAGCGGAAGAACGATGGCGTTCGAGACCAGATAGGACGTCAGCACCCACGTGCTCTCATCCTGACCTGCCGAAAGACTGCCAGCGATATGCGGCAAGGCCACGTTGGCGATGCTTGTATCAAGCACCTCCATGAACGTGGCCAGAGTCACCGCGATAGCGATGATCCAGGGATTAACAGCGGGGCGCGGGGCCGCGACTTCGTTCATAGTGATCGAAGCGGCGCCCATCAGCGAATCCAGACCTTGGGCGTCACCGACATACCTGGACGGAGGTCATGTGCCTTGGTCTCGCCGGGCTCGAACACGATCTTCACCGGAATCCTCTGCACAACTTTTACATAGTTACCGGTGGCGTTCTCGGGTGGCAGAAGACTAAAGCGCGCACCGCTGGCGCCGGCAATGGAATCGACGTGCCCTTTGTACTCCTTGCCGTTGGCATCAACTGAAATCTCGCCGTGTTGGCCGGGCTTCATTTCCCGGAGTTGTGTCTCTTTGAAGTTCGCCGTGACCCAGATGTCTTCGAGCGGGATGATCTTCATCATCTCACCGCCGACTTGAACGTTCTGCCCAACCTCGACGGTGCGGTTGGTGACGACTCCTGTCACCGGAGCGACGATCTTGGTGTATTGAAGATTCAATTCGGCCTGCTGCAGTTCGGCTTTCTTGAGCTCGGCATTCGCCCGTGCAGAAAGGGCACGCTGGCGTGTGGCCCGCATCGTCTGCGGTGCGGTGAGAGCGTTGCGCAGATCAGCTTCTGCCTGCATAAGTTTAGCCTCCGCTTGCGCGACCTGGGCGTTGGCAGCGTCGGCGGCAGCCTTCGCCGACGCTACCGTCGCGGCGCCGCCTTGGGCTGCTGCAACGGCCTGGTCGTATTGCTGCTGGGAGATCTCCTGCTTGTCGATCAACTGCTTGTAGCGGACGAGGTCATTCTGCGCCTTGACGTTGTTGGCCTCGGCCTGCGCGACCTGGGCCCGGGCAGCGTCAAATTGCTGGCGGGCAGCGGAGATTCCCGCTCGGGCATTCGCGACGTTGGCCTGCGCCGAGGCCACCTGGCTCGACGTGCTCACGTCAGTCACCGGAACATTGATGCCTGCGGCCGACGCCTGCGCCTGGGCGTCGGCATAGTCGGCGCGCGCCCGCTCCAGAGCAACCTGGTAGTCCGTTGGCTCAATCTCTACGAGAACCGTTCCCTGCTCCACATACTGGTTGTCCTGCACGTTGAGTCTCAGCACGTGCCCGCTGACCCGCGGGCTGACGGAATTAATGTGTCCGTCGATCTGAGCATCGTCGGTGGACTCGTAGCTGGTGAAATGCCGCCAGAGAAAGAACCCGGCGACCAGCAACACGGTGAGGGTGCAAATCAGTCCCCACTTGGCGCGGGAAGTCCCCAGCAGCGCGACGCGGCGCCGATAACTGGCCTCGCCGTCCTGGGACGGTTGCGCTGCGGGACGCGCCTCCGGTTTCGGGTCAGGTGCAGCAGGGTTGGTCGGTTCCATAAGCTACTTCCCTCTCAAGTATTCCAGGACGCCCTCTTCCGCGTGTCCGATCGCGCGAGCGAAAGAAACTTTGGCCAGGTTGTGCTGATACAGACTGGAAATGAGTTCTTCGTGCGCGTTCGCTGCTGCCTCCTGGGCCTGAACGACTTCGAGGTTGTCCGTAACACCCGCGGAAAAACGGTCGCGCGCCTGCGTGAGCGCTTCCTCGGCCAGTCTCACCGAACTCTGTGCTACTTCCACCTGCTCCGCCGACGACTGCAGGTCGAGCAGTGCCACGCGGACATCCTGATCAATCTGTCCGTGCAAGTCCACGAGTTGGGCCTCCGCCTGCCGGAGCTCCGCGTCCGCTTTCAATACATCGCTGTGAACGCGGCCACCCTGAAAGATTGGGATATTCAGAGTGCCGGCCACGTGGTAGGTCGGCAATAGACTGCCCGGGACCTTGCCGATATCACCATAGTCGACAGCGACTCCAAGCGTCGGGAAGTATCCGGCGACGGCGCCCCCGTGTTCCAGTTGCGCTGCGAAAAGCCGCTCCTGCGCCGCCTTATAGTCGGAACGCAACGAATACGCTCGTTGCAGGCTGTTCTCGAGCTCGGGGATGGGAAACGGTTCATACGGCGCTTTATCAGCCAGTTCAAATTCCTGTCCCGGAGCCAGGCCGACGACTCGTGCCAGTGCCAGCTTCTGCTTGGCAAAATCGTTGGTGGCGGTGATGAGTTGCTGGCGCCGCGTCTGGAACTGCACCTGGGCTCGAAGAGTATCTATCGCCGGACTCACGCCGGCCTCCTGCTGCGCCACCGCCTTCTTGTAGAGGGCCTCAGCCGTCTCAACCTGTGCGCGCGAGGTTTCCACTCGGGCCGCTCCCGCGATCGACTGGAGATAGACATTGCCGGTGGCAAGGACCACCAACTCCCGCGCATCCTTCAGATTGAGTTGTGCGGCGCCTTCACTGTGAGTCGACGCGCGATATTTCTCGATCGCCTTCCAGTCAAACAGCCGTTGCGTGGCGGACGCCCGCACGTCGAAATAGGAGAAGGGTCCGATCACGCGTCGAAAGGCTACGCCTGGAGCAATTTGACCGCGTAGGCCCAGAGCTTCCAGGCTCTGCTTTTGAGCGACTTCCTGCACATCGGCGTTGACGTTCGGAAGCAGGTCACTGAGTTGCTTCCACTTTTCACCGCGGGCGGCGGTCGTGTTGTATTCCGAAAGTAGTGCGGCCAGGTTGTGACGCAATGCGCGCTCGATGGCTTCGCGAAACGTGAGTGAGAGGACCCCAGGCGTCGGCTTGGTTTCTGCG
>JACXTT010004223.1_pt1 | contig 21417 bp, 16 predicted proteins | sample 9270951 | NCBI WGS metagenome assembly JACXTT01 (sample SAMN15532306, study PRJNA645909) | rock metagenome | isolation source: weathered quartz diorite | place: Puerto Rico | collected 2017-06-21
GCGGCCGACGCCGGCTCGACCGCGACGCCGCACTTGTTGCAGAACCTCGACCCGGGCGGGAGATCGAAGCCGCAGGACGGGCAGGTGGACCCGAGGCGCGCGCCACAGTCCAAGCAGTAGTTCGACCCCGGCGGATTCGTGCGCCGGCACCTCGGGCAGTCCATGGCAGCCCTCCCAGACACCGCCTAGAGATCGCGCGTGGGTGTGCCGCGGGCAAGGTATCGCTGTGAGTCGATCCAGGGTCGCTCAAGGAAGTTCGGATAGATCGGGCAGCCCGGACTCGGGGTGTCCACCCAAGGCCGGAAGACGAGGCCCGGAAGGTCGAGCTTGTTTCACTGTGCCGCTGCTGCCGGCGGCTCGAACCAGCGGGCCTTCGGCACGACTACCGGCGTTGCCGGATCGTTCACGTAATGCGGCGACATGATCTGCACGCCATGCCCATTGAAAATATCCTGAACGTTGGCGTTGAGCGCGCTGAGCACGACCACGCGTCGACGCGGGTCCCTCAGCCGCACTCGCAACGAATACCGGACGTAGAAATCTGACAGCGCGGTCTGCAGCACTTCAGGCGGTGGCTCCCGCTCGAGCTCAGGAGTCCGCGCCGCCGCCTCCAGCAGCATCGCGTGAACCTGCCGCCATGGCGCGTTGTAGCCAATGGTGACGGTGGTCTCGAGGAGCGAAGCCTTCGCCGCCGCAGGCCGGGAGAAATTTCTGGTGATGTTGCCCAGAAGCAGGCTGTTCGGTACGTTGACCTCCTCATCGAGGGTGGTACGAACCCGCGTCGAGAACATCCCCACGCCCACCACTGTGCCCTCAACCTCGCCAACCCGCACCCACTCGCCCGGCCGCAGCATGTGGCCGAAGGTGATGATGAAGCCGCCGGCTGCTTGGCCAACGAGGCCGGACGCTCCCAGCGAGAGCATCAAGCCCACGAGCACGCTCAGGCCCTTGAACGCCTCGCTGCTGGCGCCGGGCAGGTACGGGTACGCCATGGCCAGCGCGAATAGCCAGACGATCACGATCGCGAGCCTCCGGGCGAGGTATACGGTATCCGCGTCAATCCCGAACAGCCGATAGCGACCGATTGCGATCCCGTGCGCGACGGCTCCTACGACCCTGCTAGCGAAGTGAGCCAGCGCCGCGATGACGGCCACCATCAGAAGACCTGGCGAGGCGTCAACGGCGGTGCTCGCGACCTGCGCGGCAACGGCCGCGACGTACCCGGTGAGCCGCTCCGACCACGGGCGCGTGTACGGGAAAAGGCGGAACACGAAGCGCAGGCACTCCTCGGCGATGACAAGGACGATTCCCAGGAAGACGAAGTGACCAAACGCGCGGATCACTCGTGAGACTGTGACTCGTTCCTTCTCCCACGTGCTGAATCGTCGCGCCAAGTACGAGTCCAGCCGCAACCTGAGCCACGCCCGTCCGCGGATCAGAAGCCAGACCGCCACACAGAAGCCGACCGTGGCCACTACCGTGAGCACCAGCGCCCGGAAGAGTTCGCGACCCCTGACGGAAGACCGAGCAGCCTCGATCGCCTCGGCGAGGCGGTGCCCGACGACTATCTTGGCCTCGTCGAACGTCTGGCCGTCTTCGGCGTCGAGGTCGCCTTCGAGGATCCGAAACACGTAGACGCCGTCGATCGTGACGTGGAGGCCCTCGCGGGTCGTGGCCATCTTGACGGCGCCCGGTCCACCCTTGGCGACGGCGTCACGAATCCGACTTGCGGCCTGCACCGCGCGGTCGGCCGGCAGGACGCCGAGATATGGGGTCCGCAGGGTCACGATGTCTCGATTGAAGAACCTGACCGGCCCCGGCGGCGGCGCGGTCGGTGATGGCGCAGCAGTGTCCGCAGAGAAGGCGGGCACCGGCGCCAGGAAGGCGACCAGCAGCAGGACCCTCAGGACGTTCCGCATCGGCGTGTACCTCACCTTCTCGCGGCGCGCTCTGGCGACGGCGCTCGCAGGGATGAACGCGAGCCCGATCTGGCGCATGGCACCTCGGTGTAGGACGGCTGGCGGAGTCTAGCAGACCTGAACGATGTGATAGAGCGGACTTCGACTGTTAGAGGCGGAGAGTATGAAAGCGCGTCTCGAACTCCTGCTTTCTAGACCAACTCGAATGGTGAACGCTACGGATCACTCCGACCCGGTTGTCGAGGTTTTACTCTGCCTGGTCGGTACGTCCGCTTGGACTAAGGTCCGATGGCGGACCCGCCGTCCCAAGCATACGAGAGGGCCATGATGGGCCACAGTGAACGGGGAGAAACCGAAGGATGTCAAGTCTGCGGTGTTCAAGACGACGTCAACCTGGGGAGTTGAAGTATCGCCACAATCCACGGCGTCGGCGGTGTCGCGCCTCGCTGAATTGTCGAGTCGGAGGCTCGGGACTTGGGCAGTGGAAGACCGGCAACAGGCCTACCGAGGATAGAAGGTACACGCCTTCGGAGGACTCAGATGAGACGGAGGATCAGGGATTTTCTGCCGCGACTGCTGCGTGTCGCGCTGGCCGTGGTGCTCGTCGCCGCGCCGCTCGTCGGAGCTCAGGAGAATCCGACCCAAGAGCAGACCGCCACTAAGCCGTTCAAGCCGGAGGAACTGGAGCAGATCGTGGCGCCGATCGCGCTCTACCCGGATCCGCTGGTGGCGCAGGTCCTGATGGCATCCACCTACCCGCTCGAGGTCATCCAGGCTGCGCGTTTCGTGAAGGACAACGCGAACCTCAAGGGTGACGCGCTCAACCAGGCGCTCTCGAAGCAGTCCTGGGACGACAGTGTGAAATCGCTCGTCTCGTTTCCGCAGATCCTGGCCATGATGAACGACAAGCTCGACTGGATGCAGAAGCTTGGCGACGCTTTCCTGGCGCAGCAGAAGGAAACCATGGACGCCGTCCAACGGCTGCGGGCGAAGGCGCAGGCTTCGGGCAACCTGAAGACCAACGAGCAGCAGAAGGTCATCGTGGAGCCGGCTGAGGCCACTCCCGCGCCACCGCCGGGTCAGCCGCCACCTCCGCCCCAGCAGCAGACGGTTGTCGTGATCGAGCCGGCGAATCCGCAGGTGATCTACGTGCCGACCTACAACCCGACGGTGGTCTATGGGGCGTGGCCGTATCCGGCCTACCCGCCGTATTACTACTATCCCCCGGGCTACGTCGCCGCGACAGCGGCCATCTCATTTGGCGTGGGTATGGCTGTCGGCGCGGCCGTCTGGGGCGGGTGCAACTGGAACCATGGAAGCGTCAATGTCAACGTCAACAAGTACAACAGCTTCACCAACAACGTGAACACCGTCCAGAACCGCAACAAGATCAGCACGACGAGTGCTCCGGGCGGCGGCCAGCAGTGGCAGCATAATCCCCAGCACCGCCAAGGAATGCAATATCGCGACCCGGCAACCCAGCAAAAATTCAACAAAGGCTATTCTCCCAGCGCCTCCTCTCGCGACGCCTATCGTGGCCGGACTAATGCTGGCGGTGCCACCGGGCAACTCGGAGCTGGCGGCTCCGGAACCCGTGCCAGCGGGCTCGGCGGTCAGGGCGCTGGCCAACGGGCTGGCCAAGCCAGCGGTGGCGGAGGCGCTGGCCAACTCGGGAGCGGCGGAGCGGGAATCCGCTCGAGCCAGGCGGGGAGCCAAGGCGGTGGCGAGCGAGGCGGGCAGGGCGGAGCGTTCGCTGGTGCCGGGCAAGGGCACAACACGAGCCAGATCAGCCAGCGAGGACAGTCGAGCATGAGCTCGGCTCGGGCCAGCGGCTTCGGCGGGGGACAGGCAGGCCGCGGCGGAGGGCGCCGCTGATGAAACAGCTTGGGCTCGGGCTCGCTCTCGTCATGGTAGTCCAGTCCGTGTGCGGCGCCGAATCCGCGCAACGGCGCTTCGAGTCAGCCGACGCTGCCGTCACCGCGCTCATCTCGGCCATTCGGACTGCCGACCGTAAGGCTCTCGTCGAGATCCTTGGACCCGAGGGGCGTCCGCTGGTCCGGTCCGGCGACGAGGTCGCCGATCTGGCGGAAGCCCAACGGTTCCTGGCTGAGTTCGACCAGTCGCACCGGCTCGAAGGCAGCGGCGGCAGGCTAACCCTGTATGTCGGCCGCGCCGATTTCCCGTTCGCTATCCCGCTCGTCCCCGATGGTCCCAGCTGGCGCTGGGACACCGCGGCTGGGAGCGAGGAGATTCTCAATCGTCGCGTCGGCCGAAACGAGCTCAACGCGATCCAGGTGTGTCTGGCCTACGTCGACGCCCAGCGCGAGTACTACTCCGAGGACCACACGGGCAGCGGTATTCTGGAGTACGCTCTGCGGCTCGGCAGCACCAAAGGAAAGCACGACGGCCTCTACTGGGAGGCACAGCCCGGCCAGGCGCAGAGCCCGCTGGGTCCACTTGTCGCCCAGGCCAGATCTGAAGGGTACTCGACTTCTCGCGGGAGCGCTGCGGCCCCCTATCACGGTTATCTCTATCGCCTGTTGTTCGCGCAGGGCCCCGATGCGCCCGGTGGCGCCTACGATTTCGTCGTCAGAGGCCACATGATTGGGGGATTCGCGCTCGTCGCGTTCCCGGCCCAGTACGGCGTTTCGGGAGTCATGACGTTCATCGTGAGCCATGACGGCGTCGTGTATGAAAAGGATCTCGGCGTCAACACCGCGCATGCGGCTGGTGCGATCAGAGCGTTTAACCCCGACCGGACGTGGCGCAAGGTCGAGCCCGCTGCGAGCGCACGGTGACATCGATCTGCCGTTTCGTCGCAGTCGCGATCGCTACGAGCCTGCTCGGCCGCTGCACAGTTCGCTCCCGAACGGCAACAGTCCTGATGGTGTCCCGAAGGCCAAACGTGCGCGATTGAACCTGTCCATCCGGGGAGTTGTGCACTGCCTGCGACTGAGGCAGCGGCGCCCGACCCCGGATGTTCGATCGGTGGCGATTCGCGGTTCGCGCCGATCGAGGCCGTCAGCGTTCGTTACACCTCTACCTCGACCGACGAAGGGTGAGCGGAAGCCCTCCGAAAGGCTCCCCGGTCATCGTATCCTGCCTGGCCCGGAGTTCGCCGAGCGTCGTCGTCGGCAGCGCCAGTTTGACTAGCTCGCCCTGGACGGAGCCCTTGACCGCGCCAGAGAAGTCTGGCCGACCGCCCACATCGATATTGCCCGTGACGGCAGTACCGGTCTGGGCGAGCGTCAGCGTGACTGGCACGGATACTCCGCCCGTCCCTGCAAATCCCGTCCACGTGCCTGCCACATTGGCGGTCGGCGCGTTTGCCGCCTCCATCTCTGCCTGTCGGGCGGCACCGCAGCCAGCGACAACAGAACTGAGCAGAACCAAGAGTACGATTGTTGGAGTCTTCATTCTGTGTGCCTCCCAGCCTTCCGAACTAGCAAAGGCTCGAAGCGAGTCACACTGGACCTTCGTCCTAAACGACCGAGTTGATCGCGCGTGTCCGCGCGGTAGCGGCGGAGCGTCGCTGGGTCTAGTCAGGACACAGCATCGGGACAAAGGTCCCATAGACGCCGTTCTCCGGGTCAGCTCAACATCTCTCTCGCGATGGACCTGCGCTGGTGCCCGGGCCCTGAACGTGGGTTGAAAGCGCCGACCGGGCCTTCTCCTCCGCTGCACTCGACGTGTCGAAAGGCAGAACGCGTCCATTCCTGCCGACGCAGTGAATCTGGACCGAGGAGGAACAACATGACGCGCCGAACATGGTGGCAGTTGGCGATCGGGCTGTTCGCCTCCGCCCTCGTGGCGACGGCCCCGAGCATCGCGCAGGCTCAGGCGAGGAAACCCAACATCCTCATCATCTGGGGCGATGACATCGGCTGGTACAACGTCAGCGCCTACAACCTCGGGGTGATGGGGTACAGGACGCCGAACATCGACGGGCTCGCCAAAGAAGGCGTGCTCTTCACTGACTGGTACGGCCAGCAGAGCTGCACCGCCGGCCGTGCGGCATTCATCACCGGCCAAGCGCCCATCCGCACCGGCCTCACGAAGGTCGGCCTACCCGGTGCTGCGCAGGGCCTGCAGAAGGAAGATCCGACGATCGCTGAGTTGCTCAAGCCGCTGGGCTACGTGACCGGCCAGTTCGGCAAGAACCATCTGGGAGACCGCAACGAGTTCCTGCCCACGGTGCACGGGTTCGACGAGTTCTTCGGCAACCTCTATCACCTAAACTCGGAGGAAGAGCCGGAGAATGCCGACTATCCGAAGGACCCTCGCTTCAAGCAGCGCTTCGCGCCGCGCGGGGTGCTTCACAGCTGGGCCACCACCACCGACGACGCCACGGTAGACCCGCAGTGGGGCAGGGTCGGCAAGCAGCGGATCCAGAACACGGGCCCCCTCGATCTAAAGCGTATGCCGACCGTGGACGAGGAGTTCCTCGACGGCGCGCTCAAGTTCATGGACCAGGCCCACAAGGACGGCAAGCCGTTCTTCGTCTGGTTCAACTCGACGCGCATGCACATCTTCACGCACCTGAAACCCGCCTCCCAGGGCAAGACGGGCCTCGGCACGTACCCCGATGGCATGGTGGAGCACGACGGCATGGTCGGGCAGTTGCTCAAGAAGCTCGAGGACCTCGGGATCGCCAATAACACGATCGTCATGTATTCCAGCGACAACGGGGCGGAGACCTTCACCTGGCCGGATGGCGGGACCACGCCGTTCCGCAGCGAGAAGGACACCAACTGGGAGGGCGGCTGGCGCGTGCCGTGTATCATCCGCTGGCCGGGGGTCACCCGGCCGGGCACCTTCTCCAACGACATCTTCGCCCACGAGGACATGCTGCCCACGCTCCTAGCGGCGGCCGGCGAGCCGGGCATCGTGGACAAGGTCAAGGCCGGTCACCGTGCCGGGGACAAGACGTTCAAGGCTCACCTCGACGGCTACAACCTGATGCCGTACTTGAAGGGTGACACCAAGGAGTCCCCGCGCAAGGAGTTCCTCTACTGGGGCGACGACGGGGACCTGATGGCGTTCCGCTACGACAAGTGGAAGGCGGTGTTCGCCGAGCAGCGCGCGGAGGCGTTCCAGGTCTGGGCCGAGCCGCTGGTGAAGCTCCGGGTGCCGCTGCTCTTCAACCTGCGCACCGACCCATTTGAAAAGGCCCAGCACGAATCCGTCTACTACCAGGACTGGCTCTTGCGCCGGGTCTACCTGTTCGTGCCGGCCCAGTTCTTCGTCGGGCAATGGATCCAGAGCTTCAAGGAGTTTCCGCCGCGGCAGAAGCCGGCCAGCTTCAGCATCGATGAGGTGATGCGCAAGCTGGAAACGCCTGGCGGTGGCGGCGCGCGTTGACAACGGCGGCCGCCTGAGCGGTGAGGTATAGCGACCGCGGCACCCGGGTGTGCGAGGGCGCACTCCAGCGGGCATCGGAGTCCTGACGCTGGCCGGCTTGCTCTTCGCGTCCGGTGCCGCGGCGCTCGTGTACCAGATCCTGTGGGTCAAGCAGCTATCGATCGTTGTCGGCATCGATGTCTATGCGGTCACGATCGCTGTCGCCGCGTTTTTCGCCGGGCTCGCGGTCGGTGGCTTGCTGTTCGGCTGGCGCGTTGACCGGATAGCGCGGCCGCTGCGCTTGTACGCGGTCCTCGAGCTGGGGATCGCCGTCCTAGGGGTTCTCGTAACCCTCGCGCTGGGGCATGCCGCGTCGCTGTTTGCGGCGGCGGAGGATAGGGTCGGCTTACTAGCGTGGGCGTGTCCCTTTATTCTCGTCGGAGCTCCCGCCGTGCTCATGGGCGGGACCCTTCCCGTGCTGGTCCGCGTTCAGGCTCCGAGGCCGGGACAGATAGGTCGCGCCGGAGGTAGCCTCTACGCGGCCAACACTGCGGGCGCGATCACGGGGGTACTCGTGACCCCGTTCGTGCTGCTGCCGCTGCTCGGCGTGCGAGGGTCGGCCTTGGCCGCGGCAGCCGTCAACCTCATCCTCGCAGGGGTGGCCGCCGGTCTCGATCGCGGTGTGCCGAGTGCCGTTGGTGCCACCCCGCCGTCCCCGCCGCGCCCGACGACTCCTTTGCAAGCCCGGGTCGCCCTCGGCTTGTACGCACTCGCAGGGGGCATCGCGCTCGGCTACGAAGTGGTCTGGTCGCAAGCGATCGTGCAGTTCACGAGCACACGAAGCTTCGCCTTTTCCGTGGTCTTGGCGACGTACCTGGCCGGCTTGTTTGCCGGCAGCGCTCTGTACGCGCCGTACGCGGACCGGATTCGGGATTGCTGGGGAGCATTTGGTCTTCTGATCGGTGCTGCCGGTCTCGCCAGCCTCCTCGCCATCGGCGCGTTAGGAAGCTGGCTGCCCGATTGGCAATCGCGGGTCGGACATGTCGTGTTCGCAGCAACGAGCAGCGACCTTGCCGCCATGTGTGCTCGGTTCGCCGTCGCCACCGCCACCTTGATCTTCGTGCCGACAGTGTTGCTGGGCGCCGCCTTTCCGGTTGCCTTGCGGCTGGTCGTCGATGCCGAAAGCATTGGGCGAGGCGTGGGCGCGGTCGCGGCGATCAATACGATCGGGGGTATTGCCGGGAGCTTCGCGACCGGATTTGTCCTCGTTCCGGCACTTGGACTTGTGCAGACACTAGGGATCCTGGCGATGGGGGCGGCGGCGGTAGGGATGTTCGCTGTCCTGCGCGATCCGGCGACACGGCGGGGGAGCCGGTGGGCGGCCCTCGCCGTTGCGTCCACGACGATCTTCGCCTTCGCCATGATTCCGTCGACCGGGCTCGCTACGAACCTCCTTGCGACGCGGGGTGGCAAACTGATCTTCTACTCCGAGAGTCCGGGAGGGACGGTGGCGGTTGTCGAGCAAAAGGCCGGACAGCGGAGCTTCCGACGCCTCTACATTCAAGGCGTCTCGAACTCCGGTGACCTGATGCCGTCCCGACGCTACATGCGCCTGCAGGCCCTCCTCCCGCTCATCATTCATCGGGGCGAGCCGCGCACCGCCCTCGTCATCGGACTCGGGACGGGCATCACGACGGGCGCCCTACTCCGCTATCCGGGGTTGGAGCGTCGAGTCTGCGCGGAGCTGCTCCCGGCGGTCGTGCGCGCAGCGCCGCTGTTCGAGGGCAACTTCGGCGTAGGGACGGATCCGCGCGTCGAGATCCGTTTGCGCGACGGACGTCGAGAACTTCGGCAGGGTTCAGAGCGCTACGACGTGATCACGCTTGAGCCGCCACCTCCGTCGGCGGCCGGCGTCGTCAACTTGTATTCGCGGGATTTCTACGAGCTGGCTCGGACACGGCTCGGACCAGGCGGTCTCCTCGCGCAATGGTGGCCGCTGGCGACTCAGAACGACGAGGACTCGCGCGCGCTCGTGAAGAGCTTTCTCGACGCGTTCCCGCATACCGCGCTGTGGACGACGGAGTTTCACGAAATGTTGCTGATCGGCTCATCGGATCCCATCGAACTCGAGGTCGCCCGGATCCGCGCGCGCTTCAACCAGCCGGAGGTCGCGTCGGCCTTGCGCGAAGTCGGGATCTCCACGCCCGCCTCGCTCCTCGCCACTTGGGTCATGGGACGAGCCGGTCTCGAACGGTACGCCGCGGACGCGTTGCCGGTGACCGATGATCACCCTCGCATCGAGTACGCTGCATGGCTGCGCCCGGGAGAATTCCTGCGCGTCCTTCCGAGGGTGCTTGCGCTGCGAACCGACCCGCCCCTCCTCGGTGCCGACGAAAGGTTCCGCGGTGCCGTGGTCGAGGAGGGCGAGCGCCTGCTCGAGTTTTACGGCGCTGGCCTCCGCGCGTACGCCGGGGAGCGGGAGCAGTGGGCAACCGCTCTCGGGCACGTGCTGCAGGGCGATAGCGATAACCGCTACTACCGGTGGTTCGTGGGAGGGGGAGGGTAATCTCTAGGCGCGCTCGTGCACGGGCCGAGTCTCCCGTGGGCCCGGAAGCGCACGGAACTCGCGAAGGCCAAGCAAGTCCCTGTTCGGAAAGGACGTGACCGATTACTTGAACGGATCCCACAGGGCGGCCCAGCCGAAAAGGAAGACCTGGCCTTGGAGGGAGTTCTGAGAGGCGAACTCGAACTCGTAGCGGGCGAAGAAGCGGCCTACCTTGGTGGTGGCGGCGATCTCGGGCCCCACGCCAAAGATATTCGATCGGATGCCTCGAAGCGGATTCGGGATGGCCGAGCCCCGATTGTCGGTCACTTGCCACTGCGCGTAGCCGACCACGCCGGTATCGAGCTGCGCCACCCACGGCTTCCAGGAGGGCGGCCTGAATGTCTTCCCCAATCCCCACTCGAGGACGAAGTCATCCCCCACCCGGATATCCACCCCCTGCTGGGACTGGTGAGTCAAGTAGCGGGTCATGGCCGAGATCGACCAACTGCGGTCCGCGTCCAGATACCCGATGGCGCCCAGCCCGAACATCTCGGCCCAGCGGCCGAGTCCGTTGTTGATGGTTCGGTTAGAGCTGTAGCTCCCCGCGGGCGCGAAGAATCCGAACGTGCCCACGACGTCCAGCTGCGGCAGGTGCCAACCGAGGTTGATCGGCTCGACGTAGATGTCGGAGATGTTGAAGTCCGCAGTCGCAGTCCTGCTTCGCGAAAAGGACGCGCCCGTCGAGAAGTTCTGATCGAACAGCCCCTTCAGGTTGGCTCGCACGTCGAGGCTGGCGTCGCCGGTGCCGTGGACGGCGTCGAAGGGGATGTCGATCATGAATCCGTAATTGGCGCCGAGGATCTTGAAAGGGGTCGTCATGCCCATGATGTTCTGATCGACGTACGCATCCAGGCTGGCTCTGCCATTGAAGCTCGCATTCACTGTCAGTCCGAGTTGCCGGCCGAATGCTTCCAGGTCCCGGGCCCGGCTCGCATCCAGTATCCCGGATACGCTCGAGTGGTAGTAGGAGAAGATATTCTGATAGTAGATTCCCTCGGGGGCCTGCGTCCCGCCTAGCAGGCCGAGCGTTCCAAGCAGGTAATCGCCGTGCTGGGCGTACGCCAGCCCCGGCCATATCACGAGCATGCCGACACCCCCGACCACGATGGCCGTAAATCTCAACGCTCGCCACGCCAGAGAACGTCGCATACGCCCCCCTTTTCCTCGAGTCAGAATCAGAGGCGCTTTGACGAACGACGTCGCGCGCATCCTTTGCTCTCTCTACCCGACAACCATCACTCTAGGAGCGCGCGGGTTCGATGATGTGCGTAGCTTTCCAGCGCAGTCCGGCCGTTCTTCAGCGCTTTGACTGATCTGAGTGCTCGGCGCGGTCTCCAGGCTGAGCGCGGCGATCCCAGGCTCTGAGCGGCTGCGATTCCTCGCATTCACCGCGCCCTTGTCGGCTAGTTCGGGAGCGACTTTCCTGGCAAAGGCCCTTCTCCTGCGTCATGTAGGCTCCTCGTGCCCGCATTTCGGCAATGGGACCTTGTAGGTATAGCGTTAGGGTCCCAGGGGAGTTGCCTACTCGCGCACCCGTCGGTCGCGACCATAGGCTCCACCAGGCGAGCGAGCGTCATTGTGAGCCACCGCGGGTTGTGTACGAAAGAGGATCTCAGGCGCCGACACTGCGCAGGCGGCGCGCGATCAAGCTCAACCAAGATCGCGCTTAAGGACTGGGCCAGAGCCGCGCCGACAGGTTGCTGTTGTCGAAAAGAGTCATCTCGACCAGCATCACGCGCTGGCCAGCGGGGTTGCTCATCAGCGTTGCCACGCCCTCCCCCCGCACGCCCTGTATGACGAGGCGTCCCTCGTTGATCAGGATCTTGCCTTCTCCGTGAGAGGTGCCGATCCCATGGCGGGCCGCCACGCGGTACGAGCCGTCCTCTCGGATCGTCATGTCAACATCCGTCCGTGAGGCGCCGCCGTATCCGTAAACCACGCCCTTCCACGAGCCAGCTAAGGATTTGACGTCGGACACCGCGATAGGGCTGAGCGGCCCGAAACTGGCGCAACCGACTAAGGAGGCCGCGAATACGACAATGGCGTTAACGTAACGAACAGTCGAGCGCCATCGAGCGCAGCTGAATGTCATGGACTGTCCCCTCCTGCCGGCCATTTTACGGTTTGCGATTCCGACTAATCGCCAGCACACCGATCCCGAGCGCAGTCGAGGAGATCAGAGGATGAGCCGGCCGGCGGTGGTTTTCAACGATTCGCTTTTGCAATCTGGAGTCGGCCGCGGTCGATTTCTGCCGTTGGTACCCAATCACTGGCATAAATCTATATAAGCCCGCATTTTCGTTTTGAGGGGTGAACGACGCCGAGCGACTGGCCGAGGACCCGACGCTTCGGATGCTCGCCTCAGGCGAGCGACGGGACACGAGCGTCGCGCTCACCTCGACGCTCCACTGGTTCGAGACCGACGTCCTCACGGAGGAGCGGAACTATCAAGGACTCGCTCGCCTCAACGCGGGATTCATTCAGCACGTCACGACACGATTACCGAACTGGAGGGTCACGCTCGATATCGACAGCTCCGAGAGCCCAGTCCACGGCGCCCAAGAGCAATCGGCCTACAACGGCCACTTCGAGTCGGTCTGCTACCATCCTCTCTTCGTCTTCAACCAGCACGGCGACTGCGTCGCCGCCAAACTCCGACCGGGCAACGTCCACAGTGCGGCTGGGTGGGACGAGGTACTCCTCCCCATTATTGAGGGGTACCGCGCGCAGGGCCACACCGTCGTCGTCCGGGCCGACGCGGCGTTCGCGACGCCCGCGGTCTATGAGGCGCTCGAACGACGAGGTGTGCGATATGCGATCCGCCTGCCGGCCAACGACGTCCTTGAGCGGGTCATCGAGGACCTGCTCACTCGGCCGCGCGGCCGGCCGAGCTACGCCCCGCTGGTCCGCTACGGCAACTTCCACTATCAGGCCGCCTCCTGGGACCGCCCGCGCCGCGTGATCGCCAAGGTCGAGCATCACCTCGGTGAACTGTTTCCCCGAGTAGGCTTCATAGTCACCACACTGGTGGGGACGAACCGAGCTGTCGTGCGCTTCTACAACCAGCGCGGCACGGCCGAGCAGTGGATCAAGGAAGGCAAGACCGCGACCCACTGGACCCGGCTCTCCTGTCACCGCTTCCGAGCCAACGAGGTGCGGTTGCTCCTCGGCGTGATCGCCTACAATCTCGGCAACCTGCTGCGCCGGCTTCGTTCTTCCCGTCGCCATTCAGGACTGGTCTCTCACGAGCCTTCAGCAGCGGTTGCTCAAGACCGGCGGGCGGCTGATCCGGCACGCTCGGTATTTCACCTTGCAGCTTGCGGAAAGCTACTTGACAGGGCCGTTGTTTCGCCAGATCCTCCGGCGCATCGAGCGACTGGCATGGCATCCGACATGATCGAGCGGACGGTCCTGCAGCGTGTCGAGCCCACGCGAGCGGGAGTGTCTCCACGGGCGGTGTTGACGAGCCACCTCGCATCGACGGAGGCGCAATCAGGACGCTAGCGCCATGAGAATGGGCCGTATCACGGTTCGCGAAGTGCCAGGATCACCGATGAAGCTGGCTTGGCCCGGGTTCGTGGGAGGAACGCGGGGATGAAGATGCGGCCAAATCGCAAATCCCGGTTCAAGCCTTCGTGACCACACCCGTCGTGCCGGTGGGGTCCAGAATGATCACCGATTCTGCGCTCGTGGATTTCCGGTCGGCCGTTCGCGGAAGCGTGCTGGCGCCGCGCGACCCCGAGTACGACTCGACCCGTCAGGTGTTCAACGCGATGATCGACCATCGGCCGGCGCTGATCGCTCGATGCATGAGCGCGGCCGACGTCGTTGCGTGCATCGGCTTCGCGCGAGCGAACGGGCTCGCGGTTTCTGTGCGGGGCGGCGGCCACAACGCCTCCGGCAAGGCCGTTGTGGACGGCGGCTTGATGATCGATCTCGCGGCGATGAAGAGCTGCCGTGTCGATCCCGTGGGACGCACCGCCAGGGCCGAGCCCGGGCTGCTCTTGGCGGAGTTCGACCGCGACTGCCAGGCGTTCGGTCTGGCCACCACCATGGGCGCGATCTCGCAGACGGGCATCGCCGGACTGACGCTCGGTGGTGGTTTCGGCTGGATCTGCAGCAAGTACGGACTCGCCTGCGACAACCTGCTGTCCGTCGACATCGTGACCGCGGACGGGCGGCTGCGCACTACGGGCCCGAACGAGCATACCGACCTCTTCTGGGCTGTGCGCGGCGCCGGCGCTAACGTAGGCGTCGTCACGTCTTTCGAGTATCGTCTGCACGAGCTGGGACCGGTCCTCGGCGGCGCCGTGGTGTTCCCGCTCGCCAAGGCCAAGCGTGTGCTGGCCTTATACGACGAATTCGCGCGCTCCAGCCCGGATGAGCTGAGCGTCAACGCCGCGCTTTGGACCACCGACCAGGACGCCCAGGTCGTCGGCATTGCGGTCTGCTGGTGCGGCGCACTCGAGACCGGCGAGCGCCTGCTCAAGCCGCTGCGGACGTTCGAGACCCCGATCGCCGACACGATCAGGCCGATGAGCTATGTCGACCGGCAGCGAGTGAACGACGGCCTGTTCCCACGGGGCCGACGGCACTACTGGAAGGCCGGCTGGCAGCGCCGACTCGAGGCGCCCGCGATCGAGGTGATGGTCGACTTCGCGGCGCGCCGCCCGTCGCGGTACACGAGGATCTCGCTCCAGCAGATGCACGGCGCGGCCGCACGCGTCTCGCCGACCGCAACGGCCTTCGCGCACCGTCACGATCAGTGGGAGGTCCAGATGTTATCCCAGTGGATCGATCGCGCCGACGACGAGCCGAACATCCGATGGGCGCGCGAGCTCTCCGCCGCGATGGAGCCCTATCTCGAGCGCGCCGTCTACGTGAACATGCTCGGCGGGGACGAGAGCGACCGCGTGCGTGAAGCGTACGGGGGCAACTACGAGCGACTCGCGAAGGTCAAGGCGGTGTACGATCCGACGAATTTCTTCAGCAGCAATCAGAACATCGCGGTGAGCTGACCTGGATCGTGCGGGCGCCTGTATAGCGCCAGCGCGCGAACGCTCAGCCGCCGCCGGCCCCCGGCGGGCGTGCGATACACGGGCACGTAGTCGAGCAGCTCCACCTTCAGCCTGAAGACGCCATGTTTCCATGGCCCAAGTCCGGAAATAGATCATAAGTCAGGACACTTGGACCAAAGTCTCGTTTTCGGATCCGGGGTCGGAAGTATATGGCTTACCACGGACGCGGGGATTAGGTGACGACGACGATGACAGCTTGGTGTAATCGCCAGGTCGCGACGGTGGTCCCACGGAGCGTGTTGCTCGCGGTGTTCGCCGTCGCGGTCGCTTCCTGCGCGACCATCGATGCGACCACGACACAATTCGTCGGGGCGCCCCACTTTCGACCGAGCGACCCGGCGCGCGTGGAGATCTTACGCGGTGAGCCCCCACGGGCGCACGACCGCCTGGGAGAGATCATCGTTGATGTGTCGACCGACCCACCGCCGCCCATCGAAAAAGTCGAGGCCAAGCTCCGCAGCGAAGCGAGCAAGCTGGGGGCCGACGCGGTCGTCGTGGTGTCCGACCGTGTTCAGGCGGTCGGGGCCTATGTCTTCGGCCCCCCGAGAGAACGCGGCCTCGAGACGGTTAAGGCAACAAGAGTGATCGGCGTGGCGATCAAGTATCGGCCTTAAGACCCCAAACGGGCTTCATGCCATAGCACCTTCGCCCCTCATGCTTGATTCAATTCTGAGCGTGTTCTGGCACTGGCTCCAGGGCGCGTTCATGAGGTGATGCCCCGACAATCCTTTTCCCGATCTCGTTTCATATCGTCGTCATCAGCGGGAGGCTCGTGCTTCAGGAGTTTGGTACCTCAGTGGCAGCCGCCGGAAGTCGGTGCAGGAGCCGCGACCCGATGAGCGACGGTCTTATTTCTACCTTGGGCTCGCCACGAACTCGAGTTTCTCGCGTTCGCCTTTCGCATTCCTCGTGCGCGAGTCGACATGGTGCTGAAGATGCGGCTTGCGTGGGTGATCACGATGCGTAATCGACGGGGTGACGGATCATGAGCGACGCGACCGAGACAAGATCCGGCTGGAAGCAGAAGATCGCCTCCGAACTGGTCGAATATTGGACGGTGGTCGTGTATCTCTCCTGTTTTCTGGGTGTATTTAACTGGTATCGGAGATTCGTGCTGGCGGAGTATCACATCAGCTACGCGCATTATGGTATGAGCGTGCTTGAGGCGCTGGTGCTCGCCAAACTCATTCTGATAGGCAATGCGTTGCGCCTCGGTCGAAGGCTTGACGACAGGCCGTTGATTATTCCCACCCTCTTCAAGACGGTTATGTTCAGCCTGTTGGTCGGGGTGTTCAATGTACTCGAGCGTACGATCGAAGGACTGCTACGAGGGCACGGCTTCGCGGGCGGAGTTGAGGAGCTAGTGAATACAGGCTTGTATGAATTGCTGGCCAGGAGTCTGGTCACGTTCTTTGCTTTTATACCCTTCTTTGCTTTCAAGGAATTAGAGAGGGTGTTGGGTATAGGTAGACTTCTCACGCTGTTTGTTCGCGGAAGAGCAGCCACGGCGTCCGATCCGTCGAAATGAAGAGTAGCTGCGGCCGGCAGCGTCCCTGCTTCAACCCGTGACCGGGGCGCGGACCCCCGGAAATACGCGATTACCGAGACAGGGCTGGCCGCAAACGTTCCCAATGGCATCAGGAAGACAAGCCGATGGGCGATCGCGAGCGTGGAGGGGATTCATAATGAAGCGGACCGTATCGCGCTCGAAGGGAAACTTAGTTCTCCTAGCGATCGTCGTGAGCACACTGTGTGGCGTCAGGGCGGCCCACGGCAAAGAATGCCTCAACGTCAGTTTCCCCGATCAGGCGTCCGTCGACGGCAACACGCTAGTGCTCAATGGCCTGGGCCTTCGCCAGGCAACGGCGCTGAAGGTCAACGTCTACGTCGCCGCGCTCTACATCGCGCCAGCCTCGACGGACGCGGGCGCGATTCTCGGCGCTCCCACCCCCAAGCAACTCATACTCCATTTCGTGCGCGGCGTTGGGCGCTCCGACCTGACCAAGGCCTGGGACGAAGGATTCGAAGCGAATGCGAAGGAGCATCTTCCAGCTCTCAAGGACCGCATCGAGAAGCTCAAGCGCTTGATGACGGACATGAAGTCGGGCGAGCGGCTGAGCTTCACGTATAAGCCGGACGGCAGTGTCCTGGTCGAAGTGGGCGGAGCCGCGAAAGGTACCGTCGAGGGGGATGATTTCGCGAAAGCTCTCCTCTCCATCTGGCTGGGCGCTCATCCGCCGAATGCGAGCTTGAAGACCGGGCTCCTTGGCGGACCTTGCCGGTAAGGCGACCGACGGCGGGTTTGGCGCCCGGTTGATGCGAAGCATGAGCGGAGCCGGGACGGTCGATCACGCCCACCGCTGGCAGAAGGTGCGATCAGCCGGCGTCTGCTAGACTCCCGGCCAGGTGAGCGACAGGCCTATGAGCTTCGCACCGTACGAGACCGTGACGGACCGGCTTCGGTTTGAGGAGCTGCTGGTCCGTCTGTCCAGCACGTTCGTTCACCTGCCCAGCGACAAGGTAGAGACCGCCTTTGAGACCGCGCTGCAGCAGCTCGGGCAGTTCCTCGGGCTCGATCGGGTCACGCTATATCGTCTCTCGCGGGACGCCGATCAGTTCGTGGTCACCTACTCGTGGAGCGCGCCCGGGGTCGGGCGGGTGCCTCGCGTCAGCGTGAGCCAAGTAGATCCTCTGCGACCGGCCGGTCGCCTTCTCCCGTCCGGAAGAACTACCGCTGGAAGCCAGGCGCGACGCCGAGACGTTCCGCCGGCGGGGAGTCCTTTCGAACCTCGCCATCCCCATGATGGCCGCGGGCCGCATCCTGGGCAGCCTCGCCTTCGTGACGCTCACGGGGGAGCGGGCCTGACCCTGATCGTAGGCGCATGCCTTCGATGAAGGTGGCTGGTCGACCCGCCGATTGCTCTCGTGCCGCAGACATGGCTCAACCGAGCGTTCGGGGTTACGGCCAGCGTTGTCTACGTTTGCTCACTCGGCGCTGTGATAGTCGCCTTGGCGGTCTGGGGTAGTTGGCTGGTTTTAAGGCCGACATCGCGTGGCGTCTTTCTGTCGTCCGGCATCAGGCTCGGGGTGTCGCCGGCCATGGTGGCGTAGAAGGCCGACATCGCGGGGTCGCGGGTGTAGGGGTGCAGCCCTTTCTCAGGCGCCAGCGTGTCGACGTAGCAGCCTAGAAGGCCGACATCATGGGGTCTGGTCGAGCAAAATAACCGGGCGAAAACCGGTTAGAGATTACGATGGAGTCGCCGCAGCGCCGGACCCGATGCCCCAGGGACCTTCATGACTCTGGCGGTTGCGGGCACGTCCCTGAGTAACCTTGGCCGTGAGAAAGCAGCACGACCTTGATGCCGCCGCCAGATCCCTTTTGGTTTCGTTTGGCCGCCTTCGCCAGCCTCCGTCCTGGTTGCCTCGCTCGCCATCCCCTGAACTCATCGCACCCCCTCGGCTCTCCCTCCGAATAGCACGAGGCGTAGTCGACCGTCGCGGCTTTTCAGGGTATGGCGCTACTGACGTTTCGCAGGCTTGCCGTATTACTTCCGCTGCCGCTATAAGCTCATAACAAGATCATGGCACGCCTAGCGGCCGTGTCTCATTCTCTCGAATAGTTCTCCCGGCTCGCACTTCAGCGAGCGACAGAGCCGATCAAGCGTGCGCAGCGTCGTGTTTTGATCAGCGGCCTCTAAACGATTCAATGTCGAGCGGCTCACACCTAGTCGCCGCGCCATCCGCACCTGGCTCAGCCCTGTTTCCTCGCGCAGCCTCTGTAGTTTGTCCGCAAGCCGTTGGGCCAAAGTCACGGCACCAACGCTCGCCGAGAAGCCTACCCAAATGTGGGTAGGCTTGCTGTAGAATCCCCGACTACGGCGGCCCTGATTATTCCGGGAACTCCAAAACTGGAGTCAAGTAGGGCGGATGAAAACCATCGTCAAGACCGTCGCTGCCTGGGTCGGCTCGATCCTGGTCGGCGTCTGCATCCTCTTTGCCGGCGTCTTGTCCATGTGGCCGGTCGAGCCGCCGGTCCCGGTCGACAACTTCGAGCAGGACGAGGACGTCAAGAATCTTGATTGGTCTCCCACCCCCAAGCCCGGCTACGACTGCGGGTTGAGAGGGGTCAAGATGTGGTATCGGCCCCGGCAGAGAGAGCCGCGCTGCTGGATGACGCCGGAGCAGGAGTGAGCCTGGCCTGGAAGACTGATCGCTGGACAGAGACGGTGAAGTGGGCCGAGCGACATGGATTCTCTCACTTGATTCCGACGATCCGGGAGCAGGACGCGTACCTGGTCAACAATATCTGTCATGAATGAACAGCCCCGGAGCAGGACGCAGGGAGGCATGAAATCCGTTCAGCAACGGAAGAGCCGAATTCACCTCACCGACATCTTCTGGGGCGGACGCGTACGTCGGGCCTACCAGATCCGAATTCGGTCGATCGCGAGAAAAGCGGCCGTCGATTCTAGAACGAGGGGTGAGGGCAACATGGCGACGAGCGCTGTGCTAACCATTTTGGAATTTCCTCGATGGAGGCGTCTGGGAAAGGCGCGGCTGGTTCTCGGCCAACTGCGGCATGTTCGTCTGGGGTACGAAGGCACAACAGTACGTCCTGTATCGCTTGGGGCTCACCCTCGGCTGGCTGTCGGCCAAAAAGGAAGAGATCGTTCCACTCTCGCGGTTGAAGGCCGAGCTTGCCCGCCAGAAGCAAGAGCATCGCGTAAGGAAAAGAACCCGGCCTAGCCGCCTGGTCGAGAAGCCCGAGCTGGAGGACGCGAAGACCCCAACGAACCCCGGTTCCTCCGACGCTTTGGAAGCGAGCCGAAAATCTTCATCCGGTTCCTCTATCAATGGGGATCGGTGGTCTCTCTCGCCGAAACTCCAGAACCCGCCGTCGAGCCAACTCCCGGCCTTCCTGAAGCTGCGGCCGCCCGCAAGCTAGAGCTGGAGAAGTCTCGCTCAGTGTACAGAATCCGACGAGACCGCCGCCGCTAGGCCGAGGCGGATCCGTTCATCGACGGTCAGCCACTGTTGCAGAAGGGCAGGGAATGGTGGTGCCGAAATAGTGCCTCTCGGCATTGTCATCTGGTGTCACTCGCGGTTCGTTGAAGTCACTCGGCGATGCCGCGCTGCCGTCTGACAACACTCACTTTGTACCGCTTCCGGCCACTCGGTCTCACACCCAATCAATTCGACCGGAACCGCCTGTCAATCCAGAGGTCGCGGGTTCAAGTCCCGTCGAGCCCGCCATTTTTCGCGAAGTTACAAGGCGACGCTGGCACCGACTCTCCGTGAAGAGGCCAAAACTCTCCGCGATCACCGGCCGGCCCCTGTCGCCCCGGCCGGCCGCAGTCGCGGCTGACTAGCCCGGCCATGCGGTACCAAACGCTCGTCGCCCGTTCCTTCGGTTCCATGATCGCTGACGCTAGCAGGCCGCTCCGCGCGTCGGCAATGTCCGCGAATGCATACGTCCCGCCCGGCATGACGTGGGGTCTTGTCTCGCTCATCGCCGTGATGCTTTTGGGCTGCGCCTCCTCACCAGAGACCCCAGCGCCTCCAGGTATGCGGCGTGTGTTCCTTAGCAGCACCGGCTCAATTGGTGGCACCTACCAGTCAGAGATGCTGGTCGGCGGCACGCCAACAGATCGATTTGAAGCGAAGCAGGACCGCGGCTATCTCTACCTCATCTTCAATGACCGCAACGACCATACGACGCAGTTCATGGTAAAGCGCGCGGACACTGGCGTCGTGTCCATCGCCTCACCGCGGTACGAGCTGAGAGGCAAGCCAGGCTCCGCTACGTGGCGTAGCTACTCTGTCTGGTTCCGCATCGCGGGCCGGCTCTCGCCCGGAGCCTACGTTCTCGATCTGACGGTTGATGACCGAGCCGTGGGCGGTTACCCGTTCACGGTGGTCCCGTGATCGTAAGTCTCATCTGGACGTAGCGATGGCCAAGCCCAAGCGCCAGAAGAAACCGCTCTTCGCCCGCACCGAGCTCGTCTCGGCAACCGACCGTGATCGGGAATCACTTGTGGGGCGCGCACGAGCGCGTCGCGGTGAGGCGCGGATGAACATGCGGAGGGATAACGCCCCTCGTCCGGCGCGCTGGCGGACCCATGCGACTTCCGGAGGTGCCGACGCAAGCAGATGGCGCCGACCCGAAACACTCGCGGCTCTGCTAGACTCCCGCCAGCCATCCCACTGAGGTGCCCATGCGGCGGATCGGGCTCGTGGTCGTTCTCGCTGTCAGCATCACGCTCGCGCCGCTCGCGGCCGAGGCGCAGCAGACGGCGATGCCGGTGATCGGATTCCTTAGTGGCCGCTCGCCACATGAGGCGGCATCGGCTCTCGGCGCCTTCCGGCAGGGCTTGGGCGAGGAAGGTTATTTCGAGGGCAAGAATGTCACCATCGAATATCGCTGGGCGGAAGGCCGATACGATCGACTGCCGGCATTAGCGGCCGAACTCGTCAC
>JACXTT010004224.1_pt1 | contig 21415 bp, 21 predicted proteins | sample 9270951 | NCBI WGS metagenome assembly JACXTT01 (sample SAMN15532306, study PRJNA645909) | rock metagenome | isolation source: weathered quartz diorite | place: Puerto Rico | collected 2017-06-21
CGGCTGTCGGGGTCAGGGTCGCGTGTCCCTCGGGGCTGGTGGTGCTCGGCGGTGCCGGGGGGCGGGGCGCGAACCGCTGGCTTTCCTTCGCGGAATTCACGCTCCAGCCGACCGAGGTCGCGCGCGTTGCCTGCGTCACCTACCTGGCCAAGCTCCTCGACCGGAAGGGAGACCGCGTGCGGTCCTTCCGCGACGGGCTTCTCCCCGCGATCGCGGTGCTGGGCGTGATCTCGGTCCTGATTCTGAAGCAGCCGAACCTGGGCAGCACGATCGCCCTGGTCGTGACCGGATTCCTGCTCCTGCATCTCGCGGGCGCGAATCCCCGGCACCTCGGCATGCTGGCCGGCGCCGGGTCGCTCCTGGCGCTCGTCGTGGTGCTGCGCCATCCGTACATGATGGATCGCGTGCAGGGATGGCTCTCGCACTGGACCACCGGCTCCGAGATGCAGGGAAAGGGCTGGCAGCTCCACCAATCCATCGTGGCGCTCGGGTCTGGAGGCATCTTCGGCGAAGGTCCCGGGAGCGGGATGCAGAAGTTCTTCTTCCTTCCGGATCCTCATACCGATTTCATCTACGCCGTCATCGGCGAGGAGCTGGGGCTGGTCGGCACGGCGTCTGTGCTCCTCTGCTACGTCGTGCTCTTCTTGCGCGGCCTCAGGATCGCGGGACGCGCTCCAGATCGTTTTGGTTTCCTGCTCGCGGCCGGCCTGACCGTGAGCCTCGGCGTTTACGTCGGGATGAATCTCTCGGTGGTGACGGGGATCATCCCGACGACCGGATTGCCGCTCCCGTTTCTGAGCTACGGGGGATCAGCGTTGGTCGTGAACCTGGGGGTGGTCGGTGTCCTACTCAACATCGCAAGCCAGAACAAGACCGGCATTCGAACCGGCCCGGCCGAACGAAAGGCCGCGCGGAAACGACCGGGTGGCCGCTAGCGCCGGTGCGATCCGCGTGCTGATCGCCGCCGGGGGAACGGGCGGGCATCTCTATCCAGGGATCGCCATCGCCGAGGAGTGGAAGCGGCTCCATCCGGATTCGAGGGTGCTCTTCGTGGGGACGACGCGCGGTCCGGAGACGAAAGCCGTTCCGCGCGCGGGATTCGAGCTCGAGACGATCGCGGCACGCGGCCTGCCCCGTCACCCCGGGCCGGGATGGATCCTGGCCGCGGTCGGTCTCCTGCGCGGGCTCTGGCAGTCGTTCCGGCTCGTCGTGGACTTCAAGCCGCACGTGGTGGTGGGAACCGGCAGCTACGTGAGCGCACCGGTCGTGCTCGTGGCGAAGCTCTTCGGGATCCCCGTGATCCTACAGGAGCAGAACTCGATTCCGGGCGCGACCAACCGCTGGCTCAACTTGGTTGCGACCGAGGTCCACATCAGCTTTCTCGAGTCGCGGGGCTATTTCCGCCGGAAGAACAACCTCAGGGTCTCGGGGAATCCGATCCGGCGCTCGCTCCTCCTGCAAGACAAAGGAAGCGCGTATGAATCGTTCGGCCTCGATCCGGACAAGCGAACGCTCTTCGTCTTCGGAGGAAGCCGGGGCGCGAAGAGCATCAACCGCGCGACCGAGGGAGCGCTGGAGCGGATGAAGCACCTCTCGAACCTCCAGGTCATCTGGCAGACAGGGTCCGAGGATTTCGAGGCGATGCAGCGGAAGTTCGGTGACTTCCTTCTAAGTGTAAAGATCTTCGCGTATCTGGACGCGATCGAGAAGGCCTACGCGATCGCGGACATCGCGGTGTGCCGTGCCGGCGCGATGACCATCTCCGAGCTCACCGCCTGCGGGGTCGCGGCGATCCTGATTCCGTATCCCCACGCGACGCGTGACCACCAAACCCACAACGCGCGGGGACTCGTCGAGCGGGACGCGGCGCTCGTGATCGCGGATCAGGAGCTCACGCCCGAGACGCTGTCGCGGAAGATCGAGTCCTTGCTGCGTGACGAGCCGAGACTGAGGCGGATCGGAAGGAACGCGCGGGTGTTCGCGCGCGTGGACGCCGCGCAGCGCATCGCGCGCTCCATGGAGCAGCTGGTTCATGCGACCACGAGCACGCGCGAGCACTGAGGCTCCATGTACGGCCGGATCAGGAGGATCCATCTGGTTGGGATCGGCGGGAGCGGAATGAGCGGCATTGCCGAGGTGCTTCTGAACCTGGGCTACCAGGTGTCGGGCTCCGACGTCAAGGAAGCGGAGCCGGTGCAGAGGCTCCGCTTGCTCGGAGCGCGCATCTTCATCGGTCATCGCTCCGAGCAGGTGGAAGGGGCGGACGTGGTGGTCGCGTCGACCGCGATCCCGGAACAGAACCCGGAGATCCAGGAGGCGCATCGCCGCCTGATTCCCGTCATCCCGCGGGCAGAGATGCTGGCGGAGCTCATGCGGATCAAGTACTCGGTGGCGGTGGCGGGCGCGCACGGGAAGACCACCACGACGTCGATGGTCGGCGAGATCCTCTCCCACGGAGGGCTCGACCCCACCGTCATCGTCGGGGGCCGCGTGAAGGCGGTTGGCGCGCACGCGCGCCTGGGCCAGGGGCCGTTCCTGGTCGCGGAGGCGGATGAGAGCGACGGAAGCTTCCTCTACCTCACCCCCACGATCGCCGTGATCACGAACGTGGACGCCGAACACCTGGACTACTACAGGGACCTGGCCCACGTGCAGGACACGTTCCTCAACTTCGTGAACCGCGTCCCCTTCTACGGGACGGTGGTCCTGCCCCACGACGACGCGAACATCGTCCCCGTCCGCGCCGGGGTGAAGCGGCGCCTGCTCAGCTACGGATTCACGAAGGGTGCCGACTTCGAGGGCGCGGAGCTTCACGTGGACGCCCGGGGCGCGAGCTACCGGCTCCGTGTTCGCGGACGCGACGAGGGTCTCTTCGAGCTTCGCGTGAGCGGTGCCCACAACGCGCGGAACGCGCTCGCCGCCACCGTGGCGGGCTGGGAGCTGGGCATCCCCATTCCCAGGATCCGCGAAGCCCTGAGCGAGTTCAGCGGCGTGAGCCGGAGGCTCGAGCTCCGGGGTGAGGTGCGCGGGGCGCTCTGGGTGGATGACTACGGACACCATCCGACGGAGATCGAGGCCGCGATCCAGGCGCTCCGGGATACCTACGGTCGGCGGATCGTCGCCGTCTTCCAGCCGCACCGCTTCACGCGGACCAGGGCGTTGCAAGACCGGTTCGCCACCTGCTTCACCGGCGTTGCGGACCTCGTGCTCCTTCCCATCTATCCCGCCGGGGAGCCGCCGATCCCCGGTGTCCGGTCCGAGATGCTCCTCGATCGCATCCGCGCGAACGGGACCGCTTCGGTGCGCATGGCGGAGGATTTCGGGCAGGCGGCGAAGGTCGCGCGCGAGGTCCTGCGGAAAGGGGACCTCCTCCTCACGATCGGGGCCGGGGACGTGTATCGCGTCGGCGAGCTCCTGCGCGGAGGTCCGCGATGAGGGCGGGATGCCGCACTGCCGCGCGCCTCAAGCTGCCGGAGCGGCGCCGGAGGAATCGCAGGATTCTCTTCGCCGCCCTCCTCACCCTGGTCGTCATCGCGGGCCTCGTGAAGGTCTGGCCCGCGGCGGCGCGCGCCCTCGGCCGGCTTCCGCTCTTCCAGGCGGGGCGCGTGGAGGTCACGGGCCTTCTCTATCTCTCCCCCGAGGAGGTCCGTCCTTCGATTCCCGTCACCTACGGCGAGAGCCTCTTCGAGGTGCGGCCTGCCGAGATCGTGCGCTCGCTCGAGCGGAACCCGCGCATCGAGAGCGCCAAGGTGGAGTTCCTTCCTGCCGCACTGCGCGTCTCCGTCCGCGAGCGGCGGCCGTTCGTGCTCGTGAACGCGGGGACTCTCCTGGAAGTGGACTCGACCGGAACGGTGCTTCCGCCGCTCGCCCGGGGGCTCATCGCCGACCGCCCCGTCGTCACCGGGCTCACGACGGTGAGCCACCGGCCCGGCACGCGCCTCAGCGCTTCGCGCTTCGGAGAGGTGCTCCGCGTCGTGTCGCTGCTCGAGGATCCCGAGGTTGCCTTCCTGCCGGAGGTCTCCGAGATCGTCGTGAGCGATCCGCGCTGGTTCCTGCTCCGGACCTCCCGGGATCAGATTCCGATCCTGATCGATCCGGAGCGCGTGACGCCGCGCTGCCTCAAGGCGCTCGCCGCCACGCTGCGGGACCTTCGCGGTCACGACCGACGCGTGCTGGTGCTGGATGCGAGATATCGGGGGCAGGTCATCGTCCGGTGCGCACCGGACAGTCTGGGCGAGGCAACGACGTCCCGGGACAAGGTCTGACGGGGGAGGACTGATGGCGGACCAGAGAATCGTTGCGGGGTTGGACATCGGCACGACGAAGATCACCGCCATTGTGGCGGAACCGGAAGAGGACGGCGACGGGATCCGCATCGTCGGCGTGGGCTCCGCGCCCTCGGACGGGCTCAAGCGCGGCGTGGTGGTGAACCTCGACAAGACGACGAGATCCATCCAGTACGCGGTTCAGGAGGCGGAGCGCATGTCCGGCCGGACCATCCGCTCCGTCTTCGCCGGAATCGCGGGGGATCACATCCGGGGGATCAACAGCCGCGGCGTCATCGCGGTCTCGCGCAAGGACGCGGAGATCCGGCCGCACGACCTGGAGCGCGTGATCGAGGCGGCCAAGGCGGTCGCGATCCCCGCCGACCGCGAGATCCTCCACGTCCTGCCCCAGGAATTCATCGTGGACGACCAGGACGGGATTCGAGACCCGGTCGGAATGTCCGGGGTACGCCTTGAGGCCGAGGTGCACATCATCACGGGCGCGGCATCCGCATGCCGCAACGTGATCCGCGCCGCGGAGCGCGCTGGGCTGGAGGTGGAGGAGCTGGTGCTCGAGCCGCTCGCTTCGGCGGACGCGGTCCTGACACAGGACGAGCGGGACCTCGGCGTCGCCCTCCTCGACATCGGCGGCGGCACCACCGACGTCGCGATCTTCTACGAGGGAAGCGTCCGTCACACCGCGGTCATCGGGCTGGGTGGCGCCAATGTAACCAACGATCTGGCCATCGGGCTTCGAACGCCGGTGGAGCGGGCGGAGCAGCTCAAGCTCCAGAGCGGGTGCGCGCTCACGTCCATGGTGAGCCCCAAGGAGGTCGTGCAGGTGCCGAGCGTGGGCGGACGGCTGGACCGAGAGGTGTCGCGCCACATGCTCGCGATGATGATCGAGCCCCGGATCGAGGAGATCTTCGAGATGGGGAAGAAGGAGATCCGCAAGAACCATGTCGCCGATCTGCTCGGCGCCGGGGTGGTGTTGACGGGCGGGGCGTCGAATCTCGCCGGGATGCCGGAGCTGGCGGAGCAGGTCTTCGACCTGCCGGTGCGGCGCGGGTTCCCGATGGGGATCACGGGGCTGACCGAGGCGGTGTGTGATCCGCGGTTTGCGACGGGAGTGGGTCTCGCGATCCACGCCCACAAGATGGGAGCCCGGCCGAGCACGGCCGAGCGGGGGGTGTTCAGCCGTATCTCGTTCGGGTTGAAGCGGTGGATCGAGGAGCTGGTCTAGCCAGCGGGGAGGAGTCAGACGATGCTCGAGCTGATCGATGACGGGAAGCAGGACGTGTTGGGGGCCTCGATCAAGGTGATCGGCGTGGGAGGGGCCGGCGGGAACGCGGTGAACCGCATGATCCAGTCCGGCCTGGGCGGAGTGGAGTTCATCGCGGCCAACACCGACGCGCAGGTGCTGGACCAGTCGCTCAGCCCGAGAAAGCTCCAGCTGGGCGCGACCATCACCAAGGGTCTGGGCTCGGGCGCGAATCCGAACGTGGGGCGCGACTCCGCGGAGGAGGACGAGGCTCAGATCGCGGAGCTTCTGGAAGGGGCGGACATGGTCTTCGTGACCGCGGGGATGGGCGGTGGCACGGGGACCGGAGCCGCGCCGGTGGTCGCGCGCATCGCGAAGGCGCAGGGGGCGCTCACGGTGGCGGTGGTCACGCGGCCCTTCGAGTTCGAGGGACGCCGCCGGATGCAGCTCGCGGAGGAAGGGCTGCGGGACCTCAAGGAGCGTGTGGACACGCTCATCGTCATCCCGAACCAGCGGCTCCTCACGATTGTGGACCGCACCACGCCCCTCAAGGAGGCCTTCCGCGTGGCGGATCAGGTGCTGCACCACGCCACCAAGGGGATCTCCGACCTCATCACGGTGCCGGGGCTCGTGAACCTGGACTTCGCCGACGTGAAGACGGTCATGGCGGAGCGGGGGAACGCGCTCATGGGGGCGGGCCACGCGAGCGGACCGAACCGCGCCTACGAGGCGGCGCAGTCGGCGGTCTCGAGCCCGCTTTTGGACGACGTGTCCATTTCGGGCGCCGAAGCCCTGCTGGTGAACGTTACCGGAGGCGAGTCGATGACCCTCCACGAGATCAACGAGGCCGTGACCGTGGTCGTGGATGCCGCGGGGCACGACGCGAACGTGATCTTCGGCGCGGTGATCGACGAGCACATGGGGGACAACCTCTCGCTCACGGTGATCGCGACCGGATTCGGGAAGGGAGAGTCGAAGCAGCGGCCGATGACGACGCCGGGGCACGTATCCCAGCCGCGGATCTATCCGATGGTGGAGCCCCGGGAGCGCGTGATCCGGCCCGCGCCGGCCGTGCCTTCCCTGGAAGAGCCGATGCCGGAGGACGAAGGCGCGGTGGCCATGTCGCGTCCAGGATACCGGATGTCCCCTTCGCCGAGGCGTCCCTTCGGCGGGCGCGCGATCACGCGGGACAACATGGACGTCCCGGCCTTCATGCGGAAGCAGATGGACTAGGGGGAAACGACGAAGCCCGCCGGGAAGCGGGCCTCCGAATCAGGACGCGGCTAGACGGCCCGCGCTTTCCGGGCCGCGGCCTGGGGCATGGCCTTCTGTACCGCGCCGGAACGCAGGCAGCGAGTGCAGACGCGGAGCTTCCGCGGCCTTGACTGGACCACCGCGCGAACCGTCTGAAGATTCACTTCCCAGCGGCGCTTGGTGACGTTGTGCGCATGGCTCACGTTCTGGCCGTGCTGCACGCCCTTGCCGCAGATGTCGCAAGCTCGAGACATGGAAATCCTCCTGGGGTTTCTGGGAGCGCACGAGTGTACCCGCGCGGGGCCGCGCAGGCAAGGGGTTTGAGGCGGCCGGGGGGCAGGTTTGACGCGAAGGTCGGGCGCCCCCTAGCATCCCCTCGATGCTTTCTCTCCACGATCCGGTCCGCTATGTGAAGGGCGTCGGGCCCGAAATGGCGCGACGTCTGCAGAAGCTCGAGATCCGCACGCTCCGGGACCTTCTCTTTCACGTGCCGCGCGCCTATCGCGACCGACGCCTGATCACTCCGATCGCGTTCCTGAAGCCCCACACGGAAGCCTCGGTGCTTGGCCGCGTGGCGACGGTGCGGGTGGAGCGGCGCCTCCGCGGAAGGCGTGACGTCTCCGCGATCATCCAGGACGGGACGGGGGCGATGCGCGCGGTGTGGTTCAACCAGCCCTTCGTGGAGCGCGCGCTCCGCGTGGGGGAGCGCTATTTCCTCTCGGGTCCGGTCGAGCCCTACCGCGGGCTGGAGATGCACAACCCCGAGTTCGACGCGGAGGAGGAACGCGGGGAGCCGGAGTTCGCGCGCGTGACTCCGGTGTACCGCTTGACCCAGGGGGTCACGCAGCGCTGGCTTCGCGCCCGCGTCGAGGATGCGCTTCGGGCGGCGCAGGTTCATCCTGATCCCGTTCCCGCCCCTTGGCGGCGGGAACGGGGTCTTCCCGCGCTCGACGAAGCGTTGCACCGCGTGCACTTCCCGACGAGTCCCGAGGACGCAGAGCCCGCGCGACGGCGGCTCGCGCTCGAAGAGCTGCTCCGGATCCAGATCTCGCTCCTCTACGCGAGGGCCCGCCATCGCGGTCGTGGCGCGGCGCATCCACTCGCGGTGGGGGCGGACCTCGCGTCGCGCTTTCGCGCCTCGCTGCCGTTTCGGCTGACTCGTTCGCAGGAGGACGCGCTCGCCGCGATCGAGCGCGACCTCGATCTCGAAGTCCCGATGAGGCGCCTCGTCCTGGGAGACGTGGGGTCGGGGAAGACCGTGCTCGCTCTGTCCGCCGCCGTTCGCGCCGCGGGGGCGGGGACCCAGACGGCGATCCTCGCGCCCACATCCATTCTTGCGGAACAGCACGCCGAGACCGCTTCGAGGCTCCTGACCGGCGCCGGTGTGCGCTTCGCGCTTCTCACCGCGGCGACCTCCACCAAGGAGCGGAAGCGGATCCTGGAAGACGTCGCGTCGGGAGCGATCGCGCTCGTGATCGGAACGCACGCGCTCCTCGAGCGCGACCTCCGCTTCGACGCGCTCGGGCTGGTGGTGGTGGACGAGCAGCACCGGTTCGGCGTGCGCCAGCGCGTCTCCCTGGCGTCGAAGACGGACGACGTCCGGGATGCACACCTCCTGGTCCTCACCGCGACCCCGATCCCTCGAAGCCTCGCGATGACCCTCTACGGGGATCTCGATCTCTCGCTCCTCACCGAGCGGCCACCCGGGCGTGCCCCGGTCAGGACCGCGTTCCTTCGCGAGAGCGGAATTCCTTCCCTCACGCGTGTCCTCGCGGAGGAGGTGGAGCAGGGGGGAAGCGCCTTCGTGGTCTATCCCGTCGTGGAGGAGAGCGAGACGGTCGATCTCAAGTCGGCGGTCGCCATGGCGGAAGCCCTGAATCGCGTGCCGAGGCTTCAGGAATCCGGCCTCGTGCTGGTGCATGGCCGTCTCAAGGCGACCGAGCGCCGGAAGGCGATCGAGCGGTTCCGCTCGGGGGAGGCGCGCATCCTGGTCGCGACCACGGTGGTGGAGGTGGGGCTCGACATTCCGGACGCCACGCTGATCGTGATCGAGCATCCGGAGCGGTTCGGGCTCGCGCAGCTCCACCAGCTTCGCGGCAGGGTCGGTCGCGCGGAGCGGCCCGGCCGCTGCGTGCTCCTGATGGGGAAGGACGTCGGCCAGGCGGCGCGACAGAGGCTGGGAATCTTCGCGCGAGTGGAGAGCGGGCAGGAGCTGGCGGAGGAGGATCTCAGGCTCCGCGGTCCGGGCGAGCTTCTGGGGACATCGCAGCACGGATTCCCCGAATTCCGGGCGGTGGATCCCGCTCACGACCTGGATCTGATCGAGGCTGCGCGCGGCCTGGCGCAGGAGCTTCTCTCCGGAGAGGAAGCGCGCGGCGAAGGCAGGCTCAAGAGCTGGATCGAGGCCAATTTCGCTGGTGCGGAGCGCTATCTGGAAAGCGGGTGAAGGATTCCCCGAAAGATGAACCTTCGCAGGGCCGATAGATCGGATCGACCCGCTTGTCCCATCCTGATTTCGAACCGAGGGCACGGATGCACGTCGAATGCAGCTCCTGCAAGACCCGGTATACCATTGCCGACGAGAAGATTCCGCCTCAAGGGGCGCGGGTCCGTTGCCGCAAGTGCCAGGCGGTGTTCCAGGTGGAGCGTCCCGCCGTGCCGACGCCTCCTCCCCTGCCCCTGATTCCTCCGACCCCGGAAGAGCCGAGGCCCGCTGCTGCGCGCGTCCAGCCGGCGCCGGCGCCGCCAGTGGCTCCGCCAGCTTCTCCGTTCGAGCCGCCGGCTCCGCAAATGACGTCTCCCGCGCCCGCTCCATCGTCGCCTTCGAATCCGTTCCTCTCGACCGCACCGGAGACGGTCGCGCCTCCCGAGATCGAGCGGTTCACGCCGGCGTTCGGCGCGGGAGCGCAAGCCGTCGCGGACCTGAAGCCCCCGCCACCCGCTCCTTCCGCACCCGCACCTGCGCCGACGCCCGTGGCGCCGCCGCGGCCCTCACCTTCTCCCTCCGCACCTCCTCAGGCACCGGCGAGCACGCCGGTGCGTCCCGCGGGACCGCTCTCTCCATCCGCCGGGATCCCCGAAGGGCTTCCCGAGGCGGAGCGCTTGAAGCACGAGCGCGCACGGCGCTTCGCGCGTGTGCTCGCATCGGACATCGCGATCTACAACAAGGAAAAGCGCGAGCGCGGCGTGAAGGAGGGGAATCTGGTGGCGGTGCTCGGCTACGAGATCAAGAAGTCCTGGGAAGTGTACAAGGAGCGCGTCACGCCGGAGCTGGCGAACTCGACGCCGTATTTCCGCGATGCGCTGAACGAGATGCTGGCGGAGGGGAAGAAGGTCTTCTAGGTCCGCGTTGACAGGGGGTGCGATCGCCTCCACCGCGCGGCCGCGGCGATCGCCGCGACCGCCAGCAGCGCTCCGGCTCCCGCGACCCCCATCTCGGGCACGATCCAGCCGCGCCCCAACACGAGTCCCAGCACACCTGCCGACGCGAGCACCGCGACCCTCGTCGAAAAATCGCGCAGCGCGAAGACACGTCCCCGCAGCTCAGGCGCCACCGCGCGCTGGAGCGCGGACTCCGTCGTGACGAGGAGCAGCGCCGTGAAGATGCCCGCCGCGAAGGCCACGGTGGCGACGGAGGGGAAGGAGAAGGCTCGCGTGAAGAGCACGAGGCAGACTCCGGCCCCGCCCAGGCCGACCGCGCACCAGAGACGCGCCGGGAGAGCCCTTGCGCGTCCCGCCGTGATCAGCGTTCCCGCGATCATTCCGAATCCCAGCGCCGCGAGAACTCCGCCGGTTCCCGAGACGAAGGCATCCAGGCGGCGCTTGAGGAGCACCGTTCCGGCGACGTGCAGCGCGCCCCCCGCGATCCAGAGAAGCACCAGCGTCACGAGCGATCCCAGCACCCGTCGGTCGCGCACCGTGAGGCGCGCTCCGTCCAGGACGTCGCGCACCAGGCTCCGGTAGACGGCGGTCCAGGTGCCGGGGAGGGGCCGCGGAGCGTGCGCGCGGGGACGGATCGCTGCGAGAAAGGCCACCGACACGAAATAGGTCGTCGCGTCCGCCAGGAATCCCCATCGCCATCCCGCGCGCTCGACGAGAAGCCCGCCCAGGGCGGCACCCGCGATCGTCGCCGCCACTCCCGCCATGGTCGCAAGCGAGTTCGCTTCGGCAAGGTCCTGCTCCTCGACGATGTCGGGAAGGATGGCCGAGCGCGCGGGAAGGAAAAAGGAGTTCACCACGTAGAGAAGAACCACCAGCGCGAGCGCGGCGTAGAGCCCGCCGTAGACCGCCGCGGGAATCAGGATCAGGACGAGGCACCCGCGGATGAAATCCGAGACGACGAGGACGGTGCGGGTGTTCCAGGAGTCCACCAGGGCACCCGCCACGGGCGCGACCAGGATCGTGGGAAGGAAGCTCACGGCAGGGATGAGCGCCAGCTCGGGGGCCGGATTTCCGGGATCGCGGGCCCGCTCCATGACGAGGGCGAGGAGCGCCAGGTAATGGAGGCGGTCTCCGAAGATGGAGACGAACTGACCCAGCCAGAGCCACCGGAAGCTCGCGTTCCGGGCGAGGCGCGTGCCCGCGCCGCTCATCCCAGAAGAGACGCGTAGATCGATTCGAGCCGGTCGACGATGGCGGGCCAGGCGAAGCGACGAGCCGTCACCATCCCCCGCGCGCCCATCTCACCGCGCAACGCCGGGTCCTCGAGGAGCGTTCGGAGCGCACGGGCGAGCGACGCGGGATCGTGGGTGGGCACCACGAGCCCCTCCTCGCCGGGCGTGAGCACGGTGCGGTATCCCGGAAGATCCGTGGCGACGATGGCCACGCCCGAGGCCATCGCCTCGAGGAGCACGATGCCGAAGCTCTCGCCCCCGCGCGCGGGAGAGCAGAAGACGTCCGCCGAGGCGTAATACTGCGGCAGGCGGTCGTTGCTGACGCGCCCTTCGAAGTGGACCCGGGGCGCGAGCGCGCCGCGCGCCATCCTCTCGATCCGTTTTCTCAGGACGCCGTCCCCCACCACGATGAGGCGGAAGGGGACCGAGTCGCGCGCGAGGGCGTCGCACGCGGACATCAGCTCCGGGAGCCCCTTTCTCGGATCGTGACGGCCGACGAAGAGGAGGTTCGGGATTCCGTCATCGAACCGCTCCAGCCGTGGGAGCCCAGGACGGAACCGGTCGGGGCTCACGCCGTTCGGCAAGATGTCCACCGGCCCCGGAAAGTGCCGGAGCACGCAAGAGCGCGCCTCCTCCGAGACCGCGAGGCACTTGTTGATGCGCTGAAACGAAGGGAGGAGCGCGCGCCGGAAAAGGCGGAACGCGAGATCCGAGGTGACCGTGGAGTGGAACGTGCCCACGATCGGCTGGGGCGCGACCCGGATTGCGAGGAGGGGCAGCACCGGTGAGACCGGGCAGTGCACGTGCAGCACGTCGAACCGCTCCCGGTCCAGGACGGACATCAGCTTCTCCCGTAGCCGGAGCCCGATCGTCAGATTATTCTCGGCGCCGTTGTAAGGCACGGCGACGTTCCGTCCGATGCGGACGACGCGATGCGGGTGGGATGCGTCCCGCGGAGGATCGGAGTCGCCGCGCCCGTCCTCGGCCGGGGATCCGCTCGTCGGATGGCCGTTCCCGTTGGACGCGGCCCCGCGCCAGCAGCGCTCCGAATACTCCGCGGTGATGACCGTCACCTCGTGTCCTCGCGCGCGGAGCGCGCGCGCGGTGGCGTCCACGTGCTCCGTTACCCCGCCGACGGCGGGGTGGTAGGCCTGGCTGAGGATTCCAATCCTAAGCGGCATCGCCGGCGGGGAAGAGGGGGCGGAAGATGCACCACGTGTCGAGATGGGCCGCGATCGTGCGCTCCTGCGATTCGGCCACCCGGCGCGTGAGGCGCAGGAGATCCTCCTTCACCGGGAGATTGAAATCGGGGAGCGCCATGCCGTCGAAGGACACGACGTGGAAGGCGCCTCGGGCCCGGTGCCCGGCACCGCATGACGCCGCGGCCCTCCGCTCCGCGTGCGCGAAGAGGATCGGCGCTCCCGCGCGGCGCGCGAGCAGCGCGGGTCCCAGAGGCAGCGGCACCCGGCGGCCGAAAAACTCGGTCTCGAGCGACCGCACGAACACATCGCCGTCGGCGAGCAGCACCACGATCCCGCCCTTTCGGAGCGTGCGGAGGAGCGGCCGGAACCCCTCCTCGGGAGTGCTCACGAGCATGCGCTCCCGATTCTTCAGGGCGCGGGCCGCCGGCGCCAAGGAGGGATGGAACTGTACGCCGGTCACGACATGAACCCGGTGCCCAAGCCTCGATGTGGCGATGCCGGCGAGCTCCCAGTTTCCGACGTGGGGCGCCGCGACGACCGCCCCCCGTCCACCGGAGAGCGCGTGGTAGAGAAGCTCCATGCCCTCGAAGCGGAACTTCGCGTCCAGGGCGTGCGCGCCGAGCGAGCGCTGACCGAGGTATTCGAGCAGGAAGCGGTGATAGCTCTCGAAGATCGCGCGAGCGGTGCCGCGGTGGGGGGAGGGTCCCGGGAGGCGCCCGGAATCGCGGATCCAGGCGAGATTGGATTCGACCGCCCTGCGGCGCTTGGTGGCGAACGTGTATTCGAGGCGGGCGGTGGCGCGCGCGAGGGAATCCGCGACCGGCTCGGGAAGGCTCGGGGCGAGCTGCAGCGCCGCCTCCAGGAGAAGGCTCCGGATCAAAGCCGCGCCGGGGTTGCCTCGGGAGCGAACGTCACAGCTGGACGCTACACGAGCCTCTCGGGGAGTGTCAAGAATTGGCGGGGCTTTTGTTTGACTGGCGTGCCGCCCGCGCCTAGAGTGCGCTCAGGGATCGCGCCATTTCGCGCAGCGCGGGGATGAAACGAGCCAGCTCTAGCGCGCGATCTCGGCGTCCCAAGCGTCCGATTCGAAGAGCGCGTCGGCGGTCTCCACCTCGGAGAGACAGCGGCATCGCGAGCCGGCCTTGACGTGGGGACAGACGGCGTACACGCGATTGTCGCGCCGGCAATAGACTTCGGTGACGCGTCGGACGTGGCGTTTCGCGGCGGGGGTCTGCGGGCTCGGCTTCATGGTGTCCTCCTCGGGATCTCGGGTCTCGAGCGAGCCGGCGCTCGCGCCCTTCGCGTTCCTTTCGATCGACTCCGAACACGATGAAGTTGCAACGCGCATGCCATGGGCGGTGTCCATCCGGAGGGTGAGGCGATGGCGAGTCAGAAGCTGGTGCGCTGCGAGATTCGGAGGCCGGATTCCACCGGGGATCCGACGGTGCGTTACGTGCCGCTCGATATCTTCGGGCTCTGGGAATTCCTCATGAAGACCAAACACCGGTTCGAAGTGTCGCGGACCGTCGCGTCCCTTTGGATCGACGTGAACGAGTCACCGGAAGCGGCGTATGGCGAGAACCAGTACGAGCGCGTGACCGAGGTGGAGCTGCTGCGGTATTCCGACCGGGACGGAATGTTCAGCCGCGTGAACCGCTACTTTCCCACGCCGGACTACCCCACCCTCAAGGAGCTCCTGCTCCGCCACTACCAGGGCGTTTCCGACCCCAGCGCGCCCCAGCTCCAGATCAAGGAGCGGCAGGGGATCTGGATCCGCCGCGATCCTCGCGCCTGAGCACGCCCCGCGGGCGGAGCGGCCGCTATCTATAGGTGACTATGGTGACTGCATGACTCTCCGCCTGTATCCCGCGTGAAGGACGCACCTTCCGCCGGGAAATCCCCGAGAACGAAGCAGCATTTCTCCTAAAGATTCGCCCCCCATCCACCGTTCTCTTTCCAAAGACCGGCGGCACGCCTCGCGCTCCCTGCAAGGGAGCCAGGGTCGGCCGCGCGCCACCCGTTCCGCCACGGATCAGGGTCCGGGTACGAACCAGGAAAATCGAGGAGCGACGCCATGGTGGTGGTGAGCTATTCGGGACGCGAGATCAACGCCAAGATCGTCTATTACGGGCCCGGCCTGAGCGGCAAGACGACGAATCTCGAGAAGATCTACGACAGCGTTCCCGAGACGAATCGAGGCCGCATGGTCTCGATGAAGACGCAGACCGACCGCACGCTCTTCTTCGATCTGCTTCCGCTGGACCTGGGCGACCTCCAGGGCATGAAGACCCGCCTCCTCCTCTACACAGTTCCCGGACAGGTGTACTACAACGCCACCCGGAAGCTGGTGCTGAAGGGCGTGGACGCCGTGGTCTTTGTCGCGGATTCGGCCTCCGACAAGATGGCGGAGAACCGCGAGAGCTTCCAGAACCTCGAGATGAACCTCAAGGCGTACGGCATCGACATCCGGACGATTCCGCTCGTCATCCAGTACAACAAGCGAGACCTTCCGAACGCGGCGGCGGTCCGGGATATGAACCGCGAGCTGAACCGCCTCAACGTTCCCTGGTTCGAAGCGCAGGCCGCGAACGGCACCGGCGTGTTCGAGACGCTTCGCGGCGTCTCCAAGCTCTTGCTCGCGAAGATCTCGAAGGATGTGCTCGAGAAGGACAAGGGCGCCGTTCAGGGCCTGAGCAAAGCGAAGAAGCCCGCGGCCCCCGCCGCTCCTGCGCGCCCGCCCGCACCGCCGGCAAGGCCGGAGAAGGCTCCGCCCGGAGGCAAGCTCCTCAAGTACCTGAAGCGCGACAAAGCGGAGGAAGCGCAGGAAGCGGAGACCGCGGCTCCCACCGACGCCGCGCGACGCTCCCCCGCGGGCGCCGGTATCGAGCCCAACGTCTTTCCGGGCGACAACGTCCTCATGGACGACGGAACCGTCCTGGGGCGTCCGGCGCCGTCAAACATGAACGCGGAAGAGGAGCTGGTGCTCACGGAGGAGGACATGATCGCGCACCCGCCTCCGGGAGTCGAAGCGCCCCCTCCGCTCCAGCGTTCCGCGGTCGTAGCGCCTCCGGTGGCCACGCCCGTGGCTCGCGACGAGGAATCGGTCGGGGATTTCGAGCGCGAGGGAAGCCAGATGTCCTCCAGCCAGGAGCGCCTTTCGGCCAGGGCCCCGGGGGACGCGCGCCGCGTCTCGATTCCCATCGAGCTCGGCTCGCTTCCGCGCTCGGGCCGCGTCACGCTCACGGTCGAGATCTCGATTCAGATCGATTCGGACGAGGGGCGCTCGAAATTCTCGGGCGGCTCGAAGGCCACCGGCCTCGACTCGTCCTTCACCCGCGATCTGGAACCCATTCCCTAGCGCATTTTCGTTGACAGCGGATTCGCGCGGTCCCTAGGCTGCACGCTGTGGAGCGGGCGTTGCCGATGGCGATTCCCGACGCTCCGCTCGGAGCGTCGAGCGCGCGAAGCGAGGAAAGCCTCGTCCTGGCGGAGCGTCTCGCGTCCGAATCGTCCGATCCCGAGCAGGTGTGCCACGCCGCGCGTCTCTTTTCCCTCCAAGGCCATCGCGCGCGCGCGATCGACGTCCTGCGTCAGGGAATTCTCACCCATCCGCGTCACGCCGACCTCCTCTCGCTTCTGGCCGACCTCCTGTCCCGCGCCGGGACGTTCGAGGAAGCGGACCTCTATTTTCAGAAGGCGCTCGAGTGGGATCCTTCGAGCGCGGAGATCCGGTTCCTCGAAGGGCTGCACCGCGGACGGCAGGGGCGTCTTCCGGCCGCGCAGGCCTCCTATGAAGCGGCGGTGCTCCTGGAGTCCGGGCACGTGAGGGCCTGGGTGAACCTCGGGCTTGCCCGCGCCGATCGCGGCGACCGGGAGGGGGCGCTGAGCGCACTGAAGCAGGCGGTCGCGGCGGATCCGTCCTGCGCCGAGGCGCACTCGAATCTGGGGATCCTGTTCGCCGAAGACGGCCTTCGCGAGGAAGCGCTCGAGGAATTCCGGCGCGCGGTGGCGGTGAGCCCTGACTCCCCGGAATCGCACTTCAATCTGGGATGGGCGCTCCTCTGCGAAGACGAGCTCCCCCAGGCCGAGGCGGCTCTTTCTGAATCGGTGCGGTTGGATCCGGCAAACGTGGAGGGGCTCTACGCCCTGGCGCTCCTCCACCAGCGCACCGGCGCCTATGCGCGGGCGGTCGCGGAGCTGAAGCAAGCCATCGAGAGGCGGCCCGACGACGCGCGCCTCCACTATTCGCTGGGCGTGGCCTACAACAGCCAGGAAGCGGTGGATCAGGCCATCCTCGCACTCGAGACCGCGGCCCGACTCATGCCGGACGATCCCCGCATCCACCGTCTCCTCGGTGTGACCTTCGACAAGAAGGAGCTGCCGGCACGGGCCCGCGAAGCGTATCGGCGGGCAGCGGCCCTGGGCGGGTGACACGGCCCGCGCGGCCCGCGGGTCTCGCGCGAGCGTTCCAGAAGGCGGAGCGCGAGCGCCGCGGCGCCTTCCTTCCTTATCTGACCTCCGGCTTTCCCGACTTCACCGAATCGGACCGGCTCGCCGCCGCCCTGTGCGAGGAGGGTGCGGACATCCTCGAGCTCGGCGTGCCGTTCTCGGATCCGATCGCGGACGGTCCCGTGATCCAGCGCGCAACCGAGACCGCGCTGCGCGCGGGCGCAAGCCTGCCGCGGGCGCTCGAGCAGTCGGCGCGGCTCCGCGAGAAGCACGACGTCCCCATCGTGCTCATGACCTATCTGAACCCCATCCTGAGTTATGGCGCCAATCGGTTCGTCTCGGACGCGGTTTCCGCCGGTGTGGAGGGTGCGATTCTCGTGGACGTTCCACCCGAGGAGGAGACCGAGCTGTGGGAGGCGCTCCACGCGGCGGGAATCGACACCGTGACGCTCGTCGCGCCCACGACCGCGGAGGAGCGCCTGGGCCGGATCGCGGCGCGTGCGAGCGGATTCCTCTACGTCGTGGCGCGCTTCGGCGTGACGGGACAGGGCCGGGCCGACGCCGCTCTCGATTCCGTCCTCGAACGATGCCGCAGGGTCACGATGCTTCCTCGCTGTCTCGGATTCGGGATGGACCTCACGACTCCGCTCGAGCGATTCCGGGGAAAGGCGGAAGGGATCGTGGTCGGCAGCGCCTTGCTCGAGACCCTCATGGCCGCCTCCGACGCGCCTTCACGCGAAGCCGGCGCGCGACGTTTCGCCCGGCGCATGCGCGCGCGGCTCCAGGAGCTCGCGCCGGCCTAGCTCAGAGGCTCAGTTTCGAGAGTCGCCAGAGCGCGCGGTCCCCGCTCCGGTCCGAGGAGAGGAGGATCTCGGTGCCGTCCGGCGACCAGATGGGATGTCGGATCTCGGCGTACGTCCGATCCTGCACGACCAGGGTGAGCCCCTGCCCTTCCCCCATCGGGCTCACGAGCCACACGCCCCACCGTTCGCCTCGATTCGAGGCCATGAGAATCCGCGTTCCGTCGGGGCTCCACCGCGGGCTTCGGTCGAGGACCGGTCCCGTCCGATTCAGCGCGCCCGCGACCGTGACCTGAACCGCCAGGGTGTCCGTGAGTGAGAGCTTCCAGATCTGCCGCGTGGCGTTCGGCCCCGCGGCGCTGAAGCAGATCCGGGTTCCCGTGGAATCGAAGGAAGGCTCGCCCGCGAGGAGGCCCGCGGGGGTGAGGTGGATCAGCCGGAGCGGCACCCCCGCGGTGTCGGGAATCAGGACGAGCCGGCCGTGCTCCGGGTCGCTTCCCTCCACGTAAACGACTCCCGGCGTCCCAGGCCTTGAGACCGGGCTCCATTCGCCGCCGGGGAAGTCGGTAAGCCGCCGCGTGAGACCGGTGGCCAGCTCGCGGAACCAGAGATCCTCGGACCCCGCACGATCGGATGATTCGAGGAGAAACCCCGGGCGCACCCATCGCGGTGTGCGCGCGCCCACGCCCGCGGCCTCCGGCTCGACCTGGATCCCGCTTCCGTCCGCACGAGCCACCGCGATCCGGTCCTGACCCAGATCCCGCACTTGGAACGCGATCGAATCCTGGAGCCAGTCGGCGCGATCCGGCTCGATCACCTGGGACGGAGTGACGCGCGTCCACACGACGCCTCCCGTGGAGACGACTTCGCTCACACCGTGCTTGCACGAGCCGAGTCCCGATGCGAGCGCCGCCACGAGCAGCGCGCGCGCGGCGCGCATTCGCGCGTTCTCTCTCACGAGCGTCGATCGTAACAGCGCGTGCGGCACGCGGCAACGCGGGCCTGGCTCGATCCGGCCGTTCGCGTGAACACGCGCGCGCCCGCCACTTCCCGCGGCCATTCCGGGTTCAGAAGAGCTCTCCTTCTGCCGAAGAAAAATCAGGACGGGCCGGCAGGGACGCGCATGGGGCGCCTCCCGAGATCGGCAAGGCCTGAGGCCTCTCCGGCAGGACGCCGGAGACCGCGAGAGGGCACGATGCTCCTCCTGACCCGAAAGCTCGGCGAAAACATTCGAATCGGGGACGACGTGAAGATCACCATCGTGGAAGTAAAGGGCAACCACGTGAAGCTGGGGATCGACGCGCCGCCGAGTATCAAGGTGCACCGCGAAGAAATCTACGAGCGGATCCAGCAGGAGCGGCGCACCCAGGCTCTGAAGCAGGACACAAACGACGGCCCTGGGAACGACCGTACGTGAGCCACCCCTACGAAGAGAACCCCGCCGAGCTGGACCGGTGGCTCCGGCGCTGCGACGAGGTTCTGGCGCTGCTGGATTGCGCCCTCCGGGGGTGCCGGGCCGGCAAGCGGCCGGTCGTCGAGGAGGCCCTTCGCGAATCGATGCAGTGCCTCGAGGTCGCCAGCGAGGACGTCGCGGGAAGGGGGCTCGGAATCCTGGAATTCTGCATGACCGAATCGGCGCAGGGCCGGTTCGACGAGGCTGCCGAGATGCTCGCCGACTTGAAAGACAGCTGGACGGAAGCGATCGCATCGATTCGGAGGGACCGCAGCCGTGCCGCAAACCTCAATTGACGCTCCGGCCGAAGGAACCCCGAGAATGGCAGAGGTTCGCCGCCGGATTCGCGTCCACTATTACGACCGCCCGGAGGTTCGCCGCGTCCTGACCCGGCTCCTGCTCCGCCGGATGGCCAGGGAAAACGACGAACGAAACCGCAGCCGCGCCTGAATCCGCTTGACCCCGCCGAAAGCGGACTGGTAAGAAGATTACCGGCTTACGTAAGTTCCAGCCTCCGCCGGATCTGGGAGTCGAGCGCGGAACCGAAACCCGTGCGTGAGAGGGGCAGGGTCGGGTTGTGAGGTCACGCGGCGTGCTTCACGCGGGCGGCGAGCCATCGCCACCGGGCCAACACGGGATCGATGCGGCGTGGAGCTTCCTCCGTCACGCGCCCTTCGGCGTGATCGCGATCGGAAGGGACGCGACCGTGCTCGCCATCAACCCCGCCGCATCCCGCCTCCTGGGGTATTCCGCAGAAGAAGTCGAGGGCGAGGACGTGGCGCGCATTCTCCGCGCGCCGCGCGGGGAATCGCACGTCCCGCCCGGAGCGTGCGCGGCCCCCGAGGGACTGCGCGAGGTGGAGGTGGTCACCCGCATCGGCGACGTGCTCCCGGTCGGGTTGAGGCTCCTTCCGCTCGAATCGCTGGACGGCTCCCTCCAGGGAACGCTCGCGCTCTTCCAGGATCTCCGGGAGCAGAAGGCGCTCGAGGAGCAGTGGCGCCGCCGCGACCGGCTCGCCTCCTTGGGCGCGCTCGCGGCGGGCGTGGCGCACGAGATCCGGAATCCGCTCGCCGGCATCGGCACTTCGGCACAGGTCCTGAAACGCCGCCTCGACGTGGGAGATCCGCGTGCCCAGTTCATCGACCTGATCCTGGAAGAGGTCTCGCGGCTGGACCGGATCGTTACCGGCCTCCTCCAGTTCGCGCGCCCCGCGACCCCCAAGCTCCAGCGCCAGTCCGTCCTGCCAGCGCTGGAGAAGGCGCTGACCCTCGTCCATGAAGTGGCGGTGCGCCAGAACGTGCTCCTGCGCGTCGAGCGCACCGACGCTGTGCCGGACGTCTACGTGGATCTGGACCAGCTCCTCCAGGTGATCCTGAACGTGCTGATGAACGCGCTTCAGGCCCTCGAACGCGGGGGAGAGATCCTCGTCCACGTCGGCCCCGTGCGGAAGCGCCTCGCCGAGCGCTCCCGCCTGGGACGTCGCGCCGGGGACCGCCTGGGGCACGAATCCCCGGCGCCGCCGCTCCTCGATCTGGTCGAGGTTCGCATCCAGGACAACGGGCCCGGCATCCCGGCCGCGGTGCTGGCCCGCGTGTTCGATCCTTTCTACACGACGAGAACCCAGGGCACCGGACTCGGACTCAGCATCTGCCAGACCATCATCCGCGAGCACGGAGGCTCCATCTCGATCGAAAGCGTGGTCGGGCAAGGAACGAGCGTGCTGATCGACTTACCCGTGGAGAAACGACATGGAGACAGGCGCGGTAGTCCTCGCTAAACAGGCTTTCGGCATTCTGGTGGTGGACGACGAGAAGACCCTCCGCTACGCGCTTCAGGAGGGGCTCTCCGAGGATGGGTATCGGGTGGAGACGGCCGGAGACGTCGCGGAAGCCTGGGAGCTCCTGGGGCGCGAGGAATTCCATCTTGCCCTGCTCGATCAGAAGCTGCCCGACGGGAACGGGATCGACCTCCTGAAAGAGATCCGCGCGCGCCATCCCGAGATGCAGGTCGTGATCATGACGGCGTTCGGGAAGTTCGAGAACGCGGTCGAGGCGACGAAGGCGGGCTGCTTCGACTACATCGGGAAGCCCTTCGAGCTGGACCACATGAAGCTCGTCA